>CABEAV010000065.1_pt1 | contig 9380 bp, 7 predicted proteins | sample 3422231 | NCBI WGS metagenome assembly CABEAV01 (sample SAMEA5534326, study PRJEB31848) | metagenome | biome: tundra; feature: field; material: soil | place: USA | collected 2013-05 | depth 0.15 m | reverse complement strand
GTATATGCAATATTAATGGTATGAAGCCACTCAACGACCCGGCCCAAACGGCGCCCCAGGGCGGCCCTCCCGGCCGCTTTGGAGCTGCTTTCCTGCTCACCCAAGTTGGGGCGCATGCGGCGTCGAGGTTCGCCGCTCGTCTGGCGGCGCTGGAACTTGCCCCGCCGCACGCCGGGATTATGCGCATCCTGGGCGCGCAGCCGGCCATCACCCAGCAGGCGCTGGCGACCGCTCTGGGAATGCAGCCGAGCCGGCTGGTGGCGCTGGTGGACGAACTCGAAACACGCGGGCTGGTAGAGCGGCGCGCGAATCCCGACGACCGCCGCAGCCACGCCTTGCATCTGACTGAAAAGGGACGGGCGACGCTGGAGGCGATCGGACTGGTGGGCCGCGAACATCAGCAGGCGCTGCTCGCCGCGCTCAACGAGGACGAGCAGGGACAGCTCGCGGTGTTGCTGCGGCGCATTGCGGACCAACAGGGTCTGGCTCCGGGCGTGCATCCGGGCTACGCGCGATTGGGCGGTCCGGGCAAAGGGGTATGTGACACGCCTGGGAAGCCGGTCCGCTAAAGGGTTCTTTCCGCCGCCTCTGCCGGCTGTGTGCAAACCCCGCACGCTGCTCTCTCAGAGGAGGAACGGCGGCAACTCGCGACTCTTCTGCAGCGGGTTGCGGACGAACAGGGGCTCGCTCGCGGTGTGCATCCCGGCTATCAGATTGGCCGAGGTGACCGCCCAGAACCGAATAGCGCGGTGCCCGGACACAAGGCGACCTTGGTGTGAGCCCAATTTATTTAATTCGGCTTGACCTTTCCACCGCCCGATTCTCCGCGAATAAGCCTGTTTCTGGAGGAACGAGAATGCGGGTTAGTCGTCTGTAGTCGCGCAGCGTTTACCAACCTTATGGCCGCAATTCGGTGCTCCGGTCGAATTACCGGCCACTCGGAAAAAGGCCGATATTGCCTGATAAGGCCGCTCTAGGTCAACTCTTCAGCATTCAGCCTGCGCCCCGTGACCTTCCGCTAACCGAAGCCGTCCCCCAGCGTCCAATTAAAGTTCGCTCCTGACGATTGGGGAACAACGTGAAAGCAACGCTCATACCGGATCTTCGCTTCGCGCTAAGGCAGCTTCGAAAGACCCCGGGCTTTACCGCCACTGCCATGCTCACACTCGCGCTGGGCATCGGTGCCAATGCCGCCATCTTTACCCTGGTCAATGCCGTCCTTATCAAAAACCTCCCGGTCGCCGACCCCAAGACGCTGGTGCGCATCGGCGACAACAACGATTGCTGCGTCAACAGCGGCACGCACAGCGATGGCGACTACTCCCTGTTTCCCACCGAAACCTGGCAACTGCTAAAGAAGAACGTCCCCGAATTCGAAGAGCTCGCCGCCATGCAGGCCGGCTTCGGCTACCGCCCCATTATCGCCCGCCGCGATGGCGATCCCGCTGGCGCGCGCTCCGTCATGGGCGAATTCGTCTCCGGCAATTATTTCCGCACCTTCGGTCTTCAAGCCCAGGCGGGCCGCCTGCTTAACGATCTGGATGACGTCGCGGGCGCCCCCATGACTGCGGTCATCAGCTACTCCGCCTGGCAGCACAATTATGCCGGCGAATCTTCCGTCATCGGCAGCACATTCTGGATCAATACCAAGCCCGTCACCATCGTCGGCATCGCTCCCCAAGGCTTCTATGGCGACCGCCTCGCCAGCGCGCCGCCGGATTTCTATCTGCCCATCGAAACCATGCCCGTGTTGGCGAATGTCGGCTACGTGCACGATGCCGATGTGCAGTGGCTGTACATGGTCGGCCGCGTGAAGCCTGGCGTCTCGCTTGCCGCCCTGCAGCAGAAGCTGAGCGCCATGGTGCGCAACTCGTTCGCCCAAACGGGGACTTTTTCCGCCGGGGAAGGGAAGGCGCTGCTCTCGAAAGTCCACGTCGTGCTCACGCCCGGCGGCGGAGGCATCCAGAACTTGCAGGAAAATTACTCTTCCAACCTCCGCCTGCTCATGATCATCTCCGCTCTCGTCCTCCTGATCGCCTGCGCCAATATTGCCAATCTGCTGCTGGCCCGCGGCATGGGCCGCCGCTCCGAGATCTGCTTGCGCACCGCACTGGGCGCCAAACGCAGCCGCATCATTCGTCAGTTCCTCACCGAAAGCGTGCTCCTCGCCGTGTTGAGCGGCATCGCCGGACTTGCCGTCGCCTACGCTGGCACCCGCATGCTTCTCGCCCTCGCATTTTCCGATGCGGAAAATCTCCCCATCCACGCCAGCCCCTCCGTGCCCGTGCTAGCCTTCGCCTTCGGACTCTCGCTGCTCACTGGCATCCTGTCCGGCCTTGCCCCCGCCTGGTTCGCCGCCAAAGCCGATCCGGCCGATGCTCTGCGCAGCGGCACTCGCACCACCGGCTCCGGCGCCACTCTGCTGCAGCGCGGCCTCGTCGTCCTACAGGCTGCCATGTCGCTCGTGCTTCTGGTCGGCGCCGGCCTGTTCTCGCAAAGTCTCTACAAGCTCCAACACACCGACCTGCACCTCGAAACCACCAACCGCTATATCGTCCACATCAACCCGCAAGCGGCGGGCTACTCCGCCACGCAATTGCCGGCGCTCTATCGCACCATCGAGGATCGCTTCCACGCCATCCCCGGCGTAAGAAAGGTCGGCATCAGCCTGTATACCCCCATGGAAGACAACAACTGGGGAACTGGCATCCGCGTACAGGGCGAGCCCGATCCCCACATCGGCGCCTCCATCGTCAAAGTCAGCTCCGAATATTTTGATTCCGTTGGAACGCACCTGGTCATGGGCCGCGGCATCAGCCAAAAGGACATACCCGGCGCTCCCGCCGTCGCCGTCGTCAATCAGGAGTTCGCCAAAAAGCTGTTCAAGGGCCGCAACCCGATCGGTCATTCGTTCGGCACTAGCGATACATCCTCCGGTGATTATCAGATCGTTGGCGTCGTCGAAGACACCACCTACACCAGCGTGCGCTGGAAGAATCACTGCATGTATTTTCTGTCCATCCTGCAGCGGCCCGCCAGCGTCAAAGGTCCCATCGAGCATGATGAGTCCCTGTTCGCCGGTGCCATCGTCCTCGCCACCGAACGGCCCATCAACCAGATGGCCGCCATCACACAGCGCACTCTCGCCGGAATCAATCCCAACCTAACCATCGTGAAATTCCAGACCTTCGATGAACAGATCGCCGGCCAGTTCACCGAAGAGCGCATGATCGCCCGCCTCACCGCATTATTTGGTGCGCTGGCTCTCCTGCTCGCCGTCGTCGGACTCTACGGCGTCACCGCCTTCGCCGTCGCCCGCCGCACCAGCGAAATCGGCATCCGCATGGCGCTCGGCGCCAACCGCACCGATGTCATCGCCATGGTCATGCGCGGAGTCCTGATCCATATCGGCATCGGCCTCGCCATCGGTATCGCCGCTGCGTTGCTCTCCGTCCGTTTCGTCGAATCCCAGCTTTACGAAATTAAAGGTATCGACGCCGGCGTCCTGCTCACCGCCATCTTCACCCTCATGGCCGCCGCCTGCATCGCCGGCATGATTCCCGCGCGCCGCGCCGCCTCCACCGATCCCGCCCGCGCGCTACGAACGGAGTAACTCGGCGACCCTGGCCCCTCTGCAACGTACTGGCGGCTCTCGCCGTCGACGTCTGGGGTGCTTTTTCAGGGAAGCCTTGCAACGCCGAGGACGGCCTGTGAAACCGGTGCACGACCGGAACAAGCGGGCGCGCCAAGGGAGGTGAGCGGAATGGAGAGACCCGGACGTCCGTGTGCCCTGGTTCTTGGTATCTTGGTCGAAGCAGAATAAAGGCCGATATCGCCGCACAACGTTCTTTCTGGACCATTTGGCCGAAGCGCAGCAGGCTGATGCGCCTGGCCAGGCCCATCTGTTAAGATTACTTTCTCGGAACCTGCCGTCTGGCTGAACTCAGGGCTGCGGGGGTGCCTGGCAAGACACTGCTCCCCTACAATTAGATAGAATCAATTCCGGCAACCAACATGCAGCCGCGGCCAAAATATCAAGTGTTCATCAGTTCAACGTACGGGGACCTCCGCGACGAGCGCGAAGCAGTCACCTGGGCCATCCTGTCGGCCCGCCATATTCCAGCGGGAATGGAAAACTTCACGGCCACGGATGATCGAGGTTGGGAAACCATAAAATCTGTGATCGACCGGTCTGACTATTATGTGCTCATTCTCGCCGGTCGGTACGGAAGCGTGTATCGACGTGGGAAGAGTTGGACAGAAAAGGAATATGAGTATGCAGTGCTGCGAAACATCCCGGTCCTTGCCTTCATTAGGGCCAAGAGGTCTATCCGTGCAGACGCGATGGACGAAGACTCGGCTCTAAGGGCCAAGCTAGAGGAAAGCTAGAGGGGTTCAAACGCAAGGTCAGAGATCGACACCTGTGTCGCGAATGGGACGAGAGAGCCGACTTGGTCGCCGAGGTTAGCAATGCATTGAGCAATCACATACGAGATGACGAGCAGGGAGGTCGCCAGCGACCCGGTTGGTACCGTGGTGATGAGTTATCATCGCTCCGAAACTTTGATTTCGCGGAACCGGTTGAGGGGTTTATTGCCGAGGCCATCCAACTCGACAACACAGGTCCTGTCTATTGCTACGCGTTCAGCCTGGATTCAAGACTGGCTCTTACGGGGGGTCGAGACAAGGCCGTGCGCCTATGGGACTTGGAAACCAGACGCTGCGTTCGTCTGTTCGAAGGGCATGGGAAGGCTGTCGAATGCATTTCGTGGAGCGCGGATCAACGTTGCGTCTTATCGGCCTCCGATGATCGCACTGTGCGCCGGTGGGATGTAAAGACGGGCCGATGCTTGAGTGTTCTCGACGGTCACACTGGCGACGTTTGGAGCGTTGCTTGGAGCCCCGATCAGCGTTATGCCTGTTCCGGCTCTGGTGACCACACTGTACGGCTCTGGGACCTGGAGGCCGGGACCTGTGTGAGCATTCTGGAAGGCCACAAGGACTATGTTTCAAGCACCGAATGGAGTCCAGATCAATCTTGGGTGCTCTCGGGCTCCGAAGACTGCTCGGTGCGGCTATGGGATGTTGAGAAGAAACAGTGCTTACGCGTCTTTGAAGGTCATGACTCTCCTGTCTATTGCGCGAAGTGGAGTCCGGATCAGTCTCGCGTCCTGTCCAGTTCCGACGACGGGTCTGTGCGGCTATGGGATGTTGAGACTGGCCAATGCTTGCGTATCTTCGAAGGTCATACTACTTATGTAGTCTCGGTGGCTTGGGCCAACGACGGCCGCCATTTTCTCTCCGGTGCTGAAGACGGATCTGTGCGGCTGTGGGACGTCGAGACGAGGGAGTGCCTGCGTATCTTCGAAGGCCACACGGCAGACGTCCGCTGTGTTGAGTGGGGTGCCGACCAACACCACGCCATCTCTGGCGACGCTAAAGGCCGAATCAGGCGCTGGGATCTCACGGAAGCCACCAAGTGATGACTTGATCTGCCGCGTAACCGAGTCGATAATGGCCAGCATTGATTGTACATCGAAACGTGTTCTGAATACCTACCGACAACGCCGTCCATTGGGGGCCCCCGCAAACGTTCATCAGATTGTGTTCCGTCGCGCTTTGGACGAGCGCCCGTCGCCTCCTATCCTGTTCGTTCCGTGCGAAAGGGGACATAATGGTAAGGGGCACTTCGAAGTCGGAGAGCCAGGCCATGACTAAAGGTGTTGTCTTCTTTTCACGATGCCGGCCGCAAGGATCGGATACTGTCGATCTGGTCCTGCGCGAGCGCCGTGTCTTCATCGGTTACCCGGCATGGCGAAAGAACGTGATGCCACGTCGGGGGCACCTGCGTGAAAGTGTGATCGACTTCCAATGCTCCGACGAGGACTGGGCACCCCTCTACGCGAGCTTTGGCGACGAACGCCGAGAGTACCAAAAGAACCGAAACTTCATTCGCTCCGTCAAGCCGGAAGCAATCGCCTTGGTACCACGTCCTAATCGGGGCGTGGTTTACGCGGGTCGCGTGGTTGTGCCGTTCGAGGTGCTCGATGATCCGCCTTGGGGGGATGACTATCTCCGTCTCCGCCATGCTCAAGGACTCGATGTCGAAGACGAGTTTAGCCACCTCGCCGACGTAGCACAGTGCTGCGAGGTTGACCGGTTCCGTTCCATCTCATTGCTACTAATACCGGCGTGGATTCGTAGGTCGCTCTTCGGGCGATCCACGTACGGCTTGGTTACTCCCATTGCGGCACTCGATCTCGATGGATTTGTGACCCTGGATCGATTACTTGAGAACCCTCGGTTCGCTGAGCGTGCGTGGACGGATGATGTAACCGAAGTCGAACGACGTTTGGTCGATGCGATTGGCCCGAATGCGTTTGAACACCTGTGCGTCGCGTTGCTTCAGTTGGAGTATCCGGAACACGTCTGGGCACATGTCGGAGGAAGTGGAGACGGTGGTGTTGATGGCATTGGCTCGGACGCTAACGGCAGGGTCGTCGGGCTGCTCCAGTGCAAATGGACCTATTACGGAGAGGATGTTGCTATATCGGCTCCTGATACGCAGGGTTCGGTGCGACAGGTTCTTGCAGCGCTCATCCACCCAGTAAATGTACGGCCACTCAAGGGTATCGAGTTCTGGTCGCGCAGTGCTGTCGCATCCCGTGTAGTCCAGCACGCTGATCGCCTCCCGCTTGCGATGTCTCTGCGCATCAAGCACTCCGCGAGCGTCAATCATCCATCGCTGCTCGCACGCGATCCGTAACCTCGGCCGCAGTCGCGCTCCATTCGAACGGGATGGAAATATCCACCTCCGGATATGACGTGATGCGCACGGCAAATCTCCGGCGGTCTGGGGTGGCGACGATCCAGCCCTCGAAGAGCTTTGTGAGGTGCCTGCCGGCAGCAACCACGGCCGCTTCAAGTTCAGGCCGGCGATCTCGTGGGATGGTGTCGGAGTCGAATATCGTGATGGGCATGGCTACGGAGGGCGTCCCTATTGGCGGAACGCTCGCTAAATAACAGATGGTCCAAACTTCTCGGCCGCCGCGGAGGAAAGCGACGTCGCGACGTCTGCAAGAGCGTTGACAAGCGCGGAATAGATCTCGCCTTGTGTGATGTTAATGCGTTCTCCTATCGAGCAGGTCAAAGACGGCACTCGATCTTTGAAGTGTCGTTTTACAATGCCACGGTTGTGGATATAGAGGTTACGAATCTCAATGGCAAGTACTGCCGTCTGCAAGTGTGCTTCGTCTGAGAAGAGGGGAACTTAAGGCGATCATCAAAGTACCTCGCTATTGCTCGCATACCTTCAAATGATAGGCTTATGACTTTCCGTTCAATAATGGATGACAGAAGCGTGTCGAGCGAATTGTGTTCAAGAATGAATGCGACATCTACTTTTTCATTGGACTTAAGCATCTCTGGTCTAAGCTTGAATAGATGAACCAGGAAGTCACTAAGAAAGGTCAGAAAAGTATCCACAATCCTGCAATAACAGAGCTCGATCATGAGGCTGGAGTGCTTGGCGAAGGTTCTGTTTGTTTCTGCTTGACGCAGAACCATACTACTTAACGCGAAAACGGCACGATTGTCATCTGTGAAACGATCAAGTGGTCCTGGCATGGCAAATCCTATTTGCGCTTGGCACGCCGTCCGTGGTTCGGCAGACCGCTTCCTTTGCGCCGCGGCCATGCGCTTCCCCGCAGGAGCCGACAGTTTCCTTTTCGGGCGAACGGCGGTAGTACTTGATTCGGGAAAATCATGCTGACTGCCGTCTCATCGTATTTCTTCTCGCCCACGGCCTTCCGAAGCCCCCCACCAATCAGCACCGGTAAGGCTGTGGCGGCCAGTTTCCGTTGTATTGTAGCGAGCTGTGTGCTTGTCATGGCTGGTAGATTATGGAAAGTTCAAATGTGCCGTCTTGCCCCAGCTTGCTGAATCTGTATCCTCGACCTTCGAAGCCGACTTCAACATCCTGCTTGAACTGGAACTGGAAGAGCTGCTCCGGGGTCAGGCCCACCGGTGTGACATGCACAAGTTTTCCAGTGATCGTCAGGGGAATATCAAGCTGCGGCGAGGGTCCCAAGTCTGTTTCTGCCAGGAAAGCTGTTATTGGGCTTCGAAGTTAATGACCTTGCGGGTCCTTGCCCTCGCACGTGGTGATGTTAAATCGGTGCTGCATGGGACCGAGGGTATCAGGTTTCCTGGTTTCGCACAACGTAACGGATTCCTCTACGTTCGGCTAACCCCTGAACGAGGCGCAGCCCATTTTGGTTCTTTCGCTTGCTGCCCCCGCCGCACCGAGGTAAGGTCGTCATGGCTTCCGATATTGACCAATAAGAGGCACAAAATGAACGAGTTAACCGTAGTGGACAAAGCGAACCAATGGCGGCGGATGAAGAGCCTTGTGCTCGATTCTGTTTCGTCGCCGATCACGAAGCGGGTGTACAACATGGCCCTGGACGAGTTCTTCGGCTGGTACGCCCAGGAGCCGCGGCCCGGCTTCACCAAGGCCACCGTGAGCGCCTGGCGCGTATCCCTGGAGGAACGCGGCCTGGGTTCGTCCAGCATCATTGTCCGCATGTCGGCGATCCGGAAGCTGGCGGTGGAGGCGACCGACAACGGCCTGCTGGCGCCGGAATTGGCCGCCGGAATCCAGCGCGTGAAGAGCGCCAAGTCCATCGGCGTGCGCGCCGGGAACTGGCTTTCCCTCAAGCAAGCCCAGGCGCTGCTGAACGCGCCAGATATAACGACGACGAAGGGACTGCGGGACCGGGCCATCATCGCCGTGCTCCTGGGATGCGCCCTGCGGCGGTCCGAGGTGGCGGCGCTCACCATGGCGCACGTGCAGCAGCGCGATGGCCGGTGGTGCATCGTCGATCTGTACGGCAAGCACGGCCGCGTTTGGACCATCCCGATGCCGGTTTGGGTGAAAGTGGCCATCGACGCCTGGACCGCTCCGGCCGGCGTGGTGGACGGCTACGTCTTCCGGCCCGTCATTCGCGGCGATCAGGTGCGGGGCGACGTGCTGTCCGAGAAGGTTGTCTGGCAGCTCCTCCGGCCGTACGCCGCGGCTGCCGGCGTCCCTGGTATTGCGCCCCATGATTGCCGCCGCACGGCAGCAAAGCTCTGCCGCGCCGCCGGCGGCGAACTTGAGGAGATCCAACTTTTGCTTGGCCACGCGAGCGTCCAAACGACCGAGCGGTACCTGGGCACGAAGCAGGATCTCGTGCACGCGCCCAACGATGGGATCAAGCTGCGGGTCACGGTGTAGTGGGCAGCCGCGTGCGAACAGCCCATCGTACTTTGCTGGTATACAAGGATGGCGGTGACTTCGCTGAAGGCTTGGCCGAACGTGAATGGCCGCCGGCCACAGG
>CABEAV010000063.1_pt1 | contig 9387 bp, 3 predicted proteins | sample 3422231 | NCBI WGS metagenome assembly CABEAV01 (sample SAMEA5534326, study PRJEB31848) | metagenome | biome: tundra; feature: field; material: soil | place: USA | collected 2013-05 | depth 0.15 m | reverse complement strand
CCGGGATCCAAGGGTTGCGCCGCTCCGCCGCTAGGGAGATTCGCGGTGAAGACCATTTCACCGGACGCGACCGTCAAAACCTGCTCGGCCGGCTGTTGCAGCCGGTCGATGAGTTTACCCTCGATCTGCACCAGTTGACCGTCGACGTCGCCTTTCATGGCGTCTTGGGCGGTAACGCGCATCGGTGAAGGTGGCGCGCCAGACTGCAATCGCTTCACCTGAGCCCCGCGCAATGCGGGGCCGAACCCGGCGATTTCAGGAAAGCCCACGACATCCACCAGATCGCCCGCGGCCAATGCCTCTGTTTCGTGATCCTGGATCATGACGCCGCCGGTCGAATCGCGGACCCAGGTGGGCCCGGACAGACGGGGGTATGTTACCGTTCCCCGCAGCCGCACACGATGTCCCATGTCGCGCGCCCGCGAGAACTGCAGGAGGTCCGCAATGGGAGTGGGAGCCATGGAGAAGGGATCCGGGGAAGGCGCCCGCAGCACGCGAATGCATTCCGCTCCGGGCACGAACATCTGAATGCCGAGCATTTGACGCCTTCCATTGAATAGCGCGCCGCATACGCCCCGCAGCTTGACGTCGGCGTCCACCAGATGCGCCAAGGACTCGGGAGCGGCCAGCACATGGGCTTTATACGTGTTCTTGCCCCAGGCCAGCGTGAGCAGGGCATCCCCCCTTCCCTGGGCGACGTGCTGGACAATTCCCCCTAATTCGAGCCAGTGGCAGTCCGCGTGGCCCCAATTCGCGGTTCCGAAGCTCCCTGTTTTGGGCGCCGGCAAACCCGAGTGGCCGAGGACTTTAATCCGAGCCTTGGCCACGTTCGGAGCAAAATCGGCGGTGCTCACTCCGGTAACATCCACGTCGTCTCCCGCCTGCATTGGCACTTTCTCTTTTTCGGTCGGTTCGACAAAAATGCCATCGCTGGGATCCTGCACAAAAAGAAGGTGGTTGTTGGGATCGAAGTAGGTCACCACGGCGCGCAGATGAACCGGGTATGCGCGTTGGGCGGCGCTTAACGGCAACTGGTGTACCTGCAGCGCGGTGGTGAGCGTGGAACCCGGCGCGGGCGTGTGGTCCAAGCCGCCACTCCCGACGGGGGCAACCCGTACGGCCCGGTCCAGGACAGGACGCCCATGCTCCCACGCTAGAAAGCCCGCCACGTCGAGTACGCCGGCGTTAGGATCAAGAACGGTCTCCCCCATCCGGACGGGGATCCGCCCGTCCTCGTTCATGACCGCGATGCCGCCCTGGACTGGCACGTAAGGCATCCCCCGAACGCGCACGCGGTGCGCCGGCGCCCGCCTAGGGTCCAGCGCCAAAAGGGAACGGATCTTACTAACAGGCAATTCCGCCGGTGGCCTTCCGAGACGCGTTGTCTCGATGGCGCCGGGGTCGGAAATCCAAAGCGTGGAGCTAGTCCCGCCTGGGTTCCCGTCCTGCGATTCAGCCGGGGATTTGGCCAGGACGCCGCTGGCGCGGACGTCCGCATCGGTCCAGTCCTCGTTGATGACCACTATCGAGGCCGGAACCTTTGCCCAAACGGTGGTTTGATCCGCGCGGATCTCGAGCGTCACAAGCCCCGGGCGTTCGGAACTGACCGACTGCACGACCCCGGGAATGACCACTCGCTCGTACTCATATTTCGTGTCCCGTAAGTCCGGCGGGGAGACGGAGACTGGCGGCGGTAGCACATCCGCCCCGAGAGCCGATATACGAGCTTCGACGATCGCGGGGGCTGCGCCTCCGGAAGAGGCCAGGCCGGCGACCTCTACCCGCCAGCCGGTGGCCGGCGGAATCTGTCCAGGCGCTAGAGTAACCCGGATTCCGCCGGTCGAATCTTGAACAAAGCAATAGTTGGAGAGCCCGTCGAAATAGGTGAGGATGCCCTTGATACGAACCGGCACCCCCAATCTGACCTGTGCCGCGGAGAGATGCCGCACCTGGGTGGTGCTGGTGAGGACAGTCCGGGAAACGTCCGGCGCACAGCCGCAACTCGCCAGCGCGGCCACAGCCAGCAGCGCGGACTGGCAACGCGGTGTGGGGCGCGGGCGGCGAGCCGGCCGGTCCGAAACCCCAGGCCGGGCATTTCCGCTAACGATTGTCCGGGGCACGTGACGCACCTACATCTTAATCGGCATAATACTTTCAAAGCTGTTTGCCGGATCATTTCATAATAACCATTGGGGTACCCCAATGGTTAGTCCGGATCAGCTCACACTCGTCGGTTCCTGGCTGTACCAGTGCGGAATAGGCGGCGGCCGCGCGCATCGGCTCCTTTTGAAAAATGCCGTGATTGCCGGCTCCAAATCCAAGCCATAAGTACTTTTGTTTTCCATTGCTTCCCGGTACCATTTCATTATTAAATATCCAAGGCTAAGGTGAATTATATTCCTGGCCGCGGCTATAATCGGAAGCGTCATGTGTCGAGTTTTTCAACGTTCGTGGGTGCTGCCCCCGCCATGCTCCTGAATCGGAACGCTTCCACACGCGCGGTCGAGCCGCGCGGTGAACGTCCATGAACGCGACGGGAAGCGTTACCGGGATGAGCTGCTCTCCGACATGCGCAAGCGCATGGAACAGAAACTGGCGCACCAGGCCACGCACGACCTGTTAACGGGCCTTCCCAATCGATCCGTCTTCGAAGACCGGTTTCGCCAGGCCGTGGCGCGCGCCCGCCGGCAGAGCGGGATGGCCGCGCTGCTCTATCTGGATCTGGACCGCTTCAAACGCATCAACGACACGCTGGGGCATCTGGCCGGGGACACTTTGATCCAATTCGCGGCCGAGCGGCTGGCCGGCTGTCTGCGCGAGTCCGAGACGCTTTCGCGCAGCGGCGGCGACCGGTTTACGCTGGTCCTCGGCGACGTGGGCGCGCCCGACGACGCCGTGCACGTGGCGGAGCGGATTCTGGAGACACTGTCGCCGCCGTTTTCGGTGAAGGGCAACGAGGTGTTTCTGGGTGCCAGCATCGGCATCGCGCTTTACCCGCAGGATGGCGTGGATCTGCCCGCCTTGCAACGGGCGGCGGACAGCGCGCTGTACGCGGCCAAGCGCCAGGGCGGGCGCATCCGGTTGTCCAACCCGGAAATCAGCCAGGAGGCCAACCGCCGCTTGGGCGTCGAGACCGAACTTCACCATGCCTTGGAGCGCGACGAAATATCGGTGCATTACCAGCCGCAATTCGATTTGGCCACCGGCCGCGTGGCCGGATTGGAGGCGCTGGTGCGCTGGGACAATCCGAAGTTCGGACGAGTCCCGCCATCCGTTCTGATTCCGATAGCGGAAGAGAGCGGGCTCATCGTGCCGATCGGCGCCCGCGTGCTGCACGACGCCTGCCGCCAGGGCAAGTTGTGGCGGGACGCCGGTTATGGGCCCATGCAAGTGGCCGTCAATACTTCAGCCGTGCAATTCCGCGCGGGGCGATCTGGCCGAAACCGTGGCGGCCACGCTCGCCGAGACGGGCCTGCGGCGTCGCACCTGGACCTGGAAGTCACCGAGGGCGTGATCATGCACGATATCCGGGAAACCGCCCGGCAGCTCAAGGAACTGAAGAAACTGGGGGTGAGCGTCTCCTTGGACGACTTTGGGACCGGCTATTCCTCTTTGAGCTACCTGGAGGAACTGCCCATCGACAATCTAAAAATCGACCGCAAGTTTGTGCAGCGGATGAACGGCGCGGACAATACCCGCACGCTGGTTCAATCCATCGTGGGTCTGGCGCACGGGCTGGGCATGCGGGCGGTGGCCGAGGGCGTGGAAACCGGAGAGCAGCTCGAACAACTCAAAGCCATGGGATGCGACCGGGCGCAAAGCTTCATGCTGGCCGGACCCGCGCCGGCGCTGTCGATTCAAGTGCTGTTGGCGGCGCGAAGTGGGGCAGGTAATCCTGCCCAATGCCTGCACTAATCGTGGGGCAGGACTCCAGTCCTGCAGCCGACGTCCACGTCGGCCTCTTCGAAGAGCGGGTCCTGGAGGACCCGCGCACGGTCGAAAACCCACTGCAACCTGTTGAAAGCGCAGCCGGGCGGCCTGGGAGGCCGCCGCAGGCCGAGGGCCTGCCCCACAGGGTTTTCATCACTATTCGTGGGCCGCCGGCCCATCCCGCGCAGACCTGGAGGTCTGCCCCCCAAACTATTGCCAGCTTACGTTTTGGCCTTGGATGTAGTGGTAGACGATGTAGAGCGCATCCAAACCGGCCGGCGGAGTGGCTTTCACCGCGCCGCTGACGGGTCCCACCAGCAACTCACCTGGCGGTACGGTCGCCGTGCTGTTGACGGTGGACGGCAGCGACTGGAGCACAAAAGTCGGAATCGTAAACGTCCCGTCGCTAGCCTTCGCGATGCATTCCACCAGAATGCCGGGCGTGGTGGCCGAGGGTTCCAGGCCCGATGCGAGAGTGGAAGCGATGGCCGTGATGTCGACGAAACCGTTGGGATCGCCGCCGCTCCAGGTGATCGTAAGAGGCGTATCGCGTGGTATCGCACCGGCCGTCACGGTACTCTGATTGGTCCACTTGAACGCCGCGGCCGCCGGTGTCACCGTAATAGGCGCCGATAACGCACCCACGGCCGAGGTACCCGGGCTGGTCACGGTGTAGGTACCCGCGGAGATGGCGAAAGCCGGACTCAGGAAGAATGGAGCGCACTGGTTAGTGCTGGTGGCGGGGCAGCCCGTTATCAGGTCGTTAATGGTTTCGCCGCCTACCAGACTGCCGTATCCGCCGTTCACGCCCTTTGCCACGGTTGCGGTTCCGTTCGGCCCCTGCATACTCAAGCTCGCTCCGGCATCCAGAAACGTCACCAGGCCCACGGCGGGATCGACGGGCGGCGGGAATTGCAGGAAGGGGGTGACCGAGCAATTGTTCACCGACGGCGCCAATGCGAAACCCTGGAAACTTTCGAGCGCTCTGGTGGTGTAGGTGCCGATCCCCGCGGCTACGGTGTCGTTGTCCCATTGCAGGGAGCCCAGCAATGGGATTGACAAGTTCAAATAGTTGCTGAGCATAATGATGTCGCCGACGTTAGCCTGGCCTTTGCTCTGTACCACCGACGCGATGTCGCCGTAATTGATGCCATCGTCGTCCTGGCAAGTCGCGCCGTTGGGATCCACTGGCAGGCTGGTGAAGTTGCCGACCACGGAGTCGATCTCGACGGCCACCTGCACGTAGCAGCCTTGGGCGCTCGCCGGCACGACGAAGTCGATCTGGTCCTCCGCGGTAAAGCCCGAGCGGCCCGCGTACGTGACGGTGGCCTGCTGGCCGCCTACCCACACTGTCACGGGGCAGGTTGCCCCACTCCCGCACAAGTTGGTCGGCGTAGGCGCCTTGGTGGCCTCGGTGGAGACGTTGGGCGCGGGGCCCAAACCGGTGCCCCAAATAGTCACGTAATCGCCCGGCTTAACGCTAGCGAACGGCGTCAGAAGTTGGTTGCTGACGGCATTGGTGAAGATCCCCGGACCCGAGCCGGCCTCGTCCCATGCGAACGTCCCAAACGAACTCGCCACTACCGTGATGGGAGATGTAGCGCTGGCCGTTCCGTTGTAGGTGACCGCGAGGGTACCGGTGCCCGTAGGGGTGTTGGAAGGCAATACCGCATTGATCTGGGAATATCCGTTGAGCTGCTCCGCAAATTCCATGTACACCGGGACAACTGTCGTCCCTACCGTGACGCTGGCGGAAGTCCCCTCGATGGTGGTCGGCAGCGGGTAGGGACTCCAGTAGCAGCTCGCCGGGGTGGCGCTGCAAACCGAACTGGCCGGCCCGAAATTATTGCCGTAGATGGTGAAATATGACCCCTGCGCAATGGAGGAGTTCGGCAACGGGGACCGGCTGGAGCTGGCCGCGTTAACGATCAGGGTAACGGTGGGCTGCGCGAATCCGGTGGCTGCCAGCAGCCCCAAAGTCAAGACGATTGCAAAAAAAGTTTTCACGTGTGTGTTTTTTCCTTTCCCGTAGGCTTCAAGTCTATCACCACTCAACGCCGGTTGACGGCGGGGGCGCGCGCACCTCCCAGCTTGCCACGCCGGCCCGGTACTAAGGGTAATGGAACCCCTCGGCGCGAGCCGGTTTCCAAAGTGCGATTCAATCCTTTACACTAACGTAGTTTGGATTTATTTGGATTATCATCGATAATACTGGCCGCCGGACCGGCGGAGGAGAGCGAAACGTGGCGACGAAGACGTCTTTTTGTGTGAAGCTGCTTGCGGGATTGTGCCTGTGTCTGGGCATGGCGGGAAGTCTGCTGGCGCAGCCGGCCCTGAATGTATCGATCAGCGGGCAACTGGGGCCGTACATCGGCGGCAGCGGGTGGGTAACGAGCGCAAAATACGTTTCAGGCCTTACCATCGGTAGTGGGGCGACGAAGGGGGAGTACTGCTTAATTAGCTTCACCGGCAGCACCACTCCCGCCACGGCGAAGGTGCTGATTGACGCCGCACTCCAACCCACTCCCGGGGTGATCGGCAACTTCGTGAGCTTCGGCAGCGGCTATACCACTGCGCCGACGGCGGCAACCGTCATCGGCGGAACTGCCTCCTGTTCGGGTACTGCCGTAGTCACGAGCAACCTCGACGACCCGGTCTCGCTGAACAAGACGGTGTTCACAGCGTCGACCACCATCAATCCCGTAGGCGTCGGCTATGCGACCCCGTCGATCATGTATACAGGCTTGACCCTCTCGCTGACAGCCGCTGGGATTGCCTTCCCCTGTTCCGGCGTAACAGCGGTTGTTATGGTCAACGACCCTTCCGCCGGTGGCAACGATACGATGACTGTGAGCGGCTGTTCCTTCAGCAACAAGACGCTGTCAGGATCGTTCTCGGCGAAACTCGCGTTTCCGGCGGGCACCATTTCAGCGCCGATACCCCTGGCGTTTGGTCCGGTGAGCATCGTCTCTTCTGCCACCAACGGGACGTATGCACTTAGCTCCGGCCCTTTTGCCGGCGATTCGACCATTCTGGGCGGCAGTGGCACTATCTCGGCGACGTGCTCGGGTTGCCCAACGGAGAGCCTGACTCCCGCCGGACCGCTCTCGTTCACAGCCGTGGCGGGAGGCAGCCCGCCCGCGGCGCAGCCCGTTACCGTGGGAACCGGCGGCACGCCAGAGGCTTATGCGGTCACCACGTCGGCAAGCTGGCTGACGGTCAACAATGCATCCACTACCGGTGGGAGCTCTGGAGGATCGTTCAACGTCGACGTGAATCAGGCGTCGCTGGCCCCGGGATTCCATACCGGCACGGTCTGCGTCTACACTGCCGCTTCCAATTCGTCTGCTTTGAGTACCCCCTGCGTGACCGTCAACCTGACTGTCACGTCGGGCCTGGTGGGCTCGCCCTCCGCGCTCACGTTCAATTCCGTGAATTCGGCCACCCCGTCGACGCAGCCTCTCACCGTAACTACTTCTCCCAGTTCTTCTGTGCCGTTCACCGCCACCAGCAACCAGAGCTGGCTGACTGTCAACGGGGCTTCCACGGCCAGCGGCACGACTGGAGGTCCGGCCGTCACCGTCGCGGCCAATCCGGCCGGAGTGCCTGCCGGAGTTAACTCCGGAACGATTACACTCACCAGCACCGCAAGCGGCGTGAACCCTGCGACCGTGACCGTGACTTTCAACGTGACCACCGTTCCCACGCCAGCGGCCTTGACTTTCACCGCCCCCGCGGGGGGCGCCAATCCGCCTACGCAACCGTTGAGCGTGACCAGCTCGGGCCCCGCGGTTTCCTACACCGCCGCCGTCACCAGCGGCAACGCCTGGCTCTCGGTGTCGCCGGGGAGCGGCACGACTAACGGTGCGGCCCAGACGGTTTCCGTCAATACGAGCGGACTCGGCGCAAATACTTACAGCGGCACCATCACCATCACACCCAGTGGCGGCGCCGCCATCCCAGTAGGCGTCACCTTGACGCTTCTGCCTGCGATGGTGCCTGGATCTGCTTCGCTTGCCTTCACCTACACTCCCGGCTCGTCACCCAGCACGACGCTGGGGATCACCAGCTCCGGCAGCACCGCCATCTCATACAACGTCGCCGTTTCCACCACCTCCGGAGGCAGTTGGCTGCAGGCGTTGCCTTCCGGCGGCGCGACACCCGGTAGCGAGACTGTGTCGATCGTTACGGGCGTGGCGAGTACTTTGGCCACCGGAACATACCACGGCGCGGTGGTCTTCACCTGCTCGCCGACGACTTCCTGCGGCAACACCAGCGGCCAGCTCAGCGTGCCAGTAACCTTGACGGTCATGGCGACGCTGACCCCGGCGCCGTCCTCGCTTACTTTCAATTACACGATCGGCGGCAGCACGCCCGCCTTGCAGCCGATTGCGGTTACCAGCAACGGCGGGGCCATCACCTACACTGCCGTCGCAGCCAGCGGCATTAACTGGCTGGCGGTTTCGCCCGGCAGCGCCACCACCAACACCGGAGTGACGGCTTCCGTGAACGCGTCGGCCCTCACCGGCTTGGGAGCTGGCTCCTATCCCGGCACTATCACGCTGGCCTCGGCCGGGGCAACTAATAGCCCGGTAATCGTAAACGCCACTTTGGTAGTTTCCCCGGCGCTGCAAGTGTCCAGCAATTCGTTCACGTTCGCCTACCAGACTGGGGGATCCAATCCGGCGAGTCAGCCACTCACCATCACCAGTAACGGCGCCGCGCTGAATTTCACGGCCATCGCCAGCACCACCAGCGGCGGCAATTGGCTGTCGGTATCTTCACCCACCGGGCCCACGCAGCAGACCCTGACTGTTTCCACCGTGCAGTTGGTGCTGAGCACGCTCGCCGCCAACACCTACACCGGCTCTATCACTATTACTTCGGCCCAAGCCGGGAACAGCCCGGTGGTCATTCCGGTGACTCTGACGGTCAGCACGCTACCCAGCCTGACTACGGCGCCTTCGTCGCTATCGTTCAACTACACGGTAGGCGGTAGTGTCCCCGGGTCCCAGCCGGTCACAGTCGGCGGCACTTCGCCGCTTACCGGAGTGTCGGCGTCCCCAACTGTGTCCTGGCTCTCGGTATCGCTAAGCGGTACGGCCACACCCGCTACCATGACGGTTTCCTTGGTGCAGGCGAATCTTCCCACGACGGCCGGAGTTTATCCGGGATCGGTCACGATCAACGCCACCGGGGCGGCCGCCCCGCTGACCTATCCGGTCACGTTGAATGTATCCTCTCAGCCGGCGCTTGCAGTGAGCCCCCTGTCGCTGACCTTCACCGGCCAGGTGGGCGGCGCTAATCCGGCATCGCAGACCCTTTCCGTGACCAGCATTAACGGCTCGGTAAACTTCACCGCGGCGCCCGCAACTACCTCGGGCGGCGCCTGGCTTTCTGTCCTGCCCACTAGCGGAGCCACCAATGCCGCACCGCAGGTTTCCGTGAGTACCAGCG
>CABEAV010000058.1_pt1 | contig 9425 bp, 5 predicted proteins | sample 3422231 | NCBI WGS metagenome assembly CABEAV01 (sample SAMEA5534326, study PRJEB31848) | metagenome | biome: tundra; feature: field; material: soil | place: USA | collected 2013-05 | depth 0.15 m | reverse complement strand
TGAAAGAAGTTCACTCCCAGTTCCGGGCTGTGCTCAGCAGCGTTTCCATCGCGTCCCAGGTGCGCGCACCGGCCTGCGAGCGCGGACCGTAGCTCACCGCTCTTTTCCTGACTCGTGTCCGCGCGTCCAGCTCCGCCGGGTTATTGTGCGTCGGCAGCCTGGTATAGGATTCCGTCCCATGATTCCCGGAAACACCGCGGCACATCGATGGAGCATAATGAAGTGAACCTGCGGGCGTTCAGTTGAGCTTAGTTGTAAGGCCGTGGTCCATCATGCTGCCGAATCGTCGCCTCAACATCTTTGTTGCGGCTATCTGTGATCCACTGCCGTGCGCGACGCACGTCAGTGAGCTCGTGTGTCCAATTCCCGCCCGCGGGTTCCCCAGGTGTATTGTGGAGACGCGCACCGCGATATCTCCCAGGGCTGCGACCTGGTTCCGCCTGCTGGCTTTATTGTATTCGCGACGCCCATGCAGGTACACGGGTACCAAGCGCCATCCAATCCCCATAGCCAGCGTCCGCCGCAAACGCCACTAGTCTCCTTACGGAAACGCCTCGGCTCCACGCTCACCTCTTCGCTCCGGCTCCTGTGCGCCGAGGCGTTTCCGATGAAGGCTAGCGACGATTCGCCCGGACGGCGCGTCCCGCATCAAACGATCGCGCGTTTTACGTCCAAGTGGATTGTTTCCGAGCCACGTGATCCGGCACAAACCCAGTAGTTTCAGCCGCTTCTTGGCCTAACGCTCCAGTTCAGCAGCGCGCCGCGCAGCGGATCGTGCGCTGAAACCAGTTGTTATCCGTTCCTGCGCTCCATGATTCTCCACCCCAACTGGCGAACGATCTCATTGACCCTACTGATGTCCACGCCATGAGTGCGCAGTCGGTGAACCGAATCGCCAGTGCCATGCTTCGCGATATCAACGAATACGTCCTCCGCCGACAGTCTTCTGTCCGGACTTGAGCGCGCGGTCAGGTGCTCAAGTGAATCTTGGACGCAGCCGGAGAACGAGTCGATGTCAGCAAGAGCGCCATTGTCGATGGCTAGTGATTGTGGTAGCGCCTCCGGCAATGCTCCTGGCGGAACGTGATCAAAGAACTCTCGCAGCGGTTCGGGATGGAGTCGTCGAAATGCAGCGAAGACGAAGGTCCGGCGACAATTCGTTGGCAAGAGGGGTTCATCGGACGCTTACGATATGCACACAACGAGCGCGCCGAAACTACTAATGGCTTTCATGCTGCCTCGCTCCATCTAATAGCTAAAAGTTGCGCCGGTGTCTGATTCAGACACCGGCGCACTTAGGTTATAGTTGGTTAACCGGCCAACAATTATTGTTCTTCCCCGAACAATCCGAGGGCTGACTCTCGGGATCTATTCGTTACTTTGAAGGCACGAGATCCGCGTACGACACCTCGAGCTCCCGATGGATGGATCCCCGAGTGCCAACTCCGCTGAAGAACGCACGCAGCCCGTTGTCACCGAACTTCACCTGATCCAAGTAAGCTTGGCAGGGATTTCCCGCCAGCGGCGCCGCACACACGCTCCTCGCATCCATTGTCATGGTTAACGCGCTCGGAGCCGCCCCGGCATCTGCGCCGGCAACTTTCACGAGAACGAGACTGAGCACTTTAGCCTCATCGGCAAAAGCCAGCTTCGTGGAATCCGGGCTCCAGAAGATCAGACTCGGCGATTGGTGTGAGAGCCAATCTGGTACCCCAATGTTATCGTCTTTCTTGTTACCATTGCCCGGATAAACATTCAGACCCACATCGAATCGATTCTCCAGTCTTACTCCGGCCGGACGGTTGGCTACGGCGCTCTTGGTCATGTCATATAACATGTGGTGATCCTCAGTCCCGGTCGCACCATGAGGCGGGTAGAACTTGACAAAGGCAATGAATCGGCGGTCGGGGGAGACAGCAGGGTTAAATGCGTCAAAGCTGTCGGTGGCCGCACCAGTATCCACGCTAACGATCACCACCCGCGATACCGAAGCTCCGATGTCACCCACGACGATAATCCGATCCTGGTATCTTCCGATCTCCTGGACGTCAGAGACCTCCGGAGGAAGCTTTACATCACTCTGCCGGTCTTTGCTCTTGATCGAGAGCACCAGACCGTCGTTAAGTTTCTTAGACTGAACTGTGATCTCGCTATCGCGATACAGAGGCTGCTGGCCGGCAGATTCCGTCTTATTGCCCGCGGCGACCGGGATTTCGATTTGCTGGCCTCCCGGTCCAAGATCTGCTTCCCAGTAATTTGGCAGGCTGCTAGCGGTACAACTGTTGTTGTCATAGTAATTATCTACGTGGTCGCTCGTGCCCGCCGCATGCCTTCTGCAAGCCGGACAATAATCCTCAACCTCCACAAGCGAACCGACATTTGCGTTAGTTTTCGGTGCAACGTAGAGCAACTGGTCGTCGCAGGAATACGTGCCGCCGTTGTACGGATTGGGATACACGGCAACGTTCGTATCCGCCATCACGTTTCGGCAGGCGCCAGTGACACTCGAAATCAAGTAGAAGGTATCGCTCGAGTCGGCGCCCACTGGATAATTGGCGCTGCATCTGTTGCCAGTGTTTGTATGAACCAGTTGGCCCTCAGCCGTAAGGCCGGTCCCGTTGAGATCTGTTTGTGAGGCAAACGTGGGCTTTAAATTGACAGCCTTAAAAGCGCATTTCGCGGCATTAAACAGCCAGTACCCGGACGTGGCTGTGCCACTGCAGGCCGTCTCGTAGACCTTGATGTAAACCGTATTCTGCACGATCCCGCGTACATTCCAGACCGGGCTGATGGTGAACGTGCTTGTCACCGGCGGCGTGCTCGCATTCCAGGTCGCCACGATGGTCGAATACATATCCTGAGCTATCTTGGGCCGGACGAGAGTTACAGTGTACGAAGCCGGACCCACCGCAGTCCCTTTGTCGTAGCTTTGCGTAAACGTGTTGTCGGCTCCTTGGATTGCTAGACTCAAGGAACCAGTTGCTCCGGTTGGTCCCGTAATCACCACTGGGATGCTGTTGTTGACAAGATCCGCGCTCTGGACCGTGACAGTCGCCAAGGTTATATTGACCGTATCTAGCTCACTGTAGTCTGGACTCGTCCAAGTGGCCGAGAAGGAGTCAGTCGTAGCTTGAGGGTTGGTACTCGTCCAGGTGTAGTAAATCGCTCCGAATGGAAATATGACACCAGGACAATCACCGTTGCCAAGGGTGCCGTTGACTATTCCAGTTGCCGTAGTGCCGTTGGTCGGCGGTGTGTTAACGGTCCAACTTCCGCTGGAAATCAAGGTGCAGGTGCTCGTGTTGTACTCGACCCAGGCATCCACGAAGATCTGCGTTTGCGGGAGCACCGTGAAGCTGAGGGCAGTCTGCGGATTGGCCTGCTGGAACGTGACTGTAATCCGCCCGACTCCCCGGTTCGTTGTAGCTGTGCGCCCTGTTGGAGACGCGGCGGCTGTTATGGACATCGCTAGGGTGCAAGCCAAGATCAGCAGAAAGGGCAGCCCGTGGGCAGGAGACAGGGGTTTGTTCATCGTTATCCTCCTAAGCGAATGTGTGACACGCGGCTTGTTCTTCCAGGCGTTAAAGCAAGGGAAGGCTGTACATCCGTTGAACCTCCCAGAACACTGTATCGGGAATTTCCATTTGCATCCCTTTGCATCCCGACGCAGTCCAGTATACACCCAGCCACCCCGTTTTTGATCCGGCAAAGTTGCATTTTTTTTGGGGAGCGCCCTCAGCTCTGTCGGTAGCACCTTCCATACGTCACTGAAAATCAGCCAGTCCCATGTTTTCTTCAGGTTGCATCGACACCTCTCCTTCCGCCCACCTCATGTTTGGCAGCCTTTGCTCTAACAGGGGAAACTCCTGCAGATCCGCAGGCTCGAGGAACTCCTATTGGCCGAGCAAAATTACCGGGCCAAACACCAAGAAAGAGCCAGAAGGAATTTGGCCGGCTGGTGCATAGCGTTTTGAGTCTAAACGGCAGCGTCTACCTCAAAATGAACCAAAGCCGCAACATCGTAAGCGGCTGAAAATCACCAGGACGGGTGAGCCGTTTAAGCCATACCGGGCGATAGCGGGTTTTTGGGATCAGGCCCGGACGGGCGTCCAGTTGTGGGGCAGCAACTCAGTAAGCCGGGTAATGGGATGAGCGGCGATGCGGGAGAGAACATCCTTGAGCCAGGTGAATGGATCGATTCCGGCCCGCTGACAGGTCGCTACGAAACTCCGCAGTATGGCTGCCGTCTTACCGCCTTGGTCACTGCCAAAGAAGATCCAGTTGTTGCGGCCTACCGCCTCACTGCGGATGGCGCTCCGTGGCGTTGTTGTCGATCTGTAAGTCTCCGTCCTCACAGTAGCGTATTAGCGCCGGCCAGTTCTTCAGCGTGTAGCGCACGGCCCGCGCCTCGGGACTCTTCGGCAAGATCTCCGCCTGGATTTCCACTAAGTAGTTACGCAACTTATCCAGAATGGGCTGCGATTGGAGTTGGCGCAATCGTAGCCGGTCTTCCGGCGTCAGGGACCGTGCCTGCTTCCCGAAACGGAATCGCGTCGGCACTCGGCAAATCCTAGGTGGGCGGGGGTGGCACAGCAGCCGTCCCCCGCAGAATTTTGGTCGGCGATCTTTCCGAAAAGCAAGGCGCTGGAATTTACGCAGACTCCCCCAATGACGAAGTTCTTCACTCCACTTTCACTCACTTAAGAGGCGATTTGAATGCGGAATACGGGAAGTTGCTGATTTCCTTGCACCTGGATTGACCGCCGTAGACGCCATTGTCTTGTATTTTCAATCTACGGTCATTTTCCCAAGCTGGACGTCGCGGGTTCTTGCGCCTACCTGTTGGGACCGCCGACCCCGCCTGCCGAACATTCCGCCCGGCGGTTATCTGCCGGTTCCTCCAGCATCACTCGCTGTCCGGAAGTTGGGTGCCGCCGAGGCCCTGGCTTGCGAGAGACGACGCCGGTTACTGCTCCTTCAAGCCGAACGCATACACGTTCGAATCGTACGTCGTCACAAACACTTTGCCGCCCGAGATCGAAATCCCGCTGAAATGCGTCCAGCCCGGCATGGTCTCTCCGCTCGAATACAGTTCCTTTCCGGTAGTCGCGTCAAACGCATAGAGCACCGCGTGCCCCGTATGTTTGGCGACCCGCTCTGCGGAGCTGTACAGCCCGCCTTCGGTCCCCTTGGACTGGCGCGCAAACTCGCCGTTCGAAATGGCGAAGACTAGGCCGCCCGCCACAATCGGAGGCTCAGGCAAATTCATGTCGCGCGAAATCCAGGCCGGCGCCGCCTCGAACTTGCCATCCGTCTCCGTGACCCGGAAGGCCATGATGCTGCCGTTCGGCGCTTCACCGTTGCTCAAAGGAAACTTCACGCCACTCGCCGCCGCGCCCAACGCCGGCGCGTACAGCCAGCGGTTCTTCTGCTCGTCCTCGGCGGTGGCGAAAGCGCCCCAGAATCCGCGGCCCGCGAAATCGGCGTCCTCATTGGCGAGCACTGGACTGTGGAACAACGGCGTCTTGTGATCCGGACCGCCGATGTGCTGCGCATTCAGCAGGTAGATCACGCCTTCCTTGCCGCCGGCGGCCACAATCTCGTGTCCGCCAATGGAGAAGACGGTGGGCGACGTGGATCCCATATCCAGATCCTTGCGCGTCAGGTAATTGTGATTGGCGGGAGTGAAGTAATCGACCAGCGTCAGATCCTTCACCGCAAGCTGCACCACCGTGTCGGGAAGCTGGCCGCGGCTGGCGTCGTACGACCCGTCGCCAGTTTGCGCGAACACCATGCCGTTCTTGCCGATGGCCACGCCCGCGCGCCCCCAGATGCCGGCGCCGCCGTTGGCCGACTGGAAGAACTTGGTGGCATGATCCGGCGTGCTGAGGTCCATGGCATAAACGCCCGACCGCGCGCCGTTGCAGCCTTGGGAAAGGTTGGTGTACAGCACGTCGTTCACCAGGTTCAGGCTCCAGTTCTTGGAAAACGGCGGCACGAACTTCTGTGGCGGCGTGCGGTCCTCTCCGTTGATGGCGTTCAGCGTGTGCAACTTGCCGTCGCTGGCGATAACGAAAACCGTGGCCGCCAGTCCATCCTTGCGAATCAGCGGGGTCGCGTTCAGCGCGTTGGGGCAAAGCCAGAAAGGCTCCGAGTGCGGCTTACCCTCCGCCTCAAACGACTTCTTCCAAATCAATTTGCCGCCGTTGGCATCCAGCGCGAAGAGGTTGTCGGAAGCGCCGCCCACAATCACGATTTCCGCCATGCCCTTGTCGGTGGTTACCCATTCCACGTTGACCGGCGCGGTGAGCGAATTCAACTCGCGGGGCTGGTTATCGAGGTGCGCCTTCCAAAGCAGCGCGATGGATTTCGCATTGTCGCGGTTGATGTCGGTTTCCTGCGGACTCCAGCCGGTGCGTTGCGGATCGTGGCCGAAGGAGAGCCAGTTGGCGGCGATCAAATGCGAGAAGAAAACAAGCGGCACGCATAGTGCCAGCGCGATTTTCGGTTTCATAAATCTATGTCTGCCGCCTTGTGGGGCAGGACTCCAGTCCTGCGGCGGCCTCCCAGGCCGCCTCCCGGGTTGCGGCTATGCTGCTCACTGCCGTCCCAACTTCTGCTTCAAGTACTCCTCGTATTCTTTCTTCAAAGCCGGATCGCGCGGGCTGGGATAAATATCGGTGGATCTATATTTCCCGGTCTTTATTTTCGCCTGGGTCCACTCGTCGTGGATGTGCGTCTCGTCCGCCTTGTCCACCACCTGCTTCACCATTTGCGGGGGAATGAAGTACACGCCCTCGCTATCGCCGAACACGACATCGCCGGGCATCACGGTGGCGCCGCCGATGCGGATGGGAACGTTGATGCCGGTCAGCATGACATTGCGGATCGGCGTGGGGTGCACGCCGCGGCAGTACACTGACATGTCGATGGGCTGGATGCCTTCCAGATCGCGAATCGCGCCATCCACCACCAGGCCGGTTCCGGTAGTGGCGTATATATAGGTGGCCAGATTGTCGCCGACGATGGTGCCCTCCTCGATTTTGCCGAATAGGTCCACCACCAGCACATCGCCCGGCGTCAGCAGGTCGAGGACACGCTGATTGCCATTGTCGCGGAGGCCTTTGGCTTTGGCGTCGGTTTCCATGATATCGGCAATATCGGGGCGCGCCGGCATGAACTGGGCGGTGACCGCGCGGCCCACCAGCTTGCGATTGGGATGCAGGATGCGCCAGTTTCCTTCATATTGGTTACGAAAACCGCCGCCGGGCAGCACGGCCCAGACTTCCTCGGCGGAGAGGCCCTTCACCTTTTCCAAAATGGCGTCGGGCACTTTCGGGCGCCCATCCTCGAAGCGGTCGAATGGGTTGTGCGATGTGTACTTCAACATCTCGTCATGCGTGAATGTGAAGACCTGCGCGTGCGCCGGCAACAGGAGCAGCGGCACAGCCAGGAAATTGGCGAAGAACTTCATGCGGTGAAATGTAGCACGGCGCGGACGGAGCGGGGAATCGAGTGGTGGGGCAGGACTCCAGTCCTGCGGCCGACGTCCACGTCGGCCTATTCGTACTTGGATGGCTGATAAGGCATGCGAAGAGCGGGTCCTGGAGGTCCGCCCCACACCGCCGCGCCGCTATTTCACGCGCAGCAGCACCACGCCGTGCGACGGCACTTCATACCAGAACTGGTCCTTCTGGTTACCGCGGTCGTGGTGCGCCCAAAGGTCCCGCACGCGATGCTTGCCGCTCAGCCCGAAATCCTTCCAGCGCACGGTCACCTTGGCGGTCTCCGGTCCGCGGTTGAACAGCCCGATGGCCCACTCGCCGCCGGCCAGCGGCTTGGCCCACACCTCGTTGGCGCCCTCCTGTGCGACACGGTATCCCTGCTTGCCCAACGCGTCCTGATCGATGGCGACCACCTCTCGGTTTGTCAGAATCCCCGCCGTCTCGCTCGGCATGCTGCGCAGATCGTTCCCCGCCAGCAGCGGTGCGGCCAGCAGGGACCAGAGGCTCAGGTGCGCTCGATACTCCGTCGCGGTCATGCCGCCGTTGCCGACCTCCAGCATGTCCGGATCGTTCCAGTGGCCCGGCCCGGCGTATTTTTCCAACCCATTCTGCTTGAACCCGATCGACTCCATGCTTTTCCACTTATCTTCGATGTCACCCGTGGTGCGCCACAGGTTGCCGCCCGACCGGGCGCCCCATTCCCAGACTTTGTCCATGCCGTACTGGCAGAGGCTATAGACGATGGGCCGGCCGGTGGCCTTCAGCGCGTCCGCCATCAGCTTGTATATCTTCGGCATGTCGCTGCGCAGATAGACCTTGCTGGCGCTGCACCAGTCGTATTTCAGATAATCGATGCCCCAGGCGGCGTAAGTCCGCGCGTCCTGCTCTTCGTGCTTGTAGCTGCCTTCGTATTCGGCGCAGGTTTTGGGCCCCGGTGAAGAATAGATCCCGATCTTCAGCCCCTTGCCGTGGACATAGTCCGCCAGCGCTTTCATGTCCGGAAATTTGCTGTTTGCCAGGATATTGCCCTGCGCATCGCGCTCGCCCTCCCAGGTGTCGTCGATATTCACGTACACGTATCCGGCGTCCCGCATGCCGCTGGACACCATGGCGTCGGCGATTTCGCGGACAGTCTTGTCGTCGATCTTGGCTTCGAAGTGATTCCAACTATTCCAGCCCATGGGTGGCGTGGCAGCCAGTTCCTGGGCGGGCAGGGGCGGCATGCCGGCGATGGCCAAAGCCGCGGCGGTGAACAGGGATCGGAGCATGCCTCCATTCTAAGTCCAGGCGGTCTCTTCTATCGTACGGTAGTGTTGCTTTTGCGGGGATACGGGATTTTTTGGCCGCTCCCCCTCTATATTCGCCGGGCGGACTTCATTGCGCGATCTCCCACCGGATATCGCACTTGGTCTGGATGCCCGGTTTTATGGACCGCATTATCACCGTTTGCGTGCCGTCTGGCTCTCGATGAATAAGCGGCAGCCATGCATCGTGATCGAACGTGAACTTCAATTGGCCGCCGGGAAGATTTCTAAACGTGAATTCCCAGTTCTGCTGCACTTCGACTGGCCCATTACACAGCACCCCGGACGTTGGCTTGCTTGCCTCTGCGGGAGGCGCGGATGGGCTGCTTTCGGTAGTCGATGGCGGGACGACGGGTTGGGAAGTATCAGGGGGTTTCGTCGCCGCCTGCGATGGAGGTTCCGATGCGGTTGGTTCACTGCTCGGCTGTTGCTGTCCTTCTTCTTTTGCAATTTCAGCGTTAACGCGATTAAGCTGTTCTAGCGATTCAGCGGCGCGCCTACGCTGTTCCTCCATTTTGTCTATGAGGAATTGGCGCTCATCGGGATCTGGGAACGGCTCCATGCTGAGTTTCATCGCATCACGAGCAAGGTTTCTCCCCAGCTCAATGTCTATAGC
>CABEAV010001202.1_pt1 | contig 9887 bp, 8 predicted proteins | sample 3422231 | NCBI WGS metagenome assembly CABEAV01 (sample SAMEA5534326, study PRJEB31848) | metagenome | biome: tundra; feature: field; material: soil | place: USA | collected 2013-05 | depth 0.15 m | reverse complement strand
CCGCCAATTCTGCGTGGCGTGGAAGCGGCTTCAGCGGTCGCTTGCCCTGACCGTGGGCGTCTCCAAGTCGGTTTTCAAGGTCAAAATGGCATGTCGTCATCTGGTATGCCTTCGTCGAGCGTGAGTTCACTCTGTCTAGGCGGATCATTTGAAACTCGAATCTGTAGTTTGTCTTGATTATCGAGCAACCAATCTGCACCCTGGCCTGTCAAACGATATGCCACGAAGGTATTGTCATTGTAATCATTGTCTTCATACGCTTCGATAAATCCAGATCGAGTCAAACGAATCAGTCCGAGTTGTGTAGAATCGCGATGACGATGCCATGCTGAGTCTGAACGGCCTCGATCCGCAGTCCCGATAGCCTGGGCTCGATTCCGGTTTGAATCATTCCCTCCAGCCTGAGAATCTCCCGGTCGGGATTGATCGGACCAAGTCCACATACCGAGGTTGGTATGCCGTCCTTAGCCTTAATCCCGAAGAAGATGAAGCCGCCGGAGGCGTTTGCGAACGAAGACACGTCGTACAGGAATTCCTTCTTATCGCTGTCTGTTCGCCCTGGAAGCTCCGACTTGTACTCAACGGTTTTCGACTCCCCGACCTTGTCATCAATCAATGACTGAAACAAGTCTTGATCGATCATTTCCATGCGCAAGTGACTCAGTGCCATGCCTCTCCATTTTAGTCCTTTACAGCGTTGGTCATGAAAGCGTTCGAGTCCGCGAAGTCTCGATTCCCAACCAAATACGGAACAAGCGCTCCTTAGGGAGTTGGTCGGCCTTAATTGCCATTATCGTCCACCTGCTTACTCATTTTGCTCACGCCCCCATTCCCCAATACGCCACGATTGCGAACGGCAAACGACGCGCCAATTCATGTTTCCAGCGCCCAAACGGCTGGTCGGTCGTCAGATACGTCCAGACGGCGCCGCGATCCGCCGTCCCCGCACCGTCCGACTCCACCCGCCGCGCGATCTCATCTGGCAACCCTGCTTCCAGCTCGCGGAACCACTCGTCGATTTTGAGCAGGTACTCGCGATGCGGATCACGTCCGCTCATCGAGACCCACTGCACGCCCGAGCGGTATTCCGAAACCCGCGCGAGGTGGTCCGCCCACGCGTCGTCGATGGTCCGAAGCGTGATCCGTTTCTCCCGGTCCCCCATGTCGCTCTCTAAGACCTCCTGGCGCCGCGCATGGATCTTGTTCCGCTGTCCCTCGAACGGCACTTCGTACCCGTGGAGAAAGAGACGCGTGTCGAGATGCTGCCCCTCGATCAAACGCTGGAGGGTATCGGGGTCATCGCGGTAACGCTCGTCGAGACTGGCGTATCTAACCATAAGGTCATCTTCAAGTGAGATGTAGAAGCGCGACGAACCGGGGTCGCCCTGCCGCCCGGCGCGGCCGCGGAGCTGATTATCGATGCGCCGGCTCTCGTGCTTGTTCGTGCCAATCACATATAGCCCGCCCAACTCTACCACGGCTTCGCCGAGACGGATATCGGTGCCGCGCCCGGCCATGTTGGTTGAGACCGTCACAGCGCCGCGCTCCCCGGCGCGCGCGATGATGGCCGCCTCGCGCTCGTCGTGGCGCGCGTTGAGGACCTCGTGCGGCACGTTCCCAAGCAGAGCGCTGAGGCGTTCGGAGTCGGCGACACTCGCCGCCCCGACCAGTACCGGTTGGCCGCTCGCGTGGACCCGGCGAATCTCCGCGATCACCGCCTGCTCCCTCTCCGCCTTCGTCGGGAAGATGACGTCGGGGTGATCGACGCGGACGACGGGTCGGTTGGTCGGGATCGTTTCGATCCGGAGTCCATAAACTCTGGAGAATTCGAGCGACTGTGTGGCGGCGGTGCCGGTCATTCCGCAGACCATCTGGTAGAGCACCACCAGGTGCTGCAAGGTGATCTGGCCCAGGATCATGCCCTGCGACTTGGCCGCGACGCCCTCCTTGGTTTCGAGGGCGGTGTGCAGGCCGGCTGGCCAGCGGCGGTCGAGCGCGATCCGCCCCTTGAACTCGTCCACCATCTCAATGGCGCCCTCTTTGACGATGTAGTCGACGTCGCGCCGCAGCAGAGCATGCGCATGCAGGGCCTCCTCGACGGCCCCGTGGATCGCCAGATTGCGGTTGTCGAAGAGGTTTCCGCATCCGAGTGCGCTTTCGACCGCGTGGATGCCGACGTCGTTGAGCGCAACGTTGTGGCCGCCAGGGTCGACCGTGAAGTGCTCGCCGGGCCGCAATCCGCGCACGATCTGGTCGGCCACGTAGGCGGCGCCGCGGTCGCCCGATTCGCCGCCCGCGATCACCAGCGGAACGCGCGCCTCGTCGATCAGGATCGAATCGGCCTCGTCAATGACGGCCGCGTTGAACTCGCGGTGGACTTGCTCGTCCGGGCGCATCGCCAGCCGATCGCGGAGGAAGTCGAAACCGATCTCGTTGTGCGTGGCGTAGGTGATATCGGCGGCATACGCGTCGCGGCGCTCGGCGCGTGTCATCCCCTGCTGGACATGGGCCACCGAAAGGCCCAAGAAGCGGTAGATATCCCCCATCCACGCGGCGTCGCGGCGCGCCAGGTAGTCGTTCACGGTCATGACGTGGACGCCCCGGTGGCCGCGGGCGAACCACGAGATCGCCGGCACGGCAGCCAGCGTCTTGCCCTCGCCCGTCTGCATCTCGGCGATGCAGCCGCTCGCGAGGGCGAGCGCCCCCCGCAATTGCACGTCGTACATGTCCTGGCCGAGTACGCGAGAGGCGGCGGCCGCCACCGCCGCGATCCATTGGGACAGATGTTCCGCTTTCGATGCGGTGGACCGCAGTTCGGCGTCGCTCAAACGCGCGAATTGGGCCCGCATCGCGTTGATTTGCTCGACGCACAACCGGTCGCGGTCGAGCATCGCATGCAGCCATTGCAGCATAAGGCTCTCCTTTTGATTACTTGGTTGACGGGTGAAGGCCGCTACAAGGAGAGCGCGGGAGGCGGACGCTGAAAGAGAGACGAATCGAGAGTCGGGACCGCTGCGCGGTCGCGGGGCGGACCTGCCACGCAGGCCGGAGCTGCGGGGCGCGGAGCTTTGGGCGCTTCAGAGAGTTGCTCGGCGCGATGCCTTTTCTGCTCGCTGTAAACGACGCAGCAGGAAACGCGATTGGTGTCGACGCGCGCAACAGGAACTGTGAATACGGCGTTGAACAGCAGCAGCGCCGATAACCAGGCTGTCAGTCGTGCTCTCACCTATTTCGTAGTATCGCATAAATGGAACAGAGTCTAAGCAGTGGCTGGCTCGATATGGAGGCATATCGGTAGCCGTTTCCCGTTGGCGAGTGCGTGCGCCGGTAACTTTCAGTCGCCCACTCGGCCACTATGGCGCGCGCTGCGCCCGCAGTTCGTCGAAAAGGTCAGCAGAAAGGTAACGCGAGGGAGTCGCTCTGCGATCTCAGCGCTGAAGATGCAGGCGACAATTCCGTCGCAGCCCGAACTACTCCCAGCGAAACACCTTCGCTGAGAGCGCCGTGCAAACCGCAAATATGACCACGAGAGCCGCGACATCGCCAAGGTGGGCCGACCACGCCTCGCCTTTCCAGATCCCCTGGAGCAGCGATACCGCGTAAGTCAGCGGCAGCACGCGCGTCACGACTTGGAGCGCGGGCGGCAGCGACTGCAGCGGCGCGAACAGCCCGCACAGGGCCAGCATCGGATACAGGATGGCCGCGCCGATCGGTTGCGCGAAACGCGCCGTAGGCACAATGCTCGCGATCAGAAAACCGATCGACAGGATGCTCCACGTGCTGATCAGCAGCGCCATCGCAAAGCCGAAAATGGGAACGTCAACATGGATCGGGTAATAGCGCTTGCCTGCCAGCACCATCAAGGCCATGGCGACCAACGTCAGCGCCATCTTGACCAGCACGTGAGCGGTGAGGATCGTCTGTGGGCGGAGCGGTGTGGCCCGGAGCCGTCTGAGAATGCCGCCCTCACGATAAATCGAGATGACGGTCACCAGCGACAGCACGCCACTGAGTGCGATCAGCACGGCCACCAAAACCGGCAGTCCGACACGTATGAACCCGGTGGCAGCCATTGCGCCTGGCATGCGCCCGCCACCCAACAACCGGCCCGCCACCAAGAACACTAGGACGGGAAGGATAATCGAGCCGAACGCCCCGAGTGGCTCGCGCAAGAAGATCTTGATCTCCAGCCAGGTTAGTTTCCAGAGTCCGCGGAACATGGTGTGTCTCTTCTTGGCCTCGTCTTTCCTAATCGCGAATCGAATGGCCGGTGAGCTTTAGAAAGACGTCTTCCAAGCTGGGCAGCACGGTGCGAAAATCGGTGACCCTGATGCGGTTCTCGGACAGACACTGGATCACCTCGGTCACGAATCCGTCGCCCAGCCCCTGAATCGTGAATTGCGAGTCTCGCCGCGTCACGATCTCCACTGAAGGGATGGTACGCAGCCGTTCTTCGACGAGCGCGCCGTCCGCTGCCAACACGACGGTTCGCGTGGGGCAATGCCGCCGCACCAATTCCTCAGGGCTGCCGATGTCAATAATCTTTCCGTGCTCGATGATCGCCACCCGATCGCACAGCCGCTCAGCCTCCTCCATCAGATGAGTGGTCATAAAGACCGTCTTACCGCGGTCGCGGATGCCGCGCACGAGTTCCCAGATCACCCGCCGCGACTGCGGGTCGAGCCCAGTGGTTAGCTCATCCAGAAACACGATCTCCGGATCGTTGATCAGCGCCAGGGCGATGAACAGCCGCTGCTTCTGCCCGCCGGAGAGCGTCATGAACCATGCGCTCCGTTTGTTGGCGAGCCCGAGTTGTTCCAGAAGCTGATCGCCGTCCACCGCCTTCGTGTACAGCGACGCCCAGAGATCCACCGCCTCCCAAACCTTGATTCTCTTCTGGAGCTGCGCCTGTTGGAGCTGCACGCCAATCCGGTTCTGTAACCGATACACGTCGCGGAACGGATCCAGTCCCAGGATCGAAATGGCGCCGCAGTCCGGCCGGCGCACACCTTCGACGCACTCCATGGTCGTAGTCTTCCCCGCGCCGTTTGGTCCGATCAAGCCGAAGATCTCGCCCGCGTTGACTTCAAACGAAACGTCGGAGACGGCCACCGTCGCCCCGTAGGTCTTTCGGATGCCGAGGACCTGGATGACTGGATGAGGAGTCCGGAAGGGGTCCATTGTTTGCATGTCGGCCATGTTTAGACGGTCACCTGTGAAGCATCCGAATTAAGTCTAGCCGATTCGTGCAGCGGGACAGTGCCTGGATGAGGCTAGATGTCAATCGGAAGCGGTCCGGCGGAAATTGCTGGACGATCAGGATGAAGCGCGGGCCGGGCCGCTTCGGATTGGGTCGTGAGAAGGAAGCCGCTGGCGCGGCGCGCCGGGTGCCGCTACCTATCGGTTTTGAACGCTGGTTTTTCCAGTGCTGCCTGTGAAAAGGCTGCCGCGCGAGGGCCGGCAAGTTTCCGGATGCGCTGGTGGATTCGTGCTACGCCGAGAACAGCGACAAGACCGTTCCGGTTCCGCACGCCTGCGGCGAGACCCCGGCGCAGCACCTATCATTCATAGCGTAACGCGCGTATGGGCTCCACGCGCGACGCGCGGCGGGCCGGCACATATACCGCCAGCATAGTCACCAGGAGCAGCGGCGGCGCCACCAGCAGGTATGCCAGCGGGTCGCGCTTGGTCACGCCAAAGACGGCCATCACGAGCTTCTCGGCGCCCAGGCTGGCCACCAGCCCGATGCCCAATCCGGCGAGCACCAGCAGCAGCCCCTGCCGCACCACCATGCGCACCACCGATCCGCGATCCGCGCCGACCGCCATGCGAATGCCGATCTCGCGCGTGCGCCGCGCCACCGAGTAAGCGATCAGTCCATACAGTCCGAACATGGCCAGCAGCAGCCCGATCAGGCCCATCACGGCCACCAGTTCGTTCAGCATGTAAACGATGGCCGCGCGCGCGTGATACAGGTCCTCCACCGTGCGCACATCGAATACCGGCTGATCGGCATCCAGCCCGTGCACCAACTCGCGGATCGGTTCCGCCAGACTGCCGGACTCGCCCAAAGACTGCGACAACAGGGCCATGCGCCCGGCGGGGTACTCGTTGAGCCCCAAGTATAAGTACTCGGTGGGCGGCTCGCCAACCCAGAAGTACTTTCCGTTTTGGGCCACGCCTACGATCTGCACCCATTTGCCCTTGCGGTCGCCAAGCCAGAAGCGCTTGCCGACGGGATCCTGGTTCGGCCAATAATGCCGCGCCAGAATCTCGTTGACCACGGCCACCGGCTGCCCTCCGTTGATGTCGCTGGGCAGGAAGCCACGGCCGCGCAGGATCGGTATCCCCATGGTTTCGAAGAAGCGAGAATCCGTCCAACTCGCGAAGACGCTCACGCTCTCCTGGTTCTTCGGAAGCTGGTAGCCTTCCGGGCGGATGTCTTCTTGCTGTTGGTTCGGCGAGAACGGCACGGAGCTGACCAGGGTGGCCGACTTGACCCCTGGCGTGACGCTCACGCCGTCCACCAAGCGCTTGTAAAACTGCTGCGCCTGCGGCTTGCCCGTCAGGACTAGGCTGGGATCGAAGCTCATCATCATCAGGTGATCGGTCCGGAAGCCGGGTCCGCCGGCGATGGACGCATGGAAGCCGTGATACAATATGGCCGCCACCACCACCAGCACTAGCGAAAGCGCCACCTGCGCCACCACCAGGGCGTTGCGGCCCCACAGCCGCTGCTTTTGCGAGCTGTCGGCGTCGGCGGCCTTCAGGACGCGCACCAGGTGCGTGCGGCTGGCCTGCAAAGCCGGCGCTAGACCGAACAGAACCGCGCTAAGCACCGATACGGCCAGGCTGAAAAGCAGCACCCGGTGATCCACTTTCACCTCGATTACGATCGGCAGATCGGAGGGCACCTGAATGCGGCTCAGGAACGCCGCGCCGGCGTAAGCCAATAGCAAGCTCGTCACCCCGCCCGCCAGCGCGATGGCCAGGCTCTCGGCCAGCAACTGGCGGATCAGACGCATGCGTCCCGCGCCCACTGCCAGCCGGATGGCGATTTCGCGGGTCCGCGCGCGGGAGCGGCTCAGCAGCAGGTTCGCCAGGTTAGCGCAAGCCACCAACAGGACCAGTCCCGCCAGCCCCATCAGCATCACGGCCAGCGAGGCATCTTGCGGATCGTCCTGCACGCGCGCCTGCATTTCGGTCTGGATCATCAGCCCGCGATCGCGATTGGTGTCCGGATAGGTTTGCGCCAGCCGCTTGGCGATGGTCGACAGTTCCGCCTCGGCTTGCAGCCGGCTGACGCCGGGCGCCAGCCGCGCCTTCACGTCCAGGCTGCGGTTATCGCGCCGTTCCAGCAGGTTCGATTCCGGATTAGCCGAAAGCCGCGGCGCCATGGCCAGCGGCACGAACATGGCCGGCCGGATGTATTGATCCATGCCGGTGAAGCGCTCCGGAGCGACTCCGATCACCGTAAAATCCAGCCCGTCGAGCCGCACTTTCCGGCCCACGATGGAGGCATCCTCACCCAACTGCTTTTTCCAGAAATCGTGGCCCAGCACCACCACCGCGTCGCGCCCGGGAACCTGGTCTTCGTCGAGCTGGAATCCGCGGCCCAGCGCCGGCTCCACGCCCATCGCCTGAAAGAAATTGCCGGAGACTAGCATGCCCATGCGCATCTGCGCCACATCCCGCGGCGAAGCGGCGAAGCCGAAGATCTGGATTTGGTAGGCCGCCAGCCCCGCGAAGCTGTGGCTGCTGTCGCGGACGTCCACAAAATCGCGATAGGAAAGTGCTCCCGGCACATCGCTGGGCGTTTTGCTTTTGAGCGTGACCACATCGCCGGGATGCGCTACCGACAGGGGGCGGAAGAGCAGAGCGTCGGCCAGGCTGAACATGGCTGAATTCACACCGATGCCGAGCGCCAGCGAAATCACCGCCACCAGCGTGAAGCCCGGATTCTTGCGCATCATACGCAGGGCGTAACGCACGTCCTGCACGCCATTTTCGAGCCACGCGCTCAACCACACGCCGCGAGCCGCCTCCTTGGCGGAGAGCACGTTGCCGAAGTCGCGGCGGCTGGCGCGCCCCGCTTCCTCGCGCGACACCCCGTCTGCCACGCGCTCCTCGGCGTCCAGCGCCAGGTCGTGCGCAATTTCGTCATCCAGGTCGGCGTCGCGCCGCCCTTGCCGCCAGAAGTCGAATCGCATTTCTCCCTCCTACGCCGGCCGCATCACGCGGCTGATGGTTTTCACCAGCAAATTCCACTTGGACTGCTCGGCCAGTAGCTGCTTCTTGCCCGCCGCGGTCAGCCGGTAATACTTGGCCCGCCGGTTCATCTCGGAGGCCTTCCACTGCGAGGCGATCAACCCTTGAGCCTCCAGCCGGTGCAGTGCGGGGTAAAGCGAGCCCCGCTCGATCTTGAGCAAGTCCGCCGAGCTGTGCCGGATAGCCTGGCCCACTCCGTGGCCGTGCTGCGGACCCCATTGCAAGGTGCGCAGAATCAGCATGTCCAGCGTGCCCTGCAGCAGTTCGATCTGGTTTGCGTTCGAGTTGTCGGTTGGCATGTCTTTCTAGAAGATATTCTACTAAAGCAGTCCGTTTACGTCTACTAGACGATCTTCTAGAGCGGAATGTTCCGTGGTTTGTTATGAAATCTTGAAATCATGGAAACCAGGGTGTCGAACGACGCGCGGTGCCGGAAACGCCGGCCAAGGCTGCGGTGGCCAGCCAGTTTCCGGGCTTCAGCCAGTGGGGTCTTCGGCCAGCAGCATGAGCTGAACGAGGAACGCCATTAAGAGGCGCGCTTCTGGCTTAGGCAGCCAAACGGCATTATCCCTGGATATCGGTAGCGGTTTCCGGTCGGTGCGTGTGCGATTCAGGCCTTCATTTTCGCGTCCACGTAGACGTGGGCGAGGACCCCGTCGTTGGGGCCGGTGGCATCTGAAGCCGGCTCAGGCCCAGGGCGCTCCTCCCACTCGAACCAAGGTTCGCCGGAATCCGCACCCGGCCCTGGCGGTAGCCGTCTCACCGTGACCGTATGCCGCGGGCCGGTGTAATCGTCTGGCAGCGTTTTCATATAGCCGTACTGAACCCGCAAACGCGACGGAGCCGTGCTCATGCGGTTGAGCCGCTCCAAGCGCGCCAGCCTGGATACCACGGATCTCACAGGGTGTCCACCGGAAAGCTGGCAACCCACGTGTCTAGCTCCGCTTGGGTGAGCTCGCGGTCGTTGCTGCTCGTGGTGAACTCCACGCTCTCTAACACAGTGCCGTTCGGGCACAGCGTCCTTCGGCACGTGGCGTTCTCTAAGCTTGGGTTGCGGAGTCCAGCCGGCCGTAGCACCAGACGGAAACAGTCCCGCAGCTTCCCGTCCGCGGGTCCAAACTGATCCTCCAGGCGGCGCAGGCGCTTGGCAATGGCCTTCACCGGGGCCCCTTCATCAGCGGTCGCATCCTCCACATCGTATCAGCTGCGCTCTCTTTGAAAATGTCACGTCCAAACTTGCGGTTCGCCGCAGTCATGCTGACCCGGTTGTACCCCTCGGTATAAGCGAGTAGTGGTGGAGACACCATACATCCTGCAACCACCCGGTCCTCAATTCCATAACGCTCCCGCAAGATGCGGGCGAATTCGGAACGCTAAGGGGCGGGCAAGCCCAGGCTCAGTATCTCGTAGTGTCCTCGCGCCACGTCGAAATGTGCAACAAGTTGGCCCCGAATCCCACCGCTAACCCACCATCCGATTGACCCGGCTCCGAGCATTAGGCTTGCCGAAAGCCATCTGTGCCTACGGATGAAAGCGCCCATAGTTGAAAATTCCTCGTCGGACTCATTCTCTATGACGCGAGCCGGCGTCGATTCGGCTACGATTTCGTTTTTCCCGGA
>CABEAV010001188.1_pt1 | contig 9986 bp, 9 predicted proteins | sample 3422231 | NCBI WGS metagenome assembly CABEAV01 (sample SAMEA5534326, study PRJEB31848) | metagenome | biome: tundra; feature: field; material: soil | place: USA | collected 2013-05 | depth 0.15 m | reverse complement strand
GAAAAGACGCAGCCAAGAAACGCCTCATCAAGCGCATTATCATCGGGTTAGTGATACTCGTCCTCCTGGTGCCCGTCGGGTACTATGTGGGAGTCCCGTTTATCTTCAAAGGACGGCTGAAGCCCGCCGCGCCCGGCGTGGAACTCTCCACCCTGTGGCCCGATTCGGTGCGCCGCGGTCCCATGGTCCTCGAAGTCCGCGGCCTGGGCACGCTGGTCCCCGAAGATACCCTGCTAATCCCCGCCCAAACGGACGGCCGCATCGAGAAGATCCTCATCAAACCCGGCACACCGGTGAAGCCGGACAGCATCATCCTGGTCATGAGCAATCAGGAGCTGCAGACCGCCCTGCTGGATGCCGAATACACGCTCAAAGCCGCGCAAGCCTCTTACACCGATCTGCGGGTGACCCTGGAAAAGCAAGGGCTGGACCTGAAAGCCAACGCCGCGCAAGTGTCCGCCGATTACCATACCGCGCAACTCAAGGCCGAACGCGACGACGCGCTGGTGAAAGAGGGCCTGGTGGCCCCGGTGGATGCCAAGATTTCCGACGTGACCGCGCAGGAGCTATCCACGCGCAACGAGATCGAGGAAAAGCGCCTCAGCATCAACCAGGAGTCGGTCGAAGCCCAGTTGGCCGCGCAGAAAGTCAAGGTCGACCAGTTTGAATCACAGTACAAGCTGAAACAGCAGCAGGTGGAGGAGCTCAAGGTGCGGGCCGGTGCGGAAGGCATGCTGCAGGCGCTGCCGGAATTGCAAAAGGTCGAGGAAGGTCAGAAAGTGTTGGCCGGAACCGCGCTGGGTAAAGTCGCGCAACCCTCGCACCTGAAGGCCGAGCTCAAGATTGCGGAGACCCAGGCCAAGGACGTCACCATCGGCCAGCCGGCCGTCATCGACACGCGCAATGGGCTGGTGAAGGGCAAGGTTTCGCGCATCGACCCGGCGGTGCTGGCCGGAACGGTGACCGTGGATTGCAGGCTGGAAGGGCCGCTGCCGGCGGGCGCCCGTCCGGATTTGAGCGTGGATGGAACCATCGAGCTGATGCGGCTCGACGATGTGGTCTACATGGGCCGGCCGGTGTTCGGGCAGGCGGATAGCAAGGTCAGCCTGTTCAAGATGGAGCCGGAGGGCAAGTACGCCAATCGCGTGCAGGTGACGCTCGGCCGCGCTTCGGTGAATACTATCGAGGTGAAAAGCGGGCTGAATGTGGGCGACCGGGTGATCTTGTCGGATATGTCGGCTTGGGACGCCTACGAGCGAATAAAACTGAACTAAACCCGCGAACGAAACGTATTGGAGATGAAATGGGCACTAACGGAAAAGAATCGCTGATTGTCTTGGACGGTGTGACGAAGGTGTTCGTGACCGACGAGGTTGAGACCCACGCCCTGTCCGGGATACAACTCGATCTGAAGAAAGGCGAGTATCTTTCGATTGCCGGGCCGTCGGGCTGCGGCAAGTCGACCCTGCTGGCTATTCTGGGGTTGCTGGATACGCCGAGCGACGGCACCTACACGTTGAACAACCGGCCGGTCAGCGGGTTGAAGCTTTCGGAACGCGCGCGGATTCGCAACCGGGAGATCGGCTTCATCTTCCAGGCGTTCAACCTCATCGGCGATCTGACGGTGTATGAAAATGTGGAATTGCCGCTGACCTATCGCGGGATGGGGTCGGCCGAGCGCAAGAAGCGCGTGCAGGAGGCGCTGGAGCGCGTGGGCATGTCGCATCGCATGAAGCACTATCCTTCGCAGCTCTCGGGCGGTCAGCAGCAGCGCGTGGCGGTGGCACGGGCGCTGGGCGGCGATCCGATGATCCTGCTGGCGGATGAGCCGACTGGAAACCTGGATTCGGCCAACGGCGAAGCGGTCATGAATTTGCTGAAGGACCTGCACCGCAATGGCGCCACCATCTGCATGGTGACCCACGATCCGCGGTACGCGCAGTTCGCGGACCGCACCATCCGCCTGTTTGACGGCCGTATCGTCGAGGAAAGCTACGAGGCAACGCGGAATTAAGGCCCTGTTCTTGTGGGGCGGGCAATCTTGCCCGCAGCCGGCTTTCAGCCGGCTTGAAATCGGAGGGAGGGAGAATGCTACTCGCAAGCGCCCTGTTGGCGCTGGCAGGCGCAGTCAGCCTGCCGGCAACTGGAAACTTCCATCAAGAGTCCAGCCGGATTTATCCTCTTTCGGCGCGTGGACGGGTGTCGCTCCAAAACATCAACGGGGATGTGCACATCCGCGCCTGGGACCGCAATGAAGTGCGCATCGCAGCCGTCAAGACCGCCTCCAGCCGGGGCCTGCTGAACGAAGCCCGCGTCACCATCGACTCGACCACCGATTCGATCAGCATCCGCACCAGGTACGGCGACGGCTCCACCACGAATCCCGGCAGCGTGGAGTTTACCGTCATGGTGCCGCGTCGTGCGCGCTTGAGTGAGATCAAAGCGATCAATGGCGCGGTGGATATCGAAGGCGTCAGCGGCGGAATCAACGCGTCGTCGGTGAACGGAACCGTGCGCGCGGAAAAGATTGCCGGAGACGTGCGCCTTTCCACGGTGAACGGAAAGCTGGAAGCCACCTTCGAGCGTCTGAGCGATGCCAAGACGATCTCCATGAATTCCGTGAACGGGCCCATCTCACTCTCCATCCCCTACGACGCGGGAGCCGAATTCAATGCGCGCAACGTCACGGGCGGCATCGACAACGACTTCGGCATTCCCGTGAGCCAGGACCACTCCGCCGGCAGCCAGTTGCACGGCGTGCTGAAGGGCGGCGGGACCTACATCGATCTGAAGAATGTGAACGGCACCATCTGTATCATGCCGATGGCGCACGGCCGACGCGTCAAATTCACATAAGTGGGGCAGACCTCCAGGTCTGCGCGAGTCCTCCAGGACCCGCTCTGTGATCCATTATGCTGCAAGATCTTCGCTACGCATTTCGCATGCTCCTCCGAAGCAAAGGGTACACGGCGGTGGCCGTGCTCGCCCTGGCGCTCGGTATCGGCGCCAACACGGCCATCTTCAGCGTGGCGGATGCCTTCCTGCTGAAGCCGGTGGCGCTGCCGAACCTGGAGAACCTGGTCGTCCTGATGGAGCGTGCGCCACACCAGACGGCCGAATGGACCAGCGTATCGCCGGCCAACTATCTCGATTGGAAACGCCAGAGCCGGTCGTTCGCTGTGCTTTCACCCTACACGTGGGATGACGCTAACCTGACCGGCACCGGCGAGCCGGAGCACATAATGGCCGCGCGCGCCGCGGCCAACTTCTTCGAAGTGCTCGGCGCGAAGCCCATGCTGGGCCGCGTGTTCCTGCCGGAAGAGGAGCGCGCCGGCCCGAACCAGACCGTTGTGCTCAGCTACGGTCTCTGGAAGCGGCGCTACGGCGCGGATCGCACGATTGTCGGCCAGACCATCAAGCTGGACGGTCTCAGCCGCGTGGTGATCGGCGTGATGGATAAGAAGTTCAACTTTCCGGTGAGCGTCGAAATGTGGGTTCCCTGGGCGATGGATCCGCAGGAGAGCCAGGTGCGCGGGCGTCACTATCTGGAGATCGTGGCGCGGCTGAAACCCGACGTATCGATCCGCCAAGCCTCCGCCGAGATGACCGCCATTTCGCGCCGCATGGGCGAGCAGTATCCCGAGACCAACCGCGGCTGGGACGCGCAGGTCGTTCCCATCAAGTACTTTGTCACCGGCGACCTCACTTACCGGTACACCGTGATGCTGATGGCCGCGGTAATGTTCGTGTTGCTGATCGCCTGCGCCAACGTGGCGAACCTGCAATTCGCGCGCGGGGCCGCGCGGCAGAAGGAGTTTGCGGTGCGAACCGCGCTGGGTGCCAGACGCTGGCGCGTCGTAAGGCAGTTGCTCACGGAGAGCATCGCGCTTTCGCTAGTGGGCGCGGCCGCCGGCCTGGCCCTCGCCGAATGGGGCGTGGATCTGATCCTGCATTACATGCCGGCGGATATCGCCCGCCACATCGCCGGCTGGTATGAGATCCAGCTTGACGCGCGTGCGTTCGCATTTGCCCTGGGCCTGGCGGTGCTTGCCGGCATTGTTTCGGGCCTGGCGCCCGCCATCCAAAGCTCGAAGCCGGATCTGAACGAAACGCTGAAGGAGTCCGGCCGGGGAACTTCCGCGGGCCGTGCGCGGCAGCGCGTGCGCAGCGTATTGGTGGTAGCGGAGCTGGCGCTGGCCCTGGTGCTGCTCACTGGCGCCGGCCTCATGGTCACAGGCGTGAACTCGCTGCTGGCCGTGCGGCAACCCTACGATCCGCAGCACATGCTGAGCATCCAGATCAACCTGCCGGAGGGCAAGTATAAAGACCCGCAGAAGCGCGCGGCGTTCTACGGGCAGGTGTTGGAGCGGTTGCAGTCCGTGCCGGAGATCGAGTCGGCGGCCATCGTGCGCAGTCTGCCTTATGGCGACGGCCGACACATCGTGCAACTCGGCATTGAGGGTGTGCCGGTCGAAAAGGGCGAATACCGGTCCGCACAGTTGGAGACCATCAGCCCGGATTACTTTTCGCTGATGCGAATCCCTCTGCGCGAAGGACGCGCGATCGGCGAGCGGGATGGCGCGGAGTCGCTGCCGGTGGCGGTGGTGAGCGAGCGCATGGCGCGGTGCTACTGGCCGGGCGAGAGCCCGCTGGGAAGACGCATCAAAGCCGACGCGGCGGATTCGGAGAAGCCCTGGCTGACGATCGTGGGAGTGGTGGGCGAGATCCAGTATGACTGGCTGGACAAGGAACCGCCGCCGGTGCTCTACCAGAGTTACCGGCAGGCGCCGGAGGGTTGGACGACGTTGGCGGTCCGCTCGCACGGCGATCCCATGCGGGTTGTGCCGGCGGTGCGGAGCCAAGTGGCGAAGGTAGATCCCGACCAGCCGCTGGCGGAGATCAAGACGCTCGACCGCGTGATGACGGATGCGGTGCTGGGGTTGTCGTACGTAGCGGTGATGATGACCATTCTGGGCGCGATCGCGCTGGCGCTCTCCGCCATCGGAGTCTCCGGCCTGATGGCCTATGCGGTGACCGAGCGCACGCACGAGATCGGCGTGCGGCTGGCGCTGGGGGCGCAGCGGGATTCCGTGCTGCGCATGCTGGTGGGCCGCGGCATGCTGCTCGCAGGCATCGGTCTCGGCATCGGCCTGGCAGGCTCGGTCTTTATAGCGAGGCTACTGAGCAGCCTGATCTTTGGCGTCAGCGCGACCGACTGGACCACCTTCGGCGGCGTGCTGGCGGCCATGGCGGCCGTATCGTTGGCGGCCAGCTATATCCCGGCGCGGCGGGCGGCGAGGCTGGATCCGACTGTCGCCTTGCGGCACGAGTAGAGGGCGCTATAAAGGCTGCTGTCCGATTCGCGACAAGAACTCACTCACGGTCTTCCATGGCAGTCGAATTCCACGGTGATGCAACGATGCAAAGGAACCGCGGAGATCGCTTGAGGAGAGCAGTTCCAATTCGTGGAACTGTGTAAGAACCCAGAAAGTTCCGTGGACCTCGAGGCCGTCTCGCTCGGCTAGTTGCCGGGCCGCGGCGGTCCGCTGCCGGAAAGGTCCTGAAAATAGAGTTCACCTTTGGCCCAGCCATGCTGCACGACGATCAACAGGTAGCGTCCATTCTCGGACGTGACCGGCGCAATCCAGGTATCCGGTCCGAAGCCCTCGCCGAACACTTCTGTGTCGTTCGCGGCGCCGGGAACCAGCGCGTGATAGTAGAGCCTTTTGCCTGCGTCGCGCTTGCCGAGGCCCTGGCGCTTGCGCACGTCCAGAATGTGGATTTCAGTCTCATCCTCGCCGCCCTGCCGAACGGAATAGGCGAGCAGGTTGCCGTCCTCTGAAGCGCCCTCCAGGCCAACGCTGGTGCGGTGGTCCGCGCTCAGCGGCGCGGGATCTATCGGCAGTTCGTCGGGGCCGCCGGTGGCCTTGCGCCGGTAAATCGACCATAGCTCTTGCTCAGCCCCGCGCTTTTCGAAGAAGTAATAGCCGCCTCTCAGCGCGGGGCCACCCACCTGATCGTGCCGCAGCATTGCGGTGAGACGTTGCGATAATGGTGGGGATCGATCCCACGATTTGAACGCCGTGGAATAGCTCGGGCACATTGTCTTGGCGAATGGCGGGCGGCTGGTCCTGCGCGCAAACGGAGAGCGCACGCCAAAAAGCAGGCGACTTTCGCGGGCATACGGCTAGTCGCGGCCCCGGCGGTGGTACTCGCCTCCGCCCAAGCCGCCGAGGTCGATGATCACGGCTACTATCAGGATGATCAGGTTGACGCCTTCCATGGGCCGGTGCGTGTTGACCATCCAGGCGTAGGCCAGCGTGGTCAGCGGCAGGAAAAAGAAACCGAGCAACGGGATCAGCAATCCGTGATAGGCGCGTTGCAGGTAGTTCGTGAGCAGCCAGAGCGCCACCAGCGCGACCCGCGGAAATGCCAGCACTACAATCACAACGAGGCAGGGCATAGGACTGATTGTCGCAGATTCGCGGCCCGTGGGCGCGCCGTCAGGTGGCCTGCGTGCTTAACCGTTTCTTTGGGAAACCGCTCCCTGACGGTCGCGGCTCGGCAACAGCCGCGAGCAGCCGGCGGTCATGGGTCTCCATCACCCGATAGCAGCGCTCGAACTTCGCAACCAAGCCCTCGAGAGCCGCCACGGCGTCCTTGTTCTTGAAGCGCTCCACCACCATGTGCAGCGCGCGCGACGTTGGGAATCTCCGCTGTCTTGAGCTATGCCCTACAGAGTACCATCACCCTGGCTGGATTCCGCCTGGGTCGCCGGCGCGGATCTCGCCGAAGTCAGGCATAGTTGGATCGCCGCTATCGCCCGCTCAACTTCGGCTTGCGAAGTTTGCCAATTCAAGACGCTCACCCGCATCGCGCGGCGCCCACGCCAGCTCGTCCCCATAAAGAAGGCCTCACCGCTGTCCAGAACTCGCCGAATGATGGAATCGGTGAAGTGGTCATGGTCCTCTTCGTGGGCTCCCGGCCGGGGGTCGAGGAAGCGCACCAGCCCCTGATTGATGCGAGGCTGCCAAAGCACCTCCGACCCATCCAATCGCCCGATTCCTTCCACAAGCGTTCTCGCGTGCTCGCAACAACGGTCGATCATTCCCGCTATCCCAAGGCGGCCCAGTTGCCGGATGGCAGCGTAAGTGGCAAAGCCTCGGCCCCGCCGACATGGCCGCCCGGTGCGCCTCCGGCCGGATCACGAACGCATACCCGGAGTCATAAGGAACGTTGAGCCATTTGTGGCCATCGGTAGCCCAGGAGTCGGCCTCCGCAACGCCATCTAGAAAGTGCCTATAACGAGGACTGGCGGCAGCCCAGAGTCCGAATGCGCCATCCACGTGCACCCAAGAGCCGTGCCGCTTGGCCACGGGGATCACCGCGCGGTAGTCGTCGAAAGATCCCGAGTTAAGGTCGCCTGCCTGCAGCAGGACGATCGTTGCCGCATCAGGCGCAGCGGTAAGAGCGGCGCTGAGCACCGCTGGCGTAATCCGCGCGTTGTCGTCCAATTCGAGATCGACCACGTTGGCTTCGCCGATCCCCAGCAGGCGAATCGCGCGCTCCACAGAGCCGTGCCGGTTCGAAGCCAAAACCCGGATGGGCGGCGCACCGCAGAGTCCGTTCCGTTCAACATCCCAGCCTCTCTCTTGTAAGAGCGCCATTTGGCATCCACTCACGAAAGCAAACGAAGCCGAGGCCGGAATTCCCAGCAGATCTTTCAGCCAAACGCCGGCAACCTCCTCCGCTACCGCGGCCGATGGGCTACTTGCATATAGACCTGCATTCTGATCCCATGCCGAGGTCAGCCAGTCCGCCGCCAGTGCCGCCGGCACGGAGCCGCCGACAGCCCATGCAAAGAATCGTCCGCCTGCGCTCCCAACTATCCCGCCCTGCGTGTCGCGGACCAGATCGCGGACCACCTCCTGCGGATCGAGGCCGTGATCGTTAAGAGGTTTCGCCAGTCTGCTCCGCAGCTCGGATAAGCTTGCGGTGGCGGGAACGGGTTGATTTTCCAAAGTCTCCAGGTGGACCAGAGCGGATTGAAAGGCAACTTGCAGGGCAGGCTTGAATGCAGGGGCGTTGTGGTCCATCGAGTCGAGTATAGGAGATTGGCCTTGCGCGGCGCCATCCGATTCTTGTTATCGAATCGAGACCGCCGTCAGAGCAGCAGTGGAACGAGAATGATCAAGACCAGCAGCGCGACCAGCAGCCAGGATGCGCGATTGCCGAAGTTGATGGTGTAACCGACGCCGAATCGTTTCTCCACCAGCAGCGCCGGATCGTTCGGATTGTAGTAGATCTGGCCCAGTTTCCAACACTCATCCGGCGTGCCATCGCTGCCGCTGCCGGACTCCTGGCAGATGCGGACGATGGGCCAGATAAAGGCCGCCGTGACCACCAGGATCGCGGCCACCATGAGCCACGCGGGTATGACCAGCGAATCGCCGCCCGACAGATACGGGTTCAGCGCCAGAACGGCGAAGAGCGCGGCGAGGGTCCAGCCCATCGCCACGATCAGGCGGAGGTTGGCGCGGCGGAAGCGCGCCGTCCAGTCCGCCGTTTCGGCCATCCGCGCGCGGGGAGACGCGGCCACGATGAGGAAGCCCAGCAACTGCACCAAGGCGATCGCCAGGACGCCCGCCAGCAGCGGACCATCCACGCTGCGCCAGGTGCGTTCGGCCCATTGGTCGGGAGTTCCGTTGAGCCCCCAGTGCACCGGAAACCGGCGGGGCAAGCGTTGCCAGTTCGCTTGCAGGAAAATGGCGGCCGCGGCCAGCATGGCGTATGGAACGATAATGCCGACGGCTCCTCCCGGCAGATGTTCAGACGCGGCGGCGAGCGAAGCGGCGCGGGTTCCCGCCGGATGCCGTGCGTACGGCCTGGTGCGGTTGCGCCCGCGGGCGAACGCGATGACCGCGCCGAGAGTTTGCAGAAGCGGGCCAGCCGCGAGCGTCCAATTGGCTTCCCTGCGAACTCCGGCCCACAAGAGAACTGACACGACCAGCGAGAGGGTCCACATCTCAATGCGATACTGGCGCAATACCCGCAGGGCTTCCGGCGTGTTGCGGAAATCCGGCGCCACGGTGACTCCAAACCAGAGGCTGCTGCGCCGCCACAAGGGCAGCCAGTGCAGCAGCACGGCGATCAGCAAGACGCAAACGAACATCGCGATCGAATCGCCGTTCATGACTTTACAGCCTCCATCAGCGACGCCAGTTCGCGCGCGACGATGGCCGGCGATAGCCCTTGCGCGCGCATCTCCGCGACCAGTTGCCGCAGCCGCCGGCGGAAGATGGCCAGCGTCTCTTCATCCGGGCGGGGCGCCCGCCGTTTGCGCACGCGAACTCCGCGCCCATGGGAGATTTCGAGCCAGCCCTCCTCGGCGAGCGTGCGGTACGCGTCGGCGACCGTGTTGAAGTGCACGCCCAGATCGATGGCCAGGCGGCGCACGGACGGCAGCGTGTCGTCCGGCGCCACCACGCCTTCCACCAGCAGCGTGCGAAGCTGATCCACGATCTGCCGGTTGACTGGCGCAGCGGAATCCAGATCGATGCGGATTTGAGCGGCGTTCGTCACGGTTGGGTCACTGTTTACTGTACATAGACAGTATACAGTAAAAGGAGCCTTTGTCAAGATTGGAAGGTGCTGCTGGCGAGCGCCATCATCTCGGCGAAGAGATATTGGAAATCGGGGTCTCGGGCGAGCTCGACATGCCGCGACAGAGCCGCAATCTTCCGCAAGCGCGCCTGGCGCGTGGAGGGTGCCAGCAGCAGCATGCGCGCGCCGCGCAGCGCGCTGTTGCCCACCGGCTCCACAGGCAGGTCCGCGGGCAGCAGTCCGATGGCGCGCGCGCTCGTCTGGCGGATGTAATTGCCGAACGCGCCCGCCAGGCAGAGTTTGTCGACGCCTCCGCCGGCGAGCATGCGCAGGCCCGCCGCCATGGCGCCCTTGGCCAGTTGCAGCTCGCGGATGTCGCTCTG
>CABEAV010001177.1_pt1 | contig 10034 bp, 12 predicted proteins | sample 3422231 | NCBI WGS metagenome assembly CABEAV01 (sample SAMEA5534326, study PRJEB31848) | metagenome | biome: tundra; feature: field; material: soil | place: USA | collected 2013-05 | depth 0.15 m | reverse complement strand
GATAGCAGCCGTGGGGCGGTGACGGTCGTTCCGCAGGGGTTTAGGACGCGTTTTTGGACGAACGAAGCCAATAAGGGCTTTGTTTTCTTCATTTGGTGTCGACGGAACCCAATTCGTCCGCATCGCCTAGGCCTGGGAGAGTCCATCCTTGTTCTTGGCGGAGATCGCGTTTCACCAAAAGCGCTGTCATTCTTCCTACGACAGCCGCATCTAGAATGCGAAAGCTCTTAGCTCTTTGACGAGGGGAACGAAGGACTCACTGATCAGATTCCTGTCGAAAGGTATCCAGGCCTTCTCTCGGTAGTTTGACGGGAACTGCACCTTCCTGTCCTTCATATATACGATTCTGTTGCCGATGTTCGGCATTGTCTGGAGCATGCCAATCTCATGCTCCACATTTGGCCGAGTTCGCGCCGTTTGGGCAGGGGCTTCTTCGTCCGGCGTTGCAAGTACTACAGCAGAACGGCAGATTCGCATACATTTTCGGACCTTGTCCTGAAGCGACAAGCCGAGGTTTGGCATGTCGATAGAGACCACGGGTGTCAATCCCAGCGCGCTGAGAAGGTCGCCCACGGCTCTGACATGGGTGATCGAAGGCCCACCATGCGAGATGAACACGTTCTTCATAAGCGGGCGGCGGAGCAGGCCCGGTTTGTTGAGCTGGAGGCTTCGAACTCCGGCGCCGAGTCGCGGAATGAAGTCGTCGAACTCAGTCACGCGAATCTGGCACCAGTGACAGACCAGGAGATGTTCTTCAAAGGCCGCCAGATTCTCTGCGGCAAGACGGTTCATTGCGTACTGTTCAACAATATCGTCTTCCGGGTGGCCCGATGTGATTGGCAATGGCATAGGCAGCCTTACCGAAAAAGGCGTCATCGTAAAGTTACATTCAAGCGGCAACCCAAAACGGCCGCTGGTCGGCTTTCGGCCCACACGACTGATATATTAGTAGCGACATGGGGTAGTAAATATCAGCGCAGATCAGCGCACCCAAAATATTGTCTTGCGGAATGGCCGATTTCTCTCGCCAGAGCATTTCACCGCGACCAAGTGGGCGGGATCGGCGCATGCCCGTGCGAAAAGAGTCCCGGCTGTCTGGGGTTGGGGCTCCAAATCCGCCCTAAGGGAGTTCCACTTCGGCCTGACTGGCCCCGAGGGTCTTTTCTGCCGATCAAAGCCAATTTCTGATAACACCTTCATTTTCATAGGCCACGTGACGTGTCCGATCGACTAAATGGGTAGTTTTCGGCAGGAGCCAGTTCGGGTTTTGTTCATTTGCTGTAGGGGGACTACAGGGCGTCCGGCTCGCTTTTCGCGCCGCGGCCGGCGGGGGCGAGATCGACTTCGTCCTTTCCGCTTATGAGGTTAGCATGCGGCTGGTGGTTGGCGGCTGGGAGATATGTTGTAAGCTACTGATAATATGGACGATAGCCTTTTACTTTGCTTGTGAACGGCGCTCTCACGATGCCGCAGGCCGGCCTTAGAGTTGCTCCCATGGATTGCGGATCGTGACGGCCAAATCCCGATAGTCCCGGACGTTGCGGGTGACAAGGACAAGGCCGTGCTCCAACGCAGTTGCGGCGATCAATCCATCGGCCATGCTGAGCGGACGCCCGGCGATCTGTCGCTGGCCGCTCAGTACGCCCCACCGATCAGCGATTGCCTGGGTCACTGGTAATATCCGGCCCGTGAACAACGGGATAAGGTCATTCTCCAGCCAATCCTGAAGCTGGGATCGTCGCTTGCTCTCGGGCAGAATCGTCAGCCCCTTGCGTAGTTCGCCGATGGTGATAGCGCTGAGGTGAAGGGCTGCGTCGTCCTGTGCACGAACCCAGGCGTTGACCCGAGGGTCCGGGCGGGTACGAATGCCTTCAGAAGGGATATTCGTGTCGAGCAGAAAACCGCTCATAGAACGACGTCACGGCCAGGGGAAGGGTCGCGGCTAAAATCCAGGTCATCCGCCAGGCCTCTCACTTTGGCGCATACGTCGGCGAACGTGCGTTTCGCGGGGGCCGCATCGGGCAACGCCGGCGCGTTCTGCTCGGCGAGTTCGAGTAACCACCGGTCGACAGTCAATCCGCGGGCTTGCGCCACCTTCTGAAAGCGGGCGGCGCGATCTTCAGGGATGTCAATGGTCACGTTCATTGGTCTGCACTCCTTCTTCTACAATACCGGACATTGGGATTTCTGTCACGGAGCTCAAGGTCACCTCGTTGCCGAGGCTGGCCGGTTGGCGTTTGGAGGCGTTTTTGGACGAACTAAGCCAATAAGGCATTTGTTTTCTTCATTTGCTGTTGGGGATAACCCAAAACGATCACCAAGGTGTTGCCTTCGTGCCGCGCGGCAAATGTTGGTGTGCATGGCCGGTTGGGTGGTTTTCGCCCGGGGTCTTTCTGCCGATCAAAGCCAATTCCAGATAAAGTATTCATTTTCATAGGCCTACGTGCCATTCCGTGCGTGTCCGATCGGGTAATGGGGAATTTTTGGAAGAAGCCATCATGGCGTCCGCGGGGCCTTCCGGTGCCGTGGCCGGGAGGCAAATCGATCTGCCCTTCCTTATGAGGTTAGCATTCGGACGGCTGGCGACCGGTGGTTGGCGGCTGGGAAATAGGCGGTAGGCTACTGATAATCGGGATGATAGCGTTTTTGGCCTGGCTTGTGAACGGCGTTCTCGAGGTGCCGCATGCTGGCTTGTCAGGCCCGATTCTGGTCGAGTGTCTTGATAGGAACGATCCGCGCGACGCGTTCCATGATCTTCTTGTTCCGTTCAGCCTTCTTCAGGTCGTAGGCTGCCTGCAACCGCATCCACAACTCCGGTGTGCCGCCAAACAGGCGGGACACCTTCAGGCACATGACGGTGGATAGGGGCTTGCGCCCCGCCAGAATGTCGTGGAGCATCTGGCGCGACACGCCCAACGCTTTCGCGACGGCCGTTACGGACAGGCCGGTGGACGGCAGGATGTCTTCCTTGATAATCTCGCCCGGATGGATGGGCGGCAGTCCGTTCTTTCTTTCCATGGCTTCCTCCTTAATGGTAGTCTTCAAAATCGACATCCAACGCGTTTTCACCCGACCAGCCGAAGGTAATCCGGCAGTTCCCAGTCACCCGCACCGACCAGCGTGGCGGTTTGCATTGTAGGCGGTGGTAGGGAAATCCCGCGATATTCATATCCTCGGGGTGCCCCGCTACGTCCAGCAGTTGCAGGATGCGCACGCATTTCCTGATATTGGCGGCGCCGATCCGGCGTGTCGTGCCGGTGCAGTGAATCTCTTCAAGCCCTTTATGCCTGAAGCTGCCGATCATTCCCTCAGTGTAAATGTTTTGGATTACAGTGTCAACTAAACAGTTGACACGTGACGGTTTCGGGCCGCTGAACATGCGCAGGCATGGCAGCCCCCGCGGAGCCGTCGTGTGATATACTCACTCGAACGCCAAAACGAGGTTCTACGATGTCATTCGGTTACCAATTCCTTACGCGTTTGCTCATTACCGGCGCATCCTTTGGGATCACCCTGTACGCCAGCGGCCTAACCCAAACCTGTTCGGCGCCTCAATTCCCCGAACTCGGCGCGACCAAGATCGACTCAGCTTGCGGCGCCGTCGGCAGCGGCGGCAAAGAGGCTAACCAGAACCAGGCCAAGAACAACTTCTGCGCGACCGCGCCTTCCAAGCCGATCGCCATCCCCGATATGGTGGCGCTCCAGAAGAAAGCGCAAGCTATCAAGGGCATCAACTTTGGCAACCTGGATGTGCACCCGCTGGCCAGCAAGCCTGGCCCGGTGGTCAACCGGAAACCGCTGGTGGCTCTGGGCGAGGGCAATGAGGTGGTTTTGCAGGGTTATGTTCTCATTGCCCGGCAGGAAGGAGCTGAAAGTGTAAACTGCGGCGAATCGGTGCCTAACATCCCCGACTATCACGACATTCACATCTCCATTGTGGATGCGGCGGCTAACACGGACGAGTGCTCCGGCGTCGTTGTGGAGATGACCCCGCATCACCGCCCCGCATCGTGGACTCAGGGGAACGTCCAATCGGTCTCCGGCAAGCACCTGCTTGTGCGGGTCACAGGGCAATTGATGTTCGACTCGTCGCACACGCCGTGCACGGGCGGGGTCGCGTCCGAGGGCGATCCCCGCCGTGCGTCCCTTTGGGAGGTTCACCCCATCTACAAATTTGAAGTGTGCTCCAGCGGCGATTGCGTTGACACCGGCTGGAAGACCCTGGAGGACTGGGTACAGGCTGGGGCGAACTGAGATCGCAGGGCGACGCCAACTCGGCCCGGTCTCAGGCCCGGACTTCTTAGACCGGCTTAACAGGCACGATGCGCGCGACGCGTTCCATGACATTCTTGTTTTGCTCAGCCTTCTTCAGGTCGTAGGCTGCCTGCAATCGCATCCACAACTCCGGCGAGCCACCAAAGAGGCGGGACACCTTCAGGCACATGACGGTCGATAGGGGCTTGCGCCCCGCCAGGATGTCGTGAAGCATCTGGCGCGACACGCCCAAGGCTTTCGCTGCGGCCGTTACGGACAGGCCCGTGGAGGGCAGGATGTCTTCCTTGATAATCTCGCCCGGATGGATGGGCGGCAGTCCGTTCTTTCTTTCTTTCCACAGCTTCCTCCCTAATGGTCTTAGAGCTGCTCCCACGGCTTGAGGATGGTGACGCCCAAATCCTGGTAGTCCCTGACGTTGCGGGTGACAAGGACAAGGCCTTGCACTAACGCAGTAGCCGCGATCAATCCATCGGCCATGCTGAGCGGACGTCCGGCGATCTGTCGATGGCCGCTCAGTACGCCCCACCGATCGGCAGTTGCCCGTGTCACCGGTAGTATCCGGCTATTAACATGGGGATGACGTCATTCTCCAGCCAATCCTGAAGCTGGGATCGGCGCTTGCCCTCGGGCAGAATGGTCAGCCCCTTGCGTAGTTCGCCGATCGCGATAGCGCTGAGATGAAGGGTTGCGTCGTACTGTGCAAGAACCCAGGCATTGACCCGAGGGTCCGGACGGGCACGAATGATCTCTGAGGGGATATTCGTGTCGAGCAGAAAACCGCTCATAGAACGAGGTCACGGCCAGGGGAAGGGTCCCGGCTGAAATCCAGATCATCCGCCAAACCTCTCACCTTGGCGCATACTTCGGCGAACGTGCGTTTCGGGGGGGCCGCACCAGGCAGCGCCGGCGCGTTCTGCTCAGCGAGTTCGAGTAGCCACCGGTCAACAGTCAATCCACGGGCCTGCCCCTGCCTCTGAAAGCGGGCAGCGCGATCTTCAGGGATTTCAATGGTCACTGTCACGAGGTTCAAGGTCACCGTCTTTGCCTCATGCGCCGTGGCGTCTTCGCAATCACTCATGCCGTAGCGCGTCGATCGGATCGATGCGCGCGGCCCGGCTGCTGGGGATCAGTCCCGACAGTGCCGCGACCAGCACCAGGGCCAGCGAGGCGCCCGCGTAGATCGCCGGATCGGCGGCTTTCAGGCCGAAGAGCTGCGACTCGACCAGGCGGCCAAGCGCCAGCGCCGCGGGCAGTCCGATGGCCAGGCCGAAGATCACCAGCGTGCCGACGTCCTTCATCACCAGCCACAGCACATCGCGCGGCACCGCGCCCAGCGCCACGCGGATGCCGATCTCGGCCGTGCGGCGCGCGACCGTATAGGCCACCACGCCATAAAGTCCGATGCCGGCCAGCAGCGTGGCCAGCACGCCGAAGGCGCACGAAAGAATGGCGATCAAGCGGTCGATCTCGACCGATTCGGCGACCTGGATTTCGACCGGTTGCATGTCGAACACCGGCAGGCCGGCATCCAGTTGTTGCACCAGGCGCCGGATTTGCGCCCCCAAAGCGGCCGTATCGGGGCCGCCGCGCACGTAGAACTCCATGCGATTCAGGCTTTCCTCGTTGGTGTAGGTAGAGTAGACCGCGGGTTTAGGCGTCTCGCGCAGGCTGTTGTGCTTGAAGTCGCGCACCACGCCGACGATTTCCCGGTCGGGCAGTTCGCGATTGCTGGCGCCGAACATCATGTGGCGGCCCAGCGGATTGCGGTCGCCGAAGTAGCGCCGCACGAACGCCTCGTTGACCACCACCACTTTGTCCGGCGATGAGATGTCGCGCTCGGCAACTTCGCGGCCGCGCACGACGGGGGTGCCCAGCGCGCGAAAATAGCCCGGCCCCACGGCGTGCCGCGAAACATCCATGTCTTCGTCCTCGCGCGCCTGGTACCCTTCCACGGTAATATTGCTGCCGCGATTGCTGTGCGTGAGCGGACCGGGGCTGGCAGCGCCGGCGGCTACCACTCCCGGCAGCCTTGCGAGCCGCTCCTGCAAATCGCGGAACAAGGCGAAGCCGCGCTCCTTCGCATAGCCATTCAACGACGGATCGATGGAGAAGGTGAGCAACCGCTCCGTGCGGAAGCCGGGGTCGACGCGCAGAAGGTTGAACAGGCTGCGGGCGAACAGGCCGGCGCCCACCAGAAGCAGCAGCGAGAGCGCAAGTTGCGCGACCACCAGAATGCGGCGGAAACGGGCGGCGCCGGGGGATGCCAGTGCGGCCCGCTGCTCGCGGAGCGCCGAAGCCACTTCGGCGCGGCTGGCCTGCAGCGCCGGCGCCAGTCCGAACAGCAGGCCCGTGAAGGTGGAAAGCGCCAGCGTGAAAACCAGCAGGCGAACGTCCAGCGTGGCCGCGATCCATCCGCCGGTGGCGTCCGCGGGCAGGATGCGCAGCAGCGCGCTGGTGGTCCATACCGAGACCAGCAGCCCGAGCAGACCGCCGGCCAGCGCGATCACCAGGCTCTCGATCAGAAGCTGCCGCAGCAGGGAACGGCGTCCAGCTCCCAGGGCCAGGCGGATGGCCATTTCGCGCTGGCGCGACGCGGCCCGGGCGAGCAGCAGGTTGGCCACGTTGGCGCAAGCAATGAGCAGCACCAGGCCCACCAGCGCCATCAGCGCGACCAGCGGCTTCTCCCACTCCTGCCGTAACTGGTTGATGCCCTGCGCGGCCGGCTGCAATTCCAGCTTCTGGCCCAGGATGAGCTGTTCGGCGCGCTTGCTGCGCTCGTGGTATTGCTTGACCTGGTCTTCCAGGATGGGCCGGTAGACGGTCCGGATGGCGGCCTGCGCCTGCTCCGGCGAAACTCCCGGCTTGAGGCGCGCCAGGATATTCAGCCAGCGAGTCCGGCGATCGGTGAGGCCGTCCCAGGTGGGCGTGACCTCGCGCTTCATGGCGATGGGCACGAACACGTCGGGATTTTCGCCCGAAAGCACGCCGCGGAATCCGGGGGGCGCGATACCGATCACGATCATGGGATGGCCGTTGATGGCCACCTTTACGTTCAGCACGCCGGGCTCGCCCGCAAAGCGCCGCACCCAGTAATCGTGGCTCAGCATGACCACGGGATGCGCGCCGGGCGCGCCGTCATCCTCCGGCGTGAATGCGCGGCCGATCGCCGCGGAGACTCCCAGCACTTCAAACAGGTTGCCGGAGACCATCTCGGCGCGGGCGCGTTCGGTCTGGCCGTTCCAGGAGACGCTGACCGGAACGCCGGCGCGGGCGACGACTCCGCTGAACACCGCGCTGCGGTCGCGCAGATCCTGGTACATGGGATAGGAGAAGACGCTTTGATTATTGTCCGATGAGGACGATCCCGAGCTGTGGTCGTCCACATGGAAGACGGTGAGAGCTTTCGGATCGCGCACCGGCAGCGAGCGGTACAGAACCTGGTCGAGGAGCGAAAAGATGGATGTATTGGCGCCGATGCCGAGCGCCAGCGACAGCACCGCGACGGCGGTAAACAATGGGCTGCGCGCCAGCGTGCGGAGGGCAAAACGGAGATCGTGTCCCATGCTGCAATCCACCATAGCATTTAGACGCGACCGGTTAACCTTCGTTATGGTTAACGTTGTTTCCGCCGATCTGTATATTAGTGCCTGTGATTCAGTTCACTCGGCCCGCCGTGGGCATCGAATTCGTGCTGGTGTTAGCCGTGCTGGTGGCTACTGTTACGGACCTCCGCTCGCGCCGCATCCCCAACTGGCTGACCGTTGGTACCCTGGTGCTAGGCTTCGCGTTGAACGCACTGATCGCCTACCCATCGCCCGTGGAGGGCGTGTGGCTGTCCGCCAAGGGTTTCGCGCTGGCCTTCGCGTTGAATCTGGTCATGTACATGCTGCATATGACCGGAGCCGGAGACGTCAAACTGCTGGCCGCCGTGGGGGCCATGGTGGGATGCTCCGACTTTGTCGGGATCTTCCTTCTGACCGCGCTGATTGGCGGCGTGCTGGCCATCATATTAGTGCTGGTGAAGGGGCGCCTGCGGGAGACATTGTGGAACGTCGGCTACATGGTGGGCGAATTGATGAAGTGGCACGCTCCGCACATGACGCGGGAACAACTCGACGTGGGCAGCTCCAAGGCGCTCCGGCTGCCGGGCGCCGTCCGGATTTGCCTGGGGGTGGTCGCATTTCTGGTAATGGCCCGCGTCTGGTCGCCGGCCTAGTCCGCTCTTAGTACGTACATTACCGGCATTCCCCCGAATGCGCGGCGGATCTGTTCCATAATTCAACTGAGGGAAGCGAGAAATTCCCCGGCAGGGCGAGACCAAGCTATCGGACGGCAGAATGCTCTACACACAGATGTTCCTGTACCTTCAGGTCCTGGACTTTTTTACCACTCTCATTGGGTTCAAGCTGGGTTTGGCAGAGGCCAGCCCCTTTATCCGCGTGCTCCTGCAGTTCGGACCGGTGGTGGCTCTGTTGGTGTCGAAAGCGGCGGCCCTGGTGCTGGCCGGCGCATGCATCGCGATGCATAAGCATCGTCTGATCCGTTGGATCACCTATTGGTACGCAGGTTTGATCGCCTGGAATTTGTGCACGATTCTGGCCGGGGCGCACTGCCTGTAAATGCCGCCGAAGTCCCGCTATGCTTAGAAGCGGGAGGGGTGCATGTATCCGCTGAAAAAAGGCAAAGTCGCCTCGCAAGCCCACGTCGGGCTGCCGGAAGGGACCTTCGAAGAAGAACACGGGCGCAAAGGCTTTTACGGCAAGAGCGCGCATCTTTACCACACCCACGCGCCTACCGGATGGGTGCGTTTCGAAGGCAAGCTGCGGCCCCATTGCTTCGACCTGAACCGGCTGGAGCCGCCCGACCTGAGCGATCCGCAAGGGCTGCCGGTGGCGTTTTTGGGGAATCGCGACATCAAGCTCTACGTGTCGCGCCGCGCGGCGCCCATGCCGTTCTACTATCGCAACGCGGATGGCGACGAACTGATCTTCGTGCACCGCGGCGAGGGGACCATCGAAACCGATTTCGGCCCCCTGCGGTTCGAGCGCGGCGACTACATCGTGATGCCGCGCGCCGTCACCTACCGCATCGATCCGGACACCACCGACAACTTCTTCCTGATCGTCGAATCCCACGGCGAATTCGACCAGCCCGACAAAGGCCTGCTGGGCCAGCACGCGCTGTACGATCCGGCGGCGATCTCGACGCCCGATCCCGCGCCCCGCCTCGACGACGACCGCGAGTGGGAGATTCGCATCAAGGTGGACGACGAAATATCCAAGGTATTCTATCCGTTCAATCCCATGGACGTGGTGGGCTGGAAAGGCGATCTGACGGTGTGGAAGATCAACATGCGCGACATACGCCCGATCATGAGCCATCGCGCGCATCTGCCGCCCAGCGCGCATACGACTTTCGTCACCGACGGCGCGGTGATCTGCAGCTTTCTGCCGCGGCCCCTGGAGCAGGACGCCGATGCCCTGAAGGTGCCCTTCTTCCATCGCAACACGGATTACGACGAGTTCATTTTCTATCACGACGGCGATTTCTTCAGCCGCGACAACATCAAGGCCGGCATGGCCACGCTGCACCCGCGCGGTATCCACCACGGTCCGCACCCCAAGGCGCTGGCCAACCAGGGCAAGAAGGCCTTCACCGACGAGAGCGCTGTGATGCTGGACGGCCTCAACCCCATCGACGTGCTGCCGGCGGGGGAAAGCGTGGAGTGGAAAGAATACTGGATGAGCTGGATGGAGAAG
>CABEAV010001174.1_pt1 | contig 10050 bp, 12 predicted proteins | sample 3422231 | NCBI WGS metagenome assembly CABEAV01 (sample SAMEA5534326, study PRJEB31848) | metagenome | biome: tundra; feature: field; material: soil | place: USA | collected 2013-05 | depth 0.15 m | reverse complement strand
ACACCGATAAGACCAACCCAAGTTCGTTGTCTACATCCGCGTTTATCGGCGTTAATCCGCGGCTCTCAGTCCGATGTGATCCGTACGTTGGAAATCAACGTGCTCCGCTCCCAGCATGAAAACTGTCGCTGGCGTTTTCCGGCTCTATCAAACGGCGCGAGACGCCGCGGGCGCGTTGAGGCGCTCGGGATTCTCGGAGAATCAGGTCAATCTGTTATCTCCGGCTTCCTCGGAAGACAAGATCCATACCATTCCGACGTCGGGTACCGAACAGCCGGGCGTCGGCGGCGCGATTGGAGGCCTGCTGGGTGGCGCGCTTGGCGTGGCTGGGGGGCTCGAATTGGGAATGGCCGCGGCCGTGCTGATTCCTGGCGTTGGACCGGTATTGGCGTTTGGCCTCGCGGGAGCGGCTTTGCTTGGCGCGGGCGGCGCGGTAGGCGGCGCTGCCTTGGGCAACGCGGCCGATGACAACAGCAACGAGGGCGTCCCTTCGGATGAAATCTTCTTCTACGAAGATGCCTTGCGGCAGGGGCGGTCGGTCGTCCTGGTGCTTGCCGGGGATGATTCAGAAGAACAGCGCGCACATAAGTTGTTGGCGGACGCCGGGGCGGAGAGCCTCGATGCGGCGCGGAAGGATTGGTGGCTTGGGTTGCGCGACGCCGAACAAGAACACTACCGGGCCTTGGGGCACAACTTCGAGTTGGACGAGGACGTGTATCGCGACGGCTTTAGTTCTGCCCTGCGTCGCGAATGCCGCGGCAGGTCGAGCGACGAGGAGGCCGACTGCTTGAAGTGGTGGTATCCGGATGTCTGGGATTCCCAGCCGTTCCGGCGAGGGTATGAGCGTGGCCGGAAGTACTGGCAAATGCAAGAAACCGGCGAGGCGCTCAGTGTGCACTCAGGCTCGCCCGCGGGATAACCAGCCGGAATCCGCGGCACTATATCCGGCCTGATCGGCTGTTTGAATGTTACTGACGATGTGGGTGGTTTAGAGATTAGCGTACAAAGGAGATTTCAAATGTTTCTAGGGCTGTTTGTGATTTTGCTTGTATTGTGGCTGCTGGGATTTTTCGCGTTCCACGTTGCCGGTGGGCTGATTCACCTTCTGTTAATAATCGCGGTGATTTCTTTGGTGGTCCACTTCTTCAGAGGCCGTAGCGCGGCTTGAACGGAGGACCATGTTTGGCCGTTGAGTTGCATTGTGTAAGGTAGGCAGACTGTCCCGGCGGTGACCTTTTTTGCTGCTTCCGGAACATCCTTGGCCGCGCCGAAGAAGAGCAGCGTCAGGCGCGGCACGGGACAGTCCACCGCGAACTCCTGGGGGAATATCGCCGCTCGAGCGCCGGTGCTCGGTCATGCAGGGCGCCGTTCAGCAGAGAACTCCGGAACTCCCGATAACACCCCACACGACTGCACGCAGCCGGACGCCGCGAACGAAGGGCGCCTTGCCGGAATGAGCGCTGACGGCCTTCGTTGGCGGTCCGATTACTTCAATTGCCGTGGCCCTTCTGGTAGCCGGCCTCGTACGCCTTCTGGTCTTCGTCTTTCTTGAAGTGCCTCTTCTTGCTGTGGTCCCGGTTGCGCGCATGGTCGTCTTTGCCTTCGCGCACACCTTGCTGGTATGTCTTGTTTTGCGAATAATCCTTCTCTTGTTTCTGGTCTTGTTTCTGGTCGTGGTCCTGGAAAAATGGAGCGCCCACAGCCTGTACCATGCATCCACTGATACCAACACCGGCCGCTACCGCCAGAACTCGTACGCAATGTTCTAAATTCATTCTCATTAAAGTCATCCCTTCGTCTTTCGTCTTGAAGCCGGGATTCCGTTTTATCCTGGCCACTACTATCGTTCCTAACTACCAGCCGAAACGGACCCACGGCCATCTTGGAAGAGGCACGCGCATGGCCGTTCAGGCCGGTGCGGCGCGAGTTGCGGATGGCTTTGCTGGTCTGGAATCGATCGCCGGGCCAGACATCGACGCCTTCGGAGGTCGGGACAGGCCAGGAGGCCTGTCCTACAACTTCGGCGCGTAATAGCCCTTGCGGCAACGCACCACCAGATCCTTGCGGCCCTTCACCTTCAGATCCACGGTGTGATACAGGCCGTCGGTCTTCAACGGCTCGGGGCGGTAGAAGACGTTGTACTGATGCCGCAGCTCGTTGGCGATGTTCTCGAACGACTGCTCCAGGTCTTCCACCTTGAACGGGAAGAAGGCCTGGCCGCCGGTTTCCGCCGTCAGGTATTTCAGGATCTTGTCGCCGTCCGTTTCGCCGCGCACCACGTTGGTCGAAATCGCGTAGATCACCACATCGGCCTTCTGCGCCATTTCCAATGCCTGGTCGCGCGTCACCTGGCTCTGGTTGTCGTCGCCGTCGCTGACTATCACGATGGCGCGCCGGAACTTGTGCCGCGGCTGGTCCTTGGAAAGCTTGTCGCGGCAGGCGAAGTAGACGGCGTCGTAGAGCGCCGTGCCGCCGCCCGGGCGCAGGCCCCGGATGGCCGTCTGCAGCTTCTCGGTATCGTCGATGAGGTCCGCCACCAGCTCGGCCGAAGTATCGAAGCTCACCACCATGGCCTTGTCGTGGCCCTGGTGGACCACGCTCTGGATGAACGAAATGGCGGCTTCCTGCTCGAACTTGAAGCGCTCCCGGATGCTGTTGCTGGTATCGATCAGGATGCCCAGGCGCAGGGGAAGGTCGGTTTCGGCAGTGAACTCCGCGATGTTTTGCGGCGTCTTGTTCTCGAACACCTGGAAGTCGTCCTTCACCAGGTCGGTGACGAAGCGGCCCTTCTTGTCGGTGACCGTGAAGAGCATGTTGACGCGGGTGACGTCCAGAATGATGCGGGTAGCGGGGTCGTCGATGATCTCGGGCTTCTGCGCGGCCGGCGCAACCGCCTGTTGCGCGCAGACGGCGGCGCAGCACGCGGCCATGGCCGTCGGGAAAATGAAAGCTTTCATTTGGATTAATTATAGCTGTTCCATCCAGCGCCTCAGGTCGTCGGGCAAGGGGGACTCGATTTCGACCGGCTGGCCGGTGAACGGGTGTTGAAACCGTATGCGGTGGGCGTGCAGGAAGAAACGCTCGCGCGGCGGCTGAATCTCGTTTTTGGCGGGCGCCCCATAGAGACGGTCGCCAGCTACCGGATGGCCGATGCTGGAGAGGTGCACGCGGATCTGGTGCGTGCGGCCGGTGCCGATGCGCAGTTCCAGAAAAGTGAAGCCCGCAAAGCGGCCCAGGACGCGGTATTCGGTCCAGGCGGCGCGGCCGTGGCCGAGGCGGGCGGTCATGCGCGTGCGGCGCCGCGGATCGCGCGCGATGGGCTTTTCGATGCGGCCGCGATCCGCCTGCACGTCGCCGTGAACCAGCGCCAGGTAGGTCTTCTCCACCTGCCGGCCGGCGAACAGGGCGGCCAGCGCGCGATGCGCGGCGTCGTTCTTGGCCACCAGAATCACGCCGCTGGTGAAGCGGTCCAGGCGATGCACGATGCCGGGCCGCAGATCGCCGCCCAGCGCGGAAAGCGACTGGAAGCGGCCGAGCAGCGCGTTGACCAGCGTGCCGGTATGCACTCCGGCGCCGGCGTGCACCACCATGCCTGCGGGCTTGTCGATGGCCACGAAGTCTTGGTCTTCGTAGAGCACGCGCAACGGAATGGCTTCGGGTTCGGCGCGTAGCGGGGTCAGTTCGGCGGGTTCCACGTCGATACGGTCGCCCTCGCGCAGCACGCGGGAGGAGCGCGCGGCCGCGCCGTTCACCAGCACACGTTCGCGCTTGATCCAATCTTGCAGGCGGGAGCGGCTGAATTCGGGAAATTGCTCGTGCAGCGCCTGATCCAAACGCTTGCCCGCGTGTTCGCTTGTGGCGGAGAATTGCATGTGGGGCGGGACTCCAGTCCTGCGGCCGGCGTCCACGCCGGCCTGTTCGCACCACTTATCAGTCTAGCCAAGCATGCGAGGCGGTGGCGGAGACCGCTGCCATGGGCGGGATGGCGCCGAAGCGCCGCTGGCGGGAATGGAACTGGCGGACGGCCGCTTCCAGATCGGCCGCATCGAAATCCGGCCACATGCGCCGGGAGAATATCAGTTCGGCGTAGGCGCACTCCCACAGCAGAAAATCGCTGAGGCGCTGCTCGCCGCCCGTGCGGATCAGCAGGTCCACCGGCGGACCCAATTGCTCCTCCAGGCACTCGCGGCAAACCAGGCCGGCGTGCGCGGCATGCCGCACCGCCTCCGCAATGGCATCGCGTCCGGAGTAGTCTACCGCGATGCGAAGCTGCAGTTTCGCTCCGGCGGCGGTTGCCGATTCGGCCTGCGCGATGGCGGCGGGCAGTTCGCCGCCCAGGCGGTCGCGCCGCCCGATCACTTCGATGCGCACGCCGTTCTCCAGGCAGCGGCTGGTTTCCGAGCGCAGATGCTCGGCCAGCAATTGCATCAGGCCGGCAACTTCCTCGGGCGGGCGCCGCCAATTGTCCGACGAGAAAGCGAACAGCGTCAGCACGCCGATGCCCAGGTCCGGCGCCGCTTCTACGGTGCGGCGCAAAGCGTCGGCGCCGGCGCGGTGTCCCGCCAGGCGCGGCAATCCGCGCGCCAGCGCCCAGCGGCCGTTGCCGTCCATGATGATGGCCGCGTGCAGCCGGCCCGATTTGTTTTGAGTACTTTGCACCATAAAGTATCCTTATAAAAAAGGGGACTACCTCTCCCGCATCGTGCCGATGAGGGCCTCCATGTGATCCAGGTAGCGCTCCAGCGCGCGCCGTCCCACGGCGGTCAGACGATACTCGGTTTTGGGCAGCCGGTTCTCGAACGACTTGCTGCAGGCGATATACTGCGCGTCTTCGAGTTTGCGCGCGTGCACGCTGAGATTGCCGTCGGTGGTTTCCAGCAGCTTCTTCAACTCGTTGAAAGTCAACGATTCGTTGACGGCCAATGCGCTCAGAATGCCGAGACGCAGGCGCTCATGAATCAGCCGGTCGAGCTTGGGAGCGCCGCCCACAATTTCAGCGGGGCGCATTTTCCTTTCCCGTTCGCGCGGGAGCGCGTTTTGCTTAGCCACCGTATTTCACCTTGATCAAAATGCCGAACAAAATATGCAGCCCGCCAAAGCCCGCGGCCAGAAGAGTGTTGCCCCAGGCGGCCGGCGCAAACAGGGCCACGGCGCCGATGGCCATGAAACAGATTCCCATCACCGGTACCACCTTCACGGAAGCCGCGCCGCCGCACAGCACGCCCGTCCCGTAGAGCAGCAGCCAGACGCCGGGCAGCGCGGCGGTCAAGCCCGCGCGAAACAGCACCAGAGTCAATAGCGCGCCCGCCAGCAGGGGCGGCGCGAAGCCCAGCAGGAATTTGCGGCCGGGTCCGGACAGCAGCGGCATGCCCACCTTGTGCGACTTGCGGGCGGCGGCTGCCACACCGATCAGACACGCCAGCACGGCCTCACCCAGCCAGGCCGCCAGCCAGGAATCCGCGTTCCACATGCGCCGCGCCAGCGCCGCCACCGCCAGGGCGGTGCACCCCAGCACGATGCCGCCCACGCCCGGCACCGCCGTGAAAGCCCCGGCCCGCTCCATCGCGGAGCGGATGTACTGCAGGTTATCGAAAGCGTGCGCTTGTATCGCTACCGGTTCGGGGCGCGGCTGGCGGATAGGGTGAACAACGGCCACGAACCGATTATAGAACGAACGCCCACGTTGCGCAAGTACTTTTTGAGGCAAAGCAGCTTCGCTCTAAGCGCGGCTGACAAACCGGAAGAACAGCGCCTGCTTGGAAACCGGCTCTGCCCGCGCGGCGAGCGACGCCATCTGGCGCTCGCTGAGCGGCGTGAACTCGCGCGCCAGTTGGACATTCTCTTCCAGTTGCGCGATCGAATCGCAGCCGATAATCACCGTGCTGACAGGGTGCGATAGCGAATAATACAGCGCCTCGCGCATGGTGAACGGCCCCGGCGTGGTGGCGATCACGGCGCCTTCCCACGAGTGTTGTTGGCGCTCCAGCGGCGGCGGAGTCCAACTGGCCAGCAGCCGGCTGCGTCCCGGCACCTTCATGCCGACGATCCCCATTTGCTTCTCCACCGCCAGCGGCAAGAGCTGTTCCTGGAAGCTGTAGTGGTGCCGGTCGGCTGCGTTCAGGGCCAGCAGAATGGTGTCGAACGGATGGCGGCGGACGGCCTCCATCAACGGCTCGGGGCGGAAGTGGCCGGTGACGCCCAGATAGCGCACCATCTTCTGCTCCTGCGCCTGCCGCAGCGCTTCCATGGCGCCGCCTTTGGCGAACACCGCGTCCACGTCCTCCGCCAGGCCGATGTCGTGCAATTGCCAAAGATCCAAATGGTCCGTCTGCAACAGCTTCAAGGATTGCTCGAGCATGCGCAGGGACCCGTCGCGCGTGCGCTCCTTGGTCTTGCTGGCCAGGAATGCCTGCGCGCGGCGCCGCTTCATCATCTGGCCGATGTAGCGTTCGCTCCAGCGTTCGGGGCCGCCATAAATCGAGGACGTGTCGATGTAATTCACTCCCAGATCGAGCGCCCGCTCCACAATCGGCACGGCGACGGCTTCGTTGTGCGCGCGCTCCAGCGCCGCTTGGCCGCCGAGGCTGAAGATGCCGACCTTGTACCCGGTGCGCCCCAGGTTGCGCACCGGCATGGCCTGCGCGTCGGTTGCGTGCGGTGCGGGTGGTGCGCTGGGCGTTTGGCCCGCGGCGGCACCGCCCATCAGTCCCGCGGCTGCGGCTCCGCCCAGTTTCAGGAAAGCTCGTCTATTGGCCGCTTCGCGGTCCGAAGTTCTTTTTCCCACGCGTTCCTCCTTACGGACGAAACTCCAGTATACTCGCGGGCGGTCGGTTTGACCGGCGCATGAGCGGCCCATGCGACATGCTGTGGCGGCTATCGGTCCAGTTGTGCACGATTGGGCAGAATTGTGCATCGTTGTGCGTTTGACGCTGCGCCCGAATTTGACCGAACAAAGCCAATTTTACTCTTAGAATCAGTGATTTGATACATGGCAACGACCTAAATCAGGCCGGTGGCAGCGGGGCAGGGCCGGTGGCGACTGGTCCGGGCGGCGGATGGCAAACCAGGCGAACAAAACTCGAAAACGGAGGGCGGTAGAGCGATCGTTTGGGGCAGGAATTCTGACGTTCAATGAACCGGCGGGCTGTCGTGCGGAGCGCCAAGCGGATGAGCGTAGAAGGCACTTGCTACTCGATGCGAGTATAGCACGGCGTCGAAGGGATTCGGCTTTGCGACTGGCGTTGGGCATTTGTTTTCAGTGGATTGCCGTGGCTCCGCATTGTGTGATCGATTCGCTTGGCGAGCATCGCCTCTCCGACCGGTCCTCGGCGACGAGAGGGCAGACCCGCCCAGGCTGACCTCGGCCTCAAGCTGGGTTGTTCGGTCGTTCGGTCCCGAAACGGGACTTGTGGCCCGCGTCGGTTCCAAATCTCCGACCTGCGCGTTTTCGGCCAGTTGACGCGACGGGGGCTTACCAGGATCTATCCCTGGACATGGTACGTAACACTCGGCGAATCAGCACGTTAACGCCCAGCGCCGGCCATCACTGGTGGTGTGGGAATTTCGCGCCAGTAACCGAATTTCTAAACACTGCGCCGTCAGGGAGGATCTGACCATTGGCAGCACGTCGACTTCCGGATGCGCCGTAATCCAGGCGCTAACCACTTCCTGATCGGCCGCGCTCCTATTGTGTAGTCCGACCCGGCACGTTTTTACACATGGGCACGGACTGACCGTTTCGAAGCGCTGCATTATAGACAAACTCGTCTTGTGCTTTGCGTGACACTCGCTCGCGCAAGTGGGGGCCTGTTGGAATATGAAGAGCGCCCGGCCGGCGGCGAGTACTTCACCGATGAGGAATGGTTAGAGCTGTCACCGTTTGCAACCCAACGCGTATTCTCTGTAAAATCTGCTGACGTCCGATGAGACGGGTACTTTCTTAAACCATTGATTTCAAGAGAGCGCGGGCGTTGGAATTGAACATGCTCACAATTTAAAGAGGAGTAAACAATTGCCTGCAACGACGACAAGAAACCACAGCTCCAAAGATCAAACCGAAATCCGAAACAAGATGAACACACCCCAGATCGTGTCGCAGCAGGAGTGGGAGGCTGCGCGCCAGCAGCTCCTCGTGAAGGAGAAGGCCATGACCCGCTCCCGTGACGCCCTGGCCGCCGAACGCCGGCGGATGCCTTGGCTGGCTGTGGACAAGAACTACGAGTTCGACGGACCCAAGGGCAAGGTAAGCCTGCTCGATTTGTTCGAGGGACGCCGTGAGTTGATCGTCTATCGCGCCTTTTTCGAACCCGGGGTGTTCGGCTGGCCCGAGCACGCCTGCCGCGGTTGCTCCCTAGGCGCCGATCAGGTCGCCCATCTGGCCCATTTGAACGCCCGCGACACCACCCTCGCCTACGCCTCACGAGCGCCGCAGGCGGACATCGCGCGCTTGAAGGTGCGGATGGGCTGGGAGATGCCCTGGTACACCATGACCGACAGCTTCGACGCGGACTTCGGCGTCGACCAGTGGCACGGCCACAATGCATTCATTCGCCACGGCGACAAGGTATTCCGCACATACTTCATCAACGGCCGGGGCGACGAGGCGATGGGAACCACCTGGAGCTACCTCGATATGACGGCGCTCGGTCGTCAGGAGAGTTGGGAGGACTCGCCACAGGGTTATCCCCAGACCCCGCCATACAAGTGGTGGAACTGGCACGATAACTACGACCCAGAGGCCTCGCCTGACCCGAAGTGGATCGACATAATAACCGACCCTCAAGAAGCCGCCCGAAAGCGCGAGGCAGAGGAGAAAGCATGACCGAGGTTAGCAAGGGAGAGAACGATGAAAGAGATGATGAAAGATGAAACTTGCAGCGCCCAATATCGTCGATCGGAGCGCATTCCAAGCCGAGCTCGACGCATTGCGAGTGCGAGAGAAAGCTCACACCCATGAAGGCGACGCGATTGCGGCCGCGCGCCGACGGCTGCCGATGGTCGAGGTGCCTGCGTCCACGCCGCTCATTGGCGAGCGTGGCCCGGTCACACTTTTGGACACCTTTGAGGGGCGCCGCTTGCTCATTGCCTATTACTTCATGTGGCACACCGGCAAAACCGCGCCGGAGCAGTGCGAGGGCTGCACCTGGGTTACCTCGCAGGTGCGCGAGCTGTCCTATATTCATGCTCGCGACGTCACCTTCGCCGTGTTTTGCCAAGGCCCGTACGAGGAGAGCGCCCGGTACCGCCACTTCATGGGATGGGAAATGCCGTGGTACTCTGCCCAGGTCTCGCTCGACACTCTCTTGGTTGGACGCCAGGTGAATAGGATGTATATCGTTTGCTACCTGCGACAAGGATCCAAAGTCTTCGAGACTTACTGGACGACGATACGCGGCGTGGAGGCGATGGACAATAGCTATCGGTTGCTCGACTTGACCGTCTACGGGCGGCAGGAGCGGTGGGAGGATTCGCCGGCCGGCTGGCCGCAACAGCCAAAAGGCCAGGACACGATGCGTGCCGAAGGACGTCCCCTTTCCCAGTGGCCTCGCCTGAAGGCCGGGCATTCCGACAACCTCGACACCACCGGCACGACCAGTATTGAAACACCTAGATCGGCTTCGCGCTGATCTCACGAGATCGAATCGTGCCCTGCGGCGCGCGCCACTGGATACAGAGCGAGCACACATCATGACTCACGTGACGTTCCACGCCAATGACCCCGAGCGTGCCCTCTCTCGCACTGGCATGGTCTCTGAGCGAGCTTCCGAGCGAGCCTTTTACGGCGTCTTGGCCCTGTTCTTCGCCGCCAGCACAGCGGTGACGATTGTCTGGTGCTCGTCAATGTCGGCGAGAGGCGGCGGGATGCGGATGCCAGGCGGCTGGACGATGTCGATGGCTTGGATGCGCATGCCCGGACAGACGTGGGACGATGCCGCAGCGTCGTTCCTCGGCATGTGGGTCGTGATGATGGTGGCGATGATGCTCCCGTCCCTTGTCCCAATGCTGCAGCGCTACCGCCAAGCCGTCCGCGGGACGGCCGAGACGCACCTC
>CABEAV010001172.1_pt1 | contig 10052 bp, 11 predicted proteins | sample 3422231 | NCBI WGS metagenome assembly CABEAV01 (sample SAMEA5534326, study PRJEB31848) | metagenome | biome: tundra; feature: field; material: soil | place: USA | collected 2013-05 | depth 0.15 m | reverse complement strand
GAACAACAGCTCCACCCGCCAGCAACCCACAAAACCAACCGCCACTGCATGCGCAATTCCTGTTGTCGGCGGCGCCCACTTTGCGTAGCGGCTCACTCCCACTATCCGCTGGAAGCCGCCCGTGGGAATTCTCACTGCGGGGCCTGCGGCATACTGGCTTGCTCGCCTGCTGCCCCGCTTCCACCAATATCCAAGATCTGCTCATCAGAGCAGGTAATGCCGTTGGCGGAGGACAGCGTCGAGAACACCTCCACGTTGCCTTTGCTGGAGAAATTCGTCAACGTATCCGTGAAAGCACGAGGCGGGACAATAGGCTGTACCGATTTCTTAAACAATCGGCTGCCGCCGCTTCCCGTAATAAGCCAGGCACGCCATGTCGCAGCCGCGGTGATGCCCACATCAAAGTTGATAGTGAGGGTGCTGTTCGCGAGACTTAAACGCAGCCCAATGCCACAGGCCGTTGCGCGTGCGATGTTGCCGGCGTCGTTTTCAACCAGCCACAGCGCCCCGTCTGAACCAGGCGCGATCCCGGTCGGGAAACTGCTGGCGGTTGGCAGAGAATATTCGGTGACCACACCGGAGGTGGTGATACGCCCGACGGAGTTGAATACACCTCCTGTGAACCACAGCGCTCCATCCGGTCCCGCGGTGATGTGACCCGTGGCTCCCTCCGGTGACAGGACAAACGAAGTAACGCCACCGGCAGTAGTGATGCGGCCGATCCTGCCGGCGGGGAGAGACAACTCGGTAAACCACAATGCACCGTCCGGTCCCGTTGTGATCCAATTGGGAGACGCCAAGCCGTCGTCAAGAGTAAACTCTGTAATCACTCCGGTAGTCGTGATGCGGCCGATTTGGTTGCCAACGCTCTCGGTAAACCACAGCGCACCGTCGGGCCCGGCCGCGATGCCGATCGGATAACTGTTGGGGGTGGGGATCGGGTATTCCTGGACCACGCCAGCTGTTGTGATCCGTCCGATATTGTTAGCGCCACTCTCCGTGAACCACATGGCACCATCTGGTCCAGCGGTAATTGCCTGGGGAAAGCTATTCATGGTTGGCGTTGGATATTGGGCTAGATTCCCGTTCGGCGTAATGCGGCCGATACTGCCGACCGACCCGTCAGACCCAGTGAACCACAGCGCCTCATCCGGCCCTAGAGCGATGGCCCCTTGGGGCGTGAACGACACGGGGTAGTAGGAGAGGGCCCCCGACGTCGTGATGCGTCCGACGAGGTAGCCGGCGGTGAACCACAGTGCACCGTCCGGCCCGTTCGTGATGCCGTTGGGACAGCACCCCTGGGATATCGGATACTCGAAGATAGTGTCCCTCTGGGCCTGTAGCATCGCAACCGGGCCCGACAGCAGCACGAAGAACAGCAAGCATTTCCACCTAATCACGTGGATCTCCTATTCCGGGAATAATCACCGTGTCATCGATCATCTGAAATCGTCTTTTTTCTGTGTGGATTACCAGCCTTGAGTCGTGGCCAGGGTTGGGTCTGCGGCCAACGCGGCTGTCAACATCCTTTGGCCAAGATCCTGGTTGCCGACCTTCAGATAGGCCATGCCGAGATGGTATCTCCGCCGGGGAGTGCCGTCTTTCTCCACCGCGGTTTTCAGATAGCGAATAGCTCCTTCGTAGTTTCCCTTGCGGTAGTAAGCCCAGCCCAGCGTGTCCTGCACGGCAGGGCTGTCAGGCGCTAGATCTCCGGCCTGCTGCGCGTATTTCAGGGCTTCGTCCGGGTCGTCTTTGGAGAGCATATAAGCCAGGTTGTTCAATGCCATGGTGCTGTTATGGTCGATCGCCACGACGGCCCGGTACTGGGCAATAGCGCCTGTCCGGTCGCCGTTTTTTTCGGCTATTTCACCCAGCAAGAACCGTGCTGCGGTGTTCTGCGGCTGCGCGGCCAGCACCGCCGCCAGGTGCTGTCGCGCCGGATCCATGCTGCCTTGGATCACGTCCAAGCGCGCCAGAGCCATGTCCGCTATCGTGGATTTCGGGTCGGCCTTCTTGGCGGCTTCCAACGCCGCCCTCGCTTCGGTCGTCTTGCCGACATTCATCGCCCAGCGACCCAGCAACAACTGCAGCCCGCCGGATTGGGGCCGTTGCAGGGCCGCCTGCTGCAGCCGTTCGACGGCTTTTTGCGGCTGCTTCTGGGCAGCATAGGTCTGCGCCAGAAGCTCCCAAGCCGGGACATCGTCCGGGAGCAGTTTTACAGCCGCATCCATCGAAGCCCGGGCGCCGGCGAAGTCCTTTCCGGCGAGCTTAAGTACCCCATCTTGCAACAGCAGTTCTGGCGCTCTCGCCCGTGCCAACCCTGCGTCGATTCCCTGGCGTGCTTCGGTCTTATTATCCAGCGCCAGTAACGCCCAGTTACGCCACACGATCGCCGGCATCGTTTTCCGCTGCGCCTCCGGTGTCTCGTTCATCACTTCCAGCGCTGTGCCGGCGCCCTTGGAAGCGATCAGCAGCCGCGCCAATTCGACCCGTGCATCCAGGAGGTTGCGATCCAACCGTAAGGCTTCTGTGAGTTCTTGCCGTTGGTTCAGGCTGGCGCCGCTGGCTCGGTACACTTTGGAGAGGTAATAGTGCGCTGCCGCGGAATCATGCTCGAAATGCAATACTTGCCGCAAGTCGTTTTCCGCGCCGGTATAGTTCCCGGAAACCAGGTACAACTGGCTTCGCTGCAACAGCGCTTCGGTGTCCTTGGGGTTCGTCTGCAAGGCAGCTTTGAGCACACGCTCGGCATCGTCGTTTTTTCCCGTCGCGGAATACGCGGCCACCAGCCGGGTGCGGGTCGCGCGGTCGTCCGGCGCTTCCTTCGCAAGCTTCTCGAATTCTGCGGTCGCCGCCTCAAGCTTGCCCGTCCGGAAGAGAAAGGCCGCATGCAGCGGTTTGTAGTTCTTGTCCGGTAACTGTGAGATTTGCCGGTATGTCCGCTCAGCCTCGTCGGCATGCCCCGAACTGAACTGAATCCCCCCCAGAGTCAGGAGGGCCGGCCCGTTGTTCGGATCGATCTGCAAGGCGCGGCGCACCTCGGCTTGAGCCTGCTCCGGCTTCCCTGAAAACAGGTAAAAGCGGCCCAGCGCGAGGGCCGCGTCTGCGGATTGCGGAGCCGCTTTGACGGCGTTCTGAAGCACTTGCTGGGCCCCGGCCCAATCCTTCTGCACCAGCTTGAGCTTTGCCAGATCCACTGAAGACCGCAGGTGTGTGGGGAACTTCGCGAGGGCTTGCTCCAGCTCTTCTGCAGCTTCCCCCGGCTTGCCCAGCCGGAGCTTGGTTAGCGCCAGGACGTGCAGAATGTCCACGTTATCCGGCGCCAGGGCGAGCACTTCGCTGAGGCGCTTCTGCGCATTCTCCACCGCTCGATCGTCGCGGCTGGCAGCCATCATCGTGGAAAGCCGCAGTTGCGCGTCCACGTGTTTCGGATTTAACTCGGTGGCCTTGCGCAACGCGGCGGCGCCCTGTTGCAGGTTGTGCGCCCCCAGATACGCCAAGCCGAGCTGATAGTAGGCCTCGGCATCTCGTGGCATGACCTTGACGGCGTTCAGGAATTCCAGTGATGCCCGGCTATAGTCGTTCTTCTTCATGGCCTCCTTACCGCGGCTCATGAAACGCGCCTCTTTGGCTTCAGGGGACCGCCTGCAGTCGGTGGTCCCGAACCCACCGAGTACTATTAATGCAAATAGAATCAGATTACGCCTTTTCGTCTTTGTCGCCATAAGAATTACCTGGAAAGTCAAGGAAGCACGCCGGTTGCCACAAAGCCGGCTATTGTATACGGTGCACCGTGCCCGCCATGCCGCACACCATGCGAAATCTTTTCCAGAAAGGAAGATTTCTTGCAAAACTCGGGTAGTGGGTCATTAATGACCCACTACCATAACTCGTGACTGAAGCTGGAACTGAATAATTCTCTTTGGCAACCTTTTTGCTGGCCGCGTATAATCAAAGAAGCATGCGAAGCCTTAGCGTGTTCCTTTGCGCGCTGCCCCTGCTCGGGCAGAGCGTACGGGTTTCTTCCGGATCCGCGGCTCCGGGAGAGAAGCTTGCGATCGAAATCGCTTTGGATTCCCCTTCCGGCAAAGAGCCCCTGGCGCTGCAATGGGAAGCCACTTTCTCGGGCGAAGCTCTAAAACTGGACGAAACCGGACCCGTGGCTGGGCCAGCGGCCCGAGCCGCCGGCAAGGGCCTTACCTGCGCCCCGAAAAAGACGAGTCCGGGCCCATCTAAATGGGTCTGCATCCTGGCCGGAGGTCAGAAGCCCATTGGAAACGGGGTGGTGGCACTCCTGCGTTTCGAAGTCCAGGCCCATGCGCGCTCCGGTTCTCAGCCCATCGTTGTGGACAATTTGTTAGGCGTTTCGGCAGCGCTCAAAAAAGCTCCCATTCTCCGGGCCGAAGGCGCCGTTAGAGTCACCCGCTGAGATTCCGGGATGTTTCGGTATTCGCGCGCGGATCTGTAGGAGCCCTTTTGGCAGGCCGGGTGCAACGACCGCTGTGGGAGGATCCCCTTTGTCATTGCGAAAGGCGGTGGACACGCTCATTCTGCTGGCCTTCTCCGCCTTATTCGATATCGCAGTCGTAGTCCTGAACCGGTGCAAACGTGCCTAAAGCGTAGGAGAGATGCGCAACGTTTTAAGTATAGATGTAGAGGAATACTTCCACCCCACCGAGATGCAGGGTGTGGCCCCGTACGAGAATTGGGCAGAACTTCCTTCTCGCGTCGAGCGGCAGACCGACCGCGTGCTCGACATGCTGGCCACCCGAAATATATCTGGGACGTTTTTCATCCTGGGATGGGTGGCTGAGCGTCACCCGAACCTTATCCGTCGCATTGCCGCCGCCGGCCACCAATTGGGCTGCCACAGTTACGCCCATCGGTTGGTCTACGACTTAACCCCACTCGAATTCAAACAAGACACGGAGCGTGCCGTCAGGGCCATCGAGGACGCCGCTGGGGTCGCCCCCCGTGTGTACCGGGCGCCGAGTTTTTCGATCACCAGCCGCTCGCTCTGGGCGCTGGAGGTGCTGGTGGAATGCGGTTTCACCCACGACTCCAGTGTCTATCCAATCCAGCACGATCGCTATGGCATTCCGGGGTTCGGCCGCCATGCGCAGAGCTTGCACACTTCCTCGGGGTCGATTGTGGAGGTGCCGGCGGCCACCGTGCGGCTTCCCGGCGACAGGATCGCCCCGGTGGCGGGGGGCGGTTACTTACGGCTCCTGCCGTATCGCTACATCGCTGCCGGAATCCGCCGGATCAACGAGGACGAAGGCGCGCCCGCGTGTCTCTACTTTCATCCTTGGGAACTGGATCCGGAATTGCCCCGCCTGGCTTCGGGATGGACTTCGCGCGTCCGCACCTTCGCCGGATTGCGGGGCATGGCCTCCAAGGTGGAACGTTTACTCGGCGATTTCCAGTTTGCGACACTCGCGGCGTTGCACCCAGCACCCGCCAGCAGCCCGGCAACCCGGTGAAGATTCGATTCAGGAGAGTTGCAGGAGGATTGATTCTTAGCCGGACACAGGCATGACCTTCGCGGGCAAATTCGTGGTTCGGACACATGCGGCAATGTCTACGGGGCGGCGAACTTCAGCGTGCTTGCCAGCCAGAGCGGTAAACGGCGGACAAACGTGCCGTAGAATTACTTGCGTCTCGGGCGGCATTTCGCCGATCTCGTACAGAGACAAGCGTGCCGCCCTAAACCTGATCGAAAGGACCTTGCCGCGTTCTACGGCTCCAGAGACAATCCCAACCCGGCATCCTCCCCGACTCCGTTTGGCTCCGGGTATGCCGGGTTAGGGTTAACTGATCTTCGTCACCGTTGCCGGCCGGCGGCGAACTTTCGCCTCAGTTTGGGGACACACAGCAGTACGGTCCCTAACAGAAGAATACTCATCGGCTCAGGAACTGAACCAATATTCGGTCCGACCAAGCCCTGATATTCGGTTGCGCTGCCATTACTCGGAGTGAACCAATCAACGGTGTTGAGGGCGGCGGTATTTGAGCCAAGCGCGGCGAGGTCGCTCTCGTATGTGGCCCAGTAGCCCTGGCTCGAATCTCCGGTGATCGTGTTGTACCCGGCCGACGTGCCCTGGCCGTTGTACTCCACACTCCAGATGGTCGCCTGTAGTGCTTGCTCCGCGGTCGAGTTCCCCGCAGCGGCCCCGGCAAAGTCATCCAGCAACCAGGCGATTTCTCCGGCATTTTCCACAGCCACACCGTTCACGACGCCGTCGCTCCTAACAGTTGTGTCGGCATAGTCATCGGGTACAGGCACATCTGTATAAAAGCCAATGCAATAGACCCAAGCCAATTGAGTTCCGTTGAGGTAACTAACCGTAATGGGGCCGCCGCCTACATTTGTCGCGCCGACACCGTTTTCATCAACACTAACCGGTACATAGTTGGAGCCCAGATTCAGATCGTCCGCGCGCGCAACGCTACCGCCCAGCACCAGAGCCAGAGCCAAAACCGACAAGAGCAGGCTTAGACTCGCCCGCTCGCTCATATGTCTTTTCATCGTTTTATTACCATGTCCTTTCGACCACGAGCATCGTTTCCGTTTAAACCACAGAAGCGGTTGTCAGAACTCCCACCCTGGTCACCATTGCCCCTTAAGAGTTCCAACCGCGACGGGCCACATACGGCAATTCAGTCTCCATCCCGGCAACCGCAGCGATAGGCGTTCGGAAAATACAGAAACTAAACGGAGAATGGGTAGCTCTGGACATTCCCGACTCGCGAAATGGGGCACCCGTCTCCGCATGCATTGCCGAAGTTGCTCGGGATTCTTTCCAACAATTTTGGGGGCCCGCTTGCTTCACTTCCCGTGTCCCGGTTTCGGAGGGCGCGAAAGGTACTGAGCGTAGTGGAGGCCCAGCCAGCCAAAGAGCGCAAGCTGCGAGGTGCCCCCCCAACATGAACACTATCTGAGTACTATGGGCAGTGGTCTAGGACTAAAAGTAAGCCCTATTCTAGCGGCGTAGAACGTCCGGTTCAGTGCCGCCGGGCCGACGTAAGTGAACGGTCTCGCGTCGAAGCTAGCGACAGCCTCCAAACCGGGGCGAATGGTATGACTCATGCTCACGTCGGCCATGTAAGAGCTGTACCTGTTGGCCGTGGAGCTGAGCGCACTGAGCGTGGTCCATCCTCCTTGTACTGACAACCTCCAACGATCCCGGACAGGGTAACCAAATCCGCCGGTAACTGTCTCAGCCGTTGACGTCTGCACCAAGCCATTTCCCGGCGACACGCCCTTCTGATAAGCCAGATTGGCGGAAGCATAGTGCCAACGCTTCACCAGCCGGGCGCTATAGCTGGGCGTGTTGACGACCCGGTCTGAGAGCTGAACGCCGGTAGTAATGCCTAGAAGCACCGCGATTTCCGGATCGAGGGACACGACTGAGAGACTTCGCGCACTGCCATGCGCCATACCCATCTGGACCGCCACGTCCACGGTCCTTGTCACACGCCAGGAATAGTCAAGACTCACAGTGTGAAAATCACCCGAGCCGAAGGCCGTGAAACCATAATGGTCGAACGCATAGTCTACGCCGACCGTAGTACGTGGGGTCAGTTGATAATTCACATCGCCGCTGACAGTGGTGCTGTTGGTCCCGACCAGAGATTGTTCCCGTATCAGAGATTCGCCCACGCTGGCGCTGAACGAGAGGCGGGGTGACTTCTGGTAGACAACGGTCGCCCTTGAGTCGAAGAACCTCACCCCGGTGTTCAGGGGCTCATTGGAGGGCACCGGCGTGGACGTCGCCAGAATTTCCGGCTGCAGCAGGAGGGTTGCAAAATCCTGTCTCGAGGTCCCGGCGGTCTGCCCAAATGAGAACGTAAGATGGTGCTGGAGTGGCACGACGGCCGTCAAATTGAGGAACTGATTCATACCGACGAAGGTCGATTGCTGGGAGTACCGCTGGTAGTTGCCTTCGTACTGAACACTCAGGGTCGCCTTCTTCCAACGATGCGTTCCCGTCAGCCCGAAGCCCAGCGCCAAGCCCGTCGAGCCGTTAGGCGTGCTGCCTGAAAGCGCTGCGTTCGGGTCAGAATCGTAAAACTCGCTTACATTAAAGAAGGGCTGAAAGGTAGCGAATGCAGATCCTTGTCCGATCATGGGCTGATGGGCCCGGCTCAGCACGGCAGGGCCGCTGTACTCAGGCGCGGGTGGTTCGCCCGCCTGTTCCGCGGAGGCCTCAGGCACATTGCCCTGCTCGTCTTGCGCTGCAAGCGGCCAGAGAGAAACCAACAGCAGTGCCGCGAGAGCACTGCTGCGCCACAGCATCCTGACAGTCCAGTGCCAAGATCCTGGGGGAGCTTTTTGGTGTGTGCGCATTGCGCTCCTCATGCCGCTGTCAGGCCGGCGTTCCCGAGTTCCGTGACGTCCTTGAGATCGGCTCTAGGCGGACCTTGCAATTGCGGGGCCACGCGCGCGAAGAATCGACATGGTTCCGAGGCGGACCGATTTGGGTGTCCGCGCCGATCCCACATTGAACGTCACGCCTCCGCGACGCTCACAGGAACCTCGGTCTTGGCGAACCGGAAGAAGGAATACGGGTTCGCGGTTTGGAGGTCATGGCGGTCAGCAAGGAGTGTGGCCCAGTCGTCTACTGGTCGTCAACGGCCAAAAAGTTGGAAAATATACAAAAGAATCGGCGTGAATCGTCCCAGCCGTGCGATAGGAATGCGGTCCACTTCGGGCCGTAAAGTGCGCTCGATTGTCGGCGCACCAGAGTGCCGGCCGCTCCGATATTGAGTGACAGCAGGAGTGACAGGCGGTAAGTCAGACCTCCCGAGACGCCTGCGAATATGACTTGGTTATCGGAAATATCATTTTGGGGTAGCTGAAGATAATTCGGATCCAGAGCGCCGAGGGGCGAGGACAGGGAATAACTATTGAGGGAATAGACGCCGGCCTTGTTTCGAAGTGTAAACGTCACGCGCCTGGTGACCTCGTGTGTGAGGATAAGCGACAAGAATTAAGCGGTGCCGTCCGAGGAGCTGGTATGGTAGAATAGTGCCGGAAATCCCCCCGGTAATCCAGCCCCAGGGTGATGTGTCTCCAGACGTGATAAGTGTATGCGCCCACGTTTAACGCCACCCCATACAGATCTGTGAAAGGTATCTGACCGGTCGAGGTCACCGCGACTGGTACCAAACCGGTATCGTAGGTCCCGCTCAAGCCGATGTACGGCCGGAAGGCGATGGGCGCCACGCTCTGCATGGCGGGGGTTTGGCCCCGGCTCAAAATTGCGAGTCCGCTGCACTCCTCACCGGAACTACCCTGCGAGGAATCAGGCTGTGGGGAATCAGGCTGTTGGGAATCGGACTGCGCCATCAGGGCTAGCGCACAGCCGAAAAACAGGGTCGTTCGAACAAGCAGCAAAAGGCCTCCCGGATTCCAGGATTTCGATCGGTGATCCCAGCAACTAGCTAGGGTTCACCCATTCACTCTGACGCGCCGGAAGCGGCGGTGTCAAGCTGGCTGGGTTCCGCTTCACGCTTTTAGGTTAGGAAAGGTTAGGAGGACCGGCCGCGCCAGCCGTAAAAAAGCGACGGTGACCTGGATAGGAGCGTGGGCCGCATGCGATCGCGCTCGGCCTACTTCTAGTAGTTCTGGAACTACTGGAAACCATGGCTCTTCCGCCACTGAAGAACGCTCGGTCTGCGGCAATTGGATTGCTAACCAATTGGAATGGATTTGAGCAGGACAATCGCTGGGCTCTACGAGGAGAAGGCGCGGCTCGATAGAGTGATTGCCTCTCTCGAACAGCTTGGAGTAAATTCGTTTCCGGTGTCCATTACCGCTGCGCGGCGCGGCCGTCGGTTCATGAGCCCAGAGGAGCGGCTCAAGGTATCTGAGCGGATGCGAAAGTACTGGGCGGGGCGCAAGGCGGCGGAACAGCCGCCGCCCCGAGCGACTGCTTGAACCTAAAAACGGCAGTTAGACGGGGGCATCGGCGAGACGACCAGGGCTTCCGATGACCTTGCCACCCAGGAATTGACGAAACGCAGCGCTGAGAATTAGCTTCCACCGC
>CABEAV010001171.1_pt1 | contig 10075 bp, 11 predicted proteins | sample 3422231 | NCBI WGS metagenome assembly CABEAV01 (sample SAMEA5534326, study PRJEB31848) | metagenome | biome: tundra; feature: field; material: soil | place: USA | collected 2013-05 | depth 0.15 m | reverse complement strand
GGTGGCGAACGGCAGCGTCTTTGTCGCCAGCTACAAGCAACTTCGTATTTTTGGACTTCACTGAGGGAGGAATATGATGGAACGACTTCGGATTCCAGCATGGGTTCCAGCATTGGTTCTGACGGGGGCGCTTGTCGGCGGATGGGGGTCTCCCGGCTTGGCATGGGGTCAGACAGCGCCTTCCGGTAAGGTTGCGTCACCCGCCGCGGCGCAGCACCTGGTTTGCGGCATCGTTCACAAGATCAACGGCGCGAAGTTTTCGCTGGAAACCCGCAACGGGAAAATCGTGCAGGTGGACGCGTCGGCCGCCATCCACGCCGAGCGAAGCGCGATTCTCTATGAGGGGGTTGCCGTTTCGGCCGAAGGCACGCTGGATAAGAAGGGTGTGCTGCAAGCCGAGAACATCAATCGAATCAAGAGCGCTCGCGTCATGTGGCCGGAAGACCGGTGAGCGGGTTTCGCTACACGTCCAGATTCTTAACATCCAGCGCGTTATCTTCGATGAACTTCCGCCGGCTCTCCACGTCCTCGCCCATCAGCGTAGAGAAAATCTCTTCGCTCTCCACCGCATCTTCCAGGCGCACCTGCAGCAGCGTGCGCTTCTCGGGGTTCATGGTCGTTTCGGCAAGCTGCGGATTCCGAGGGATGGCGATCAGCATTCCGATCTGAAGCCGATCAGTTTTACGGTTGTGGTTCGGAACGGTGATCGGCATCGGATTGGAACAGCGGCGCAGGGCGTGGCGACTGAATGACTCCACTGAGCGGCTCGGTCCCGGCATCCGACGTAATATTGATGGCCTTCCTGAAGTGGGATTGGGTGATCAGGGTCGAAGACCATCAGGGACAGCCCTCGTGGTGTGAGTTCTCGGTCAGCGACATGGAAGGAGGAATCAAAAGGCGAAAGCGCGAACCGGTCCAGCTTTCATTATTCGATGCCCTGACCGGCCTCGATCAAAACATGGACACCCTCAAGAAGAGCGTCGGCCGCGTAGGAATTCGAGATCAAAAGAGCATTCGGAAAATCGGGATAGCTGAACCGGTTGCTGCAAGCGTCCTTGCCAGGGTTTCCACGGGTCTTGCGCTGTGCAGTAAAAATGCAGTATGATTTAAGTATGCCAAGGTACACCATCGATTTTGACAAGGAGTTCGACAAAACGCTTTCCGACCTCGTAGGGTCTACGGACGCCACAACGAAGGCCGATGTCATTCGTCGCGCGGTGGCCAGCTACAGCTACCTAAAGAAGCAGCAGAGGGACAACAAGGACGCGAAGATTGTCATCACCGACGACGATAAACTGAGGAAGGAAATCGTACTTCCGTAGAGAATGCCAGACGAGCAGAGGGTTTCCGCAAGCGATATCCTGAAGGCCGCAGGAGCGGATAAGCCGGTCACCGAGGGAACTTTCCTACAACGCACAGGCCTCATCCTGGCCGGCTGCGTGGGTGGCGTCGCTGCGGTCGTGATCCTGGCGCTCGTCGGTAAATGGATCTTCTACGCGCCCACGCTCCCGGTGCCCCAACCTGGCGCGGATCCGGCCGCCGTTAAGGCGATGCTGGAAAACTACAAGACCTTGCAGCAAATCGCGCTGGAACCGTTCACCACGTTGTTCGACTCAATCGTTGTGAAGGTGCTTTTGCCCGTATTCACCAGCATCTTGGGGTACATCTTCGGATCGCGAACGGACAAAAAGAACGAAAGCTAGCGGTCGCCCTATACGTCCAGATTCTTCACATCCAGCGCGTTATCTTCAATGAACTTCCGCCGGCTCTCCACGTCCTCGCCCATCAGCGTAGAGAAAATCTCTTCGCTCTCCACCGCGTCTTCCAGGCGCACCTGCAGCAGCGTCCGCTTCTCGGGGTTCATGGTCGTCTCGGCAAGCTGTTCGGCGTTCATTTCGCCCAGACCCTTATAGCGCTGCACCGAGGCGTCCCGCTTGCCTTCCACCTTCACGAAGGCGAGCAGGCTGACCGCGTCGGCCTGCGTGTCGCGATGCTCGCCGCGCACCACCACAAACGGCGGATCGTTGTACTTGGCGATCTGCCGCGCCAGCGACCGGAATTTCTTGTACTCCGGCTGCGCGGCCAGGTTCACGCCGATGTGCCGCTCGGCATTCGTGGAATCGTGGAACATCACCGTCCACGCCGAATGCTCTTCGTCCGGGACCACCTCCGCCGGCACTTGCGCGGCGTTGACCGCCGCCGCCAGGCGCTCCATATTCTCCTTGTCCTGGAAATCGGCCTTGTGGTCCGCGCGCAACTCGGCGTTGCCCAGCACCGCCACCACGCGGGCGTCCCGCAGCCGCCGCTCCACTTTGTGGGAAATCTGCTCGTATTCGTCCAGGCTCAGCAGAAACGCGCGCAGTTCCCCGCCTTCCAGCGTGGCCTTGACGCCCGTGCCATTCGGGCCGACCTCCACGGTCAGGTTCTCCGTGGCGCGCCGCATGATTTCGCGCGTAAATTCCTTTTCATCCTTGATATATTTCTCGGTCTTGCCCTTCTTGATGCGGTAGAGCGGCGGCTGCGCGATGAAGATGCGGCCGCGATTGATCAGCTCGTTCATGTGCCGGAAGAAGAAGGTCAGCAACAGCGTGCGGATGTGCGAGCCGTCCACGTCGGCATCGGTCATGATGATGATCTTGCCGTAGCGGATCTTGGCCGCGTCGAAATCGTCCTTGCCGATGCCGGTGCCGAGCGCCGTAATCATGCAGCGGATTTCCTCGTGGCCCAGCATCTTGTCGTAGCGCGCCTTCTCTACATTCAGGATCTTGCCCTTGAGCGGCAGGATGGCCTGGAAACGGCGGTCACGGCCCTGCTTGGCGGTGCCGCCGGCCGACTCGCCCTCCACCAGGAACAACTCGCAACGTTCGGGATCCTTCTCCTGGCAGTCGGCCAGCTTGCCGGGCAGTCCACCGGAATCGAGCGCACCTTTGCGCCTGGTCAGGTCGCGCGCCTTGCGGGCCGCCTCGCGCGCGCGGGCCGCGTCAATAGCCTTCCCCACGATCTTGCGCATCACCGCCGGATTCTTGTCGAAATACTCGCCCAGCTTGTCGTTGACGAACTGGGTGATGTATCCGGCGATATCGCTGTTCAGCTTGCCCTTGGTCTGGCCTTCGAACTGCGGCTGCGGGATCTTCACGCTGACCACGGCCGTCAGGCCTTCGCGCACATCGTCGCCGGTCAGGTTCTCTTTGACATCTTTGAACAGCCCGGCCTGTTGCCCGGATGCGTTGATGGTGCGGGTGAGAGCGCTGCGGAAGCCGCTTAGGTGCGTGCCGCCATCCACCGTGTTGATGTTGTTGGCGAAGCTGAAGATGCTTTCCGAATAGCCGTCGTTGTATTGCAGCGCGACTTCCATCGACAGAGTTCCCGCTTCGTTGGGCAATTCCCGATCGGCTTCGAAGTGGATGGGTTTGTCGTGCAGCACCGACTTCCCGCGGTTGAGATGCTTGATGAACTCCGCGATGCCGCCGCTGTACAGAAACTCGTGGTTCTTCACCGGGTCCACGCGCTCATCGGTCAGGATGATCTTCAGGCCCTTGTTCAGGAACGCCAACTCGCGCAGCCGCTGCGCCAGCGTATCGTAATTGAACGTGGTCTCCACCATGATCGTGGGATCCGCCTTGAACGTGACGCGCGTGCCGGTCTTGCGGCCGGCTTTGCCCGTCCTCGTCAGCGGGCCTTTCGGATGGCCGCAAGCATACTCCTGTTGCCACGTAAAGCCCTCACGCCAGATTTCGAGCTCCAACCGCTCGGAGAGCGCGTTCACGCAGCTCACGCCCACACCATGGAGTCCGCCCGATACTTTGTAGCTCTTGGAATCGAACTTACCGCCGGCGTGCAGCTTGGTCATCACGACTTCGGCGGCCGAAACGCCTTCCTCGTGCATATCCACCGGGATGCCGCGGCCGTTGTCGATCACCGTTACGGAATTGTCGATATGAATGGTGACGTCGACTTGCGTACAATAGCCGGCCAGAGCTTCGTCCACGGAGTTGTCCACCACCTCGTAAACCAGATGATGCAGACCCATCTCACCAGTCGAGCCGATATACATGGCCGGCCGGAGGCGCACGGCCTCCAAGCCTTCCAGGACCTTGATACTGCTGGAATCGTAAACGTCTGCTGTGCTCGTTTCGTTGAACGTCGATGCCATTGGGTTTAACTCGTACTCCACGCGATCGATTGCCGGATCCACCTGCCTGGCGATCGCCAGCACTTCAGCCGCGTATTCCGTCTCAATCCATTTCCTAGCTGCTTCGTCGGCCACGTTGACGAACAACGTGCCGCCTTCCAGACGCGCGAATACCGTCCGGCGAATCCACTTCTGGTAGTTCGCGGGACCGAGTTTGGCTTCCAGTTCCTGCTTGATTCGATCCCAAAGGTTCATGCTTCCCTGTCAAATTCGCGTCAGATCCTCATGGGCATTACCACGTAGCGGTAATGGTCTTCGGTTCCGTCGCTCACCGGGCGCAATTCGCCGGCGCTCTTCTGGTCCTTCAACTCGAAGGCCACCTGCTCCTGATTGGTGGCGCGCAGAAAATCGAGCAAATACTGGGCGTTGAATCCAATCTCCATGTCCGGACCCGCATATTCGCTGGGCACGCTCTCCTCGCTTTCCCCAGTCTCGACGGAAGACGAGAAAATCTTGACTTCGCCCGCGGTGAACTGCACGCGGATGGCGCGCGAGCGCTCGTCGGCAAACTGCGAGACACGCTCGATCGCCGAGCGAATTTCGTCGCGGTTCAGCTTGGCCGTGTGTATGTTGTCTTTTGGCAGAACCTTGTCGTAGTCCGGGAAGTTGCCCGTAAGCTTGCGGGTAATGAGAAGCCGTTCGCCAAACTGGAAGAACAAGTGGTTCTCGTCACCGGCAAAAACCAGCTTGCTGTCAGCGGCGCTTTCGTCCGCCAGCTTTACAATCTCGGCCATGGCTTTCTTAGGCACTAGCGCGCGAAAACTCTTGCCAGTGCTGGCCGCGGGCGACGCGATCTCCACATAAGCCAGCCGATGACCGTCCGTGGCTACCATGGTGGTCGAATCCGTCTTCAGCAACAGCAAAGCGCCATTCAAAGTGAAGCGGGATTCCTCCAGCGAGATGGCAAACGCAGTGCGCGAGATCATGGATGCCAGCAGCTTCACCGGAATCTCCGCGATGGTCTCCGGCATTTGCGGCAACTCCGGGAAACTTTCCCGCGACATTCCAGCAATGCGTGTACGCGACCGGCCACACGTCAGACTGGCCCAATGGTTCTCCAGGAACTTGATGGTCAGATCCACGTCCGGCAGCAGCCGCACGTAGTCCAACAGCTTGCGGGCCGGGATGGTACCAGATCCCTCTTTCTTGACCTTAGCCGGACAAGAGCAGCGGATGCCCAACTCCAGATCGGTGGCAGTAAGCGTAATCCGGTCGTTCTTAGCCTCCAACAGCACGTTGGAAAGGATCGGAATGGTGGTCTTCTTCTCGACCACACCTTGAGAGAGGCTCAGTTCTCGAACAAGGTCTGCTTTGCTGACGGTGAACTCCATGTGGTCTGTCTCACTCCTATTCTCTCGGTCTATTTAGATGCAGTAGAAGAGCAGAATTCATAGGCCCTGTGAAAATTGTTGAAGGCTTCCTAAATTATACTAAATTATAGTAGTTTTGGCCATTGCCGGACTGAGGATTTCAGGCGCGGAAAGGTGCAGAAACAGGCATTGACCAGGTTCTTGCACAGAGTCCACAGGCGATCCTCACATGCCCCTGTGGAAAACTCATATAACCTCATTGTAGTGAATCGATTAGGGCGTGGATGATCCTGTTCAATTCCGGGTCGGTGTGGCGCAGCTTGTCGATTTTCTTCACCGAATGCAGCACGGTAGTGTGATGCTTGCCCCCAAAGGCCCTGCCAATCTCCGGTAGCGAGGCCGGTGTCAGCTCTTTTACGAGGTACATGGCCACCTGCCGGGGCACGACGATCTTCTTGGTGTTGCTCTTTTCTTTGAGTTGGCTTTGCCGGATGCCGTAGCGCTCCGCTACGCCCTTCTGAATGGAATCGATCGTGACTTTGCGATCCTGCGCGTAGACCAGGTGCCGCAACACCTGCTGCGCCATCGTCAAATTGATCGCCGACCCGGTCAGGGAAGAATACGCAATCAGCTTGACCAGTGCGCCTTCCAACTCGCGCACGTTGGACTTGGTCTTGGTGGCCATGAAGGTTCGTACGTCTTCCGGGAGCGCCACGCCTTCCGCCTCGGCCTTCTTGTCCAGAATAGCCATCTTGGTTTCCAGATCGGGCGGCTGGATATCGGCCATCAGGCCCCATTCGAACCGCGAGCGAAGCCTCTCTATAAGGCCGGGGATATCTTTTGGCGGCGCGTCGCTGGAGATCACGATCTGCTTCTGGTGATCGTGCAACTCGTTGAAAGTGTGGAAGAATTCTTCCTGCGTGCGATCCTTGTTGCCGATCAATTGGATGTCGTCCACCAGCAGCACATCCGCGGAGCGGTAGCGATCGTGGAACTGCGGCATGCGGTCCAACCGGATGCAAGTGATCATGTCGTTCATGAACCGCTCGCTGGAGGTGTAGATGATGCGCATCGACGCATGATTGTTGATGAGGGCGCGGCCAATGGCATGCATCAGGTGGGTCTTGCCCATCCCGACGCCGCCATAGATGAACAACGGGTTATAGCTGCGGGACGGGTTGGTGGCGACCGACCGGGCCGCGGCGTGCGCGAACTGGTTGCATGCTCCCACGACAAAGCTGTCGAACGTGAACTTGGGGTTCAGCGAACTGACCGGCGGCGCTTCGACATTGCCGGGCTCCCGCGACGAGGGCAACGCATACTCCACGCGTTCAATAGCCAACCCGAGCTGCCGCACCACCAGGAGGACTTCAGTGGCGTATTCCGTCTCGATCCACCGCTTGGTGCCTTCATCGGGCACGCCGACCACCAGGGTGAGGCCGTCCATCCCCATGTATTCAATACGGCTGATCCAATTCTGGTAGCTCTCGGGGCTCAGTTTGGCTTCCAGTTCTTTCCTAATGCGATCCCAAGGATTCATATCTAGCGCTTGCCTATGAGGAGTGCCGATAGGGGTGGGCCACCGACCGATCCTGAGTCTAGCATACCCCGGTCATTTTCCACCAAGAAAATAGCGCCTTTGTTTCTTTATGGTTACAGACCGTTTGACAGGACCGCCGGCGGTTCAGGATAATGGTACTTCCTCTGAGCGGGAGTAACTCAGTTGGTAGAGTGCGACCTTGCCAAGGTCGATGTCGCCGGTTCGAATCCGGTCTCCCGCTCCAACCCGTTCATGGCGCAGGCGTTTCTGCCCGCCGCATCGGCACGCTTGCCGGCGCCATCTAATTTCGTATGAAGAATCTCTTCCCCCTCCTGGTTTTGTCCGCCTCCCTGGCCTTCGCCCAGTACAAGATGGAGCCGGCTGGCGCCCCGCCCACCGATCTGGCGCCCGCCTTCGCCTCGGCGCTTCAGCAACAAGGCGTCAAGATCCTGGGCGCTGGCGGTTCGGTCTACTGTGAAGTATGGTTCCGCACACAGGTGGCCAGCGGCCCGAAGTCGACCGACGATGCCGTGACCCTCTCAATTCCCCAAGGCGCGTTGCTGGGCGTCATCCGCTTCGCAGGGCCGGCTCAGGACCGGCGCGGGCAATCTTTGAAGGCTGGAACCTACACCCTGCGCTACAGCCAATACCCGGTGAATGGCGACCATCAGGGTGTGGCGCCGCAAAGAGATTTTGCGTTGCTTGTGCGTATAAGCGACGACACGGATCCCGGCGCCACCGCCGGGTTCGATGCTCTGGTGGCCTTGAGCGCGAAGGCATCCGGCACGCCGCATCCCGCCGTATTGAGCATCTGGAAGTCATCGAGCGACAAGTTCCCCAATTTCAGCAAGCAAGGGGACCACGACTGGGTTCTCGATACAAAGGTGGGGGATGTGCCGATCTCTATCATTCTGGCCGGGAAAGTGGAAGCGTAGTTCTGGTCGAAGTGGCCCAAACCGGGCACCGGGCGACATATGTCTTAACATTCGCCGCAGACCGGCCCTCGCGCTGGTTTACCGGCGTTTAAGCCAGATCACCAACGTCTTGAACCGGCCTACCAAAGGTAGCCGGAAATCAAGCAGCAGAAGGAACATAAAGCGTTTCCGCCTTTCCAGCTCCTAGTGGAGGGCCGGGCCTCGAACCCGGCTCTCCTGAATGAAGCTCCGCAAGTTCATCCAGCAGCCCGCTCACTCCACCCTCGGCCAGAACCCGAAAGCAAACTCGCAGGGAGACCCATTCCGGCGATATACCCGTAGCTTTTCGGTCACCACGGTTCACACGAAAATATCACTAACGTTTTCAATAACATACAAGAAATCAACCGCCGGAGCCTTGCTGGGTGGGGCGAAAGTAAAGGTAGGGGCGTCTTATGCGCTTTTTGTTTAGGCGGTTCGCGCTATTTCCTGGCATTGGCGCGGGCGCGAGTTTGTCGAAGACCTCGGCTCCGCATCAATCCGTTACGGAGAGTGGCAAGCTATGGGCATGTATTTTCTAGACAGGCGTGTCGGATTTGCGAAACCGGTAACAAGGATGAAACGCCAGGCCAAAATCCTCGGCCAGGTTCGGGATGTCGAGGGCAGTCTTTGGGATGTGCGCCAGATACGCGACACCAAGCACGGTTTCGATCTACTTTTCGGTTCGCCGGAACCTCGTTTGGGAAGCTACAGGGGTGGTCTTCCGCGTCTGATCGCAACTCAACCCCTCATAGACTTCTGGGAAGCCAACCGGACAAAGCGCGACGGCGTGCTATTCGACTTGCCGGCCGGGCGAACAACACTCAAACGAGTGCGACGGCACTTGGGCTTCCACAATCTCGATGACATTTCCGAGTTTTGGAAGGAGCGTATCGAAGACCTGGAAGCGCTGAGCGCGCGTGAGTTTGCCATTCGGCACGAAGTCGATATTCAGGTGGTGTTCGACACGCGCAGGAAACTACTCGGCAAGCGCGCTCGCGATCCGGGTTGGTGGCGCAAGCCCAGGCCGCTCAAAATCCTTCGATCCAACATCACGCTGAGGGAGATGGGCGAGAAATTGGACATTTCCATCACCCAGGCCAAACGCCTCAGGGATCGAGCACGCCGGCAGTAGCGGCCTCAATTTCCACGGCACGTTCCGGACATGCCGTGCCTACCCAAAGAAACACTGGAACTAGCCGCACAAGTGAACGGCGCACTCGCTAGTTCCGTCTGGATCGTCGGCCACTCGGAAAGAACTCCCGATGGCCGGCAAAACTCTTCCCGTGGCGTAGCGGAAACGTTCGGTTTCGCGACGAACCGGCAGCCTCTCGATTTGCTGGGGTTTGAGCGTTGCGAAAATGTATTGCGTTACGCTCGGGCAGGGCGACAGGTTTCCGCAACGGCCCGCTCCCGCCAGCTCTCACCTGAAATCCGCGCCCAGCTTTCGGGGCGTGCGCGACCAGTTATTGAGTGGAAAACCTCCACCGCTGGATATCTTCCTTCCATCGGAGGGAACCGCGTAGCGTCATCACCACCGGCTGATCATTGACCGACGGGGTTATCTCACGGATCGCGCGTAACGGAACCTCGATGTCTTGCATGTTCGATAGCTTATGAAGCGTAACCGTCTCGGCTCGAACTTCGGTCACGCGAAGATCCCGGTACTCCGTGCTGTCCATGGGACTAACGTGGATGCGTTGAGAGGCGGATTTGAAATTCTGCAGTTTTGCCGTCAGGCATGGGAGCAGATGATCTCGGAACTCTACCAGGGTAAAAACGCCGGGGCACGATGGCCACATCTTTCGGGCGACCCGGCCCGGCCACGACGCGCCGCCGCGGCTTGAGACCGTTACGCCGCGCGCGTTCGGCTATCGCCTCGGAGCGAATGCCTGCACCGTGCCGGCCTTCAGCGTTTTAGAGTCACACCGCTCGCCACCCAAATCTCTCCCGCCTTTTCAATCACTTGCAGCCTTTGTGCCCACGAATTGCAAACCGCCGGTTTCACAATAGAATCGGCAGGCTGGAACTCCGATTCCGCATCGTTCCCGAATCCCCGATCCAAATTTACGCCTGCCAT
>CABEAV010001167.1_pt1 | contig 10107 bp, 8 predicted proteins | sample 3422231 | NCBI WGS metagenome assembly CABEAV01 (sample SAMEA5534326, study PRJEB31848) | metagenome | biome: tundra; feature: field; material: soil | place: USA | collected 2013-05 | depth 0.15 m | reverse complement strand
TTTCTGGCTTCCTGTTGGCTGAGCATGATGGTTCTCCTGTTAGTCGGTCAACAACACGTTCACCTGCCGGAATCGCGACGCCGAACAACCGTGGCTCATGGCGTTGATCTGCTCCGGCTCGCCTTTTCCGTCGAAGAAGGAGCCGAACTGCTGCCAGTAACTGGCGCCCGCAATGCCATCGCAGGCGCGCCAGAAGTCGGCGGTCTTCGATTGGTAAGCCACGCGCGAGAGCATGCCGCGCTTCTTACCTCCCTTGATTTCCCAGAACGCGTCTCCGCCGAACTGGAAATTGTAGCGCTGCTGATCGATCGAGTAACTGCCCTCGCCTTCGATCAGGATGCCGTCATCCACACCGGCGATCAAATCGTCGGGAGTGACATCGCGCGGGCCGGGCGCCAGCCACACATTCGGCATACGCTGGAAGGGCACGCTGGACCACGAATCCGCGTAGCAGCAGCCGCGCGACTCAGTTTCGCCGACCAGGTGCGCCTGGTCGCGAATCGTCTGGTAGTGCTTGAAGATGCCTTTCTCGATGATGGGGAACTTGGTGGTCAGCACGCCGTCGTCGTCGTACTTCACGGTGGCCAGACCACCCTCGTTGGTGCGGTCGCCGAAGATATCGATCAGCTCGCTGCCCACCTGGAATTTGCCCATCTTATCGGTGGTCAGGAAACTGGTGCCGGCGAAGTTGGCTTCATAGCCGAGCGCGCGGTCGAGTTCAGTGGAATGCCCGATGGATTCGTGGATGGTCAGCCACAAATGGCTCGGCAGCAGCACCAGGTCTTTCTTGCCCGGCGTCACCGGCGGTGCGGCCAGATGCTCCAGCACTTCCGCTCGGATGCGCGGCGCGTTCTCGGCCAGGTTCGCCTTGGCTACCGCCTCCCACCCCGCGGTCACCGGCGGGGTCTGGTAGCTGCGCGTGCGGGAGATGTTCTTTTGGATATCCACCGCCGTGGCTTGCAGGGCCGGAAACACTTGTACGATGTATTGCTGGATGGAAGACCCTTCGCTGGAAGCGAAGTATTTGTCTTCGGCGCGGGCTGCCAGGAAGCCGAAGGCCGCGAAGACCTTGGGGTCCTTCTTGATGATGAGCGTGGCGTTGTGCATCAGATCCAGTTTTTCATCCACCGCCACGGCGAACGGATCTTTCTCGAACGTCGACGTCCAGCGGTCGGTGTATGCCTTGGTGGGAGCAAGCTGGACAGGGCTGGCCTGCAGCGCCGAGTTGGCCTTCGCCACCACCACGGCCTCGCGCGTGATGCGCGCGATTTCCTCGGCGGTCACCAGCGGCGAAGCCGCGAACCCCCACTGACCCTTGGCGATGACCCGCACGCCGAAGCCGAAGTGCTGCTGATCGGTGACGAACGGAACTTCGTCGGTTTTGTTTCCGCCGCGGTCCGGCGAAAGGCGGTAGCCCGAGAATTGCTGGCGGTAGCGGGCAATGCGGATGTCGCAGTAGCTGGCCCCTTGCTTGCGCGCCTCGGCGAGCGCCACTTCGGCAAGCTTTTCGAGCGCGGGGTCCGGTTTGGTTGCGGAAGCATCGGGAGCGCCGAACAACCTGTTCGCGAGCAGAACCGAGCTTCCGGTGGTGGCCGCCAGAAACGCGCGGCGCGTGAGGAATGGAGGCGTAAACGTGGTTTTCATCGCTGGGACAAGTGTACCTCAGCGGGGTTATCCCGGTCACCGGCGATGTCCCTCCGAGGCGCATACCGCGCCAACATCGACAAAAGCTTGTCGATGTTGAGAAGCCAGAAGTCCGAAGCCAGAAGTTAGAATAGCGGTGCGACAACGGGCGAGTTGCCCGGCTTCCGGCTTGCTGGACTTCCGATTCCTGTGGCCGCAGGGCTACTCGTTCGGGGCGCAGGCCCCGAACGACGTTAGTACCTTGCCGCGCGACTGGCCCCCTTGCGCCGGGCTTTCCTTTTCGGCATAATTAACATCATCGGTGTTATCGCTCGCCTAGAGACCAGGAGTTCGGGGTTGAGAACGGCCTTGATTTCCGCCATCGCTGCGTGTGCCGAGCAGCGCTTTCAGAAGAAGGCGCGCAAATTCTTGCTTGGGCTTTCCACTGACGAATTGCAGTATATCGCGGAGTTTCTGGGCGCCTGCGTGCTGGAGTCTTTGGGGCGCTGCGCGCTCAGCCGGCGCGAACTGGCCGACGGCATTGCGCAGTTCGAACAGGTCCGCCGCGCGCCCGCGGACTGCTTCAGCGATCGGGAACACAAGATGATTCTGTTGCTGGAGTATCTGTGCCGCAGCCGGCTCACGCAGTGCTGCCTGGCGCTGCCGGCCGAGCGGACATTACCGGACCTACTCCGCCGTTCTTAACTCCCGAATCCAGATGTTGCGGTAGCGCACGGGCTGTCCGTGGTCCTGCAACAGGAGCGGCAGTTTGGCCGGCGTCACTTTGTAGGGCGGGCGCTTCATATAATCCGTGGGGCCCGTCGGCATGGCGTGGTCCTGGGCCAACACGCCATTGAAGAGCAGCGTGATGGCCGCCGGTTCCAGCAGCTTCGAATCGGCTGAGAACCGCGGAGCGTGAAAGATAATGTCGTAGGTCTGCCACTCGCCCGGCGGACGGGCGGGGTTCACCAGCGGCGGATACTGGCAATAGATCGCGCCGGCCTGGCCGTCAGGGTAGGTCTTGTTCCGGTTGGACTCCAGCACCTGAATTTCGTACAACGAGTGCAGGTACACGCCGCTGTTGCCCGGCTCCTGATCGGCGCCGTGGGGCGGGTTGGGGGTAGCCCACTCGACGTGCAACTGGCAATCTCCGAAAGGCTGCTTGGTCACAATGTCGCCGCTGCCGGGGGCGACCTCGAAGTAGCCATCGCGCAGTTTCCAGGCGATCGGCTTGCCGTTGCGCTGCTGCCAGCCGGAAAGATCCCTTCCATTGAAGAGCTGCACGGCATCGGATGGAGCAGTGCCGGCATGCTCCTCGGTGCTGGGTTCGCCAGGCGTGACCATGACGGGCAAAGGCCGGCTGCGGTCGCCGGTTTTCCACTTGATTACGGGAACGGATGCGGCGAAAGCGGTGAGGGCTATGGGCAAGAAATATCGGATTCGCATTTCGCCCCGATTTTAACACTGTGGGGCGCGGGCGGTGCGGCTCGCCCGGCGGGAGCGCGCTTTGACTGAAAGATAGGTCGTCCTGGCCGAAAGATAGATACGGCTCAAGACGGGAGCAGTTCACGTGATGATATGATGAAGTGACCTGTGGGGTGCTCGTACGCCTTAGAGGATCCCGGTCTTTCCCGTCGGCAGATGGCAGCCTTCCTCCTGGACAAAGACACCCAACCAATTCTTCAGGGAGGTGACATGCAGCGCCTGTTACGGCGGCTGTCGATGGGGTTTCTGTTTGCGGGCTGCTTCGCCGAAGCCATCTTCGGGCAGAAGATCGCGCAGAAGACCATGACATGGCAGCAAGCGCGTGAGGAATTCGAAAAGTCCAATCCCACCTTGCGGGCGGCCCGGATCGGCATCGACGAATCGCGGGACGAAGAGATAACGGCCTATTTGCGTCCCAACCCGGATCTCACGGTCAGCCTGGACCAGATCAATCCTTTCACCAAGAACCCCATCGACAGGTACAGCCCGTTTTCGCAGGCGCTGCCATTCGTCTCGGGAAGCTATTTACATGAACGGCGGCGCAAGCGGGAGTTGCGTCTGGAGAGCGCGCAAAAGGGCACCGCCGTCGCGCAATCGCAACTGGCGGACCAGGAACGGAATCTGATTTTCAATTTGCGCAACGCGTTTGTGCAAGCCTTGCAAGCCAAGGCCGTGCGCGAACTGGCGAAGGAGAACCTGGTTTACTTCGATCACGAGCTTTCCATCAGCCAGGAGCGCTACAAAGCCGGCGATATCGCGCGCGTGGATCTGGACCGTCTGGAGTTGCAACGCGTGCAGTACGAGTCCGACCTGCAGACCGCGGAAGTGAACCTGCGGACGTCGAAGATCCAACTCCTGCAGTTGCTGTACGACAGGACCCCGATTGAGCAGTTCGACGTGCAGGGGCCCTTCGATTTTACGGAGCGGATTCCGCTTCCCGACGAACTGCGCCGCATCGCCACGGAAGAGCGCCCGGATTTGAAAGCCGCGGCGCAATCGGTGGAGAAAGCACAGACCGATTACCGGCTGGCGGTGGCGAACGGGGCGACCGACCCGACGTTCGGCATGGACTTTGCGCGCAATCCACCTATCCCGGTATACGTGGGCGTGAGCGTCTCGATCCCGTTGCGTATTTTCGACCGAAATCAAGGGGAGAAGGCGCGCACGCTGGTGGACATTACGCGCAACGAGAGGCTGCGGGACGCGGCGCAGGCGCAGGTTTCGAGCGACGTGGATTCCGCCTATGCAACCATTCTCAATACAGTGACTCTCCTGCGGCCGTACAAGACGAAATACCTGGAGACCGCCGGCAGAGTGCGCGATACGATCGCCTTTTCGTACCAGCACGGTCAAGCCGCCTTAGTCGACTACCTGGACGCTCAGAGGGATTACCGAGCCGTGCAAGTGAGTTATCTGAACCTGGTGGGTTCTTACTTAGCCGCCGCGAGTCAATTGAATCTCGCGGTGGGCCGCGAGGTTATCCAATGAAACGGCGCGAACTCGCTCTTCCGGTCCTGTGCCTGGCGTTAGTGCTGGCTGGCTGCGGCGCACAGGGCAAAGGCGATCCCAAAGCCGAAGCGCCGCCGCCGGCCGAAGTGGAGCGCGTGCCCAACGCGGGTCTGTTCAAGGTGGACGACCCCGGCAAATTCCCGCTGGCAACCGCGAGCGAGCGCCGGGCGGCCCCGGAGTTGAATGTCACCGGCGTGGTTGGCGCCGATGTGTCGCGGAACATACCCGTAGTCACGCTGGCGACCGGCCGCGTGGCGGAGATTCACGCCCGGCTGGGGGACACCGTCGTCAAAGATCAACTGCTGCTGAAGGTGCAAAGCGCGGATGTCGCCGGGGCATACTCCGAGTACGAGCAGGCTCAGGCCGACGAAACGCTGGCGCGCGCGCAACTCGACCGCTCCAAGATTCTATACGACAAAGGCGCGATCGCCCAGAAGGACGTGGAGGTCGCCCAGGACGCCGATACCAAGGCGCGCGTCGCCGTGAAAACCGCGCTCGACCACTTGCGCGTGCTGGGCGCCGATCCGGATCACCCGTCGGCCATCATAGAGGTCAGGGCTCCGGTTTCGGGCGTGATCACCGACCAACAGGTGACTGCCGCTGGGGGCGTGCAGGGTCTGGCGTCGCCGAACCCATTCACGATTTCCGATCTGTCCTCCATTTGGATTCTGTGCGATGTATACGAGAACGATCTGGCACAAGTGCATCTCGGCCAGTACGCCGACGTCAAGCTGAACGCCTATCCGAACCAGGTTCTCAGGGGACGCATCGGCAACATCAGCCCGATTCTCGACCCCAACCTTCGCACAGCAAAGGTACGCCTGGAAATGCGCAACCCGGGATTCATGCGGCTCGGGATGTTTGTCACCGCGACCTTCCACGGCCTCCAGAGCGAAACGCGCGCCACCGTTCCAGCGTCCGCCGTTCTACATCTGCATGACCGCGACTGGGTATATGTCCCGGCGGATGGCGGGCAATTCCGGCGCCTGGAAGTGACCGGCGGGAAGATGCTGCCCGGCAACCTGCAGGAGATCGTGGCCGGCATCCGGCCGGGCCAAAAAGTGGTCTCGAACGCTCTGGTCTTGCAAGCCACTGCGGAACAATAATACAGTGGAACAATCATGACGAAAGAAGAAGTCGGCGCACGCATCGAAGAGTTCGGCATCATTCCCGCGATCCGTCTGTCTTCCACCGCAGACGCGCGGTTTGCGGCGGAGGCGGTTTATCGCGCCGGACTGCCCATCGCCGAGATCACCATGACGGTTCCCGGAGCGCTGGCGTTGATTTCCGTGCTGCTGCGGGACTTTCCGGACATGGTAGTGGGCGCCGGAACGGTGCTGGACGCGGATACGGCGCGGCACGCGGTGGACGCCGGCGCGCGATTCATCACCAGCACCGGAATGGACGCGAGCGTCGTGGGACTAGCCGTTGAGGAAGGCGTCCTGGTGCTGCCGGGCGCGCTGACGCCGACCGAGATCATCAACGCATGGAAGGCGGGCGCCGATTTCGTGAAAGTGTTTCCCTGCTCGCCGTTGGGCGGAGATAGCTACATCAGGGCGCTGAAAGTGGCTTTGCCGCAGATACGCCTGATCGCGGGAGGCGGCGTACAGCAGCACACGGCCGGCCATTACATTACCGCGGGAGCCAGCGCCATCGGTGTCGGCAAGGAGCTGATCACGCATGAAGCGATTCACCTCCGCAAGGCGGAATGGATTCTGGAACTGGCGCACCGGTTCATGGGCATTGTGAAGAATGCGCGCGCGCATACACCGTCGGCCAATGTGGTTACGTTTAAATAGCGGCAAATAGCGCGGCATAACTGCGGCATAACTAATGATTCGGGGTCTCGTCGATTTCTCTCTCAATAACCGCCTTTTGGTGGTCGCGCTGGCCATCCTGCTGTTTGCGTGGGGCATCGTTTCATTCAAGAATCTTCCCATAGAGGCTTATCCCGACATCGCCAATAACTACGTGCAGATCATCACGCAGTGGCCGGGCCGGGCAGCCGAAGAGGTCGAGCAGCAGGTCACGATTCCCGTCGAAATCGTGATGAACGGGCTTCCGCACCTGCAACACCTGCGGTCCACTTCGCTCTTCGGACTGTCCAGCGTGATGCTGATCTTCGACGACGAATCCGCTAACGACTGGAACCGGCAGAAAGTGTTGGAACGTTTGGCACAGCTCACCTTGCCGCAAAACCTGCAACCGCAGATCGGCACCGATTACAGTCCGGTGGGCCAGATTTACTGGTACACGCTGACGAGCACCAATCCAGGATACGACCTGATGGAGCTGAAATCCCTCCAGGACTGGGTGCTCGAAAAGCAGTTCAAGTCGGTTCCGAATGTGGTGGATGTGGTCAGTTTCGGGGGGCTCACCAAAGAGTACCAGGTGGCCATCGATCCGAACAAACTCGTGGCTTATGGCCTGAGTATCGCGCAGATCGAGCAGCCCCTGGCGAACAACAACGTGAATGCCGGGGGCAGCTTTATCGAGGCCGGCCTGCAGCAGATTAACGTGCGTTCGGTGGGGTTGTTCGAAAACGTGCAGGATATCGGAAAGACCGTCATCAAGACGCAGAACGGGACGCCCATCCGGATCGGCGATGTCGCCTCGGTCATGCAGGGGCCTCGCATCCGCCTCGGCCGCATCGGCAAGGCCATTCACAGAAGCGACGGCAAAATCCTGGACGACGACGATGTGGTCGAGGGCATCGTGCTGCTGCGGAAGGGCGCGGAAGCCGACGCCACGCTACAGGCTATTCACGAAAAGGTCGACGAGCTGAACCATCACATTCTTCCAAAGGGCGTGCAGGTCGTGCCGTTTCTCGACCGGAGCAATCTGGTCCACTACACGACGCATACGGTGCTGCACAATCTGACCGAAGGCATCATCCTGGTGGTCATCGTCCTGTTTCTGTTTCTGGGCAACGCCCGCGGGGCCCTGATCGTGGCCCTGACCATTCCTTTCGCTCTGTTGTTCGCGGCCATTTGTCTGGACCTGAGCCACATTCCGGCGAATCTGTTGTCGCTAGGGGCCCTGGATTTCGGCATGGTGGTGGACGGCACGGTGGTCATCGTGGAAAACATTGTCCGCCACCTGGGGCACCAATCGAGCGAGCCCAAGCCGCTGATCGCGCGCATTCGCGAGGCCACCCACGAGGTGCAGCGGCCGGTATTCTATGCGCGCGGCATCATCATCACCGCCTACCTGCCGATCTTCACCTTACAGAGCGTCGAGGGCCGGCTGTTCAAGCCCATGGCCTGGACCGTAGCCTTGGCGCTGCTGGGCGCCCTGGTTTTCTCGCTGGTGGTGGCGCCGGTGCTGGCCAGCCTGTTCTTTACCCAGAACACCCGCGAATGGCGCAACCCGGCGTTGGCGTGGATGACCGCCCGCTACCGGGCGACGGTGCGTTGGGCCATTCGCGCACGGTGGGCGACCGTGGGTGTCGCCGTGTTTTGCGTGGCGGCCACAGTCTGGCTGGCGTCCAGCGGCCTGATTGGCTCCGAGTTTCTCCCGCATCTCGACGAAGGCGCCATCTGGGCGCGCGGCACATTGGCGCCCAGCACCGGACCGGCGGAGGGCACGCGGCTGATGAACCAAGCGCGTATCATACTGGCAGCCTTCCCGGAGGTCACGCAGGTGGTCTCTCAGGTGGGCCGTCCCGACGATGGCACCGATACTACGGGGTTCTTCAATACGGAGTATTTTGTCGATTTGAAGCCTAAAGATTACTGGCGGCCGGTGTTTCACCAAGACAAAGTGGAACTGATCGCGGCCATGGACCGGGAACTCGAAAGGATCCCGGGCGTGCTCTGGAATTTTTCGCAGCCGATTGCGGACAACATGGAAGAAGCCGTAAGCGGCGTGAAGGGCGAGCTGGCCATCAAGGTCTACGGCGCCGACCTGAAAACGCTCGAGCAGAAGGGCGACGAAATCGTCAACGTGATGCGGCGCATTCGCGGCGTCGAGGATTTGGGACTCTTCCGCGTCATCGGCCAGCCCAATCTCAACCTGGTCGTCGATCGCGACCGGGCATCGCGCTATGGGATCAATGTGTCCGACGTACAGGACGCCATCCAGACCGCGGTGGGAGGCAACGCTGTCAGCCAGGTGTTACAAGGCGAGCGGCGCTTCGACCTGGTGCCGCGCTATACCGCACCCTATCGCGACACCGAGGATGCCATCGAGAGAATTCGCCTGCTGGCGCCCACCGGTGAACGGGTATCGCTGGCGCAGCTTTGCAGGGTGCAGGTGCTCGACGGCGCGTCGGAGATCTACCGCGAGGAGAACTCCCGCTACGTGGCGATCAAGTACGGCGTGCGCGGACGCGACCTGGGCAGCACGGTCGAGGAAGCCATCAAGGCCGTCGACCGGCAGGTGAAGCTTCCGGAGGGTTACACCATCAGTTGGGCCGGCGAATACGCCAGCCAGCAGCGCTCGCAGAGACGCTTGATGGTGGTGCTGCCGGTGACCATCCTGGTGATCTACATCATTCTCTACACCATGTTCGGTTCGTTCAAGTGGGCGAACCTGATGCTGGCCAGCATCGCCATGGCCCCGCTCGGAGGTCTGCTGGCGCTGCTCATGACGAGCACTCACTTCAGCGTGTCTTCGGGGGTGGGTTTCCTGGCGCTGTTCGGGGTTTGCGTGGAAACCGGCGTAATCATGCTGGAGTACATCAATCAGCTTCGCGCGCGCGGCCGTTCGGTGATGGACGCCGCGGTGGAGGGCGCCGTGCTGCGGCTCCGGCCCATCATGATGACCACCCTGGTAGCGACCTTGGGCTTGCTTCCGGCGGCCATGTCGCGCGCCATCGGCTCCGATTCCCAGCGGCCCTTCGCCATCGTCATTGTGGGCGGCCTCATCCTGGCCATGCTGCTGAATATCTTTCTGCTGCCCGCGCTTTATGTGTGGTGGGCCGGCGACCGCGACGTGCTGCCCACACCAGAGGCGGAATTCGAAGAATCTGCGTAGGCGCCCGATACACCGGCGCTGCACCAATATAATCAGACCTTAACATAGACTTTACATCCCGGCCGGAGTATAATCGAAGCCGGGAGGATGCATATGCGCCCCTTGGATATTCCCGAAATGCTGATCGCCCTGGGCCTGATCGCCGTCCTGGCTTGGGCTATCTACAATTGGAAGCACCGCGCGCACACGCCGCGCTAGCGCCTGCCGGGCGAGCCGCATCCCGGTTACGTCGGCCCGGCCGCGCCGTTTCCGCAACTCATCCACTAATTCCGGCGCCGTCTCCGTGCGCCCTGGAATTGGATGGCAGCCCGTACTGGGGGGCGGACGTTCATCGCATCGCTATAATTCGGACTTGTTCTTGCCGGATCGATCTACAAAGGAGAATGCGGACGTTTAAACTGACGGTCCGGCTGGGCGCCCGGAAACCACCAGTTCGGGCCTCGTGGTCCGACCAAATCTCGCTGTGCGAATAATTCTCGTCCTCCGGTTCGTGTCGCATGAAGAATACATAGG
>CABEAV010001153.1_pt1 | contig 10190 bp, 8 predicted proteins | sample 3422231 | NCBI WGS metagenome assembly CABEAV01 (sample SAMEA5534326, study PRJEB31848) | metagenome | biome: tundra; feature: field; material: soil | place: USA | collected 2013-05 | depth 0.15 m | reverse complement strand
GCGCCTCCAAGCAGGACCGTAGCTATTTTGTGCTCCCTCAGGTCCTCGGCCTTGACGGCGTCTGGCGCAACATTCCTCGCGAAGTGTTCGGCGACTTTCCGCAACCCCCGGCCTTCGCCGATCAAACGGCACCCCCCATCACCCCGGAGCCGAATGGCCACCCGCTCCCCGGCGCGCAAAGCGCGGCCCGCGCCACCGGAATCCCCGGACAGCATAGAATGGAAGATATGGATGCACCCTTTGCCAGCGGTCCCGTCGAACTGTTCGAGCGCCTGGATAACGAGACGGTCGCCAGCGCAGCGGCCGCCGCTTCCGAAGGCCTGGTGTTGACCACCTTGGATAAAGCCGTGAACTGGGCGCGCAAGAATTCGATCTGGCCCATGTCGTTCGGCTTGGCTTGCTGCGCGATCGAGATGATGTCGATGAGCGCGTCGCGGTTCGACATCGCGCGCTTCGGCGCCGAAGTGTTTCGCGGATCGCCGCGGCAATCGGACCTGATCATCATCGCGGGCCGCGTGTCGAACAAGATGGCCCCGGTGATCCGGCATTTGTATCAGCAGATGCCGGAACCCAAGTGGGCGATTTCCATGGGCGCGTGCGCCACCTCTACGGGCGTGTTCAATAATTACGCGCTGATTCCGGTGAACCAAGTGATACCGATCGACGTGTACGTGCCGGGGTGCCCGCCGCGTCCGGAGCAGCTCATTCAGGCGCTGATGATGCTGCAGAGCAAGATCCAGAACGAGAGCGGCACGGTCAGGCAGATTCTGAATCTGGGGTAGGACAGGCTTCAGCCTGTCGTGCGGTAGCACAGAGACTTTAGCCTGTAAGTTGCATCTGCGGCAAACCCGCCCAAGCTTGAATGCGCGGCAGAGCTTGCCGGGCGGCCTCTTCGCCGGCTTTGAGCAATTGCATGGCGCTATCGAAGGCGTCCCATTGCAGGATCCGGAAGCATCGATTAATCACATGGAACATGTTCGTGGGGGTAGCGGCGGCGCCTTGCATCGGCAGGTGCAGCGAGACCACGTGCGTGGCGCCCAGCAGGCGATCGCCACAGCGCACGGGCTGGAACAAGCCGGGATACGAGCAGCTTGCGCGGATGGGCAGCGCCACATCGCCGCGGTCGCGGAAGATCACGGCCTCGCCGGTGACCACGCCGGTGGCCACCACGCCCAGCGGGATGCGCATTTGTTCGAAGCTATAGCACTTCAGCAATTTGCGCAGGAACCGCTCCATGCGTTCGCTGCCACGATGGCTCCGGTGCTGGCACCGGTGATGCAATGAATCGGAATGCCGTTTTGCTCGAGAACGCCGATCACGCCGATGTGCGCCAGGCCGCGCGCGAACCCTCCGCCCAGCGCCACGCCGAGGCGCATGGGAGCGGGAACGGCGGCCGCGAACTTCCAACTGCCCGTGGGGCAGACCTCCAGGTCTGCGCGGGTCCTCCAGGACCCGCGCTTTTCATCACTCCGGATGGACTACCATTATCTTGGATGCGCACTCATTCCGCCAAGTCTCTCGCGCTGCTCCTTTGCTCGTTCCTGCTCGCGCCCGCATTTGCGCAGGCGCCTTTTTCCGGCACGCCGGCGATCGAGCAATCGCTCAAGAAGCTGACGGTGCTCGGCAGCGTGCTGCTGATCGCGGCACACCCGGACGACGAGAATACCGCGATTCTGGCGTACTACGCGCGCGGCCGCCAGATGCGCACGGGCTATCTATCGCTCACGCGCGGCGAAGGCGGGCAGAACCTGATTGGTCCGGAGCAGGGCGATTTGCTGGGGCTGATTCGTTCGCACGAATTGCTGGCGGCCCGGCGGATCGACGGCGCGGAACAGTATTTCACGCGCGCGATCGACTTCGGATATTCGAAAACGCCGGAAGAGACTTTCGCCAAGTGGGGACGCGAGCGCATCCTTTCCGATGTGGTGTGGGTAATTCGCCGGTTCCGTCCGGATGTGGTGATTCTGCGCTTTTCGGGCACGCCGAAGGACGGGCACGGGCAGCACCAGGTTTCGGCCATCCTGGGTAAAGAAGCGTTTTTCGCGGCGGGCGACCCCAGCCGTTTTCCAGAGCAACTGAAATTCGTGGAGCCGTGGAAGGCGCGGCGGCTGCTGTTCAACACATTCAGCTTCACGCGCGAGCAGGAGAAGGACGCGGCGGCGGCTCCGGGGCGCATCGAAGTGGATACGGGCGCATACAATCCGGTGCTGGGCGTTTCGTACAGCCAGATCGCGGGGATGAGCCGCAGCATGCATCGCAGCCAGGGCATGGGGGCGTCGCAGCGGCCGGGACCGTCGCGGCAATTCCTGGTGCCCGTGGCAGGCGACGCGCCTGCGAAGGACGCTTTAGACGGCATCGACACGACGTGGGAGCGCGTGCCTGGTGGGGCGGAGATCGGGCGCATCCTGGCCGAGGCGGTGCGCACCTTCGAGCCCGAGCATCCCGAGCGCACGATTCCGCTGCTGCTGAAAGCGCACCCCCTGATCGCCGCAATCCACGACCCGTGGGCGAGCGAAAAGCTGGTCGAACTGCACGAGGCGATCGCGCTATGCGCGGGATTGTGGCTGGACGCGAATGCGGACAGCTACGCCGTGGTGCCGGGCGCAACCGTGGAAGTAGGCTACACGGCGCTGAACCGCTCGGCGTTTCCGATGGCGCTCGACAGTCTGACGCTGGAGGGCATGGGCGGCGAGTCGCGCACGGATACGCATGACGCCACGCATGACGCCGCGCATCGCACGGCGCTGCCGCCGAACCAACCGGTGAATGCGCAGCTCAAATACGCGGTTCCGGCCGATCAACCCTATTCGCAGCCGTTCTGGTTGCGGGAGCCGAAGCAGGGCGACACGTACACGATATCCGACCAGCGAATGGTCGGCCTGCCGGACGATCCGCCGCTGTTGAATCTGCGCTTCGGGATGGAGGCCGGCGGCGTGGCGTTCGACCTGGTGCGGCCGGTGCGCCACCGTTATGTCGATCGCGTGGATGGCGAGCAGACGCGGGCGTTGACGGTGGTGCCGCCGGTGGCGCTGAACCTGCCGCAGGATGTGGTGCTGTTTCCGAACGGCGACGCGCGCAGAGTGGAGATCGAGGTGCACGCGAATGTGCCGAAGGTGGCGGGCGATGTGCGGCTGGCGCTGGACGCGGGGTGGAGCGCGGAGCCGGTATCACGGGCGTTCGAGCAGGCGCAAGCCGGCCAGCAGCAGCCGCTGGCCTTCGAAGTGACGCCGGCTCGAGGGCCGGATCCGCCGGCGTGGCTTCGAGGCGTGGCGCGCGTGGGTGACCGCGAGATCGGCGTGGGCATGCAGGTGATCTCGCATCCGCCGCTGCCGCCGTTGACGGTGTTCCCGCCGGCGGTGGTGAGGCTGGTGCGGGCGGATGTGCGGGTCACGGCGCGGAAAGTAGGCTACGTGATGGGCGCGGGAGACCAGATGCCCGATGCCATCCGCCAGATGGGCTGCGAAGTGACGCTGCTGACGCCTTCCGACCTGGAGCAACGCGACCTCTCGGAATTCGACGCGATAGTGACCGGCGTGCGGGCGTACAACACGCGCGCGGACCTACGGGTGAACTTGCCGCGGCTGCTCGACTATTTGCGCAACGGCGGCAAGCTGATCGACCAGTACAATGTGACGGACGGCAGTCTGGTGCCGATGGGGCCGTATCCGTTCAAGGTGGGACGCGAGCGCGTCTCGGTGGAGGAAGCGCCGGTGACGTTTACGAATCCGGGGAATCCGCTGCTGAGTACGCCCAACGAGATTACGCAGAAGGATTTCGAAGGGTGGATACAGGAGCGCGGGCTGTACTTCGCTTCGGAGTGGGATGCGCGCTATCAGACGGTGTTGGAATCGCACGATCCGGGCGAGAAGCCGCTGGCCGGCGGGATGCTGTACGCGCGCTATGGAAAGGGCGTTTACATTTTTAGCGGGTACTCGTGGTTCCGGGAGTTGCCGGCGGGGGTGCCTGGGGCGTACCGGTTGTTTGCAAATATGTTAAGTGCGAAGTAAGATCATGTCGAATCTACAAACACCGATCAGCCCCGAACTGGCGGCGTACATTCGCAGCGTCTCTCTGCGCGAGCCGGACTTGTTGCGGCGGCTGCGCGAAGAGACGGCCCCGCGCGCCGATGTGGGGATGCAGATATCGCCGGAACAAGGCCAGTTTTTGGGGATGCTGGTGCGCTTAATGGGGGCCAGGCGGGCACTGGAGGTGGGTGTGTTTACGGGGCTCAGCTCGCTGCACATGGCGTTGGCCATGCCGCCGGAGGGGCGCCTGATCGCCTGCGATGTGAATTCGGAATCCACGGCCATCGCGCAGCGTTATTGGCGCGAAGCGGGCGTGGAGGACAAGATCGAATTGCGGCTCGCGCCGGCCATCGATACGCTGGACGCGTTGCTCGCGGAGGGCGCGGCCGGCAGTTTCGATTTCGCGTTTGTGGATGCGGACAAAGAGAACTACGGGCACTACTATGAGCGGGTCCTGAAGCTGCTGCGGCCCGGAGGCTTGGCGGCCTTCGATAACGTGCTGTGGCATGGCACCGTGATCGACGGCGCCGTGCAAGACAAGGACACCTGCGCAATCCGCGAATTCAACGCGAAGCTGCACGTGGACGAGCGCGTGTGGCTCAGCCTGGTGGCGATCGGCGACGGGCTCACTTTGGCGTCGAAGCGGTAGCGGGCGCGGGCCGCGATCTGGTGCGCCAGTAAATATAGAACGGAATGCCGGCCGCGCAGACGGCGAACGCCATCAACGAGGGCTTGGGCTGATTTACCATGGCATCCACCATGTACCACGCGGAGACGATCAGGAAGGCCCACATCGTGTATGGGTATCCCCACATCTTGTAGGGACGCGGCGCGCTGGGCGCTTTGCGCCGCAGAACCCACACGGCCGCCACGCCGAGCGTGTAGACGATCCAGGATGACAGTATGGCGTAGGCAAACAACGTCTCGTAGGAGCCGGTCACAACCAAGAGGCCGGTCCAGGCGGTTTGCGCCACGATGGCGAACGACGGCGTTTCAAAGCGCGGATGCACGCGGCCGAAGCGGGCGAAGAAGAGGCCATCGCGCGCCTGCGCGAACGGAATGCGCGCGCCTGTCAGGATGTTGCCGTTGATGGCTCCGATGATGGAGAGCAGAACGACAGCGGATAGCACGGAGGCGCCGGCCGGCCCCATGGTGCGCGCGGCGACCGCCGCTCCCACGCGCTCGGTGGCGGCGATTTCCGGTACGGTCATCACGTTCAGGTAAGCGATGTTGGCCCCTACGTAAAGCGCGATGACCCCGGCCATCCCCAGGGCCATGGCGCGCGGCAGATTGCGCTGCGGGTTCTTGATCTCGCCCGCCACGAAGCTGACGTAGCTCCAGCCGTTATACGCCATCAGGCAGGCAGTGAGGGCGTAGCCGATGCCCCGATAGGAGAGCGAGGGGAGCGGCTGCGCGGACGATGGCGGAGCGCTCGCCACATGCGGCGCGAAGGCGGCGGCGCCGATCAACAGCAGCAGGCCCGCGATCTTCAACGACGTGAAGATCCGCTGGATCCACGCGCCCTCCCTAACGCCGATGTAGTTGGCCGCGGTGAGCGCCGCCAACAAGGCCAGCGACACGATTTCGCGCAGGGCCGGCGAGAGGGGAATGAAATGGTCCAGATAGATGGAGAAGCCCACGGCTAGGAACGCCATGCCGCCCGGGATCACCGCCAGCAGGAACACCCATCCGGAGAGAAAGGCGCAGCCCGGCCCGAAGGCTTCGCGCAGATAGACGTATTGGCCGCCGGTGGCCGGCATCATGGCGCCCAGCTCCGCGTAGGCCAGCGCGCCAAAGTAGGACAGCACGCCGGCCACCACCCAGACCGCCAGCATGGCGGCGCCGGATGGCAGGCTCCGCGCAATGACATTGGGCAAAAGAAAGATGCCCGACCCGATGACCACTCCGATAACGATCAGAGAGGCGTCGATCAGACCCAGCCTGCGCGGAAGTTGGTCCATTACGGCGTAGTGCTTACTATATCAGCGGGTGGGTGCGGTCAACCGGGATGTCGGCCTAGTGCGCATACCACTTCGTTGCCCGCTATTCGGGGAAGTCGCTCTGAAGGATCGCCGTGATCTGTACGCGCAAAGCCGGAACATCCTCTGTCGCAGCGACCCATAGGATTTTCCAATCCAAATCGAAGTAGGCATGAACAATCCGGTTCCGGACGCTCACGATTTGACGCCAAGGCACTTCGGGGTGATTGTCTCGCACATCCGGCGAAAGCTGATTGATGGCTTCACCTATTACAGTCGAATGATGCAGCAGCGCCGCTTGCAAAACCTCATCCTTAAGGGATGAAATCACGCCGAATAGACAAGTTGGGCCTCTGCCAGAACTTCGGAACGCACCCGCTGCTTCAGACCGGTTTTCGTCACCAGATCCACTCTGCGCCCGACCAAGCCTTCCAGTTCTTCGCTCAGAGAAGCAAACTTGACCAGGCCAATCCGAGCGTCCGGTTCAAAGTCGACCAGGATGTCTACATCACTTTCGGGCCGCAGATCCCCGCATGCGGCAGACCCGAAGACAGCGAGTTCTCTAACGCCATACCGTTTGCATATCTCCGAGATACGATCGCTCGGCAGTTCGATACCTGAACTCAAGGTCATATGGCGCTCCCACCCGTATTATGCCGGAACGCACTGGCAAAGGACAGAGAGGAACTGCCGGGCTACTGGCGCAACCCGTGCAGGTATTGCATCAAGGCGGCGCGTTCCTCGGTATCCAGTTTGCCATCGCCGTTCTTATCGAATGTCTGGAACACTCGTTTGAAGAACTCCAGTTCAGCCTTTGGAATGCCGGGCGGCAAGTCGTCGATGCCGTTGCCTTCGGCTAGAAACGATTCCATGTATTGCGTCCGCATTTCGCGCCGGAAAGCGGGCACGTCGGCCGGCGACGGCAGCACTACGCCCAGGAACAGCACGGCCATCTCGTTCTTGGTCTCTTCACCCCAGGTCACTGGGACCGGCGGGTGCGAAGGGTTGTGCGGATTGTTTTCCGAATTATCGTACACGTATTCGAGCTCGATGCGCGTCCCTTGCGGAAGGTGCACCGGCTCCTTATAGCGGTATTGCCCCTGCCAGTTGAAATCCCAATCCTTGATCCGGATCAGGTGCTGGATGCTTCCATCCGGCAGCACTGCGTTCACCTGCATGTCTTTGCCGAGATAGTGCGCGTGGGGCGTGATGCCGAATACATCCACATCCCGCGGCACGGTCACGCCAGTCTTCACCACGTAGTGCGGATCGCCGGCGGGGATCGCGATGCGCCGGTTGGACAGAATAATGCCCGCGCGCCCTTTGGTGGGCGGCGAGGAGAACTTCAAGCCGAGGGCGGATTGATCCTCCTCGGGCTTGCCGGACGGGTGATAGTGGATCTGCACGACGATGTCGGTGCCTTGCCGGATGAGCTGCGAAAGGCTGGGCGAATCGGGCGGCGGAGAGGCGCCCGGTGCCCAACCGCCGAGCAGGCCCACGGGCGGAAACTTTGGGCCGCCGAAGCAGGCGTAGCCGCCATCCGGGGAATCGGCCGCCAGTTTGCGCGCCGTACCCGTGGAATCCATATACACGAGTGCGTGATGCACCACGCGCCGGTTGCCGGGACGAAACTCCATGCCGCTCAGGTACACGTCCTGGGCGGCATCGAGCGGCAGGACGAAGCAGCGGTATTGGTCGGGGCCATCGGCAGACACTTCGAACTTATGGCTCATGGTCAGGACTTTATCGGGCTGGCCGGCTTCCCAGCCATTTGGAAAGGCCGGCAGCGGGGGTTTGTCTTGGGCGTCGCCTTCGGGCGCGCCGGCCTGGGCCCACTCGCGAATCAGCGCGATCTGTTGTGCGGAGAGGCGCCGCTCGTTGGCGAAGGAGCCGTAGCCGGGCTCGGCCTTCCAGGGCGGCATGACGCGCTTTTCCGTCACGGTGGCGAGCAGGCCGGCTTTCTTGGCGGCATCCGTGTAGGTAAGGAGGGAAAATGGCGCCACCTCGCCGGGGCGATGACAAGTCGCGCAGTTTTGATACAGAATCGGCGCTATGTCTTTGTTGAATGTGGGCGTGGCGGCGTTGGTGATGGCGCAGCCCAGCGCGCGGGTTCGCGGATGTGGAACCGGCCGCCCGGCCAGTATCGCATCGAGCGAATCGCGCAGATCGAACTCGGTGGCCTGGATGCGCGTCTTGCCGAAGTCCTCCACCTTATTGTCGATGCGCCCCAGATACAGCACCGCGCCATCGGCGGAGAGCACCACGGCTTCCGGCGTCACCGTGGCGCCGGTGTGACGGGCCAGAACCTGCCGCGGGTCGAGCAGAGCGGGAAAGCGGTATCCGTATTCGCGCGCGTGCCGCCGGACTTCTTCGTCGGGAATCGTGGTATCGCCCTGCACCGCAAAGAAGAGCACGCCACGCGGGGCATACGCCTGTTCGATGCGGTTCATCTCCGGCGCGTAGCCGTTGCTCAAGGGGCAGTCCGTGGTGACGAAGAAGAGCACCACCGCGCGCGCCTGCGCCCATTCATTCTGGTGGTGCTCGACGCCCTCGGTGTCGCGCAACGCAAACTCGAGCGCGGGATGCGCCAAGGCCGCTATCGCGAAAACGATCGGTAACGCCGCAATTCTGACCGCTGCGTGCATCTATATTCATGATGCAACAAAACGGATGGCGGATGTTTATGCCGCGTCGATCCGTTGGGTCAATGTCGCGAACAGACGGTGACAAGACGGGCAGCGGCGTCTCACGATGGCTGGGTCGATCATTTCCAGCAAGGCGGCCGCATGCCCGATCTTGTGATACTGTCCTTTCAGCGTCTTCGCTGTCGCGTGCTTCAAGGCGTCATAGATCCGCTCTTTCTCGATGCCTTCGAGGTTCTGGGCGCGAGGCAGAGCGTTCTTTAGAAAGTGTTGCCCGTAATACGTCGCTACCGAGTCCGCGTCGGCAATGATCCAAGTTTCCATTACCTGGATCATGAGATGGATCGAGTCGTCACTGATCCCCGTTAATGTCCACCGGTCGCGCTGTTTCAGATGAGTGCGCGGTGGTTGAGTGACTGGCCCCTCCGAATCAACGAGAAGCACGCTGAAGGTCTCCGGCGAGGTCTGGTTCGCATTCTGGAAAGCATCGTGGGGGCCATTTCGACTTCCACAGGCAACGACCCGCCAGCCCGGTTTCGTCTGGCTAACCACCTTCCGGAGAAACTCGGACATGCCCTGACGGAGGCGGGCCTTTCCCTCCCTAGAATCGCCGCCGCCTTCCATATACACCGCGATTCCACTCACGGGTTTCCGCCCAATTCGCCGATCCGCCAGATCTCACCGAGCTTGTACTTGTCCATCCAGAACTTGAGCTTGTCGCGCTCTAGCCGGTGGAATCGCGAAGCGCCGCCCAGGTTGTCGCAGACCACTACGGACTCGGCGTGCTCGCTGAGGGCTGAAACAAGAACGTCGGATTGCGTAGTTACTATGATTTGCGTCTTTTGCGCAGCTTCCACGAGCAACTCGGCGATCAGAGTCAGCGCGTCCGGGTGCAGCCCCAATTCCGGCTCCTCCAAACAAATGAGCGGTGCAACGCCAGGTCTCAGCAGGATGGCCAATAATGTAATGAACCGAATCGTTCCGTCGGACAGTCGCGCCGCAGGTATGGGAGTGCGCAGCCCGTCTTCATGCAGGAAGATCTGGATGGTTCCGCCTTGCACGTGTGTAGTGAGACGTTTGAAGCGCGGCAGAAAACGGCGTAGCGCGGCGTTCAAACGAGACCACACGTCGCTCTGCTCAATAAGGTTCAAGATCAAGCCCAGGTTCCGTGCGTCGGGCAAAACAACGTCGTTCGGTAGATCCGCGGGCTGAGGCTGCCTCAGCGGTACGTACCGGCCAAAGCCCCATTCTCGGAAGGTCAGAATGCGCGCGAACGAGCGTCCTAATGTAGCCACTTCCGGATACAGGTCGAATTCCTTCCGCTGTGAAAGCACTGACTGTTGGAGGTTAGGGTCAAATTCACTTGTTTGCTTCTGACGGTTAATTGTGCGGACGATTGTCGCGCGGTGGCCGACATCGAATCGATAGTGGATTGCGTCGTCGCCTTGCACCACCTCATGTCGGACTTCCAGGGCTTGGACCGTTGAAACGAATCCCAGCCCGTATCGGAGATCGCCGAAGCCCAGGACTTGAAGGTCGGCGTT
>CABEAV010001149.1_pt1 | contig 10213 bp, 9 predicted proteins | sample 3422231 | NCBI WGS metagenome assembly CABEAV01 (sample SAMEA5534326, study PRJEB31848) | metagenome | biome: tundra; feature: field; material: soil | place: USA | collected 2013-05 | depth 0.15 m | reverse complement strand
GTATTAGGAATATACCAGAAATAATCGTAGTACTATACGGTATATTAAGGAATATTATGCTTTCCCTTCGCGTCTATTTCTGGTAGAAATAGGGTGAGGACCTTCACCGGGTGGACTTCCGGCTTCTCCAGATGCGGCTGGTCTCCCACGTCCGGGCCCGCGTGCGCAACGGCGAAATCAGCGAACGCAGCTTGGCCCGGCTTACAGGAATTTCGCAGCCGCATATCCATAACGTGTTGAAAGGGGCCAGGTTGCTCTCCGCGGACATGGCCGACCAGATTCTGCACCGGCTGCGAATCGATCTGGTGGATCTGCTGACCGCCGACGAAGGCGGCGCCACCCACGGCGTCCCAGCAAGCCAGGAACCCGCGGATTCGGGCGAATGCCGTACGGTCGCGCTGCTGGATGGCTGGATCGGGCGGGAATATCCGTATCCCCAAGCCGCCGGGCGGGAGCGATATCCGTTCGCAGCGGCGGACGTGGAGCGCCTGGAATCGCCCGTGGCCGCCCGGTTCGCGCCAGACCCTCTCCGCACGCCAATCTTCGCCGGCCGCGGCGTGGTTCTGCTGGATCGCTCGGAGAGGGTCCGCCTGGGCCCCGATGAAGAAGGCCACTTCGCGTTGAACTTGTTCGCCGGAGGCACGATTGGGTTGGTGCGGCGTGCCAGGCGCCATTTGTATCTGTGGGTATGCCTCGCGGACGCGTGGCAATCCATCCCCCTCCCGGACCGCGACCCTCTCGATGTGATCCAGGGGCGGGTCAGTCTGGTGGTGCGGCCTTTGTAAGGCAATTGATGGCGTTGATTATGCAGGCGCCGCCCGCATATCCTGGTAACTGTGAAGGCCAAATGGGGTTTCAAAGCGGCCGGCGCCCGCAGCCCTTCCCAACCGGGCAGCGACCGCCTCAGGAAACTGGCTAGAAGCCTGGACGCACTGGCCCGCAAGGACGAGGTACGCATCCGCAGGGCGGACGAGATTGGTTCTCTGCGCTGCCAGGCGGCCCTGGAGTTGCACGGCATCTGCGGCGATTTCGTCCGCGACTTGAACCAATTGCTTTCGCAAATCGAGCTGGAATTCCAGCCGGAGGACTACGGGCCGGAAAGCTTTCAGGATGAGGGCATCAATCTTTTCCAGATCAACGCCCGCGGCCGCATTCTGCAAATCAAATTCGAAGCCACCGCGGAGCTGATCTCCACCGAGGATTTCCGCGTGCCATACATCCTGGCCGGAGCGGTCCGCTGCTTCAACCAGCAATTGCTGGAGAAGGACCTCATCGAAGAGCAGTTGTTGTTTTACACCATCGAAAAGTCGCGCCAGCTCTGGCGGTTCTTCGACGCGCGAACGTATCGCTCCGGCCCGTTCGATGCGGACTATCTGACGGGCCTCATGGAGCAACTGGTCTAGGCGAACAACAGTGTTCACTTAGGTGGGACAGGCCTCCTGGCCTGTCCGTGGTGGGCAGAGGAGAAGATTAGCGCTGGTCGAGCGCGTTCGGCATGGCAGAAGGACAGGCCAGGAGGCCTGTCCCACCGTCTTCTAACTGCTATGCCGGGCTTACGTACGCGGCTTGTGGAGTTAGCGCTTACCACGGTCCGCCATGCCTTGATTGTACACCGGTGTTCGCCTGAAGGGCGGGGACGGCAAAAGTGTGCCTGAAGAGTACAAGTGTATTCACAGAGTACAAGCGTGCTTACACGGGATATAGGTAGCCAGGTTATGCTCCGCGGCCGGTTACGACCGCTTTCAAGAAATCGCGGTTCATCCGCGCGATTACTTCCAGCTTGATATCTTTCGGGCAAACCGCCTCGCACTCGCCGACGTTGGTGCAGTACCCGAACAGCTCCGCATTAGCCTGCGCCACTATGGCGACCGCGCGGCGGTAGCGCTCCGGCTGGCCTTGCGGCAGGACTCCCAGGTGCGTGATTTTGGCGCCGGTAAACAGCGCCGCGGCGGCGTTGGGACACATGGCCACGCAGGCGCCGCAGCCGATGCAGGCGGCCGCGTCCATCGACAGGTCGGCGGCTTCCTTGGGGACCAGGATGGCATTGCCGTCCGGCGCGCTGCCGGTGGGTGCGCTGATAAAGCCTCCCGCGGCGATGATGCGGTCGAAGGCGGTGCGATTGACCACCAGGTCTTTGACGACGGGGAAGGCCCGCGCGCGCCACGGTTCCAGGTACAGCTCATCGCCATCCTTGAAGTGCCGCATGTGCAACTGGCAGACAGTGGTGCCGCGCTGCGGACCGTGCGCCACGCCGCTGATCATGAAACCGCACATGCCGCAGATGCCCTCGCGGCAATCGTGGTCGAAGGCCACCGGCTCTTGACCTTTGTCAATAAGGTGTTCGTTGAGGACGTCGAGCATCTCCAGGAACGACATCTCCGGATTGACATCCGGGACTTCGTAACGCACCATGCGGCCTTTTTCGCTTGCGTTGCGCTGCCGCCAGATATGGAGGGTAAGGTTCATGTTACTTGTAGCTCCGTTGGCTGGGATGCACGTAGTCGAAATGCAGCGGCTCTTTGTGCAGCTCGGGCGGCTGGCCCTCGCCGCGATATTGCCAGGCCGCCACGTAAGAATACTCATCGTCGTTGCGGAGGGCCTCGCCATCGGGCGTTTGATATTCCTCGCGGAAGTGGCCGCCGCAGGATTCGTTGCGCTCCAGCGCGTCGAGGCATATGAGCTCGGCCAGTTCGAAGAAGTCGCCGACGCGGCCGGCTTTTTCGAGCGACTGGTTCAGCTCTTCGCCCGAGCCCAGCACCTTCACGTCGCGCCAGAATTGCTCGCGCAGGGCGGGGATTTTTTCGAGCGCATGGCGGAGTCCTTCGGCGGTGCGCCCCATGCCGCAGTATTCCCAAAGCAGCTTGCCCAGGTCGCGGTGGAAGGAATCGACGGAACGGGTACCCTTGATATGGAGCAGGCGGTCCGTCTGGTAGGCGACCTGCGTTTCGGCGTCGCGGAAGGCGGCGTGGCTGGTGTCCACTTTGGGCGCCTGGGAACTCGCCAGATAGTCGCCGATGGTGTACGGCAGGACGAAGTAGCCATCGGCCAGGCCTTGCATCAGCGCGCTCGCACCCAGGCGGTTGGCCCCGTGATCGGAGAAGTTCGCCTCACCCGTGACGTAGAGGCCGGGGATGGTGCTCATCAAGTTGTAATCCACCCACAGCCCGCCCATGGTGTAGTGAATGGCGGGGTAGATACGCATGGGCACTTCGTAGGGATTCTCGCCGGTAATGCGCTCGTACATGTCGAACAGGTTGCCGTAGCGCTCCTTGATGACGTGCTGGCCCAGGCGCTGGATGGCTTCGCTGAAATCCAGATAGACGCCCAAGCCGGACTCGCCCACGCCGCGGCCTTCGTCGCAAACGGCTTTGGCATTGCGGGAAGCCACGTCGCGCGGCACCAGGTTGCCGAAGCTGGGGTAGCGGCGTTCCAGGAAATAGTCGCGCTCGGCGGCGGGGATCTGGTTAGGCGGACGCTTGTCACCTTTGTTCAGCGGCACCCAGATGCGGCCGTCGTTGCGCAACGATTCGCTCATCAGGGTGAGCTTGGATTGATATTCGCCCGTCACGGGGATGCAGGTAGGGTGGATCTGGGTGAAGCAAGGATTGGCGAACAGCGCGCCCTTCTTGTAAGCGCGCCAGATGGCGGTGGCGTTGCAGCCCTTGGCGTTCGTCGAAAGATAGTAAGCGTTGCCGTAACCGCCGGTGCCCAGGACGACGGCATCGGCCACGTGGGATTCGATCTTGCCGGTGATGAGGTCGCGGGTGACGATGCCGCGGGCGTTGCCGTCGATCACCACCAGGTCGAGCATCTCGTGGCGCGGGTACATCTTCACCTGGCCGGCGCCGATCTGGCGTTCAAGCGCCTGGTAAGCGCCCAGCAGCAACTGCTGGCCGGTCTGGCCGCGGGCGTAGAAGGTGCGCGACACCTGCGCGCCGCCGAAGGAGCGGTTGTCGAGCATGCCGCCGTACTCGCGCGCGAAAGGCACGCCCTGCGCCACGCACTGATCGATGATGTTGACGCTGATTTGCGCCAGGCGGTAGACGTTGGCTTCACGCGAACGGAAGTCGCCGCCCTTCACGGTGTCATAGAAGAGGCGGTAGATGCTGTCGCCGTCGCTGTGATAGTTCTTGGCGGCGTTGATGCCGCCCTGCGCGGCGATGGAGTGCGCGCGGCGGGGGGAATCCTGGAAGCAGAAGCATTGGACGTTGTAACCCAACTCGCCGAGCGTGGCTGCCGCGGATCCGCCGGCCAGCCCCGACCCTACCATGATGATATTGTACTTCCGCTTGTTGGCTGGATTCACCAGCTTGAGATTGAATTTGTGCTTGTCCCAGAGGGTCTCGATGGGGCCGGCGGGGATTTTGGCGTCGAGTTCCATATGCGCTCCTCTATTGCAGCGTCAGCACACCGGCGAGCACCGCGACGGGGATGGAAATATTGCCGATGGCGACGAACCACGCGAAGGCCGCCGCGAATTTCTTGATGATGGGCGTGTAGCGCGGATGATTCACGCCCAGCGATTGGAACATGCTCCAAAGGCCGTGGTAGAGATGCATGCAGAGCAGGGCCATGGCGACGATGTAGAAGATGGCCACGGCGGGGTTCCGGAATCCCGTGATGACGTTGGCGCGCACGTCCATGTCGCCGTCCGGCAGGGTGTGCAGCGGCAGCACGCTGCCGACGGTCAGGTGCAGCACGTGGAAGACGACGAAGGCGGCGATGATGGGGCCGCTCCAGATCATGGTGCGGGCGGCGTAGCTGGCGGGCACGTCGTCCTTCTTCACATAGGCTTCCGGGCGGGCCTTCTGCTTCAACAGCCACAACTGTACGGAGGCGGTGATGTGCAGGACCACGGAAGCCAACAGCAGCGCGCGCACGGCCCACAGCAGGAGGACGTGGGAATGCAGGAATCTGGCGTAGTTGTTGATCTGTTGGGTGTCCGGCGAATAGATCTGGAGATTGCCGATGAGGTGGCCGAGCACATATCCGAACAGGATGACGCCGGTAACGGCCATGACCACTTTCTTGCCGATGGTGGCCTGGTAAAACCCGATGGAGCGAGTCAATTGACTGGTTGTCGCAATGGCACTCATGTAGATTTCTCTGGTGGCGGCGAAAGCGATCGCCGTCTGGAACGATGCCGCCGCGGCGAGTTGACGGCCGCGGCGTGTGGCACATTCCAGTATACTCGGATGCGAATGGGCGGTGGGCGATGCCTCATGGCATCGCGAAGGTGTACATGCGTTGGTCCGCCGTGACGACTCCCAGTTGCCCGCCGCGCGGAAGCCCGCGGGTACGATGCGATCGGGCAACTGGAGGCGCCGCAGTTTCGAGCCAGTGGCCTCATCCAGCACCATCAGCTCCGAATCAAGGTTCCGGACGGCAAGCCGCCCGTGTATCAGGTAGAAAACAATGCCGCGTCCGAAAGTGTGCGCTACCGGCGCGCCCTCGCTCCACCGCTCGATCACCAGGCGGTTATCGGCGCTGGCTGCGAGCAGGTAATCGCCGGCCGGGCGCCGCTTATATTGACAACCTTTTCCGCGCGCCTTTTTAACGTCGGGATCGCCCTTCGAGAGCGCATCGCCTGCCTTGGCGCCCAGCGGCCAAGTGGAGACCAGAACGCCGGGCGATAGAGTTCCGCCAACCAGCGGCCATTGCTCGAAGTGGCGCTTCCACAACACGCGGCGCGCAGGTATCTCCTCCACTTCCAATGGTACGCCATAGGACCTCCAGCAGGGCAGTGTAATCCGTTACCTTGCCTACCTTCGCCGCCCTACTAGCTGGTGCTTCCGCTTGCTCATAATCCTTTGCGGAGAGCTATATACTTTATATACTTTGGCATTACCTTCCCTACATTGAGGCCCGCACTGGTTAGAGTGCAGACCATGCGGGAGGGATTACCTAGCGAAGCATTTCGTTGTGAACAGCCAACCCGGTGTAGGCCCCCGTCCGGACTAGATTCACGATTGCCAGTCGTTTGGCCAGGAACGGCTTGTGGTGCACGGATATCTCTTGAATGGCTAAGACAGCGCCAGTTATCCCGAACTCCAGGGACGCTTGACGGATACCGTAGCGGCCCCGGCCTAGCACTGGATCCAACTCGCGTTTGCCATAGCTGGATGCCACGTCAGCCGTAGTGCTGGCCAGCATTGCCGCTTGGGTGACGCGCCAGAGGCGGTGCCATGAGGCCGCTTGAGCATGAGAGCCAGCGGCGAAGGCTGCGATCAGAATTGTTCGTTTCATCATTTTTCTCCTTTTGTGTTCCCTTGTGAATCTGGGTCATGCTCTTGCCGCGACCGTTCGTAGTCGCATCCGGCGATCCAACCATCCCCAGACCCTGTCTGAATTTCCTCTTGTGAATGCTTCGTGCCAGACGGCAATCGTAGAGCAAACGAGCAGCCATTAGCTAAGCTAGCTAGCAGCATGAATCCGCATGCGGTTTACATGCGCGGTGATTCGGATCTTTTGATATTGGTATTAGCGGGGCGTGCGCGGCCCGGCATTTGGGGAAGCGGGCAGGGTTTCGCAAGTGGTTTATCTTTCGACATGGCTTTGCCCAACCGCGTGCCGATGATGGTGAGGCCAATGATGAGCAGACCGATGGTGCCCGGCTCGGGGGTGTGAACGCATTCCACTTCCATGACGCTCGCTCCCACGCTTTGCGAGCCGTCGGGGCTGATCAAGGAAGCGGTAAAGTCGCTGGCGATGGGCGAGCCGGAATAGCCGAAGGTGATGGCGGCGCCTGTGTTATGGAGGTCGATCACGACTTCACCGGAGGCGAACAGCGCGGCGGCTTCCAGCGAGCTTATCGTCACGTCGGCGGAGAGCAGGTCGATGGGGCCGGAGTACGAGCCGCCGCTGCGCGATCCGGGGGTCAACAGCATATCGCCGGCCGGCAAGCCCAGGCGCGTGGCGTCGGAGTCGGTCAGCGGAATCGAGATGGAGCCATCCTGGGATTCGAGTGTGCCGGTGAACAGGATGCCCGGCATGTAGACGCCCGACGTTCCGGGTATGGATGACACGGGTCCGCCGAGCGGCATGCTTCCGAGGAGCATCTCGATCTCGCCGGGATAGGTAGATCCGTGGCCACCGGAGGAGTTATCCGAGATGTAGAAGAGCAGGCTGTCGTTGGTTTGCAGAGTCACTAGGGAATCGTTTGTCACATTAATTGTGCTCGCCGTTGCGGGCGCGATCGAGGCAAGTACAAGTGCAACGAGTAAGAGTGGGGCTGTGAGGTTCTTCATAACTTACAGCCTGATTTTAGGGTGGAAAGCTTGGAAAATGACCGGGAAAGTTGTACCGGTACATAGGGGATTGGTAACGGTACAGGACAGGCCAGGAGGCCTGTCCTACAGTTCCAAGGGGAGGGAGCGGAGGCGGGTTCCGTTCAGGTGGAAGACGGCGTTGGCGACGGCTGGGGCCAGGCCCACGATGGGAGTTTCGCCGGCGCCGGCCGAGGGCAGATCCGGGCGATCGACTAGTACTACTTCGATTTCGGGCATGTCGCTGAAGCGGGGCACGCGGTACTGGGAGAAACGCGGATTCAGGATTTGCCCGTCGCCGAAGCGGATTTGTTCGAAGAGCGCGCCGCCGAGGGCCATGGAAATGGCGCCCTGGATCTGGTTCTTCAGGTGATCGGGGTTGACCACCGCGCCGCAGTCGAAGGCTTCGACCACGCGCAGAATGCGGATGCGATTTTCTTCGACGGTCACCTGGGCGCAGGTGGCGATGTAGCCATTCTTTTCGAATCCGCCGGCGATGCCGATGCCCTTGCCCTGGCCCCATCCGAAGCGTTCGGCGGCGGCTTGGAGCACGGCGCGCAGGCGCTCGTCTTTCAGGTTCTTGAGCCGGAACTCGAGAGGGTCCATTTTCACGGCGTGGGCCAGTTCATCGATGTGCACCTCGCGCGCGAAATGGTTGGCGGTGGCGGCCAAGCCGCGGTAGGATCCCTGGCGGAGAGGCGACTTGGCGGGGTGGAAGACGTTCCGCTGGTTGGGGATGTCGTACTTGCCAACCAAAGCCGAGCCGCCGGAGTTGTAGTTGTGGCACTCCCATGCGGTGATGGCGCCGTTGCGGACGCCGCTCGAGATTTCGATGAGACCGGCGGGGCGGAAGTAGGACCAGGTGAATTCTTCTTCGCGGGTCCACACGAGCTTGACGGGTTTGCCGGCGGCTTTCGCGAGGCGCGCGGCTTCCACGGCGCATTCGCCGGAGTGTTTGCCTCCGTATGCCGAGCCGGTATCCGGCACGATGACGCGGACGCGATCATCGGGGATGCCGAAGGCGGAGGCTAATTCGCTGCGCACGCCGAAGGGTACCTGCGAGCCAGTCCAGACGGTGAGCTTGCCGCCATCCCACTCGGCGAGCGCGGCGCGGGGTTCAAGCGGGGCGTGCGCGATGTAGGCGACGGTGTACGCGGCTTCGAGCTTGATATCCGCGGCGGCCATACCTTCTTCGACGGATCCATGGGGATCACCTTCGCCGGATTCAGAGGTCTGCTTCAGGTATTTGTAGAGCCCGGGGCCGGAGGCTGCACCTGACGGGGCGGGCTCGCGCTTCCATTCGGGCTTGAGCCGGCGGATGGCTTCGGCGGCGGCTTGCGCATCCGGCGCGGCGACTCCCACGAAGTTCTTCTCGTGAACCACGGTGACGCCGGGCAAGCTGGGCAAGTCGGGCGCATCGAGATTGGCCACGGTCGCGCCGAATGCCGGTGGACGCAGGACGCGGCCGTAGAGCATGCCGGGGCGAGTGAGGTCGGGCGTGTACTTGTGCTGGCCGGTGACCATATCGCGCGCCGCAAGCTTGGGCGCGGACTGGGAGAGCGGGCGCGCCACGGGCGCGTCGCGAACGATGGTCTTCGCGATCTTCTGGCCTTTGGTCAATTCGCCGAAGCCGATGGGGGCGGCGCCGGGGCAGACGATTTTGCCATCCGCGATGGATAACTTGGCGCGGTCGACGTTCCACTTTTCGGCTGCCAGATCGAGCAGCGCCTCGCGCGCGGTGGCGGCTGCGCGGCGGACCTGCGGGGCCATGGTGGGGGTGGTGCGGCTGCCGAAAGTGCCCATATCGTAGGGCACCAGCGCAGTGTCGGCCATCACCAGTTTGATGGAGCCGATGGGGCAGTGGAGTTCTTCGGAGGCGGCCTGGCTGAGAGAGGTGCGGATGTTCTGGCCGACCTCGGTCTTGCCGGTGTAGATGGCGACGGCGCCGTCTTCGCCGATGTGCAGCCAGGCGTCGAGATCCTGGGGCGGGGCTTCGGAGCGGCGCGCGCGGCCGGACTCCTGCGCGCCGGCGGAAAAGGCGATCAGCAGACCGCCACCTAGGAGACCGATGAAATCGCGGCGATCGACGGCGAAGCGATAGGCCAGCGGCGCGGTTAGCTCGTAGCGCTCGGGTTCAATGCGGGCGGGTTCGATCCGGGCGAGTGTGTCAGGCATGGGATTGGGCCGCCTTTTGGATGGCCGCGACGATGCGGAGGTAAGTGCCGCAGCGGCAGATGTTGCCGTTCATGTGGCGCACGATGTCTTCGCGGCTGGGGTGCGGGGTTTTCTTCAGCAGCGCCACGCCGGAGACGATCATGCCGGAAGTGCAATAGCCGCACTGCATGGCGCCCTCCTCGAGGAAGGCGTCCTGCAGCGGGTGGTGGATGCCTTCGATGGTCGTGATTTGTTTGCCGGCGGCGGCGCGCACGGGGAGTTTACAAGAGCGGACGGGCTGGCCATCGAGCAGCACGGTGCAGGCGCCGCACTGGCCTTCGCCGCATCCGTACTTGGTGCCGGTAAGGTCGAGGTGGTCGCGCAGGACGGTGAGCAGGGGGACGTCGGGGTCGGCGTCGATGGGCCGGCGGGTTCCGTTTACGGTGAGTTGGGTGACCGTGGGCATAAGACTATTGTGGCACTGAGCGAGCCTTGCAGCATTCGGTGGTCTGGCGCTTCAAATGGCAGACTGCCCAGCATTCTCTCGCAAGGCGACGGATGGCGCACCTGCGGGTCGAATCACCTCCGGACCGTCTCGTAGGGCAGCTCCGATTTTTGACGATTCACAGCGTCCGTAAGGTCTTTTGCAGGTAGTCCTGCGTGGCGGCGCTCAGCTCGCGTATCCCGTCGACTACCAATTGGCACTCAGAGACTCGAAAGAAACTGTCCGGGGCGGCTTTCGCAAAGTCTATGATGTTGGCCTTCATGATTATCAAATCATAGACAGGCGGGCG
>CABEAV010001107.1_pt1 | contig 10450 bp, 10 predicted proteins | sample 3422231 | NCBI WGS metagenome assembly CABEAV01 (sample SAMEA5534326, study PRJEB31848) | metagenome | biome: tundra; feature: field; material: soil | place: USA | collected 2013-05 | depth 0.15 m | reverse complement strand
CCGTGGAATAGCGCCGGTTCGACCGGTGGAAGGTCCGGGTTGGTGAGTACAGCGAGCAAAGCCTCCGTCGCCCACACAGAGGCGCGTCCGCACAGCCCTTCCGCGAGGGCTGCTCTCTCGGCGTCAGAGTTGCATGCGCACAGAGCCGACAATCTGACGTCCGGATCGCGAATCTCGGAGTAATGCGGTTTCAGAATTTCTTCGATCTTGTCTAAGCGGGATTGATCAGCCATCGCTCACTCCGCCATCGCTGAGGTGCAGGGGCCGCAGTCGGCAGGAGTCCCCAGCATGTCGCCCAATCCTGGGCAAGCGCGCCAGACAACTATGACATCACAACTTCGCAGCGCCCGGCGCGGTTTGCGTCCGGGTCCACTTTGGCCAGCTCGGCACGATACCCCCGCGTTCAGTCTCTAGCTTAAACAATCCTGGGTGGTTCTGTCTTCGGGCAGACCATCCCGGACAGTACGATCCAAAGCATCCCTGATGATTAGCGCTGGCATAGCTGTCTCTTCGGTCTCTCCGTTACCTAACGCCGGCAAAGGGTTGGCCACAACACAAAGTTCACGCTACGCCGATAGCGAGCAACGCGCCACCTGCTGCGCAACGGCCCACATTGCCCCCGGCGGTGGCCACCCCGACCAATGTGGAGACGGCCGCTACACAGCCAAACCTGGCTAGATGGGCTGCGACCCGATGTGCGCGCAAGTTCGCGGCCAAGTGCGCCACGTTGGCGCACGGACGCCACGCTGGTAGAACGGGCCGCCCGCTGTTTCTGAAGCGCGACGTGGGCCAAAGGTGCGCGAACGGTGGCCCGTTCCCCAGCGCGCCGGGAAGCCGGAACCCGGATGTTGTCCCAGGGGCAACGTGGCCCCGATCTTCGCGTGCCGGCGTCCAGAATTCCCGCGTTTATGGGTGCGCCCCCGGACCCACAGGATCTGCGTTTTATGCCGCCGGGTCCACCACGACCGCCGCCTTCGTCATGGCCACGCCCGTCACCACCGCCGCCGGGTTCGCGACCACCGCCTTTCGTCATCTCTGGGCACCCGTAATTCAACAATTTTCTAACTTGTGCTTCAAAGTCCGATTCCCGCCGATGTACACGCCATGATCATTCCGGACTCGCTCGGTGGTTATGGTGGATCGCCCATGCCGCTCGCCCGCGTGCCCTCGGTCGTCTCCAAGCGACAGGAGTCGAATTCCCACAAGCTCTCCGGCGTGCTTCCGCACCGGCACAGCATTGGGTGCGGCCAGTAGCCGACGGATTTGTTCGGAGTCACTCGACCGATCAAGCCGGGCAACAAGGTAGCCATCTTCAGCGAAAACGCGCACAACTCCGCCATGCCCGGACTCTCGGCCTTGTTTTTCGTCCTGCCGGATGGACGGTCTGGGGCGGGCCGCGTTAAGGTAACTCAAGTCGCGGCACCGCCAATGCGTCCACATGAGTCCAGCCATCGGTGAAATGCAGCTCTTGGGATCAGGATGTTGCGGCCGAAACGAATGTGGGGAACGGTTCCGTTGTGGACCCCTTTTCGGATGGCCGCATTTCCTACCCCGGCGACCCGCGCTGCCTCAGGGACCCTATACGTCGCGGGCTCTGCTGAGCGGCTATTTGCTTTGGTCATTTCTTAGCTCAGGACCTCCTGTCTATCGATCTCGAAATAGATTTTGGTATCAAACTGTCTCATTTTGTTCAATCATCTCCTTTTTGGTGCTCCGCTGTCACGCGATATGATGATGTCATTGTGGGCACTAACAACACGGGAACGCGCACGCGCGGAGTCGGATTTATACAGCCCGTAGCGCCGCATCCGAAGACGCAGACGGGCTTGAAGCGCCGGATGCGCTCGATATCTTACTGCGATGCGGCCAGCGCCGTCGAGTGGCTGAACGCGACGAAGGGAACCGCGCAATACCGGCGCGTGCTCGCTGTGCGGCAGGAACTCGAAGAACTGGGAAAGATGCTGGGTTTACTGCACCGGCAGAGGCAGGAAGCCCGGGCAAGGGGAAAGGGGCGACAAACGCCACCATCCAGGAGGATATTAGAGAGGCAGCGGAACGCGCTGAACTCTACACGCGGTTCCGGGAGCGCCACAATGCGATTAACCGGCTGCTCTCGCGGTATGTCTTTGAGCCGGTCCTCTCCTGGGATCTCGACACCGACGTCTGGCTCTTTTCGACAGTCCCCAAGGACATGCGCGGGCGCACCATTCAGGTTTCGGACGGCGGCACGACCGTTCAGGTGAACGAAGCAGCCGTGGTCGCGGCCTTGGCGCGGCTCGCCGCAAACCGCAAATTGGAGAAGGCCCGCCTGTGCGTGTGGTGCCGTGAGCGCTGGCACGTCTCGGAAAGAGAAATCGACAAATTCTGCTGCGCGAAGTGCCGGCAAGCCTACTATGCGCACTCTCCCGAGTACCGCCCGAAGAAAGCGGAAGCTCAGCGCCGGTATCGCGAACAGCTCAAACGCCACGGTCTGGCCTAACAGAGAAAGGAACAACTCAACCATGCCGCTCTGCCAGCCCAAACGGCCGAAAGGCACAAAGTCGCGAATCTGGTGGCTGGATTTTCATTCTGACGGCCAGTGCATCCGCCGAATCCACTGCGCCGCGCCGAACTCCGAGGATCGCGTACAACCAGGCGACGAACGAACGCCGCCACTCGCCGCGCCACATTGGCCCACATCGTGCCGGTGGCACCCGCTGCGGAACAATGAGGCCACCCGGTCCCAACGTGCGCGCCAGGAGCCAAACGGCTTCCAGTGGTGCCGCGACCCGAGCGGTCGAGGCCGACGAAACCTAACATTGGCGGAAATGACAAGCGGAAGCGCGCCCGCTACGACAAAGAGCCGGTTTGGGGACAGCGCGGTGCTCCGCAGGCTTCGAAGAGCCGCTCGCATTCCTCGCCGGTGATCACACCATCAGATGCAAGCTTCTTCGCAATAGCGCTGATCGCCTGCCACATCTTGGGCGCCTCGATGATCTCGCGACAGCGCTCCTGCACCTCGAACTGGTACTTGCGGTCGTCCTTCCCCGCGCGGAGGGCCTTGACTAAGTTTCTGATGCGCGTTGAATCGCCATTCGGTTGCCGATATTCGTTGGGCTTTCGAATGGGTCGTGTTGGCACGATGCCGGCCGCCAGAAGTTGCGCCAGGTTGCCACCGACCAGCACCATCAGGTCAGATTTGCAGGATTCATACATCGGCACCAGATTGGCTCCGCCAAAGCGGTCGGCGTGCAGCACAAGTCGCCGCTCATGCAAAGACTCACACCGCCAGTAGACCATCGCGGCATGGCCGGCTTCGTGGTACGCGATTGACAGGCGGGTGTCGAGTTCGACAGTGGCCATCATTTCCCTTTCGGCGCGGGCTTGTGTTTCAGTGTTACGCGCGCGGGCCAGGATGTTCGCCCCTGGGATCGTGACGTTGCTCTTCCCAACTTTTGCCGGGTTGAAGACTTGGCGTGACTTGGACGGCTCCGACAACAAGTCCAGACACCTTGGTTTTGCAGGCTGGGCATTCAACGAGCATGAGCGTTATGGAGTTACATTACCACCTTCGGAACGAATCGATTGCCGCCACGGTGCATAGCGAACCGCTCAGACCATCATTCCTGGGATATGCTGGCTTCCACCGGAAAATGGTTCATGCTCACGAGATTTCTTGCCCTATCTCTGCTGGCCACCGCTGCCATGCAGCCCATTACCATCAAGACCACCACGCTGTTCGATGGTCACGGCCACGTTTTCCGGAACCGGCAGATCACCATTGAGGACGGCCGCATCACGCGCATCGCCGGTCACGTTCTCCTTACTATCAACGCGGACTTTGAGCGCGCGGCGAAGGGCTGTTTCGGCGTGATCAGGGGAAAGCTTGAGCGCGACCGCGAGTTGTACGGCTATGGATGGATCGGTTGGGGCCAAGCATTCGGGAACAACTGGAAAACGTGCGGCGGCTTGCCAGGTGGACATGGTGTACCCACCGCCCGTCCGTCCCCTCGATTCGGCAGAAGGGACGAAGACACGGAAAGAGATGGTGGTATCCTTTCGCTCCCTGATTTCGCAACAGGACGTCGGAAAGCTGCCAGTCATTGTGCGATGCAAGCGAAAGTAGCGTCCTCGGAAACGGCTCAAGAACGGAGCGCCCCCCGCGGTCCTGGAACAACCCAGCCCGGTAGGCCGAGCCACTATTCCGCGCCAGCGCCAGGCGCTCGCGAGGCCGCTTACGGGGGGAGCTATTTCCGTTGCGGCGCAGGCGCGATTTGCCCCCAAAGTGGAAGCCGGGAACGAACGAAAGCCGCCGCCGGTCACGCCACGTTCGCCCACGTGGCGCCGCTGGCGCCGAGTGTGACCCAATGCGCCACCGGTGCCCACGGGCGCGCCCCAGGGCCGAAAACCCGCTGCGGGGACGCCAAGCGGAAGGGCCGTGATCGTTCGGGCGCAAGCGACAAGACCGCCCGTATCGTAGGTGCGTCGATGCGCGCCTGTTGGGGTGCTGACGAATATCGGGGCCGCGTCGAAGGGATCGCACCGGACCTCCTGGCCCAGTTCGAGTTGCTTGAAGAGGGCTTTCGGGGGCGGCCAGGGGTCGTCGTGGTCCGTGGCGGTCGGGGCTGGCAAAATGGACCGGCCCACGATGGATATATACCGGAAGAAGTTTGAAAGTGTCTCACTTGGGTGGCCGGATGTAAAAGGACAAGTGCGGGGGTGCAGTTCAATCGTGCAGCGTGGCAGTTCGAGCGGGAAACGAAGGGCATTCTTATTGCATCCAGATTTTACCTTCGGTGAGGAAATCGGGTACTCGAAACGCATTAGCCTTCGGGTGATTCGCAAGGATTAAACGCAGGGTTTGGACCGATACGTACACTTTCTCCATTATCTCCCTCTGCTCGTGGTAGTACCTCTGATCAAATGTGTTTTCATCAACGGAGTGAGCTGGCTTTTGCCGCATCTGGCGAACAAGCTTAAACACCTGAATCGCCTCGACTATAGGCGTCCTGTCGGGTGTCCTAAAACGCTTCGCCAACCACTCATCGAGCATCTGAATGGTGCCCTTCGGACGCACTTCGATCTTTCCATCCTTTCGGACGTGCTCCGATTCTAAGGCGACCTGCCCCCGGAAGAATTCCCTGTTGAGATTCTCAGAAAGAACCTTATCGAGCAGATGAACAAACTCAATGAATTGCGCAAGCGTAGGCCGGATCAGAAAGCCAAAGCTTGGAGGTTTGGACCCTTCCCGGAATTCGTTCCTAAAGAGCGACTGCCAGCCAATCAGCTTGCACATTTCGTTAACGCAGTGAACCTCCTCCAGAACCGCATCGAACACCGAGACGCCCTCGTACCACTGCCCAAGGATCGCTGATCGAAAGTAGTCTGGGTGCAACTTGTATTTGTGACCAGCAAGGTCCCTTGACTGCCAGATTTGCTGGTGGTCAGGGCTGAAACGGGAAAGGTATCGCAGAAAAACCGCCACAGCGCGGTCCAGCCTCGCATTGAAGGCAAACCCGAAAGACTCCAGCAGCACTTGATCCGGCCGTGCAAGGTCCTTTACGTGCTTACTCTGGATACTGATGCGCCCGGAAACGTCGTCAGAGTGGTAATAATACCTGGGGTCGTTTCGATAGAGTTCTAAGACGGCCAAATCGAAAACTGCATAGGCAAGTTGCGGTTCCCCCAACGCCAGCCGGAGCGTGAATGGGCGACCTTTGTACTTTGCCCGATTCACCGCACGCTTCAAGTGCGAACGTGATGGGTACAGACACGTGCGGTTCAAGTCTGACGCGAGCAATAGCTCAAGCTGCTTCTCCTTCGGCGCGTCCGGGAAACGCTTGATGAACGGATTTTCCGCATGGCTCGTCAAAACGGTAACGCGCCCGCGCCTAACGAGCTTCTGGGCGGTTGAGAGCAGCTCCTCTTCAGGAAGGTTGAAGTCTCTGGCAAGTTGGCGGATGGGGTAGCCGTTGAAATCGCCGGATGCGAGATAGTAGTCCGCGACTCGTTCTACGATGGCACGCGTTGAGAGACTGCGCATTTCTTACGAATCCGGCGATGCTAGAGGTGACACACAAAGCCTCGTTTCCCTGAACTGCCATTATCGCAAACGTTCTCCATGGTGGGAGCGATACTTCGCTCTTCGCGATGGAACGCATTGAGCGTGAAACGCGAGTCACGGAAACGGCTTGCGACAGGCACGCCGGGCGGTTTCCTGCCGGATGATGGGTTCGCCGCGCTGCGTTGTCTCGCTGTTGTAGTAATCTGATCCAAGAATGCTTCAGCGACGCCTTTTCCCTTTGCGATCCATTCGACGACCAACACCAGACATCCCTGCCCCAACGTACCGGCGATCCACAGGCGCCATCCGGTGCCTCTGAACTCCACGGCACCCAAGCGGGCGCGCGGCAGGCGCTCGAAGCCACAGCATATACCGGCGAGGCTCTTGGCCCTCCTTCTCCTCTCGGCTGCGGGAATCGGTGTGGCTACAGTCGTGCTCCAAGCCCAATACACCTTTACATTGCAATCGCCATTCCGCATCCGATTCCAGTGGCCCCTAGTAATTGCCCCCAGGATCTCAGGTGCGGAAGCCGGCGCGGCCCAGGCCGATCAATTTGGCCGGAGGTTGACGGCGTACCAGCAATACGCCTGCAACAAATTCGGGCCGGCCTGCCGCATCGCATTGGCTGTTCAACGCGCCGAAAACCCGCGCGGCACCTGCGAGGTGTATCACTACAACTCCGACGGGACGCTCGATTGGGGCTACTTCCAGATCAACACGGTGCATTTGAAACGAGCGGGGGTGAATCTTCGGGATCTGCTGGACTGCAAAGCTAACATCGACTTCGCGTACAAGCTGTATACGGAGAGGGGCTTTGGACCGTGGACCACGTTCAACAGCGGCGCGTACCGTCAATTCCTGAAACCTGATCGGCGTCACCCAGCGGTCCGTCTACCGGCGGTCTCGTGCGGACGCTACCGGACGTGTTTCGCGGGCGGGTTGCGATCCCCGGCGAATTTCTGCTGATGCCAGTAGGGGTAAGGCAGCGGGAGGGCGCTGACTTCGTCGAGACGTTCCACCTCGGCGTCCGTGAGGGTCCAGGTCGCGGCGGCGAGGTTGTCGCGGAGTTGCTGCTCGTTGCGGGCGCCGATGATGACGGTGTCCACGCCCGGTTTGCGCGTGACCCAGTTCAGTGCGGCCTGGGAGATGGAAACCGCGCGCTGGGCGGCGATTTCGGCAAGGGCATCGACGATTCTGTAGAGCCGCTCCTCATCGACGGTGCCGGGCGCGTCGAGACTGTTCAACCGCGACTCGGAAGGCTTCGTCTGGCTGCGGCGGAATTTGCCGGACAAAAGGCCGAATTGCAGGGGGCTCCAGGCCATAATGCCCGTGCGCTGGTCAAGGCCGGCGGGCACCAGTTCGTGCTCGGCGTCGCGGGCCAGCAGCGAATAGTTGATCTGCTGCGAGATGTAGCGCTGAATCCCGAGCCGGTCCGAGGTGGACAGGGCCTTCATGAGTTGCCAGCCCGAGTAGTTGGAGCAACCGGCGTAGCGGATCTTACCGGCGCGGATCAGATCCTCGAAGGCGCGCAGAGTCTCGTCCAGGGGTGTGAGGGAGTCGAAGTTGTGGGCCTGGTAGAGATCGATGTAATCGGTTCCCAGACGGCGGAGGCTCGCGTCGCAGGCTTCCAAGATGTGGCGGCGTGAGAGGCCGGCTTTGTTGGTGCCGGGTTCCAGTCGAACGAAGACCTTCGTCGCCAGGACGATGTCTTTGCGGCGCGCGCCCAGTGCCTGGCCGAGCACTTCCTCCGACTTGCCAAACGAGTAGATGTCGGCGGTGTCGAACAGGTTTACGCTTGCTTCGATACAGATTTCGATCTGGCGCCGCGCCTCCTCCGTTTGCACGTTGCCCATGGCGGCGAACCGTCCTTCACCGCCCAGCGTCATCGTGCCGAAGCTCAGCACCGAAACCTCCAGACCGCTCGCGCCTAACAATCTGTATTCCATGCCTTCTCCTCAGACCAGCATACCCGAGGTGGACGAGCACTTGATAAAGTCGGCTTGCCCGGTTGATGCAGAATCCCCCGATCCGGTAATGTTGGTGCTGGAGTTGCGCCCTGGAAATCCACCTTATCGACGGCACATACGAGTTGTTCCGGCACTTCTACGCCCTGCCCTCGGCCCGCGACCGGGACGGCCGCGAGGTCGCCGCGGTGCGCGGCGTGCTCGGGTCGGTGCTGGGCATGATTCGCGGCGGCGCCACGCACGTTGCCGTTGCGACCGATCACGTTATCGAGTCCTTCCGCAATGGGCTGTGGCCAGGCTACAAGACCGGCGAAGGGATCGCGCCTGACCTCTGGTCCCAGTTCGGTCTGCTTGAAGAGGTGCTGTCGGCGGCGGGCGTCGTCGTCTGGCCCATGGTGGAGTTCGAGGCGGACGACGCGCTGGCGGCTGGGGCGGCAGCGGCGGCACGGGACCCGCGTGTCGAGCGCGTGATTATCTGCACGCCCGATAAGGACCTCGCCCAATGCGTGCGCGGCACGCGGGTCGTACAGTTGGATCGCCGGAGGCGCGTGACGCTCGATGAGGCCGGCGTGGTCGGAAAGTTCGGCGTGTCGCCGGAGTCGATTCCCGATTACCTGGCGCTGGTCGGCGACGCGGCTGACGGCTACCCCGGATTGCCAGGCTGGGGGGCGAAGTCGTCGGCTGCGGTTCTCGCCAAGTTCGTCCACCTGGAATCCATCCCGGCGGACTGGAGAGAATGGGGCGTGAACGCCGCCAACGCCAGCGCCCTTGCGCGCACGCTCAGCACCGAGAGGGACCACGCACTGCTGTTCCGGACGCTCGCAACTCTCCGCACCAACATCCCGCTGTTTGAGGACGTGAACGAGCTAGAGTGGCACGGCCCAAAGGCTGGCTTCGAAAGCCTGGGGGCACGACTCCACGCGGCAGTCACCGGGAGTAGCCAGCACACGGGTCGTCGGTCAGGAACTCGCTCCCCGGATCGTTCCGCCACTTGATTGAAGTGGTGGTTGTCCGCCCGCCAAGACCGCGAGGTTGCGCCCATCCACAACTCCGGGAGGCCGACTCGCAGGTCAGTCCATAGTCCGCGATTCTGGTTTCACGCGAATCTATCGGGTTGGTACACTAGCCGAGAGGTTTGATGGACATTCGCTGTGTGGTAACAGGACAAGACACGTCCGGCAAATCGGTATTTGTCCGTGATGCGCCGGTCGCGCCAGTAACGCTCGCTCTTCTTCCGGGTTTTGAGTTTCACCGCTTGTGGGGGAGCGAATCGGTCGTTCAGCTTCCGTCCAATGGGACGGCGCCGCCACATCCTGGCTACTTCCCGCCGAAGAGCGGATTCCGTTTTGGGTTTTTCACCATACCACCTGAGGCAGATTCGGAAGTCGCACCTGCTGATCTGGCGCCGCGTTCGGCGAACTGCGGGAGAAATTGCCTGGCATGGCCGAAGTGCTGGAACCCGAGAATCCGGCATGCACACCACGGATACGGTGGACTTCGATGTGGTTATTTCGGGTGAGGTTTATCTCGAACTCGATGATGGCTCCGAGGTTCTGCTCAGGGCGGGAGACTGCGTAGTGCAGAACGGAACGCGCCACGCTTGGCGCAACCGGTCCCCGGCGAACTGCGTCATCGCCGTTACGTTAGTGGGCGCGGAACGTGGCAAGTGAGATCGACCATAGAGAATTCGCCTGGCCTGATAGCCAACAACTCGGAGGCATCACCGGCACCGCCTAACCCGAGGAGAGGATGGTGAAACTTGGCGTCATGTGATGCAGCGTCCGGGGCGGTTGCCGTTGAATAAAGCGCGGCCTTTTTAGGACACCCTGAACGGCAAGTTGCTCGAAAGCGTGCCGTTGGGCGTTACCACCTGGACCGTGCCGGTGGTCGCGCCAGCGGGGACGGTGGTCGTAATTAGGTATCTCGACACCACGGTGAAGGTAGCAGCCGTGCCGTTAAAGGTGACGCTGGTTGCGCCGATGAGATCGCTTCCCAGAATCTTGACAGCGGCTCCCACCTTGCCGGAGGTAGTCTGTTTCTACAAACGGGCCAAGACTCACGGACAGGCTGAAGACCTTACCGCAGCCGTTGCCTAACATGCAGCCGCCGATGGTGGCCCCTCCCACATACGTTGTCCCGTAGAAGTCCCCATTGGTAGCCTGGACCAGCGCTGCGTAGGGGTATTCGCCGTCCGTGCACCTACTTTGGGAGCAGAAGCTGTAGAGCGTGGTCAGTTTGCCACTCGGGGTGATTTTGAAGACCGTGCCACCACTACCATATTTGCCGGCCCCGCCATAATCTGTTGTCCCGTAGAAGTTTCCGTCGGTGGCTTGGACTAGCCCCGCCACCGGATCGTCGCCATCTGCGCACCCGCTTTGGGAGCAGAAGCTGTAAACCGTCGTAAGCGTGCCACTCGGGGTGATTTTGAAGACCGTGCCAAGGT
>CABEAV010001098.1_pt1 | contig 10533 bp, 10 predicted proteins | sample 3422231 | NCBI WGS metagenome assembly CABEAV01 (sample SAMEA5534326, study PRJEB31848) | metagenome | biome: tundra; feature: field; material: soil | place: USA | collected 2013-05 | depth 0.15 m | reverse complement strand
TTTTGGTGCAAGCCGTCAAGACCTGGTTCTATCGCCGGCATGCGTTGCTCTGACACGCGGGGCAACCTTCGCCAGATCCTCAGCTCCCGCCTGCGCCGCCGTTTTCACCTGAACGGTACCGCGCGTGCTCTCGCATTCCTGGCACTACAGCCAATTGCGTCAAAACTTAGCCTCTGGAAAGAAATCATGAGGACATATTCAACTACTTCAATTACCGGAGCCGTCTTGACGACCCTCCTCTTCGCGTTCTCCGCCTTCGCGCGCGAACACAGCGCCCTGAACGGCACCTGGACGCTGGTGCCCGCCCAGAGCGATTTTGCCGGCCAGCCCGTCGTCCAAACCGGCACCGTGACGATCGCCGACCGGGACGGCATCATCATCGTCTCTCGCAGTTTCGTGTATGAAGGCGCCACCGAGACCTTCTTCTACAGCGACATCACCGACGCCGAGCACAACGCCACGATTCATACCGGCAAAGACCTCAAGAGCAAGACCAGGTGGGATCACGACGTTCTGAAGGTGACGACCACGCAATCCGGCGCGGTTACTCTCGAAAGCTACACCCTTGCCGCGGATGGCACCATGATGGTCAGCGTCGTAAGGCCGGAGCACAAGCCGATCACCCTGGTCTTCCAGCACAAATAGAACAACCGTCAGGATTCCGACCATATTCGGTCATATGACGCGTGCACGCCGATCCTTTCGGTGCGACGACCGGGATTTCTTCTCGCATGCCGGACGAACGGTGTTTGGCATCACTCGTGCACGGATTGTCCGGGTAGCTGCACAGCAAGAACAACACCCGGAAAGGAACACTAAAGATGGCAAATGGACCGGTGATGGCGGCCTTCGCCGAGGACGCCGCTGGCACGGTGGATGTCATCACCGAGGTCCGCCGCGAAGAGGCTCTGCTTAAGACGGGGGCCTTGCAGAACGCGATTTTCAACAGCGCCAACTTCTCGAGTATCGCCACCGACGAGAAAGGCGTCATTCAGATATTCAATGTCGGCGCCGAGCGCATGCTGGGCTACGCGGCCGCCGACGTGGTGAACAAAATTACCCCAGCCGATATCTCCGATCCGCTGGAAGTGATCGCCCGCGCGGTTGCATTGAGCGCCGAGCTCGCAACCACGATTACGCCGGGCTTCCAGGCCTTGGTCTTCAAGGCCTCGCGCGGGATCGAGGACATCTACGAATTGACCTACATCCGCAAGGACGGCAGCCGCTTTCCGGCTATCGTGTCGGTCACGGCGCTGCGCGACGATCAAGGCGCAATCATCGGCTACCTGTTGATTGGCACCGATAATTCCGCGCGCAAGCAGGTCGAAGCGGAGCAGATGAAGCTCGATCAGCGCCTGCGCGACCAGCAGTTCTACACGCGCTCTCTGATCGAATCCAACATTGACGCGCTCATGACCACCGATCCGGCCGGCATCATCACCGACGTCAATAAGCAGATGGAGGCGCTCACCGGCTGCACGCGCGACGAGCTGATCGGCGCGCCGTTCAAGAACTACTTCACCGATCCGGGCCGGGCCGAGGCGGGCATCAAGCAGGTGCTGCGCGAGAAGAAGATCACCAATTACGAGCTCACCGCCTGCGCCCGGGACGGCAAGACAACCGTGGTGTCTTACAACGCGACCACCTTCTACGACCGCGACAGGAAGTTGCAAGGCGTGTTCGCCGCGGCGCGCGACGTCACCGAGCGCCAACGTCTCGACCAGGCGCTGGAGGAGCAGAACGTCGAGTTGAAGAGAGCCAGGGCGGCGGCGGAAAAAGCCAACCTCGCGAAATCGGATTTCCTTTCCAGCATGAGCCATGAGCTTCGCTCGCCGCTCAATGCGATCCTCGGCTTCGCCCAGCTCATCAATTCCGATTCCCCGCCGCCAACGCCCTCCCAGACGGAAAGCATCGATCAGATTCTCCACGCGGGATGGTATCTACTGGAGCTGATCAACGAAATCCTGGATCTCGCGCAGATCGAGTCCGGAAGGCTGGCGCTGTCGCTGGAACCGACGTCGCTGACCGAAGTAATGTTCGAATGCCAGGCCATGATCGAGCCGCAGGGGCAAAAGCGCGGCATCAAAATGACCTTCCCCCAGTTCGATCTTCCCTGCTTTGTGGATGCCGATCGGACCCGGTTGAAACAGGTTCTCATCAACCTTCTTTCCAACGCGATCAAGTACAACCAGGCGAACGGAACGGTGGTCGTGGACGTGGACTGCGCCAGGAGCGCCTCGAAACGGGTTCGCGTCAGCATCAAGGACACCGGCGCGGGATTGCCTCCGGACATGCTGATGCAGCTTTTTCAGCCTTTCAACCGTCTCGGACAAGAGACAAGCGCTGAGGAAGGCACGGGCATCGGCCTGGTGATGAGCAAGCGGCTGGTTGAACTGATGGGAGGCGCGATCGGCGTGGAGAGCACCGTGGGGTTGGGCAGCGTGTTCTGGTTCGAACTGAACTGGGCTGCGGCGCCACAACTTGCAGTTGACAGAGCCGAACCCACGGCAAATCCACAAGCGCAGGTTCAGCACGGCGCGCCGCGGCGCACCCTGCTCTATGTAGAGGACAACCCGGCTAACCTGAAGTTGATCGAGCAACTCATCGCGCGCCGCCCGGATATGCGCCTGCTGAGCGCCAGAGACGGAAACCTGGGTATCCAGCTTGCGCGCGCCAACCAGCCGGAGGTGATCCTGATGGACATCAATCTACCTGGCATCAGTGGTATCGAAGCCCTGAGAATCCTTCGCGAAGACCCGGCAACGGCACACATTCCCATCGTTGCCCTCAGTGCAAATGCAATGCCACGCGACATCGAGAAGGGCCTGCAGGCGGGATTCTTCCGCTATCTCACCAAACCAATCAAGGTCAATGAGTTCATGCATACGTTGGACGTAGCATTGGAATTCGCGCGGCAAGAGGCCGGTCACGCCAAATGAATCGGGATGAAGGCGATGGTCAGCCCAGCCGACATTCTGAACGCCAGAATCCTGGTCGTTGACGATCGGGAAGCCAATGTCCGTCTGCTTGAGGGCATGCTGCGCATCGCCGGCTATACTTCCATCGAGTCTACGACCGATCCGACCCGGGTTTGCGAGCTTCACCGCAAGCGCCGCTACGCCCTGATCCTGCTCGATCTCCAAATGCCCGGCATGGACGGATTCCAGGTGATGGAAGGCCTGAAGGAAATCGAAGAGGACGGCTATCTTCCGGTCCTCGTGATCACCGCGCAGCCGGATCACAAGCTGCGCGCTCTCGAAGCCGGCGCTAAGGATTTCGTCGGCAAACCGTTCGATCTGGCCGAGCTTCGCGCGCGCGTCCACAACATTTTGGAAGTGCGCCTGTTGCACCTGGAAGCGAAGAACTACAGCAAAGTGCTGGAGGAGACGGTCCGGGAACTCGAGGTAAGCCGCGAGGTGATTCGTCTTAAGAACCTGGAGGAGCGAGAGAAGATCGAGCGGGAATTAGCCTTGGCGCAGGAAACTCAGGCAAGCCTACTGCCCCGTTTCCTGCCCCAGTTTGAGAATTATTGCATCCATGCGTTTAACAGTCCCACACGCTATGTGGGAGGGGATTTCTACGATTTCCAACAACTGAGTTCCGGGGAATGGGTGGGGGTTCTGGCGGATGTCTCCGGCAAGGGGATATCCGCAGCCCTGTTAAGTTCGATGGTGCTGGGCGCCCTCAGTATGGAATTTCACTCCGGGACCCAACCGCAGGAGGTCTTGAACCGGGTTAACCAGCTCCTTTGCGAAAGGTCCCTCCCCTACCAGTTCGTTACGCTTTTTCTCTTTCTCCTGAGCCCGGATGGCACTGGGCAATTCATCAGTGCGGGACATACTCCAGCGTACTTGTTCCGTTCAGCCACGGGACGGATCGAAAAGCTTTTTTCGGAGCATCATTTCCTGGGGATGTTCGATTTCGCCTCTTACCAATCCCGCACCTTCCGTCTCGACAAAGGAGACATTCTGGTGGTATATTCCGACGGCCTTACCGACGCGCAAAACCAGCAGGAAGAAATGTTCGGAAAGGAAAGACTCCTAAAAATCATTCGGCAAGAGGCTCCCTCGGGAAGTCACGCGCTCGAGCAGAAGTTCTTGGAAGCCATTGAGGAATTCACTCAGGGCATGCCGCAAACTGACGACATCACCTTCGTGGTGGTTGAAAAATGTCAGTGACACTCTTCGCGATCCTCAAGTCCCGGATGTGGCGGTTCCGAACAATGCCCCGACGCCTGCCGTCAGCGCCATAGCTAGAGCGCCCCAAAACGTGACGCGCATTGCGCCTACCAACACGCCTGCGCCCCCAGCGCGCGCAGCCAACCCTCCCAGAAGCGCCAGGAACAACAGTGAACTTCCGGAGACAATGGGGATCACAACCGCCACCGGGGCTATGGCTGTGACCACCAGAGGCAGTGCCGCTCCGGCGACGAAGCTGGCGGCCGACGCCAACGCGGCCTGAATCGGACGTGCCTTGAGGGCCGTGGAGATGCCCAGTTCGTCGCGGGCATGCGCGCCTAACGCGTCATGGGCCATCAGTTGCGCGGCAACCTTCTTGGCGAGCGTGGGATCGAGACCGCGAGCGACGTAGATCGCCATCAGTTCCTTGTGCTCGCCCTCGTTGTCTGTCTTCAGTTCCTTGCGTTCCAGCTTGAGGTCGGCCTGTTCGGTGTCTGCCTGTGAGTGCACGGACACGTATTCACCTGAGGCCATCGACATCGCCCCGGCGACCAGGCCGGCGACCCCCGCGACCATTACGTTGCCGTGAGTCGCATGCGCGGCTGCCACACCGAGGACCAGACTCGCCGTCGAAAGGATCCCGTCGTTCGCGCCCAATACCGCCGCGCGTAGCCAGCCAACGCGTCCGGTGCGATGTCGTTCGCTCTGACGTACAGGCATTCTTGGCGCCCTTGGCTTCCTTGATCCTTGAAATGGCCGGACACCGACTCCTTCCGGCGTTGGTGGGGCAGGCATTCAGCCTGCCAGGGACGTGAATCAACCAGGCTTTGTGACCACCGTTCATCAGCTACAGCGAGACAGTGATCGCAAGTCTGACGCCCGGATACGTGCGGTTGCAAAGGTAGTACCCGTCGTCATAATCGATGTAAACGTCATCGTTAGCGTACCAGTTTTCTGCCCAGGACCCCGGCCAGGGATCCACGAGCAGGAACCAAAAGCCGCCGTACGAGAAGCGCGGATACCCCAAGTAGATCGTGGGCTGGCCGTGCATCCGGAACCAGTGTTGACTCCCGAAACTGAGATTGTAGGTGTTCTGAGGAATGTAGTAACCGCCATAGCCTCCGCGCTGCGCCCAGGAGCGATGATCGCTGTCCCAATTGCGATCGCCACTCTGCTGCCATGTACTGTGCCCCTGCCAGCCGCCGCCCTGTTTTAGCCATCCCTTCTGCTGTTGCCACGCGACTGCCTGCGGCCGCGTGGGGTGCCCTTGCTGTGGTTGCTCGGTCTGTCGGGCCTGCTGCTGCGTGGGGTGCCCTTGCTGTGGTTGCTTAGTCTGTTGGGCCTGCTGCTGCTTCGGTTGCTGTGGCTTAGCCTGTTGGGCCTGCTGCTGCTTCGGTTGCTGTGGCTTAGCCTGTTGGGCCCGCTGCTGCTTCGGTTGCTGTGGCTTAGTCTGTTGGGCACGCTGTTGCTTCGGTTGTTGCGGCTTGGTCTGTTGGGCCCGCTGTTGCTTCGGTTGTTGTGGCTTGGTCTGTTGGGCCCGCTGCTGCTTCGGTTGTTGTGGCTTAGTCTGTTGGGCCTGCTGCTGCTTTGGTTGTTGTGGCTTGGTCTGCTGGGCCCGCTCCTGCTTCGGTTGTTGAGCGGGTTGCTTCTGCTGTTGCTGTGCGTGTTGTGCCTGCGGCCGCTGCGGCTGTGCCTGAGGGCGCTGCTGTTGTGCGGATGGCCGCGCACCTTGCTGTGGCTTGCTCTGCTGCTTTTCAGGCTGGGCCTGTTTTTCCTGCTCGTGCTGCGCGTACGCAGGGACAATCGTCCCGAAAAGCACAAACAGGGCAGCGGTACTGATAGCTCGAAGGAATTGCATAGTAAATTGTCTCCACTAAGGTCGCTATAGGGTATGCACGCAGACGACCAGTCCGCCTTAACTATGTACCATCGCCTTTGCCGCCTCCGCCCGGGCCCTGGTCTTGGGCACCGTTCCATCCGCGTGCTTGGGCGGACGCCTTCGACCCGAGCCTCTCTCTCAACCGCCCAACATATTCAATCGAGGCCGCGGCCTCCTATTGCTTGGTTTCGTGAACAACGTATTCTGTCGGTTGTTGGGCAGGCGCTTCGCCACGATTCGTGACAGCCGCCGGCGGCCTCTCCATCGGCTTATCCGTCGTCCCGTAGTCGGCGGCAGCCTCCGAGGCGGAGGAGATATCCCGGGCGCCAGTATCTTTTAGGGTTTTCTTCGCCCGGTCACACCACTCCGGACTGTCGCAATGAACGGATAGAAGAATGCCGCCACGCCTGATTCTGCCCGCGTACCGCTTGGCGACGTATTCGGTCAGACGCAGGCCCGCCAGCAATCCCACGATCCAACCCAGCGCCCCTCCGGCGCCGGCGCCAGCCAAAGCAGCCAGCAACGGTCCAGCCGCGACGAGCGGCCCCAAGCCCGTAATCGTCACAGTTTGATTGGAAACGAACCAAGCCAATGCGGCGCCGACCACCGCACCCACGGCCGCTCCTATCCCCGCTCCGGCCGGCGCCTTGGTGTGTTTCTCGTGCGCGAAATCCTTTGAGCCTTGGTTTTCAGACGATAGGACCGAGATGTCCGCCGCCCGATACCCGGCTTTATGCAGGACGTCGATGACATCCGAAACCGTTGTGCGATCCTCATAGATACCAATGACTGATGTATTCTTTGCCACGTAGTGTTCCTCCTTATGGAAGTGTCGTGGTTTGTGTCTGTGCACGAGTCGGGCCAAGCCTCGCAGACCGCCGCGACGCGGAGATAAACCGCACGATAGCGCCCGTAGGTGCAGAATCTGCTTTCTGGAATGCACATTTCGCCGCGCGAAGAGACCGGATGGGCCGGCTCACGCCACCTTCGCCGCATAAACTTCTCGAATTCATATGGCGGCAAACGTGCCCCAGTCTGAGTTACGCCGGGAAACCGGGAGGTGAAGGAGAGAACATAAATTGGGACCAAATCGAAGGCAAGTGGAAGCGGTTCACCGGCTCTGCCCGCGACCGCTGGGGAAAACTCACCGACAATGACTGGGAAACTATCGCCGGCAAGAAGGATCAGTTGGTCGGGCGAATTCAGGAGCGGTATGGAGTGGCCAGAGCGGAGGCCGAAAAGCAGGCCGACGAAAGGTCGCTCGCGCAGAAGGGATCTGAGCGCGAAAGGTACGGCGCCACCCACTTGTAGAACCCCCGTCCACGGACACCCTTGCCTCGCATCCCCTCGCAGCTCGCCGCTGGCGCCAACGTGGCGAATGCGGTCCACGAGGCCATATGCGGTCGGCTCTATTGCTCACATTGATCTCTGCGCTGGGGCTGCCCCTTTGCGCGGATCGTATTCAACCCGAATGATCTTCAAGGGCCCTATGGATTTCAGCTCTCTGGTGAGACGACTATTTCTGGCGAGTCGAAACCGGTTGCCAACGTTGGGCGCATGGCGCTCGCTGGCGACGGGGGAATTAGCGGTTACTCAACGGCCATGTTTGCCGGCTATCTCTTGGGCAATCCTGTGCAGCGGCGTCGCTACAAGTGACGGGAAGAGGGCGAACTTGCCGCCAGACGGATCCAGGCGGCGCCAAACGCGGCGCCATGGTGAGGACTTCGGCTGATTGTAAGGTCTCGGACTTACGAACCAGTACGCGTTTACGCTGTCCGGCCAGTACGATCCCGATGGCGCCGGGAGAGGCTTCGAGCACAGTAGCCGCGAAAGGTCTCATTAAGGCGGACGAGAATGCCAGTTTCAGGCTGGCTCCCGGGAGCGATGGTGCCTGGCGACGTTTACTGCGCGCTGAGAGCGTTGGACCCGGCAAGATCCGCACAGGACCTGGTTTGGCCCGACTCTTGCTGGGGATCATAACGGGACGCGACAACATGCTCTGGACAATCTGCGTCGTTCTGCTGATATTGTGGGCCCTGGGAATGGTCACCTCCTACACGATGGGCGGTTTTCTTCATGTCCTGCTGATTCTGGCGGTAGTCGTACTGCTGATCCGGGTGATCCAGGGACGCAGGTCTATTATCTAGGACCAAGACGTCCTATTGTAGTTGCGAATGCAGATGGCGGATGGATCCCGTTGCATGGAGACGCTTTAGATGACCGATAAAATGCTTTTTTCACTATCTATTTTCTTGACCGGGCTGGGAGCCGGCATTGCTCTGGTAGCTTTTGTTGCTCCGCGCTCCCGCTCGGCGACGCGCCGGATCGTCGGCTGCAAGTCTGAAGAGGACTTGCTGAACAGCAAGGCAGCGGCATCGTCACACTAGCCGCGGGAAGCGGAATTTCTAGGATTTGGGCGGAGACGTTGATCGAGCCCACATAGCAGTCCGAGGCTTGGTCGCCCGTTCGGAGGCTCGGAGGGGGCGACCAAGCCTCAGGACCGCATCGATGTACAGAATGACTGCGATCCGGTCCTATCCAACTCATTTGCACTTGGCTATTGGCCTGCTGAGTGCATGGATCGGAAAAAGAGATTACAAGAAGTAACTGGCGAGATATCGCCGAGGAGGTTTCGATGAAAAAGATTATAGGGCTATCCGTTCTGATTTGCGTGTTTGCTTTTGCGCAGGATAAGGGGCGCAATGAGGCGCCACGCGGCGGCGGTCACCAAGCGGCGGTTGGCGGTGGACACATTCCCGCTCGCGGTCCTGCTCCCGCGAAGGCTTCCGAGCCTGCGCGCGCTTCCACCCCTGCACGGGGTCAGCAGCCCACTGCCGCGGCCGAGAACCGCATTGCCGTGGACAAGACAGGTCATCCGGAAGTTCCGCACGTTCATGCCAAGAACGATCAATGGGTCGGACATGATAGTGGCCCCAACGATGCGCATTATCACATCGATCAGCCGTGGGCACACGGGCGCTTCACCGGTGGCTTTGGACCGCAACATGTATTCGTGCTTGCGGGAGGAAACCGGGAACGCTTCTGGTTCGGCAATTTTTTCTGGGACGTCGCCGCATACGATTACAACATCGTCGCGGGCTGGAACTGGGCTGGCGATCAGATCGTGATCTACGAGGACCCCGACCATGTTGGCTGGTATCTCGCATACAACCCGCGGTTAGGCACGTACGCTCACGTGGAGTATCTGGGAGCTTGACTCTCTACCGGCCACTTGGTGTACCTCAATGCTCGAGTCCGGGTTGACCCCGGAACCAAACATCCCGCTAAATAAAATCCCGGCCAGTACGAGTGCCGGATGTGTGGCCGGCGGCATCCGGTGTGTTGGCAAGAACCTTCCCCGGCCCCAAAGCGCCTTGCTAACGGCAACTGAACCGAGTATCCAATGTTCGTAGCAAATGGCCTTGGGGTTCTCGTACTCCTGAGCTTCAATCTTTCGATGCTTCCCTGCCCGGGCATCGCCGCCCGGGCACGTTCGTAGAGACGGTCCGCGGTGCTACGCCTGCAAAGTTCGGCGCTTGCTAACACTGCACCGGCTATTGAGTCTCGCCTAGTACGGTGACAGTTTCGGTCACAAGAATGTGGGTCGGGTCCCGCCCCACCCTCATGATTGTCACCGTATTGTGCGAGCCTCAATAATTCCGAGGCCATTCGCAATCCGGCGGCGGGTCCGCCCTCAGGTGGCCGTCGGGTTGCTATGCATTTGTTGAATTGGCGAAAAGACCCTTTCAAACCTGCCCTCTGCTGCAACCGGCATGCGAAAGAAGAGTGGGCTGTAGGAACAGCGTACTTGCCGGAGCCGGTGTTCGATTTATGTTACCGCTCACTTGACCTTTACCTTGTTTGTTGCTGCAGAGGGTTTCTTTGTGGGATCTTTCGCATTCCAGAAGATCCGGCGCCGGATCGCCAGCCCGAACCTGGGTGACGGATGCTATTTGAGGCTCGCAGAACACGGTGACAGTTTTGGTCACAACCAAATGTGGGGCGAGGGTGCCCGCCCCACCCTCTGATTGTCACTGTATTACGCGAGCGTCAATAGATTAGCGGCAGAGTCCTCGTGGCGCAATCCGCAGCAATTCCTGCATTCCGTACGGCAATAACTGCATGAACCGATAGCTCAGGCGGCAAGGCTACTATGAGCGATTTTCAGCTCTGGCGCCGCGCCGCATGTCCTCCAACGTGCAGCAAACGTGCCTGGAACGAAGTGACAGCCGCGTTCGTCGCGCCCGTAGTGTGCCGATGGACCTCGGAATGCTTCTCGCCCATCGTGCGACCAGCCCGCCGAGGTCCTTGCATGCATGGCGCCCGATAGAGCGAAGAGCTGATCGCACCAGAGTTTAGAACAAAGGAGCAAAAGCAGATGAGTCTCTCGAAAGCAGTAACAACAAGCGTGTTTTGCCTGGCGCTAATGGGCGTGGTATACTCACCAGCCGCAAAGGCGGACGGCTGGAACAGGAA
>CABEAV010001096.1_pt1 | contig 10539 bp, 9 predicted proteins | sample 3422231 | NCBI WGS metagenome assembly CABEAV01 (sample SAMEA5534326, study PRJEB31848) | metagenome | biome: tundra; feature: field; material: soil | place: USA | collected 2013-05 | depth 0.15 m | reverse complement strand
ACTGGGGATTGTCCCAGTTATGTTCGTAGCCGAAAATCTTGATGCTCTCAAGTCCCGCGCCCGCCAGCGCCGGCCCCAGGTAATTGCCGATGAAGTTAGCTTCGTCGGAAGGGGCCACATACGCCGAGGGATACCCGCTGGTGGAGTTGAGCGGCTCGTTCTGCATGGAAACGGCGTAAATTGGAATGCCCTGCTGTTGGTAGGCGTCGATGAAGCGCGTGAAGTACTGCGCCAGGCTTGGAAAGTCGGCGGTCACAACGTTGCCGCCATTCATCGATCCGGTGGTTTTCATCCATGCGGGCGGACTCCAGGGCAGCGCATGCACCTTGAGCGATGGGTTGATCGAAAGCGCCTGGCGTAGCAGCGGGATCAGGTAAGTCTGGTCATGCGCAATGGAAAACTGTGCTAAGTTCGGATCGCTCTGGCCAGCCGGCACGTCGTCATAGCTATAGTCTCCGCTGGCGGAGAAGTCACTGGCGCCCATCGGCTGGCGCAGCAGGCCGATGCCGATGCCCGCATTCGGATCGAACAAGCTCTGCATCAACGCATCGCGCTGTGACTCGGTCAGCTTATTCCAGAGGACCCAGCCCGCCGAATCGGTAAGCGAAGCGCCGACGCCATCCAGTTGCTGATAAGTGGTGTTGCTGTCCACCGCGATGGTAAAGGCGGGCGAGCCGGGCGGAGGGCCTGGCGCAAAAGTGAGCGCGGGAGATCTCTCGGTCAGCAGCTTGGATTGATCCGCATAGGTTTCGAAGACCTGTACGTTCTGCCCCGGCGCCGGCAACACGGCAGCCAGGACCATGAATAAAGCCGAAAGACCGACCCGCATATTTGTTATTTTAGGCCATGGTGGAAACAATCGAATGGACCCCCGCAGGCGTGGTGATGATCGACCAGACGCGCCTGCCGTTGCACGAAGAATACGTCACTTGCCGGACCTATGAAGATGTCGCCGTGGCTATCCGCAACATGGTGATTCGCGGCGCGCCGGCCATCGGTGTCGCGGCTGCCATGGGGGTGGCGCTGGGCGTGGCGCATGCCGATGGCGGCGATCTGGACGCGCAGGTGGAGCAGATCTGCGATACGCTGGCGCGCACCCGCCCCACCGCCGTCAACCTTTTCTGGGCGCTGGACCGCATGCGAAAGCTCTATCAATCGCTGCGCGGCCTGCCGCTGGCCGAAATCCGCGAGCGCCTGGCCGCCGAAGCGCGGCGGATCCGCCTGGAGGATATCGCCATCAACCAAGCCATCGGGCGGCACGGGGCGGATCTGGTGCCCGACAACAAGACGGTGCTCACGCATTGCAACGCCGGCGCGCTGGCGACTGCGGGCTATGGCACCGCGCTGGGCGTGATCCGCGCGGCCGTGGAAGCCGGCAAGAAGGTGGATGTCTTCGCCGATGAGACGCGCCCCTTCCTGCAGGGCGCGCGCCTGACCGTCTGGGAATTGCAGCAGGACCACATCCCCGCCACTCTGATCACGGACAGCATGGCGGGGCATTTCCTGAAATCCGGGCGCATCGGCTGCGTGGTGGTGGGCGCCGACCGCATCGCCGCCAATGGCGACGTGGCCAACAAGATCGGCACCTACTCGGTGGCGGTGCTGGCGAAGGAAAACGGCGTGCCGTTCTTCGTGGCCGCGCCCATCTCAACGCTGGACCTGACGCTGGCCTCGGGCGATGAGATCCCCATCGAGCGCCGGCCGGATGCGGAGGTGACTCACGTGTTTGGCCACGCCGTCGCGCCCGCCGGCACGCCGGTCGAGAACCCAGCCTTCGATGTCACGCCCAACCGGTATGTGACGGCGATCATTACGGAGCGGGGAGTGGCGCGCGCGCCGTATACGGAGTCGCTGCGTACGCTCGCTTCGTAGTTGTCCGGTTCTCGGCGGAGATTTAAGTCCATGGACACCTATCGAGCTCGTTCTTTTAAGGAGTTACACGACATCCTCAGCTGCCATCGTCCTCACGGAGGAGTAGGGTGGTGCTATCGTGGTCAGGCGAATATCGAGTGGCCTCTCCTTCCGGCTGCTGGACGACCGCAGTATCACACAGGCAGGGACCTTGGCCGGCACAATGCTTGGCGTGATCTGGCAATAGCTTTCGATCCTAATCTGCCTGGGAATGACTGGGAGTGCTTGGCGGTAGCGCAACATCATGGCCTTGCGACTCGGCTCTTGGACTGGACGTGGAATCCATTGGTGGCCGCATATTTCGCGGCAGCATCACCGTTGAATGTGGACGGGGCTCTCTACTGTTACTTCCCCCAGGTCTACATCAACGTCCAAGCCGCGAAGTTTGACAGTATTGATCGCGTGGCGGCATACCGGCCGCGCGCCTTGACCCTTCGCCTGGTTCGTCGGGCTGGCCTGTTCACCTACCCAAGGCCGAATCTTCCGCTTGCTCCAGCTCTTTTGTCAGCGCCGCTTGAGGGGCCAGACCTTAAGGCTATCTGCATCCCGGCCGAAACGAAACAGCTCCTGCTTGAGACGCTCGATATCTACGGTATCAACCAGGTCAACCTGTTCCCTGACTTAGACGGCCTTTCGAGACATATTAACTGGGAAACTCGGGTGCAGGTGGAGAGGCGCAACAGCAAAGACACTGACCGACCGGGTCCAGATGAAGGCTGAAATCCGGTGCCCCCGAGTCGCCCATTGTGGTTCCCCATTTGCCCGGGCGGTCACCTCCAGAGGGGCAACAATCCGCCACGGCGACGAAACAACGACGGTGCACCGCGGAGGTGGCGAGAGGGAAGAACGGCTTGAACCCACAGTACGGACCGCCAAGAACGAGGTCTCTATGCGGCGACTTCCACGTAATCGACCGACGTGTGCGGCTCCGGAATCGGCTCGCCGACCTCACGCATGGCCTGGAAGTGCGCAACCATGGCATCCTGAAAGTTCCGTCGCGTCTCTTCCTTCGTGTCGCCAACGGCCACACATCCGGAAACATCCGGCGAGTAGGCAGAGTAGCCCGTCCCTGTCTGTTCAATGACCACCGGATAGCGTCTCGCGCTCATTTCAGCCCTGCCTTCTTGAGTATAACATTCAAGGTGCCTGGCGCGAGTTCCTTGCCTTCATTGTCCGGTACGGTGATCACGGAGGTTTGGTTTGGATGCTTGAAGTGCCGGTGGCTGCCCCTCGATCGCATCTCAACCCATCCGTGCTTCGCGAGCAAACGAATTACCTCCCGCACCTTCAATGGCATTAGATCCGAGTACACCTCCCCGCCTAGCCCGCCGGCTTTACCACGCAGCCATCCGGCAAATTCACGATGCGGTGCCCACCTCGTTCAAGCGCGTGTTTATATCCCGCGATGGCAGGCGAAACCGCCTGCCACACCACATTCACATCTGCTGTCGCTGGGTCAGGAAATGAAACTTAGCACAGCGCGGCCATCAGCGCCCCGCGCGCAGTCGAATGCAACGGGTCGCCGGATACCCGGACTTCCGACAGCCGCAACGGAAATTCCTCGGCTTCGAGGATCCTGATGAAGTGATCCAGAAAGCCTTTGGGCATCGCCGTGCCGCCACTGAGCACCAGCGGCACCGATTGTTCCAGCTTCGGCAGTTTCTGCGCGGATGCGATGTGGGCGCGCAGCGACCCGATCAGGTTGGCGATCACCTCCTGGTAGTAAACTGTCAGAGCATTGTGTGCCCGATCTCCGGTGAAGCCGTTCAATTGGAAGCCCTTTTCCTTTGAGATGCGCAGCCGATTGGCGCGATCCCCGGTCACCTGGGCGGCGCTGGCGTCGATGAAATCGCCGGCCTTAGGCACGCTGAAGCTGATGACCGGTACCGACAGCACCGCCAGGCAGATATTGCACAACCCGCTGCCGCACGAAATGCCGACGCCGCTGAAATTCGATGCGGCCAACTCGCCATATACCACCGCCAGCCCTTCCTCAATGGGAGTGGCCTCGTAGCCCAGTTCCGTAAGGATCTGCCGGATCGACGCTTCATGATATCGAATCGCGCCGTTCAGACCCTCCCCCTGCGCAGGCACGCTGAAGAAGACCTTCTGGCCCTCGGCCGCCGCCCGGCCAACCAACTTCGTGACGATCCGCCGCACCACCGCGAGGCTGTGCGGCTCTTCGGGATTGAGCACTCCATTGGCCATGGGCCGCCGCGTTTCGACGTGAAAAGCTTCGGCGAATTTTTCCGCGTCGTTGCCCGCCACTACGATCTCCGCTCCCTGGACTTCGTGGAAAACGTTCTCCCGTTGCAGAAGGCTCTCCGCGAGTTTCGAGTAGGGCAACGTCAGGAACGCGTTGAGCTGGGAATCGTACTCCTGTCTCTTGTCCTTCGCGCGCGCGACCACCATGCGGCTGGTGCCGACGTCCAGCCCCAACGGTTGCGTGTAATCTTGTTCGACGTTGTTCATAGGTCTCTCCCGTTTCTTGCTTATTCGAAAGGCTGGGCCTGCTCGCGGTGCATGGCTTCCGCGGCGCGGCGCAATCTTAGAAGCTCGCCGCCGCCCAAGGGCCGCGGCTTGCGCTCGGCCCACCATAACCAGGCAAGCAGCGCCACTCCGCAAGTGCCAGCCAGCCACGCCACAGTTTCCCCTTAACGCGCCGCCGCGCTCGACGCACGCTCCAGCACCACTGCCAGCCCGGCCGCGGCTGGGGTTCCGGCTTCCGGCACGCAGCAGTCCGCGGCATCGGCAATGCGCTGCGCCTCCTGCTGTTTGCGCTTCTGCCAGACCCGGAAGTTGTCCTGCGCGCGGGCCACTTCATCCAGATTGCTTTGCATCCGCGCCATGTATTGGCTGGTTATGCGGTCCGTCTCCGCCTGAATCGCGCGGTTCTGTTCCTGGATGGCCGCCTCGAGCTTCTGCAGGTCCCGCTGCCGCGCCTCTTCGTAATCGTTGAGGACCCGCTGCCGCACGATGGCATCTTGCAGGATATCCTCCATCTTCGCGCCTCCCGCGTCCAGGGCCATCATCAATGCGGCGCGTTTGGACTCAGCCGGCATCCCGCAAAGGTGCGAACTATTCAGCATTTCCGCCACTTTCAATACGCCGTATGAAAGACGCGGCGGCTTCACGGCCCCGCCCTGATAAATCTGCTCGAAATCGGTGAGCAAGGCGGGAGCGTGCTCGCCCTTGGTAGCGCCCGGCCCTGCCAGCCGCGCGCCCGTCTCTTCCGGCTCGACTACCGCCGGCACGCGGCCGTTGGATCCAGTGCAGTGTCCGTCGGCGGACAACTCCTCATGGTTTCCATTTGATAGCTGCAGCATTCGTTTCCACATGCGCGCCTCCCTTACAGACGCCGCCACGCCGCCCAGGCGGCCAGTTGGCCACTTCCGCGATGGACGTCGTTGTTCTGTTTTTTCCGGTATCTCCTTAGAAGTACTCTTTTGGAGAATTCCTCTCACGTCTTTTGATGGGGGCCACGGTTGCTCAAGTAAATTTGTAAGATTTTTTGTCATGCCAGACGACATATCTAGAACGGACACGTGAATATGCCATGGCTAGGACGGTGGGCGCGCGAGGCACGCTTAGCTCGCACTGCGGGCAACATCGGGGATCCGGTTCTGCGTCTGAGATTCCTGAGAACGGCGGGGCCTCGGACGTCCTTTGTGCGACGGCTGGCCCATGGGCAACTCCGTCACTGGATCTTCTGGGCAGGTCTCCTGCTGGTGCTGCTCATCCCCTTTCTGATGAAGCTCGCGGCGGGCAAGCCGGAACCGCTGCATGACGCGCCGATGCCTCCCCACCGGGCGCCGGCCGGCGAGGCTCAAAAAACCGTCCCGGTTTGGCAAGTCGAACAGACCGGCGATTCGGAAGTCTACAGCAACGGTCTACGTATCGATACGCGTTTCACGGTTGCCAACCGGCCCAGACTCTATACAGCGTTTCAGCGGGATGGGACCTCCTCCGTAAGCCGGGTCCGGCGCTCCCAGCCAGCCGGAATTGTCTACCACACCACCGAGAGTTGCCAGGCGCCGTTTGAAGCGCAGGATACCCCGGTTCTCAAGCGACTGGGGGAATCGCTGCTGGAGTACGTGCGCCGGAAACGCGCCTACCACTACCTGATCGACCGCTTCGGCCGCGTGTACCGGGTGGTCGCCGAATCCGATACCGCCTACCACGCGGGTTACTCCGTCTGGGCCGACGACGAATGGTTCTACGTGAATCTCAACGAGGGCTTTCTCGGGATTTCATTTGAGGCCCAAACGAGTCCCGGCCAGACGGAGGGAGTCGCGAGCCCAGCCCAGGTCCGCGCCGCCGCCATGCTGACCGAAATGCTCCGCAGCCGTTACCAGATTCCCGCCGGAAACTGCGTCACCCACGCCCAGGTCTCCGTGAACCCCTCGAACATGCTGGTGGGATATCACACCGATTGGGCGGCGGGCTTCCCGTTTGCGGAGTTAGGCTTGCCGGACAATTACCAGCGGGCGCTGCCTTCGCTCTGGGCCTTCGGCTTCGATTGCGAGCCGGCCTGGCTGGCTTCCAGCGGGAATCGCATGTCGTCTGGCGTCAAACTGGCGGAACAGGATATCGTGCGCCGGGCCGCCGCGGGGGGTATGCGGCCGGCGGCCTATCGGAAGGCGCTTCGCGAGCAGTACCGGACCTGGCTGGCGGAGGTCCGCCGGACGAGTCCGCCGATCGCTCAGCTCCGCTCCGGCTCCGCTGGCCGGTAGCCGTTCTCCCGCATCACGCGCCGCGCCGTTTCCGCCGTATCCGGCAGCACGTAAAAGAACGCGCCCGTGCGCACGCGTTGGAAGATGAAGCCGCCGCGATACTCATCGGCTTCCACCCCATAGTCTACACCGGCCGTGCTAAGGATCGCTTCCAGCCGCAACGCCTCGTTCAACCGCTTGGCGATATACACCAGCACGGGATCCTTGCCTTCAAAAAACGATGCTTCCTGGCGCATGTTTCCTTGAGAGGAGCGGTGGCCGCCGCCATCTTTACCATCTTAGGAGATATTTGGATGGAAGGATTAATGGCGGACTCCGCAGTGTGTTCGATCGGCCGTGAAGAGGAACTGCACTGGTTGGCGCTGACCCTGATCCCCGGCCTGGGCACCCGGATGGCGGGGAAGCTGCTGGATCGATTCCGCACGCCGCAGGCCGCGTTCCGCGCCTCGCGCAGCGAGCTGGAGGCGGCCGGAGTCAGCGGCGCGGTGGCCCAGAGCGTCGCCAGCGGCTGCTCCTTCGAGGACGCCTTCGACCAGCAGCGCAAAATGGCCGAGCGCGGCGCGGTCGCCATCGTGCGCAGCGACCCGCGCTATCCGGCTCTGTTGCGCGAGATCTTCGATCCGCCCATTCTGCTGTTTGCCCGCGGACGCCTGGAACTCCTGCAGCCCTTCCACTTCGCCGTGGTCGGTACCCGGCGCCCCACCCCGTACGGCCTGGCGGCCGCCGAAAGGCTGTCCGCCGACCTGGCGCGCGCCGGACTGACCATCGTCAGCGGCATGGCGCGCGGCATCGACACCGCCGCGCACAAGGGCGCGTTTTCCGCCGGCGGCGACACCGTGGCCATTTTGGGCTGTGGCGTGGACGTGATCTACCCTTCGGAGAACCGCAAGCTGGCCGCCGACTTGTCCGCCAAGGGACTCCTGCTCTCGGAGTTCGCCATGGGTTCCACCGCCTTTCCCCAGAATTTCCCCATCCGCAACCGGATTATCAGTGGCATGAGCGCCGGCGTCCTGGTGGTGGAAGGCGCCCAATACAGTGGCTCGGCCATCACGGCGAAGCTCGCGCTGGACCAGGGCCGGGAGGTCTTCGCCATCCCCGGCAACATCACATCCAAAGCGAGTTGGGGCCCTAACCTGTTGATAAAACAGGGCGCCAAGCTTGTCCAGGACTGGAACGACGTAATCGTGGAACTTCCCGCGGAGATCCGCCGTCAGTTAATCGAGCGGGGGCGAACCCGCCTGCTCGGGAACGCCGGTGCATCCCAAGACGGCGGTCAGGCATCCCACCTAGAGGGTGCTCTACCCGAAGTGGGTCGCAAGCTGCTTGCCGTCCTGCAAGTGGATACTGCCATACATTTGGACGATCTGATTCAGATTCTAGAAGATAGCTCGGCTTCCGAGCTGATCGCCGCACTTTTCGAACTGGAAATGCTGGGCCTTGTCAAGCAGCTTCCCGGAAAGAATTTCGTGAAAGTGTGGTAGCCTCTGGGATATCTATAAAACGTTGTTGAAGTCTTCTTATGCCGAAAGCTCTCGTAATCGTGGAATCGCCGGCCAAGGCGAAAACCATCAATAAATATCTGGGTAAGCAGTACGTCGTCAAAGCGTCGCTGGGCCATATTAAGGATCTCCCCAAGAAAGATCTGGCCGTGGATGTCGAGCACGGATTCGAACCTCGCTATGAAATCATCGAAGGCAAGCGCAAGCTACTCAGCGAGTTAAAACAAGCCGCCAAGGGCGTCGAATCAATCTACCTGGCAGCCGACCCCGACCGCGAAGGCGAAGCCATCTGCTTTCATTTGCAAGAAGAGTTGCAAGGCAAGAAAAACGGCGGGCCGCAAATCTACCGGGTGATGTTCAACGAGATCACCAAGAACGCCATTCAGAAGGCGTTTCAAAACCCCGGCATGGTAGACGAGAAGCTGGTGGACGCGCAGCAGGCGCGCCGCGTGCTCGACCGGCTGGTCGGCTACAAGATCTCTCCGCTTCTATGGGATAAAGTTCGGCGCGGCCTCTCCGCCGGCCGTGTGCAAACCGTGGCGTTGCGCGTGATCGTGGAGCGCGAAAGCGAAATCGCGGCGTTCATCAAGAACGAGTATTGGACCATCGACGCCGGCCTGGCCGCGCGCAAACCGCCGCTGTTGAACGCGCATCTGATCAAGAAGGACGACCAGGCGCCGGAACTCGGCAACCAGGAAGCCACCGATCAGGTGGTCGCGCAGCTCGATGGCGCCGAATACATCGTCAAGTCCGTCGGCACCCGCGAGAAGCGCCGCAACCCGGTCGCGCCCTTCATCACCTCCACGCTGCAGCAGGAATCCTCGCGCAAGCTGCGCTTCAGCGTCAAACGCACCATGATACTGGCGCAAAGGCTCTACGAGGGCATCGATCTCGGCAAGGAAGGCGCGGTTGGCCTGATCACTTACATGCGCACGGATTCCACGCGCGTATCCGAAGACGCGCTACAGGAAGCGCGCGCCTACATCGCGGTCAAGTTCGGGCCGGAGTTCTTGCCGGAATCCGCTAACATTTACAAGTCCAAGAAGGACGCGCAGGATGCCCACGAAGCCGTCCGCCCCACCTCCATGGAGCACAGCCCCGACGATGTGGCCAAGTATCTGGCCGAGGACGAGCTCAAGCTCTACCGCCTGATCTGGAACCGCTTCGTGGCCTCCCAGATGACGCCCGCGGTCTTCGACCAGACCACCATCGACATCTCGGCACGCGGCAAGGACTCCGGCGATTACCTGTTTCGCGCCACCGGGTCGGTGCTGAAGTTCGGCGGCTTTTTAAAGGTCTACGAAGAAGGCAAGGACCAGGCCGACGAAGAAGACGAGGAGATGAAACACAGGCTCCCCGCCGTGGCCGAGGGCGAACATCTCAAGCTCCGCAGCTTGGCGCCCGAGCAGCACTTCACCGAGCCGCCGCCGCGTTACAACGAGGCCACGCTGGTGAAGAAACTGGAGGCCGACGGCGTCGGCCGTCCGTCCACCTACGCCTCCATCCTCTCCACTATTCAGGAGCGCGAGTACGTGAGGAAGGAGGGCGGCCGTTTCTACCCCACCGAGCTGGGCAGAGTGGTCACCGGGCTGCTGCTCGAGAACTTCGACGATATTTTCGACGTCCAGTATACCGCCCGCATGGAGGAGGAACTGGACGAGATCGAAGCGGGGAAGATCGCCTGGCGCGTGGCCATCGGGGAGTTCTACGAAAAGTTCGACAAAGACCTGAAGCACGCCGAAGAGCACATGACCAACATCAAGCGGATGGAACGGCCCACCGACTTGATCTGCGAGAAGTGCGGCAAGCCCCTGGTGATCAAGTGGGGCCGCCACGGCAGCTTCATCGCTTGCACCGGATATCCCGATTGCACGTACACGCGCGAACTTACCGTCGATCTGCCGGATGTGGACAAAATAGACCTGGCCGAGCAGGGCGACGAAGAATACTGCGAGAACTGCGGCCGTCCCATGGTGCTGAAGAAGGGCCGCTTCGGCACCTTCTTCGCTTGCACCGGGTACCCGGACTGCAAGACCACCAAGCCCATCGGCGGCACGCAGAAGAAGCCCGATGTGCCGCTCGACGAGAAGTGCCCGGTGTGCGGCAGTAACATGGTGCTGAAGACCGGCCGTTTCGGCGAGTTCACCGCTTGCGGCAACTATCCTACTTGTAAGCACGTGAAGCAGAAGACCATCGGCATGAAGTGCCCGGAGTGCAGCGAGGGCGAGGTGGTGGAGCGGCGCTCCAAGCGCGGCAAGACATTCTACGGCTGCAACCGCTGGCCGGATTGCAACTTCGTGACCTGGGGCAAGCCGGTGCAGGAAAAATGCCCCGAGTGCGGCGGCCCTTACATGGTGGAGAAGTGGCTGAAGGCCGGGCCGGTGCTGCAATGTCCC
>CABEAV010001082.1_pt1 | contig 10643 bp, 11 predicted proteins | sample 3422231 | NCBI WGS metagenome assembly CABEAV01 (sample SAMEA5534326, study PRJEB31848) | metagenome | biome: tundra; feature: field; material: soil | place: USA | collected 2013-05 | depth 0.15 m | reverse complement strand
AGGCCGTGCGACCCCTGGTATCCTCGCGTTAGATCGCTCCTGATGGTCTCGACGCTGGCGTTATGACCACATCTAGAATTAGAGGCAGTCTCGAGGGCTTCTGGGCGCCGCGTGACCGAATCCCTCCCCGAACGCCAGTCAGGCTGAGCCATCCCTAGCTGCCGTAGGTAACCAATTGGTCGAGATCCATGTTGCCTCCCGACAGGATCACGCCCACCTTGCCGATGCCGCCTTGCAGTTTGCCGAACAGCAGAGCGGCCGCGCCCACGGCGCCGCTGGGTTCCACCAGGATCTTGAGCCGCGTGAGCAGGAACTTGACCGCCGCGCGGATTTCATCGTCGGTGACCAGCAGAATCTGCTCGACCAATTGGCGGATTATCGGGAAAGTCAGTGCGCCGGGTTGCGGAGCGCGCAGGCCATCGGCGATGGTTTGGGGCAGCGGGATGGACCGGCGCTCGCCGGCCTGGAAGGAGAGAAATGTGTCGTTGCCGTCGGCCGGCTCGACGCCGAAGAGACGGATCGAAGGGCGCATGTCCTTGGCGATAGTGGCGCAACCCGAGAGCAGCCCGCCGCCGCCGACCGGGGCGATCAGGGCATCCAGGTCCGGCGCGTCTTCCAGCAACTCGAGCGCCGCGGTTCCCTGCCCCGCCATGATCAACGGATGATCGAAGGGCGGCACCAGCGTGGCGCCGGACTCTTCGAGAATGCGGGCGGCGATGGCCTCGCGGCTTTCCCGGAGGCGATCGTATGGCACGATGCGAGCGCCGTGCGCACGCGCGCTATCGAGCTTGGAACGCGGCGCATCGGCAGGCATCACGATGGTGGCGGCGGCGCCGGCATGACGCGCCGCGATGGCCACCGCAATGGCGTGATTACCGGAGGAAAAGGCCACTACGCCGCGCGAGAGATCGGCGGGCGGGATGGACAGGATCAGGTTGGATGCCCCGCGGATCTTGAATGCACCGCCAGTCTGCAGGTTCTCGCACTTGAAGAAGACGCGCGCTCGGGCGGCGGCGTCGAACTCGGATGAGGTGATCACCGGAGTGCGCTTGACGAGCGGCCGTATGCGGGCCGCGGCGGCGCGAACGCCGTCAGGGGTTATGTGGGACACGGTTCGATTGTAGCGTCTATGTAGCGTGGGCAGGTGTGGGACGCCCGCTGAGCTACCGGCCAGGCCTTACTCTGCCGGACCTGATGCCCGGTTTCCGGCGCGATACGCCAGTCTCAAGCGCAATCAGCAAGCGAACCTGGTGCCGCGTGCGCCTGGTGCGCTCCAGCAACTGCAGAATTCGCCGGACCTCGGCACGCAACTGCTTCTCAAGCAAAGTACTCCTGGGTTGCAGCTTCATTTTTCGGCCTCCCTAACAACCAGTACAGCTAGTACCTGTTGGGTAGTGAGTTGAGATGTCCGAACGTTTCGGTCTGGCAACAGAAATCTGTAAAATGTTTTGGTGGCGCAGCCCCGGGCGTCTCCGGGCAGCACGGATCATGCTTGCTCGTCGTCCAGCCCGCATCCGAGAGTGCTCAGGTATTCGTCCGAAGTGTAGAGCGAAAAACCAAACGACGCGGGTTCGAGCGGGGTAAACGGCGTGAGTCCCCGATAGCAGGCGAACAGACTATCGGCATAGGCGTAGTACTCTTCCAGGAATTCGGCGGAAATCACGCCGAAATCCGGCGGGTTTGGGAACACCGCATTGACGCCGATGGCCCGCGAGAGAATGCGGCGGTAGTCGATGACGCCCCAGCTTTCGAAGCGGGCCGCTACGCCCGGCGGCGTGCGGTTGACCAGGAGGTCCGCGAAACTCTGTGGCCGGATTCCGGCATTCGCCAGCGTTTCGTCGCGGCCCGCGAAATCCACGCACTGCGCGATCCAGCGCATAACGTCCTTTCCGGCTAGGGAAAGCATACGAAATTCGGCATATCGGGCGCGCAGTAAGGGTTCTTTTTCCAAGCCGGGCTCGCCCATGCCGCCGAGATACAACGCCAGTTTGATGCTGTCGAAAGACGCCGACGCTTCCAGTCCACGGCCGAACGGATGCAAAATCAAGGGAGGCAGGTCCCACCAGCGCCCGTGCCACGAGGTGTCTGCGGAATGAGTCATCTCTAAATAGCATATCGGCAGGCTGCGGCAAAGGGTTTACCAAGAAGGTTTGGCGGCATCGCCGGGCTACATCACAGAAGTTCACGCCCGCGCTCTTCGAAGGTGCGCAGGTTTGAGATCTGGGGAAGTAGGGAACCCTCCGATCGAAGTTCCCAGCCCGGCGCCGGCGCGAGCTGGAGGCGGGACTTGAGCACATCCAGCACGTACCCTTCGATTCCGCTGCCGCGCGGGCCGCCGCGAGCATCCGCGTCGAACTGGAGAAGCAAGGTACGACGATCGGGCCTCTCGATACGCCGATCGCCCACGTTCCGGGGTTGCGGGTAGTCGATTGGACGTGCATAAATGGGTATCCGCCTCACTCAGGTGGCCGCCGCCCCGCCGGGCGATGTAGAGCGGGCGCCCTCGCCTTCGACCGGTCCCCTGGCCGGTCTGCAAGCACGCTTGGACTGCGCACCGACGGCGTTGGTTCGGAACGTCGTGGCCTGCACTGGCAGAAGCCCGTGGAGTTACAGGCTACTTCGCGGAAATCGCACTATGTTTCTTCAATAGCTCGATGGTCTCTTCCAGCGGCAACGCCTTCACGGTGTGCCCGTTTCCAGCCATATCGTGTGCACGAAACATCGAGTTATAGATGGCCTCTTCCGTTGCCTCAATCACAGCCTCAAACAGCGGAGACATGCTCCCATTCGTCAGCAGCACCTTCGGCTGATACATTGCGCTGTCGGCCTGTATGCGAACCCCCGGAGCAGCCGAAAAGGCAATCACGTAATCGCCGCTACCATTGCTTTCGCTCGACCCCGTGCGCGCCAGCCCCAGCATTGCGCGTGCCGCCAGGCGGTTCAGATTGCGGTGATCAATCGGAGCATCGGTCGCCACCACCACCATGATCGACCCATCCGCCGTCTGTGGACCCGGCATCCGGTTCGCGGCGCCCTTGTTTTGCTGCAGGTAATTTATCAAGTAGTGGTTGCCCAGTTCCTTGGCAACCGGAACACCAGCAATACTCAGGATTCCCCCGAAGTTTGTTTGGACCAAAACTCCTATAGTGTAGCCGCCGAGCGAGTCCGGAAGCCGCCGTGATGAAGTTCCGATTCCGCCTTTGAATCCAAACGCTATTGTGCCAGTGCCGGCACCCACCGCACCTTCTTCCACGGGCCCTTCTCTTGCATTCGCGATCGCTGAGAACACATCCTCTTCCGTAATTGGACGCGATCGGATGTCGTTTAGGTAACCATCATTCGTCTCGCCTACCAGCGGATTCACCGACTTCACATCTTCATCGCCGGGCAGCTTCAACATATAGCCGATCAACGAGTCCGCAACTCTACCCACCGAGAGTGTAGAAGTCAGCAGAATCGGCGTTTCGATTTCTCCCAACTCATTCACCTGGGTGGAACCGATCAGTTTTCCAAAAGCGTTGCCCACAAAGACCGCACCCGGCACCTTCTCCTTAAACAGATTCCCTCCGTGCGGCAGAATCGCAGTCACACCCGTGCGGACGTTGTCTCCCCGAATCAGCGTGGTTTGACCGACTCTGACACCCGCCACATCCGTGATGGCGTTCAACGGCCCCGGCTGCAAAATGCCGATGTGCACTCCAAGGTCGCGAATCCGCGGTCGCACTTCTGTTTGAGCGAACACCATAGGCGGCGCCAACACGCACGCACAGATGAGCAGGAATCTTGCCCTATCGATGGTCTTTTCCGCAGACATGACGCTTCCATATCATACAATGGACTCAGCCGATGAAACCGCGGTTGTATCTCGCGCCCTGGCTGGTCTTGCTTGGGGCGCCTATGCACACTGGCGCCCAAGTGCCGCCGGGCGATCTGGGCCAAAAAGCAAAGGTCGAGCGCGAGATGGTCGCGTTCGATCCCGACTATCGGAAATCGGTTCGCGCGCGCGAGGCGGAAGCGCTGTCGCTCGCCGCCCAGGTTCGCGCGAACGAAGCCCGCGGCCGGAAGACCTCGTGTTCCCACCAGATTATGAACGAGACGCTTTGGATGCTGGGCCACACAGCGGACTTCGCCAGGATCGATGGCCGCCTGCGCGACCTGAAGGCGAGCATCGCCTCCCCGGAGCGGGAGAGTATCGCCCACGAACAGGACCCGGAAAACGGCAGTTGGGGCAGGTGTTATACCGAATGGTCTTTCAAGCTGGACGGCATCGCCGGACCATTTGCTCCTGGACCCCGATAGAACTCCGCCACAGCCAAGATCGGATGCGTCCCCTTTCAAAATAGGTCACCATGTGATAGGTCGTGCTTGGGCGCCATGGTGAACACCCTGCTGGCGGTAAAGAACCAACCCTATCCCGTTGGCTGGCTCAACCGGGGAGGTTATTCGAACCATCACAACATGGACGTGGTTTCACTGCTGCGGTTCGGCTGGCCGTCCTTGAAAGCTGAACAGAAACGGGTGGCGGCGGAGATTGACAAGATGTTCCGGTAGTGAGCTTCCGGGAGCCGAGGCAGCGCGCCAGAAGATCGTGCGTTTCATCGAGGAACACATCGGCAACGGCGGCGCCGGGGGCGAATATTACCGGAGCGCGCTGAAAGACCTGAAGCTCTGATGGCTCCTATTCATAGGGCCCCGACCGGTCGGAGGCGATCCGGGCGTCCAGCCTGTGATATCGGAATTGTAGTTGTGCAGGGGAGGTTTCAATTTATATACTTCGAGGACGATGCGACCACGGTGTGGTACCGATTGCGGATCAGGGACCGAAAACTGGAGGGCTTGGCCAGCTTGAAAGGCCTGAGAATGGCGCCGTCAGGCCTGGGCTGGATCGGACTGACTCCGGACGGTTCGCCGATCTCGACGAGGGATGCGGGCAGCACCGGGATCTACGCGCTCGATTGGGAAGCACCCTGACGGCTGGCATGCGGGGGTTATGATGGAATGGTGATGCGCGGACCGGTGACGAAGAAACCGTTGCTCGCACGTTGGTCATCCGTTGCGCCGCCGCTGCTGCTGTTGGTAATCTGCTGCGGCTTCTACTGGCGGCTGATCCTCTCCCGCGAATACAGTTGGCTTGAGAGCCCCGATCTGGTGCGCATGGAGGCGCCCCGATTCCAGTTCCAAGCGGTGCGCTGGCACTCGGGCGCCTTCCCGCTGTGGGATCCCCACCAGTGGTGCGGGCAGCCCTTTCTCGGGCAGATCGTGGGCGCAGCGAACCCGGTGAATTGGCCCTTCTTTTGGCTGCCGCTCGGCAAATCGGGCAAGATCCCGCTGGACGTTCTGCATTGGTATTATGTGGCGATCCATTGTCTGGGCGGTCTATTCGCCTACTTTCTGTGCCGGGACCTGCAACGTTCGCGTGCGGCCTCCTTAACGGGCGCTATCGTTTTTGCCCTGGGTGGATTCTTCTACAGCGCCCCCTGGCCGGAGGTGATGGGAGGCTACCTGTGGACGCCGTTGGTGTTTCTGTTTTTGCTGCGCGTGCTGAGGGCCGATCGGTCCGTGGCCAGCGCGGCGCTGTGCGGCCTGTTTTTGGGCGCCGCATGGCTCAGCGGCCATCATGAGATTCCGATCTATCTCTCTTTCACGGTGGCCGCCGCCTGGCTCTACCACTTTGCTTGCGATCGAGCGGGCAGGGCGCGCCTGCTGCGACTGGCCGCGATTGCTTTATTGATTGCCATTCTGACCAGTGGTTTTCAAACCGTGCCGGGCTATGAGTACGCCAGGCTGGCGCAGCGCTGGGTGGGCGCGGACCACCCGGTAACTTGGAACGAGGCGATCCCCTATGCGGTGGATACTAATTACTCTTACCGCCCCGGCTCCCTACTCAACCTGTTTGTTCCATTTCTGGCCAACGATGCAAACGATTATCTCGGAGTCGTGGCGCTGGCGCTGGCGCTCCTCGGCGTGGTCACCTGCTGGAAGGAGCGTGGAGCGCGGCTATTCACCGCGGTGGCGCTGTTCGGTTTGCTGTTTGCGCTGGGCGCTTACAACGTTTTTCACGGCATTGCATACGCCGTGGTGCCGCTTTTTGGCAAGACTCGCACGCCGGTGCGGCTGCTTTCGATGTTCGATTTCGCCGCGGCGCCGCTGGCCGCCTACGGGTTGGACGCCCTGCTGGCGCGCAGCGGAGCGCCGGTGGTGCGCGGCATCGCGATCGCTCTGGCGGCGCTGGGCGGCGGCGTGTATGCCGTAGCGCTGGCCGCCGGCGTAATCCATGCGTACGATCCCAACCAGAACGCGATGTTCGCCGGCCTGATGGCCCTGCTGCTGGCCGGCGTGCTCGCGGCCTGGCAAAGGCGTGTTGTTCGGGCGCGATTCGTGATAGCGGCGGTCGTGTCGTTAATCCTGGTCGGGTTCGGGCCGGTGACCGGCAGTTTCTCCGAGCGCTCCCAGGGCCACGGCGCTTCGGTCGCAGAGCTGAGCGCGTACGACGACATCGCCCGGTTTCTCAGGTTGCAACCGGAGTTGGTGCGGATCGACTTCAACGATACCTTCAATTTCGGCGACTGGCAGGGCATCGATTCGCTAAGGGGCTTTGGAGCCGGCGTCACGTCAAACCTGTTGCTGCTCGAATGGCCGAAGCCGCGCGTCCAGGACTTGTTAGGGGTGACTTACACCGTGGCGAAAGCGCCTAACCGGCCGGAGCAGGCGTTGGCGTTTCAGGGATCCAGCGGCTTCAATGTCTATCGCAACCCGCGTGCGTTTCCGCGCGTGTGGACCTTGCACCAGACAGCGCTCATGCAGACCGCCGATCAAATGCGGGCGGCGATGGCGGACCCCGGTTTCGATCTGCGGGCTACCGCCCCCATGCTGGAGGCGGGGCCAGCGCTGGAGAAGTGCGCTTTGCCGGACGAAGCGTGGATGACGGGCCGGAACGCGGGGTCGGTAGCTTTCCAAGCGCGGATGGGCTGCCGCGGCATGCTGGTGATTGCCGACACCTGGTACCCGGGTTGGTATGCCACCGTTGACGGCCATCCAGCGCCGATCTATCAGCCTTACGCGGCATTGCGGGGCGTGGTTGTGGAGCGGGGCTTCCACACGCTCGCCATGCACTACCGGCCGCGGTCGGCGTTGCTGGGGGCGGCCATGAGCGTGGCGGGGATCCTGCTGGCGTGCGTGCTGGCGCTTGGGGGAGCGGTGCTCACGCGCGCAAATGCGGTTAAGATATAGGTAATACGGCTTGACTTCTCTCATGGCCGCCGTAACGGAAACGCGGCAATATTTGGCGAGCGTCAAGCGAGATCCAGCGAACCATAACGGGGCCACCGAGGATCGTCTTGCTCAGTTTTGGACCAGAGCAGGAATCGATATGACGGCCGTTGATGGTGAATTGGCGATCAGGTATCTGAAAAGTTGGCTTCCGCCCGAACTGCAGCGACCACAGCGGCAGTTTCAGCTTTTCGAGTCTGTTGTTGACGTTCTGCGACCTCCCTGTCCCGAGTTAGACCCTGGACAAGGAATAGAGGCACAACAGGTAAGGTGAACCGCTGATACGTAGACTTTCGGTCCTCAGACAATCCTCGGAGCCGGGATGCCATCGTCTTACTCGCGCTGCTGTAGTCCACGGTCCGCGGTAACCATCACGTCGAACGCCGCCATTTCCGCAGCATTCAAAAGATCCCCGTTTTCAAGCTGCGGCGGCCAGCTCATTTCGACGACGGTGCGAACTTCGTGCCCGCCGAGGAAGCCGCACGCCAACCGGAACATTCTTGTCAAACAAGATGCGCAACGCGATGGCTCTTGGCGTAAGACAGAATCGCCTGAATACGATCCTCGGGCAGCTCGAACTGCTCCGAGATTTCGGCCACGCTTACGCCGTAGTCGAAGTTATCGACAATCGCGTTGACTGGCATTCGCGTGCCGCGCAGCACGGGAGAGCCGCTCAGCACGCGCGGGTTGACTTCAACCAAGGGGCACAGTGCCCAGTCGATTGTCTCTTCCGCTGGCATGACGATACCTCTCTGACAACATGATCCCACTTTGGCGCCGGGAACACCAGCCGCCGAGCGGGAATCGCCGCGCCGCCCTATCGCCTACGACAGGCTGAAGCCTGTCCCACCAAGAGCGGGTTCTGGAGAACCCGCGCAGGCCTGGAGGCCCGCCCCACGGCGCGCGACGAGACTTATGGATAGTAATACAATCATCCTTCCAGCTTGAACCGCGTCTGCGCCACCCGGTAGAGCGGCCGCCACACCGACCGGTTCACGCACACCACCAGCGCCGCCATCACAATGGTTGAAAGCAGGAGCAGGTCCCAGTTGCCGGAATCCGTCGCGGAGCTGATCTGCGCGCCGAGGCCGATGGTCTGCAACGTCTTCCCTTTGAAGTGGAAGTATTCGGCCACGATGCTGGCATTCCACGCGCCGCCCGACGCCGTCACCATGCCCGTGACCAGGTACGGGAAAATGCCTGGCAGGATCACGATGCGCCAGCGTTCCCACTGCCCGAAGCGAAACACGTCCGCTACTTCGCGCAGATCCGTGGGAATCGCCATAGCGCCCGCGACAACATTGAACAGCACATACCACTGCGTCCCGAGCAGCATGAGCAGGATCGATCCCACCCCCAATCCGCCACCCATGCGGATCAGCGCCAGCAGAAGCACGGGAAACAACGCCGTGGCCGGGACCGACGCGGCCACTTGCGCGAACGGCTGAGCGAAGCGCGCCAGCTTAGGATTGAAGCCGATGGCCACGCCGGCGGGTATGGTCCAGGCAGCCGCAATCAACAGGGAGGCTATCACGCGCGCCCACGTTGCGGCCGCCCCTTGCAGCGTGGAAACCAGCTCCGGCGCCGTCAGGGTCTTGAGCGTCATCGCCGCTTCGAACAGCGAATAAAGGATCGCTCCGCCCAGCAAAACGCCCACCACCATCGCCACTACCATCTTCCAGTGCGCCGTCGGCTGCGGCGTCTCCGCTATCTCCGGATGGCGCGCCGCGCGCAGGCTGATGCGCTCGGACAACGGCGCCAATACGGCCATGCGGAAGCGCTCCAGCAAGTTCGACCGGCGCAACATATTGAGCACCGCCGAAGAGGGCTGCGCGCCGCTCTCCACCTGCTCGAACTTGAACTTGTCCGACCAGGCGATGGCCGGCCGCCACACCAACTGATCGATCAGCAGAATCACGCCGATCATCGTGCCCAGGCCCCAGAAAATGGCGCTCGTGTCTCCGGCGCTGGCGGCGGTTTGCAGGTACGATCCCAGCCCCGGCAGCCGGAAATCGCGCTTGCCGAGCATGAACATTTCGCAGGCCATCAGGAAGAACCAGCCGCCCGCCACCGAGACCATGGAGTTCCAGACCAGGCCGATCGCGCCATACGGCAGTTCCAGTTCCACGAAGCGTTGCCACTTGCCGAAGCCATAAATGCGGGCGGCTTCCCGCAGCTCGCGCGGAATGGATTTCAGCGAGGCATAGAAGCTGAACGCCATGTTCCAGACTTGGCCCGTGAAGATCAGCAGGATCGCGCCGAATTCCACGCCGAGTTGCCGCGTCGGGAATAGCGCCACCATGGCCAGCATCACGCCCGGCAGGAAGCTCAGCACCGGAATGGATTGCAGGATGTCGAGCACGGCCACCATCAGGCCTTCGATGCGTTTGTTGTACGCCGCGATGTAGCCGTATCCCAGCGCGAACAGCAGGCTCAGCACGTAGGCCAATGAAATACGCACGACGGAATAAAACGCATAGAGCGGCAACGCGCGGGGTGAGCGGGAGATCTCGGCCGCCGGCGTCATGGCGCCGAACCAGTATCGCGTGATCACCAGCAGGCCCTCGATTCCCGCCAGCACCGCGGCGAAGACCACCAGATCCAGCAGCACGGACCAGGTGCGCTCCCCGATCACGGTGCGGGAAAGTACGGGCCGGAGCGTCAACGCGAAACCGCCTCAGGCCGAGAGGCCGCGGGCGCCTCTTCCGGAAGGAAGAACCGGTGGGTGTCGGAGTCGTGATCGAACAACTCCGCGTAGCGGCCCCATCCGATGGCCGTTTCAAGCTGCGCCTTGGCTTCCTCCTCGCTGAAGTGCTCATCGAGCAAATCTTCGAAGACGCCATCCGGCAGCGTGTGGTCGGCGCGGGCTTCGAGCGACCGGGTAATCTGGCGGATGAGCGCGATGTTTTCGAGCGCGGCGGCGCGGAACAGCTCTTTACGCCGCAGGATGTCGGCCTCGGCAAACGCGCGGCCCGCCGGAGTGATTTCGACGTCGCCTTCTTCCAGCCTGGCGAACCCCAACAGCACGGCAGCATCCACCACCGGCAGCAAATCGTCGATCTCAAACGACAGCGCGGCGGCCAGCCGGTACATATCGTCGCGCCCGTTGTGGTCCGCCAGCATCTCGAGCAGACCGGCTATCGCGCCGCGCCGCGCATGCGGCAGCATCTGATATTTTGGCTTGGCGCGGGGGGCCATGGCGGCCACCGGCTCGAGCGCCGGCGCCAAGTCGGGCCGCGTCAGGACGCGGTAAATGTAGTCGACCAGGTTGGTGAAGCGCGCATCCTTGCGGTCGCGCGGGCGCTCCAGCGACACCCGGAAGTCGGTGCGGATGGTGGCCGGATTCTTGCCCAGCACTATGATGCGGTCGGCCA
>CABEAV010001080.1_pt1 | contig 10667 bp, 6 predicted proteins | sample 3422231 | NCBI WGS metagenome assembly CABEAV01 (sample SAMEA5534326, study PRJEB31848) | metagenome | biome: tundra; feature: field; material: soil | place: USA | collected 2013-05 | depth 0.15 m | reverse complement strand
TGTCCCAAACTGTCGAGGAGCCGGCGGCGCTCCCAGCGGCTCCGGCAGCGCTCCCAGCGGCTCCGGCAGCGCTCCCGGCGGCTCCGGCGACGCTTCCGGCGGCTCCGGCGACGCTTCCGGCGGCTCCGGCGGCACCGGAGACAGGCGCCGACTGGCCCGGCTTTCGCGGACCCCATCGCGACGGCATCATCCCCGGCGTGCGGATCGAGACTGACTGGTCTGGGTCGCCGCCGGTCCAGCTATGGCGCCGGCCGATCGGACCGGGCTGGTCGTCCTTCGCGGTCCGCGGCGACTTGCTCTACACCCAGGAGCAGCGCGGTAGCGACGAGGTCGTGGCCTGCTACAACGCGACCACCGGCAAGCCGGTGTGGACGCACCGCGACCCGGCCCGGTTCTGGGAGTCGAATGCCGGCGCCGGTCCGCGCGCGACACCCACCCTCAGCAACGGTCGCGTATACACATTTGGGGCGACCGGAATCCTGAACGCGCTCGACGCCCGCAACGGCGCCGTCGTGTGGTCGCGCAACGCGGCGTCCGACACCGGCAAGAAGGTCCCGGGCTGGGGCTTCGCGAGTTCGCCGCTGGTGGTCGATGGCGTCGTCATCGTGGCCGCCGCCGGCAAGCTCGCCGCCTACGAACTCGCCACCGGCAAACCGCGCTGGTTCGGCCCGAACGGCGGCGATGGCTACAGCTCGCCACAGCTATTCACGATCGACGGAGTCGCGCAGATCCTGCTGATGAGCGGACACGGCGCCGCCAGCGTCGCGCCAGCCGACGGAACGGTACTTTGGGATTACCCGTGGGAGTCGGGCACCCGCATCGTGCAGCCGGCCCTGACCTCGGATGGCGACGTCCTCTTGATCGCCATGGGCGCCGCCGGGGGGACCGGCATGCGCCGCATCGCGGTCGCGCACGGACCCGGCGGATGGACCGTCGCAGAGCGCTGGACGTCGGCCGGGCTGAAGCCCTACTTCAACGACTTCGTCGTTCACAATGGCTATGCCTTCGGCTTCGACGGCAGCATCCTCGCGTGCATCGACCTCAAGGACGGCAAGCGCAAGTGGAAGGGTGGACGCTACGGCAACGGCCAGCTCGTCGTGTTGCCCGACCAGGACGTGCTGCTGGTGCTGTCGGAGGAAGGCGAGCTGGCGCTGGTCGCGGCGGCCCCCGACCAGTTCAAGGAGCTCGCGCGGTTCCCGGCGATCGAGGGCAAGACCTGGAACCACCCGGTGCTGGTCGGCGACCGCCTGCTGGTTCGCAATGGCCAGGAGATGGCCGCGTTCCGGCTGCCCCTCGCGCGCGATCGCGCCCGGACGGGAACTTACTAAGTACTCCAGTTCATAAATACGCCGACGTATTTTTGAGAGGCTACCGGAGGGTTCCCTGCTGCTCGAATTTGTCGAGCAGATTCTTGAGGTCGTCGCGAGTGAACGTCCATTCGAATGGCCGCGCGGTCGCTTCCCAGTAGTATTGAAAATCTAGCAGTCGGTCAGCGACGGCATCCAGATCGCTGAAGTCGTTCGGCGTGAGGACCTTTCGTTGCACGATCGAAAAGTAGATTTCCACCTGATTGAGCCAACTGGCATGGATGGGCGCGTGAATAGCATCGTTGTAAGGCGGTCGTGTCATCACCTGCTCTACCAAGCGATCGAACGGGGCGATTCCATTCTTGGTCTCGCACCGACCGAAGACCCTGGCGTTGTGGACATCCAGGGCGCTGAGGTACACCCAGGCTCCGCCGCGCTGGTACGCATGCTCTACCCGCATCGAGCGGCGCGGCCGGCAAGACCGGGTTGGATGTTTCCGAACGCGCGCTTGGATGCTGGTCTTTTCATCTGCTGAGATGACGAACTCGTCATCCTTCAGCGCTTTGCTCTGCCACTGGCGGGCATACAGGTCCAACAAGCGACCGGCTTTCTCGGCGAAGTCGGGATCTCGCGGAAAGATCCAACTGCGGTGGTACCAAGGACGAATCGCATCCTGGTGCAACCAACGCCACAGCGTACTGCCGCTGATCGAGGCCACCAATCCGCTGCGGCGCACCTCACGCACCAGATCGCTGGTGCTCCAGCATGGTTAGCGGCAGCTTATGAGTGGCCGGCAACTCGCATGCCCACCCGTGCAGATAACAACTGAACTGAATATAACGCTGGAGTGCCGGCCTCCAATGGGCCGTATATGCTCTGTTTCTAACCATTTCCCCGCCATTCGCGCACAGGGCGCCCACGTTGCGCCGACGCCGCCCGCCTGGACGTGTGGTGCCACCTGAATGGACCCGGGCCGGCGACGCCAGAGCGCCATCCGGATTATTTTAGTAGCGGGAGCAGCCCATCAGTAAGGACGCAATCTGGCTAAGATCATATCCCGCCATAATCGGGAAATATGCAAAGTCTGCCTGGTCATTGGCTGCAATCTGGACGGTGTCATCTCGCCACATCCGACGAAACATCCATGGCAACTCATGGGGTAATGTGTCACTCCAGATCGCATCTCCGAGTGGACCGTTTGCACGAATCCAGACGTAAACGCCGTCCCTCATGCACGGCCAATCGCGAGATGCCCTTCCAAGCTGCGGATCATAAATGACGATCTTGGCAGCGGTGTCTTTGACGGTTTCCCCGTAGATGCTAAAACTGCCGGGATGTCGTTCGGTTTGGCGATCCGGAACCCCTCTCCGCAGCGGCATCGCCGCGGCCCGTTAGTTACGGCGCCCTTCTTCCTTCAGGGACTGCCGGTAACGCACCAGCAGCGTGGCGCGATTATGCCGCAGATCCATTCCACTCGGCCCGGCGGGATATGGCTTATCGCCCATCAGGCCTTTCCAGAGGAGACGATTGAAACCGGCAGGATCGACGCGATCTTCCGACGTGAAATCCATGCCTTCGCTGGCCCGCGCCCAATAGGTCGCATCGTGCGACGGCTTTGGCACGACTAAGCCCGTGGGTTGCGGGGGCAGCGGCAGCGACACACCAGGGGCATATAGAAGCGCCGAGGGCGCGGCGGTAAAGCTCCATGCGCTGGGCGTGGTATTGAAGATATCGGCCATGGGTCTGGCCAAGGCGTCGTTCAGATTCATCGGCGGCAGGCCCAAAACCTCTTCCATGGTGCGCACGAAATCGATCGTATTATACGGCGTCGAGATCAGGGCCCCCTGCTTCACGAAGGCACCCGCGACGAAGGCCACGCTGCGGTGCGAGTCGACATGGTCGCCGCCGTCTTGCGCATCGTCCTCCAGGACGAAGATCAGGGTGTTATTCGCGTACGGGCTACTGGCTATCTTCTGCACCAGCAGGCCGACCGCATAATCGTTATCGGCCACTTGCAGATCCGGAGTGTTCACGCCGTCGATGGCGGCGCTGAAATTGCCGGTGTGATCGTGCATAAAACGAACCAGGCTCAGGGAAGGCATCCCCGTACTGCGCCGGGCGGTTTGGCTATGCGGAGCGCACGGGAGCGCGGTGGGTGCGGGGGCCGGCTTGCGGGACTCCGGCGCGCGGCACGCGGGCACCAGATAGTTGTTATCGAACTCGCGGGCCCACTCCGCGTAGCGGTAATAATCCGGGAAGGCGTTGTCGAATCCGCGGAAATAGGGATCGGTGCGGGGGGCCAGCGTGACATTCGTGGGATAAGCTACTACGATGCCGTCCGCCGCCGGGTTTTCGATCAGGGGAATCGTGTTGGTGGTGGTGTTATAGCGCGTTTGGTCCACGAAAAAGCCGTAGTTCCGCACCGTAAGATTGGCGCGCAACGCGGCGTCCCACAGATAGCCGGTGTTTATTTCGTTGCCGGGTCCATCGGGCGCGGCCACGTCGGTCTGGCCGGGCAGCAGATCCGGATCGTCGGGCGTAAAAGGATCGGCGTACTGGCGCTCGGCGAGTGTCGGATAGGCGACGTTCACGCTGCGATTCACACCCTCGGAGTCGATGCTGAGCCCGCGTGACACGCCGACAGCGGAGGAGTAAAACACCGGAAACTGGCGCTCGATCACGTCGGGCGCGCGCGCGGAAGTGCTCCAGGGCCAGCCGTCGTTGCTGACTTCGGCGGTCACCAGGAAATTGTCGAGGGTGACAAAGTTCAATGCCAGGTTGTGCAGATTGGGCGTGACCGCCTGGCCGAACTCGGTCAGATCGGGATCGCCATTGCCTACTTCCAGGTCGCCCAGAATCTGGTCGTACGTCCGGTTCTCCTTGAGGATGAAGATGACATGCTGCACACCGGCGCGCACCGCCGCCATGACGGCCGCGTCGCCGGCGCTCTCGGTGAACGAGAAGCGGTTGTTCACGGCTACCTGCGCGGTAAGCGTGGTCAGTTGCGCGGCGGTGGGGCGTGGAAATGTCTGGAAACCGGCCTTGAGTAATTGGGGATTATATTGGTTCGCCGGAATGCAACTTGGGTACGTGGGCGCGCCGCCGCTGTAGCAGAAGCCGGGATTCGCGCCGGTCGGCGATTTTCCGTTGACCGCATAAACCCAGGATCCATCGGCGCTGAAGCTCACCGAGTTGGGATACCAACCGGTGGGAATCAATCCCACCACCTGGTCGCCGCTATTGGTTCCGCCGAGCGCCACCACGGCGATGCAGTTCAAATTGCCGTTGGTCACGTAAAGCTGCTTCTCGTCCGGCGACAGCGTGGCGCTATCGGAGTTTGCGCCGGTATATTGCGCGAGGGCCGTGGGCAACACGCCCGGTGGAGCGATGACCGGAATGGTCTCCAGGATGGCGTTGCTGGCGGTCGCGATTACATCTACGGTATCCGTTTCGTCTTCGACGACATAGAGCAGCGACTGCGCCGCGTTCAGGGTCATCTTGTTGGGTTGACCTTTCACTGAGATGCGGGCCGTAACCACAGGCGTTCCGCTGAGGCTCACGACATCGATCTCGCGGTCGCGAACGCTGGATATGTAGGCCGTGGCGCTGGCGGCGCTTCCCTTCACCGCCACCCAAAACGCATATTCGCCGCCCGGCACGCCGGCTTGGGCGGGGTTGCTCTTGCCGGGGCGCAGATCGAGTTCCGTGCCCTTCGACCAATTGCCGTAGCCGCCGCTGAATACGGTTATCGAATCGTTGTAGTAATTGGCCACCACCAGCGTCTTGCCATCTTTCGAAATGGCCAGACCGGCTGCGCAAGGCTTCACACCGACCTGCGCGTTTACAGGGCCGGTGCCCCCTGGCTGCACGCTCAGGCCATTGCCGGCAGTATGCCCCATGGTGAGCGCCGTGGGCTGTTCCTCGGCCCATGTTCCATTGGAACCGAGCGTAACGGTGTGGATGTTATCGTCCGAGCCACCCGCCACGTAAAAATGCGTGCCGGAGGGATCGAAGACGATGCCGTTGTAGGTGTTGGGGATCTGCACGACCTGCTTCTTCACCGGCTGGTGGGCCGAGATGTCGTAGATGAACACGAACTGGCTCGTGATGCGCGATGTGAGTGAGCCAGTGAAGACCACGTTAAATCCGCTGCACAGAACCAGCAGCGTCTTGCCATCGGGACTGGCTACGGTGGTCACAGCTTGTCCGGCCAGCCAGGACGGGTTGGCGGTCAGATCCGGGTTCATCGGCTCGAAACGGGAGCCGGGGGGCGCCAGCGGCGTGATCTGCTGGCCCATATTGGGCAGGTCCTGAGAGTCCGGGTTGGCCGTGTCTTGCGCATGGGCGAAGGTGCTTGACAGGCAAAACACCATCGTCAAACCCGCCGCCGCGCGCGGCAGCCGGTGCTGCACTTTCTTGGTCATTTGCTGGAGGCTCCGAATTCACAGTGCCGGAAGGCAGTCGATATTCTCTCGATTATTCATCCTTTAGTTTTGCCTGGTTGACCGGCGCGTCCGTCAAGGTTCAACCCATGTTCAGTTAATGTCTGCACGGGCAGGCTTTCACCTGCACCACCAGCTCAGAGGGAAAAAGTCCGGGGGCGACCCGGACGAGAGCGCTCTTCTAACCCCGCAAGCCGGTCGTCGAAGAACCGCTTGCGCCACATGGATACCACATCACGGCGGGTGTCCAGCCGTCGAGCAATCTCGTCGTTGCTCAAACCTTCGGCGGCCATCAAAATCATCCTGGCTCGCTGGACTTGAAAATACGGCAACGTATATTTGGCCGCGCGCCTGTTCAGTTCGGCGGCTTCCGCAGACGACAAGTAAATGAGAAACGGACTCGTTCTGGGCATCGCGAACCACCATTTCCACGATGCCACAACGGAGGGCGTCCGGCAAGCTGATAATACGTAGTCGTATTTATTAAACAGGCTACTAAGGTCTTTTTCTCGCGTTGTTGCGCAGCGGTTCGCTCCCGGCACGTGCGCAAACAGGCTTCTCGGAGTTTTCAATGAACCGGCGGGCGCATGGTCCACTGTGTGCGGTTGATCTGAGTGCCCCGTCTTTGAGGACCATTACCCGCCGAAAGTCGGCAAGGGTTTAGGAATCGGGATAGATTGGGATCAGCGGCCAGTCGGACGAGTAACGCGCTACACGTTGAACTTGAGGCCACGCGGGGCTGAAGTCGCGATCTGGGAAGTTGAGCCTACGAGCCATCAACCGCGGTATAGGTCCCCGTGACGCGCCGGTCACAGACACGGGTGGGGCAGTCGGCTGCGGTCCTCCGGCGCAGATCGCACCCGCCGCTTGTCTGGGTCGCGCGCGATCCGTGGAAAGGGTAGCGAGCAGATCCCGGCGCGGGGATCGGCGTGAAGTGTTCCCGAAACGCACCCCCGGCCTCCAGTCTGTGCCCACGGCGCGTCCTTCACGGGCTGAAGCCTGGGCTGAAGCCTGTGCTAGGCGAGCTTCGCTCGTCGAAGAGCGGGTCCTGGAGGACCCGCGCAGACCTGGAGGTCTGCCCCACCAGAAAGCCAAAGTCCAATCACAGGCTGAAGCCCGTGCCACCACACTCCAGCAGACAGGCCAGGAGGCCTGTCCCACCATGCTCAGCTTGAATCGCGCTCCTTGCCCGCCATCTCCAATAGCCGCCGCTCGTCGATCACCTCGACGCCCAAGCTACGCGCCTTGTCCAGCTTCGAGCCGGCCTCCTCGCCCGCCACCACGTAACTGGTCTTCCGGCTGACGGAGCCGCTCACCTTGCCGCCCGCCGACTCGATCACGCGCGCGGCCTCCTCGCGGCTCAGGTTCGGCAGCGTTCCGGTCAGCACGAACGTCATCCCTTCGAGCGGTCCGCCCTTCTTGCGCTTGACCTCGTATTCGAACTTCAGCCCGGCCGCGCGCAGGCGCTCGACCAGCTCCCGGTTGTGCGGCTCGTGGAAGAACTGGTAGACGCTTTCCGCGACTTTCGGACCCACTTCCTCGGCGCGCTGCAGATCGTCCACGCCGGCCTGCGCGATGCGATCCAGGCTGCCGAAGGCTTCCGCCAGAAACACCGCCGTGCGCTCACCCACGAAACGGATGCCCAGCGCCGTAAGAATGCGCGGCAGCGGGCTCTGCTTGGATTTCTCGATATTGCGGATCACGTTGCCCGCGGATTTGTCGGCCATGCGCTCGAGCGCCACCAGTTGCGCCAATGCCAGTCCGTAGATATCCGCCACGCTATGCACCAGGCCGCAATCCACCAACTGATCCACCAGCGCGTCGCCCATGCCGTCGATATTCATCACGCCGCGCGCCGCGAAGTGCAGGATGGATTCCTTCAGGCGCGCCGGGCAGTTGGTGTTGATGCAGCGCGATGCGGCTTCTCCCTCTTCCCGCACGATTTTGCCGCCGCACACTGGGCACGTCTCCGGCATGCGGAACGGCTTGCGGTAGGAGCCTTGCGACTGCACCCGCACCACCTTGGGAATCACATCCCCGCTGCGCTCGATCACAACCGTGTCGCCGATCTGCAAGCCCAGCCGCTCGATTTCGTCTTCGTTATGCAGCGTGGCGCGCGACACGGTTACGCCGCTGACCTCCACCGGTTTCAGGTGCGCCACCGGTGTCAGGGCGCCCGTGCGCCCCACCTGCACCTCGATGTTCTCCACCGTGGTCAGCGCCTGCCGCGCGGGATATTTGTAGGCGATGGCCCAGCGCGGCGCTTTGGCGGTCGATCCAAGCTGCTGCTGCTGCGCGATGGAATCCACCTTGACCACCACGCCATCGATCTCGTAGGGCAACTGCTCGCGCTGGGCTTCCCATTCCGCGCAGAACCGCAGCACCTCGTCCACATCCCGGCAGAGCTTGCGGTTGGCGTTCACCTTGAAGCCCATGCACGCCAGCTCTTCGAGCGATTCCCAGTGCCGCGGGTAGGCCGGCCGGCCATCCACCTGCAGAAAGTAGGTGTAGTAATCCAGCCGGCGCGAGGCCGTGATGGACGGCTCCAGCACGCGCAGCGACCCGGCCGCGGCGTTCCGCGGATTGGCGAAGCGCGACAGGCCGCGCTCGTCGCGTTCCGCGTTCAGCCGCTCGAAGGCGCGCCGGTTCATCACCGTTTCGCCGCGCGCTTCGAACTGCGCCAGCTTGGCGTTCACGCGCAACGGCAGAGAGCGGATGGTGCGCGCATTCTCCGTGACGTCCTCGCCCACCACGCCATCGCCGCGGGTGATCGCCTGCACGAATTGCCCATCGCGATAGTGCGCCGCCATGGAAAGGCCGTCCAGCTTCAATTCGGTAACGTATTGGAACTCGGCGCCGCGCAGCAGCTCGCGCACCCGCCGGTCGAAATCGCGCAGCTCGCCTTCGTCCAGGGCGTTGTCCAGGCTCAGCATCGGCGCGCTGTGCGCCACCTTGACGAAACCCTCGCGCGGCTTGCCGCCCACGCGCTGCGTCGGCGAATCGGGCGTCAGCAGTTCGGGATGCTGCGCCTCCAGATCGCGCAGCTCCCGCATCAGCGCGTCATATTCGGCGTCGCCGATTTCGGGCTGGTCCAGGACATAGTACAGGCGCTCGTGATGGCGCAGCCTTTCCCGCAGCTTCTCGACGCGGGCGGCAACATCTTTCGGCATCGGCGTTATCACTATAGTTTAGTGCGTAGCGCCTCGCTATACACTGAGCTTGCGGCTGTATGAAAAGAACGACCGTAGCGGAATCCGGCCCGATCTCGTGGCTGGCGCTGCCCTTGTTTCGGTTTCACCCGTTGACCGGCAACCGGCGTGGCACTTACTCGGTGACGGTGAAGGCCAATTGGCGCGTTACGTTCCGTTTTCACGAAGGGGCCGCGCATGACGTGAATTTAGAGGACTACCACTAGCTTAGAAAACTGGAGCAGAGGAGCACAGATCATGCCGATGAAGAATCCGAATCATCCCGGCGACATTATCCGGGATTGCCTCGACGAGCTAGGTGTCAACGTGACGGAGGGCGCTAAGGCGCTGGGCATGACCCGTTCGGCGCTGTCGCGTCTCATCAACCGCAAAGCGGGCGTTTCCGTTGAGATGGCCCTACGGCTCGAAAAGGCCATTGGCAGCACGGCGGGTTTTTGGCTCCGCCTGCAACTTAACTATGACTTGGCGCAGGTACAGATGCGAAGCGGAGAGATTCACGTTCGCCGCTTGGGCACGCCGGTACAGCTTGCATTATGAGGCCCGCCGTGTTCCACAAAGGGTCCTTTGTGAGACGAGCGCCTAAGCTTCCAAGCCACCCGCGTCGTGCCGAGACGTCGCACGGCGAAGCGCCGAGCAAATGCCACGGCAGTATAATTGCGCAATGACTGCCTCTCGCGCAGTACTCACCGCAATCGCTCTAATGGGCGTCACCGCCTGTGGCAACGCGCTGGGATTCTGTGGCGCTACAGTTGCAAAGCAAAGCGTTTCCTTTCCATCTCAAGATGGAGGAATGATCTACGCCGACATGTACGGGGAAAGCGACCACGGCGTCGTGCTGGCCCACGGGGGCCGTTTTAAGAAGGATAGTTGGGAGAAGCAGGCGCAGGCGTTGGTGACGGCAGGATTTCGCGCTCTATCAATTGAATTCCGTGGTGAGGGCCAGTCGCGAGGCGGAATACAGGTTCGACCAACCGACGATGAGCGCCGCCTCGACGTGCTGGCGGCAATCCACTATTTACGAAAGACAGGGGCGACGTCAGTAAGCGTCGTGGGCGCAAGTATGGGAGGTGACTACGCCTCCGAAGCGGCCGAGGCCGAACCTGAGGCGATCGATCGATTGGTGTTGCTCGGTGCGGGCGCATACACGCCACTCACAAGGATGAGGGGCCGGAAGCTCTTTATCGTGGCCCGTGACGACGCAAACGACGATGGACCTAGGCTGCCGAAGATCCGTGCCCAGTACGAAAAGGCCCTTGAGCCAAAAGAGTTAATCATCCTCAATGGCTCTGCACACGCGCAGTTCCTCTTTCAGACGGATCAAGGAGAGCGGGTCATGCGCGAGATTATTCGATTCCTTTCCTCGCGGTGAAGCTGTTCAGTCGTCAAAGACGCTGGATTGCCCCGCGTGTTTCATAAAGGGTAGGTTTCGGGACGACCACTATCCCGCGACCCGGCGAGGCGCGGTCAATGTTATCAGGCCAAATCGCCCGCCACGATATTTCCGCACGGCACAAATCCCGACCGCTGCAATGTCCTCCTGCTGGCCAGATTGCCGACGTTGCATCGCGCGGCGGGCACCTTTGTACCCCCTCTGTGCCAAGATCAGTGAGACGCCTTCCCTTCCGGGATTTAGTGTAGAGGGCGGAGAAGGAAATGCTCATGAAGAAGTCCGTAAACGGTGTTCCACCACCTTCTGTCGTTTTGGCCTC
>CABEAV010001078.1_pt1 | contig 10698 bp, 8 predicted proteins | sample 3422231 | NCBI WGS metagenome assembly CABEAV01 (sample SAMEA5534326, study PRJEB31848) | metagenome | biome: tundra; feature: field; material: soil | place: USA | collected 2013-05 | depth 0.15 m | reverse complement strand
TTCGGCTATACCGCCGGTTCCTTCCGCGTCCTCTGCCACCATTTCCGCCGCTCGCAGCCCGATTTCTTCCGCGACCTCAAGCCCGGTCCCCGCACCCAACCCAAGAAAGACGCCGTCCGCGACCTCATCCTTGCCATGCGCAAGCGGAACCTTTCCATCTATGACATTGCGCGCTCCCTAAAGGACAACGGCACTCCCCTCAGTGGCACCGCCATCTGGGAGATCTTGCACGAAGAGGGTTTCGCGCGTCTGCCCCGCCGCCAAGACGACGAGCGCCCCGATTCCCTGCGCCCCAGCGCCGCAGCGGTCGCCGACCGGCGTGAGTTTTCCATGCTGCCACGCCGCTTTCCCACCCAGTTTGGCGGCTTGTTTCTGTTCCTACCGTTGTTGGCCCGTTGCGATTTCCCCGAACTGGTAAAGAAGGCTGGCTATCCGGGGACGAAAATGGTACCTGCCACCCAGGCTCTACTCTCCGCCCTGGGGCTCAAGCTCTCCTCCACCGAACGCAAGAGCCATGTCATGGATCTGGTGTTCGACCAAGGCTTGGCGTTGTGGGCAGGACTCAACGTCGTCCCCAAAACCACATATCTGGCGACCTATTCGCATAGCGTTGCTCGCAAGATGAATGCGCGCTTTCGCACCGCGTGGACCGCCGCCCTGCAACGCAAAAGCTGCTCGGCGGCAAGAGCTTCAATCTCGATTTCCATACTATCCCTTACTTCGGGGAAGACGAGTTCGTGGAACGCCACTACTTGTCCAAACGCAGCCGCAGCCAGAAGTCCATTCTGGTGTTTTTGGCTCAGGATGCCGACAGCCAGGTGTTCTGCTACTCCCGCGCCGATCTGCTGCGCCGCGATCAGGCCGATGCCGTTCTCGGTTTCGTGGAGTTCTGGAAGAAAAGTTACGGCCGTCTTCCTGCGGAACTGGTCTTCGATTCCCGCCTCACCACCTACGCCAATCTCAACCGCCTGAATCAGATGGGCATCACCTTCATGACCCTGCGCCGCCGGTCACCCGGCTTGGTACGCGAAATGGCCAGCCTGCCACGCTCGGCTTGGCGAACCGTGCAACTCGATGTCCCCCATCGCATCTATCAGACGCCCAGGGTTGTCGACCGGCGGATCCCCCTCAGCCACTATCAGGGCCAGGTGCGCCAGATGTTCATTGCCGATCTCGGCCACGAGCAACCCACGGTTTTGCTCACCAACGACCTGCGCACTTCCGCCGCCAAGCGCATCACTCGCTATGCCCAACGCACGTTGATCGAAAACTCCCTGGCCGACTCAGTGGACTTCTTTCACCTGGACGCACTCAGTTCCGAGGTGCGCCTCAAGGTGGACTTCGATGTCACGCTGACCGAAGCCGCCACCGGCCTGTATCGCATGCTCGGGCGCCTGTTGCCGGGATACGAGGCGGCCAAATCCCGCCAACTGTTTCGTCATTTCCTCAATGCCCCCGCCGAAGTGGAGATCGAATCCGGTCGCGTGCAAGTGACTCTTCCTAAACGCGCCCATAATCCTCTGCTGATCAACGCCGGCCTTGGCGAGAAGGCTACTCCCATACCCTGGTGGGACAACCGACCTCTGCAAATCTGCTTTCGCTAATACCCGGTCGCCAGCCGGACCGACGGTCTAGAATGTTAGCTCAATATTTGGCGCGGAAATCCAGGCTAGGCAAAACGACGCTGGGCCAACCCGTTCGAAGGAGGATGCCGGCGGCTCCAACCCGAGCACAGCGTGGTGGCGAACGCGGACGAGTTAGCGTTAGACTGGCTTACAGCATGAGTCCAAATCCAGCGAGCATTTGGATATGGGGTACTCGGGTCTACGCCCTGCTGTGCGTCGCGGTCTTCATCGCCGTATGGGCATTTCATGCGGCATATCCGCAATATCAAAGCATTCCTTGGTGGATTTTTATTTTTGTCCCGTTCCCAATGTGGGGGATTGAAATTCTGCCTGTAATCTTCGTGATCGACCTGGTTCTGGCAGTGAAGGGCGTTTATCGAAGGCGAACCTTCGTCGTGCAGGCGATCATACTAGTGATTGCCTTTTGTTTTTGCCTGCAAGGCTTGCGACAAAGCCCACCGCCGCCACCGGAATCTGGGATTACGGTCCGGGGAGCGTGTAGAACCGTCCTTCCCCGCTTAGCCAGCCTCGATGGGAAAGCTGGCGACCCATTTGTCGAGTTCGTCGTCGGTTCGCGATCCTTCGGCCCCACGGGGTACTCACGGCCAGCGCGAACGACCTGCGCCCAGGCGCGCCACGATCTCTTCGCCGATCGCGAGCGACGCGGTGGCGCCCGGGCTCGGCGCGTTCAGGACGTGCACGGCGTTGGCCTGCTCGACGAAGTGGAAATCCTGCACCAATTCGCCTTGCGGGGTGATGGCCTGGGCGCGTACGCCGGTGCCGCCCGTATCGAGATCCGATGCGTGGATCTCCGGGACCAGGCGCTGCAGCGATTGGGCGAACAGGCGCTTGCTGAACGAGCGTTCGATTTCCTCCCAACACATGCGTGTGTGACGCGCCAGAAAGTTCCACAGGCCCGAATAGGAAACAGCGTCGAACAGATCGCGCGGATTGATATCCGTCTTGCGGTAACCTTCGCGCGCGAAGGCGAGCACAGCGTTAGGACCTGCTTCAACGCCGCCGTGAATCAGACGGGTGAAGTGCACGCCGAGGAAGGGGAACTTCGGATCGGGCACGGGGTAGATCAGGTGGCGCACGAGCGATTGGCGGTCCGGCTTGATCTTGTAATACTCGCCGCGGAATGGAGCGATGCGGACTTCGCGGCGCAGACCGGCCAGTTCGCTGACATGATCGCAATGAAGGCCGGCGCAGTTGATAAGGAGCTTGGCTTCGAAGTCTCCCGCTTCGGTTTCGGCGCTCCAGCCGCCGTAGGTCTGTCGCAGCGAACGTACTTTGGCGTTGGTTGCGACGCGGCCGTGGATGCATTTCACCAGGGCTTCGCAGACTTTTTGGTAATCGACAATCCCTTCCTGCGGAACGCGTAACGCGGCGACGCCTCCGGCGTGTGGCTCAATTTCGCGCATCTCCTGGGGTCCGAGCATGCGCAATCCTTCGAGTCCGTTGGCCAGTCCTCGCTCATGCAGATCTCGCAGGCCTGGGAGTTCAGCCCCGTCGGCCGCTACCACGAGCTTGCCGCAAATTTCGTGCGGGATCGAATGCTCGCGGCAGAATTCGACCATTTGGCGGATGCCGCGGACGGCCAGCCGGGCTTTGAGGGACCCCGGCTTATAGTAGAGGCCCGAGTGGAGGACGCCGCTATTGTGGCCGGTCTGGTGGCGGCCGACGGAGCTCTCTTTTTCTACAACAGTGATTTCGGCGCCGGGCAGTCTCTGGCTCAGACGGAAGGCTGTAGCCAATCCGACTATACCGCCGCCAACAATCAACACATCACTTCGACTTCGCGCTTTGTCGATTATCGGATACTCTTCTCATAGTTGTATACTGTTTGAGATGTCCGTGTCCGAGATCGTATCACGGTGCACTGGTTTCCAGTGGGATCAGCAGAACGCGGTCAAGAACTGGTCCGAAGCGCCCGCCTATGTTGGGCCGGCGAACAACGGCATTATGGAAACATATCGGTAGCGGTTGCTGCCGCGGAGGTGGGACCGGTGCTTGGAAGGCTGACGATCACGTGAGCGGTTTGCGTGTTTCCCGTCAAGTTGGCTACCCGCCCGCCCAACCTTGGGACAGCGCGGGATGTGGCCGGCCCGTTAATGCGTCGGTAACACTGCGCGACAAGAGTGCGCCGCGATGCTGGATCTCTCGCAGAGGAGGTGCGCCCGGCGCATCTCTTCCTCCTCCTTAGACTTAGGGGTAGCTGGTCAGTTTGAATCGGAAGCCATTCGGTCGCCTCTACTCGCGCGACGGTTGCGAACTCTCTACGGGCTTTAAGATTTGCGTCCGGTATCGTGGGGCGAGGGCCTCGGCTTTCGCTTTGAACGCCGCTTGGGCGGCTTCGTCGAGCTTGGGGGGCGGTGCCGTTCGGCTCGCAACGGGGACGCCCACTTTCATGAAAAACTCTTCCAGCCCTGCAGGCGAGCACATGCACAGCAGCCGGACCGGCCGCTCAGAGGCATTTTGGAAAAAGTGTGGCGCATTGGCTGGGATGTTGACGGTCTCACCGGCTCGTACGACCGATTTCTCGCCGCGGAACGTGAACTCGATCTCGCCATCGAGAAGGGTGAACATTTCATCGAAATCGTGGCGATGGGGCGCAGGGCCGCCGCCGGGCGGCACATGCATATCGATGAGGCAGTAGCGGCCGGCAGTGTCTTTGCCCGTCAGAAGGATCGTGTAAGTGTCTCCCACCAACCCGATGTGTGGCAAGTTCTGGTCTTCGTTCGGTCGCGCAATCGCGAGATTCCGTTGGGGATCATCGGGTGGAATCGTCGAGGCAGGCTGCGGCGAGGTGGTTGAGTTGTCGTTCATTGTGTTTTCCTTTTACATACGATTTTGCTGGTCCGGATCGGTCAGGGGCGTGGTCCGACCATGCGGTTCAATTCAGCGCGCCTACGGCCTCCAGGCTGGTCGCGGTGTCGATGATCGTTTCTTCGACGGGTCGATATGACCATCCAAGCTCCTTCTCCGCTTTTGCACTTGACAGTCGCCGTACCTTGCCGAGTTCGAACAGTTGGCCGCGGACCTCGCTATCAAACAGCCCCACGAACCGGACGAGCCAGTCGGGCAGCTTGCGGGTGGGTACCTTCTTCGCCTTATCGCCCAAACGACCCTTCAGAACATGAGCGATGTCGCTCATGGAGAAGAATGGGCCTGAGCCGATATAGCGCTGCCCGGCGGCTTGGGGCGCCGTCATGGCGCGAACCTCCAAGTCCGCGAGATCGCGCACATCGACGACGGCCCAGCCGAACCGCGGCAAGCCTGGAAATTCGCCCTTCAAGAGCTTGGCGACGATCTGAACCGAAGCGCTGGAGTCCTTGTCCAACACGGTCCCCAGGACCAGGCCAGGGTTGATGGCGACCCACTCCAAGGGCCGAGGCAGCTTCGGCAGTTCGGCCCAGGCAGCCTTTTCGGCGATTGTTTTGCTGCGAGTATAGGGCACGTTGTCCCTGTGGTCGGGGTCTGTCCAATCGGCCTCGGTGAACAGGTGCGAGTTGGGATCGTCGCGGCCGTAGAGGATGGCGCTTGAGGAGGAGGTCTGGACCACACGCTCGACCGAGGCGCGCGAAGCGGCCCGCATCACATTCAGCGTTCCTTCGCGAGCGGGCACGATCAGATCGTCCGGGTGTTTCGGCATGCTGGACGGAATCGGCGAGGCGACATGCAGCACGTAGCGCACGCCTGCCATTGCGGCGTCCCAGCCCTTCGGCGCTGTCAGCTCCGCCTCGACAAACGACAACGCGTCGCCGGGATCGATTCTTCCTCGCGCCTTGGTCAGCCACCGCCGGACCTCGCCGGCTCGCTGCAGGGACCGCAAGGTCCCGCGCACCCTGTAACCGTCATTTAACAGCCGAAGGATGCAGTGGCCTGCGACGTAGCCGGACGCGCCGGTGACAAGAACCAGATCTGAACCCATACCAAGACCTCCACTGTACCGTTACGCGCGAATTCAAGGTTCCAAAACAACCTTGCCAATCGTCTTGCGAGCCTCGATCGCCTCGTGCGCCTCCTTGGCTTTTGCCAATGGGAAGCGATCCTTCACCTCAACGTGCAGACGGCCCGAAGCAAGCCAGCCGAAGATCTCCTGCAAAGCCGCCGAGATGGCCGAGGGCTCGGAAAGAACCTCGTAAAGCGTGTAGCCCCGAATCGTCTGTGAGCTGAACAGGAGGCTCACAAGTTGTTCGCCACTTATGCCACCTTGCTCGCCTTGCTGCGAACCGTAAATCACCCAGATGCCGCCCGGCGCGAGTGGCTTCAATGCGCCTCCAACAGTGTCTCCAGTGCCGTCCAGATAGATTTCGACACCCTTTCCTCCGGTTGCCGCTTTGACCTGTTCGGGCCATCCTTCTCGCGTGTAGTCGACGGCCTCGTCCGCTCCCAGCAACTTGACCCACTCCCGCTTCGCATGAGTTGACGCCGTGCCCACGACCGTTCCGGCTCCCATCAATTTCGCCATTTGCACCGCAAGAGAACCGACTCCGCCCGCTGCGGCGCTGACCAGCACACTCTGACCTTTCCGCAGGGGAGCAGCGCGTTTCAGTAGAAAATACGCTGTCAGTCCCTGCACCAGGAGCGTTGTCGCCGGAGCGTAGTCCACCGTGTTCGGCAGCGGTATGGTTTGAGCGGCATCGGCCACCGCGTATTCGGCGTAGCCTCCGGTCAGAAACGCCATGACACGGGTTCCGGCAGCGGGTGCGGTTACTCCTTGTCCCAGAGCCGCCACGATGCCTGCCGCCTCGTTGCCAGGTATGAATGGCGGCTGCGGTCCTCGCGGATAGCGCCCTTCCCGGGCTCGCAGGTCGGCAAAATTGATCCCCGCCGCCTTCACTTCAATCAGGACCTGTCCAGGTCCCGGTTCAGGCAGAGGCTTGTCGAGCAAAATGAGTTGCTCAGGCCCACCGAATGTGGCTACTTCAATTGCTTTCATTTCGCTTCTCCAGTTGCAATGTTCTCACGCCTTCCAAAGCGTGGCGGTTTCGGCAGCGAAGTCCTCGTAGCTGCGCGGCGGGTGGCCGAGGAGCTTCGTCACGCGCGCAACCTCGGTCTCGGTCGAAGCGAAGCCGCGGTCGAAGTAGCCCTGGAACATCGCGCGAAGATCGAAGGCGCTCCACCCCGGAGCGTTCGCGCGCACCTGCTGTTCCCACTGGTCGAAGTTGTGGCCTGTGTATTTGATTTCCTTGCCCAGAAGCTTACTCCACGTAGCCGCATTACCCGGGCCGCTGATCAGCGTAGGACCGGTCAGGTCGTACGTCTGGCCGTCGTGCCCATCCGCGGTGAGGGAGATCGCAGCAGCTTCGGCAATGTCACGATTGTCAACTGCGCAAATCCCCGCCGTACCAATCGGCATGGGGTAGATACCAGGACCCGTCAGGGCGGTCTTCAGCATGGCGTCGTTCTGGATGTAGTAGCCCGGCCGCAAGATCGTGTACGGAACGCCGAACTCGCGCAGTGCGTTCTCAACCGCCAGCTTCGACGCAAAGTGTGGCACGTCGCGGAACTGCTCTACCTTGAATACGGACAGATAGGTAACATGCTTCAATCCCACGCGCCTGGCGATTCCGTACGCGATCAGCGCCTGCGTCAGCTCATCGGCTACGACGGCATTCAGCAGGAACAGCTTGTCGACACCCTGCATGGCCTGTTCGACCGAAACCGGATTAAGCAGGTCGCCGATGGCAACCTCTACGCCAGCGGGCAGCTTGCCTTCTTCCGGTTGCTTGCGAGCCAGCACCCGGACCTCTGCTCCGCGCTTGAGCAACTCCTTGACCACTACGCCTCCAACATTCCCCGTTCCGCCAGTTACCAGAATCTTCATTGCATTCACCTTTTCTTTCGTTTGCCTGTTCTATTGTCGTACTGTGCAGCTTCATATATATGGAAATGATTCGCCGAGCCACCACCAGAACAAGTTGAAGGACCCGTCCGCAGGCTCGTTCCATGTACGACCGTTCCCCCCTGTTCTGCAGGCCTTGGCACCTCGCGTCCAGTGCTTCAGTCGAAACGCAACCGAATCGAGACAGGGATGGCAGTCGCCCGCGTGTTTCACAAAGGGTCCTTTGTGAGACAGTTGCTCCAGGTGTGCCCAGCCCTAACTCTTGGGCGAGAGGCGCGCCCTTCTTATGGTACCCGGAAGGGCACAGTGCTCGAAAGCGTGCCGCTGGGTGTTGCCACCTGGACTTTTCCGGTGGTCGCACCGGCGGGTACGGTGGTCGTGATTTCGGAACTCGAAACCACTGTGAATACGGCCGCAGTCCCGTTAAAGGTGACGCTGGTCGCGCCGGTCAGGTCGCTTCCCAGAATGTTGAGGGCCGCTCCCACTTTGCCGGAGCGAGGCCGTGTTTTCACAAACGGGCCCAGACCTACTGACAGGCTGAAGACGGAACCAAGCTCGGCTTGCCCGCCGTACACTGTTGTCCCGTAGAAGTTCCCATTTGTGTCCTGGGCCAACCAGCCAAACCTCTGCCGCGGAATGCTTTAGGTCCACAGCTGCGTTGTTCTTTACAAGCGTGGTGACGCGGCGCTGCCGATGGAGTTGCCGTTGTCGTTGTCGGTTGCGGTCGGCGGCCTCGGGATGCGTGCGCCAGTAGGTCTTCTGATAATCGGCATGCTCGGCGCGCCACTGCTTCCGGCTGTCTTGGACCACCTGCGCATACACCGCGTCGGTCTGAATCTTCAGCCGGTGGTATCGGCCCGCCGATGCCGCTGGCACTCATGCTGGCTACAAACGCGCTGCTGCAGTCGATACGGGGATGGATGAAAGCTTTGCTGGCAGTAGGGACAGCAGCGGGACTCGGTCAATGCGTCTCCTCAGAAATCGAAAAGGATTCCAACGTCTGAGCAGACCAGACAACGCCGTGTGAAAAGGAAAGATGTAGAAACTAATGTAGAGTACCTACCGCGTCTTCCGCCCAGGTTGCCGTCACTGCGGATCGGCAAAACCGGCAAAACTGCGGGTGTTTTATCCCGGCACTGACATTCACCAGGGCGCTAGGCCCTCAGGCCCACCCGAGGCCGGGGGGATCGCTCCCAGGTCAAAGATAAGCGTTGCTGGAAAGGTTGTACGGGTTGGGGTTGAAAGGGTGAGGCGGTTTTGGCTCCCAGAGCACCCGGTAAACGCAGTCCATTCCTCAAGGCAATCTCCGAGGAGCCAAATTTATTGGAATGGTAATGGAATGGTCCGGTTTTTGGGAAACCTGGAAGTGCTTTAGAATGTGGTGGCCAGGGACGGAATCGAACCGCCGACGCCAGCCTTTTCAGGGCTGCGCTCTACCGACTGAGCTACCTGGCCGCCAAGCGGCTATTGTAACAGACGCGCGCCGCCCAACGCCTTGCTACCGCGTCGCCAACGCGGCCAGTTCCTCTCCCGTGGTCTTCTCCACATCGGCGTGCAGACTGTTGCCGTGCGCGTCCATCGTCACGATGGCCGCAAAACCCTTTACCTTCAGGCGCCACATGGCTTCCGGAATACCGAATTCCATCAGGTAGACGGCGGGCACGTCCTCGACCGTGCGCGCGTAATACTGCGCCGCGCCGCCGATGGCATTCAGGTACACCGCGCCGTACTCGTTCAACGCAGCCAGCGTCTTCGGACCCATGCCGCCCTTGCCGATCACCGCGCGCACGCCGTATCGCTTGATGACCTCCGCCTGATACGGCTCTTCGCGGCTGCTGGTCGTGGGACCAGCCGCCTTCACCACCCAGCGCTCGCCCTGCTTGAGCATCACCGGGCCGCAGTGATACAACACCGCGCCGTGGAGATCCACGGGCGGCGGGTTCTTCATCAGGTAGGCGTGCACGTTGTCGCGCCCGGTGAACATCTCACCGTTGATCAGCACCACGTCGCCGACCTTGAGCGCGCGCACAGTGGCCTCGCTCAACGGCGCGGTGAGCACCACCTCGCGTCCCGTGAGCGGGAATCCTTCGGCTTTGGCCATGCGCTCGACCGGACGGTCGGGGTCGCGATACAGCCACTCGGTGATGGCGCCGTCGCTTGCATCGAGCCGCACGCCCAGGCGGCGGAACGCCCAACATTCGTACGCCACCGAGACGAAGAAGCTGGCCGGCAACCGGTTGGCCGCGGTGATCTTGCAACCGATCAACGACGCCTTGCCGCCGAAGCCCATGGCGCCGACGCCCAGCCGGTTGGCCTCTTCCATGATCTCGCCTTCCAGATTCGCCAGCAACGGGTTCGGGTTTACATCGTCGAGTGTGCGGAACAGTTGGCCCTTGGCCAGTTCGTAGCCATGCGCGCGATCGCTGCCGATACACACGCCCAGAGCGCCCGGAGCGCAGCCCTGGCCTTGCGCCTGCCACACGGCGTGCAGGATGCATTTGCGCACGCCTTCCAGGTCGCGGTCGGCGCGGCCCAGATGGTCCAGTTCGCAAGGCACGGAATACTGGATATTCTTGTTCTCGCAGCCGCCGCCTTTCAGGATCAGCTTCACTTCGATCGAGTCCCGCTCCCACTGATCGAAGTGCATCACGGGCGTCTCGGCGCCCAGGTTATCACCGCTGTTCTTGCCGGTGAGCGAGTCCACCGAATTAGGACGGAGCTTACCCAGGCGGGTGGCTTCGGCGATAGCCGCGCGGATGGCTCGCTGGATCTCCATCTGATTCACACCCACCGGCGTGTGCACCACAAACGTGGGCATACCGGTGTCCTGGCAGATGGGACCTTCGTCGTCATTCGCCATGTCGATGTTCGACAGAATGATGTTGAGCGCTTGCGAGGATTGGGTGTGGGGCGTTTCGGTGCCCGCGGTCAGCGACATCGCCGCGCGCACGTCGGGCGGCAGATTCGTGGATGTCTGGGTAATCAGCTCCAGAAGGCTGCTGGTGAGGAGTTCCATACCAATATCTCCGATACTCCATTCTATCCGAGTTTCGCATTCGGAGCGCGCATCGCGAATTACTCGTAGCGCAGCGCGTCCATCGCACTCATGCGCGCGGCCTTGATGGCCGGCGGCAGCCCGGCGATCAGTCCGACGAATTCCAGCAGCAGCGTCGAGGTCATCACCGTGAAGTGTAAAATTTGCAAGTGAATGTCGCCCACAGT
>CABEAV010001066.1_pt1 | contig 10777 bp, 7 predicted proteins | sample 3422231 | NCBI WGS metagenome assembly CABEAV01 (sample SAMEA5534326, study PRJEB31848) | metagenome | biome: tundra; feature: field; material: soil | place: USA | collected 2013-05 | depth 0.15 m | reverse complement strand
CGGGCTGTTCAAATCCACCGACGGCGGCAGCACCTGGCAGCCGCTCACCGGCGGCCTGCCCACGGTTGCGCAAGGGTTGGGCCGCATCGGCATCGCCATCGCGCCCAGCGATCCGCGGCGCATGTACGCGCTGGTCGACGCCAAAGAAGGAGGCGTCTACCGCTCCGACGACGCCGGCGCCAACTGGCAGCGCGTCAACCACGAAGAGCGCGTCTGGGGGCGCGGCTCCGATTTCGCCTGCGTGCGCGTCGATCCGAAAGACAAGGATGTCATCTACATCGCCAACACTTCCACTTACCGGTCGATGGACGGCGGCGCGAGTTTCACGGCCATCAAAGGCGCGCCCGGTGGCGACGACTATCACACCATCTGGATCAACCCCGACGACCCGAGCATCATCCTGCTGGCGTCCGACCAGGGCGCCACCATCAGCGTGAATGGCGGCGAGACCTGGAGCTCCTGGTACAACCAACCCACCGCACAGTTCTATCACGTGATCACCGACAAACGCTTCCCGTATTGGGTCTACGGCGGACAGCAGGAGAGCGGCTCGGTGGGCACGGCCAGCCGCGGCGACGACGGCGAAATCACCTTTCGCGACTGGCATCCCGTGGGCGTGGAAGAGTACGGCTACGTCGCGCCCGATCCGCTGAATCCCAACATCGTCTATGGCGGCAAGGTGTCGCGCTACAACCAGGCCACAGGCGAGGTGCAGCAGGTCGGGCCGTCGCTGGGGCGGCGCGGCGGCAAGTACCGCTTCGTGCGCACCATGCCGCTGCTGTTTTCGCCGGTCGATCCGCACATTCTGTATCTCGGCTCGCAGATGCTGCTGCGGACCGCCAATGGCGGCCAGTCATGGGAAGAGATCAGCCCGGATCTGACGCGCGCGTCTTCCGAGATCCCGCCCGGCATCCCGCCAAACTTGGGCGTGTTCACCTCCGCCGATCCGGAGAAGGGCAAGCATCGCGGCGTCATCTACACGATTGCGCCATCTTACAAAGACGGCAACGTGATCTGGGTGGGCACCGACGACGGCTTGATCCACCTAACGCGCGATGCCGGCAAGACCTGGACCAATGTCACGCCGCCGGCGCTGACTCCCTGGAGCAAAGTGTCGGTGATGGACGCGTCGCATTTCGATGCGGCGTCCGCGTATGCAGCCATCAACCGCTTCCGGCTGGACGATCTCGCGCCGCACATCTGGCGCACTCACGACTTCGGCAAGACCTGGAAGGAAATCACGCGCGGCCTGCCCGATAACGCGCCCACCAACACCGTGCGGGAAGATTCGCGGCGGAAGGGCCTGCTGTTCGCGGGTTCCGAGCGGGCCGTGTGGGTCTCGTTCAACGATGGCGACGATTGGGAGCCGCTGCGGCTCAACATGCCGGCCACGTCGATCCGCGATTTGACGATTCACGAGGACGACCTGGTGGCGGGCACGCACGGGCGGTCGTTCTGGATATTGGACGACATCACGCCGCTGCGGCAGGCGAGCGCGGCGATTGCGAACTCGGACGCGCACCTCTTCAAGCCGCAGACCGCCATGCGCGTCCGCTGGAACAAGAACACCGACACGCCCCTGCCGCCCGAGGAGCCTGCGGGACAGAATCCGCCGGATGGAGCGATCCTCTATTACTACTTGAAGAATGCTTCAGACTCGATTGTAATCGAAGTGCTGGATGCCGCGGGTAAGTTAGTGCGGCATTATTCGAGTGCCGATCAGGGCGAGCCTCCGGAGAAAGATTTGAACGTCCCGACTTACTGGATCCGCCCGCCGCAGATACCGCCGGCCGCGGCAGGCATGCATCGATTCGTTTGGGACCTGCGGTACACGCCGCCGGATGCGCTGCGCGGCGGCTATCCAATGACGGCGATCGACCACAATACGCCGCGCGAGCCGCGGGGTCCGATTGCCCTGCCAGGCGAGTATACCGTGAAGCTGACGGTGGACGGCAAGAGCTTTACGCAGCCGCTTACCGTGAAGATGGACCCACGCGTAAAGACGCCGCCAGCCGGGCTGAAGCAGCAATTCGACCTGGCGATGAAGGTAGTCGAGCTGATGAGCCGCACTAAGTCGCCGGACAAGGCCCGGCTCAACGGCGAGTTAAGTCGCGTGCTGGAAGCGATCGAAGGCGCCGATGCCGCGCCGACTCCGCAGATGGTGGCCGCCGTGGCGGAAGTGCAGCAGAGAGCTAAATAGAGGACAGGCTGGGCCGCCGGGCGGGTAGAATAGCCACAATGATCCGCGAGAGGGTCACAAAAGAGATCTCGGTCAACTGGTTTGCGAACGATATGGTGCAGCATTGCATAGATCCACAAATGGAATTCTTCCTCTTGAAGGAGATTTCGATTAGTAACGTGGAGAAAAGAGCATTGGAACTCTCGCCGCAACTGGAGCGGCATTTGCAAGAGTGTGATAGATGCAGGAAATTGCGGCTCTGAGAAGCCTGGGCGGTAGCCAACGTGTCGGCGCACGGAGCGGCAACCGCACGGCCGAAACCGGGGTAGGCAAACGCAAGGCGCAAATCGCCCACCGCGAACGCCCGCGCCCCCCTCTCACTGCTTCTTAGGCGCCGGCACCGACCCGCGCAGAATGATCTTCACCGCGCGGTCGCCGTTCTCCTCGCTCACCCACTTGACGGTCACCTTCTGCTTCAGCTTAGGCTTGCCGCCCTGGGGCTGCACTACGGTCTCAGCGGTAATCGCAAAGCTGCGCACCGTCGCCTTGCCCAACACCGTGCGCGTGAGGGTAATACTGTCGCCGGCCAAGGCCGTCACGAGTCCGGCAAAGTATTGATCCACCGGCTGCTGCGCGCTGGGCGGCGGGTCGTCCTGGCTGCGTACAGGACTGGAGCCGGCCAGGGCTAGAAGCACACCGATCACGCCGCAGGAAAGGAGCCGCACATTCCTTAGATTAAGAAATAGGAATGAAGGCTGGGTAAACTTCGGATTAAAGTTCATTCATCCCAGTGCGGCCCCACTGCGGCTCCGGTCGGAACGGCTTCCAGGGGCGCCGGCTCGGCCACTGCGGCGGGCAGCGACACGGTGAATCGTGTGCCTTTGCCGGGCGCGCTATCGACGCGAATCGTGCCGCCGTGGGCCTTCGCGATCCAGGCGACGAAGCTCAACCCGAGGCCCAGCCCCGGCTCCGGATTCGCACAGGTTTCGTGCGCGGGCACGCGGTAAAAGCGCTCGAAAATGTGCGGGATGTGCTCTTCGGGAATGCCGCAGCCGGTGTCTTCCACATCGATCGAAATCGATTCCGGCAAGCTGCGCAGCGCGACGTGTACGCGGCCGCCCGCCGGGGTGAACTTCAGGGCGTTGGAAAGCAAGTTGGAGAGCATCCGCTCTATCTGCACGCGATCCACTTCGGCGGCGCACTCCGGCGGCAGATCGGCGGAAAGCTCCACGTGGGCGCCCTCGGCGGGTATCTGGAATTGATCGACGATATCGCGCACCACCGAGGACAGATCCAGCCGCGTCTTCTGCAACGCGAGTTGCCCGGATTCGGCCTGCGAAAGCAGCAGCAAGGCGCGTACGATTTGCGAAAGCCGCTCGATATCCTGCAGGGAATTCAGCGTGGCATCGCGATACTGCTCGACGGTCTTGGCGGTGAACAGCGCCACCTCCAGTTGGCCCCGGATGGCGGTGATGGGGGTGCGCAACTCGTGCGAAACATCTGTCGAGAACTGGCGGATCTGTTGGAACGAGTTTTCCAGCCGCTCGATCATGCGGTTAAAGGTAAGGATGAGGTAATCCAGCTCATCGCCTGCGGCGCGCGTGGGGATACGCAAGCTCAGGTTCGACCCAGTGATGCGTTGCGCGGTTTGCGCCACCTGCATAACCGGCATCAGCGCGCGTCCGGTAAGAAACCATCCCAGGAGGCATCCGCAGAGGAGGGAGAACGGGATCAGGCCGGCGTACATCCAGGTGTAACGCTTCAGGATCTTTTCGCCTTCGTCCATAGGGCGGCCGACGGCCACGTAGAATGGGCTGTGGTGTTTGTCGTCGAAGACCACGCCGGCGCGCACCAGATACGGTATGCCATGCGGGCTCACGCGACGCTTCCAGACCGGCTGGCCGCTCCTGATGGCCGCTTCGATTTCCTTGGGCTGCTCGATACCAATGGACTCGTAGATGGTGGAGAACTCCATCACGCAGCCTTTGGCATCGGCCAGCACATAGACGCGCCGCAGCCGCTCCACGGCGAAGTCTTCATCCGGATCGTCCTTGTCGTAATCCCAACCAGCCTTATACGGCGGGCAAGGTTCATGCTCGGCGGCATGTCCACGCGTGGGAACCTTCTCAATGTGCAGATAGCCCTTCATGGCGGCCCACTCCTGCTCCAGCAGATCGTGCGCCTCGGAGTTCAGGGTGTAGGCCAGGCGCTCGCGGAAGAGCGCGGCGGTGCCCACCAGAAGCATTGCGAATAGCAGCGCGTATCCGGCCGTGAGGCGGAAGCGCAGGCCGCGCGTGAGGTGACGCTTGGCGGACACCTACACCTGCCCCTCCACCGGCTGCTCTGCCGGCTTCTCCGCGGCCTTATCGGGCGCCTCGATCATGTACCCGATGCCGCGCACGGTTTGAATCAGCTTCTGCGCGAACCGGTCGTCGATCTTGCTGCGCAAGTGGCGGATATAGACGTCCACGATGTTGGTCAGGCCATCGTAGTCCATGTCCCAGACGTGTTCCACGATCATGGTGCGGCTGAGCGGGCGGCCCTTGTTGCGCATCATGTATTCGAGGATGCCAAATTCCTTGGGGGCCAGGTCGATGGGCTCCGCGGCGCGCGTGACTTTGCGGCGGATGCAATCGAGCGTAAGGTCGGCCACCTGCAGGCGCTCGGGAGCCGGCTGGCCGCGCCGCAGGAGGGCGCGCACACGGGCCAGCAATTCGACGAAAGCGAAGGGCTTGACCAGGTAATCGTCGGCGCCCTGCTCCAGGCCGCGGACGCGATCCTCGAGTGCGCCGCGCGCGCTCAGGATGAGCACGGGCGGACCAGCTTTGCGGTTGCGGATCTTTTCGAGCACCTGGAGGCCGTCCATATCGGGCAGCATGATATCGAGGATCACGAGGTCGTAGTCGGTGGCATGCACGAACTCCAGGGCGGTCGCGCCATTGGGGGCGGCATCCACGGCGTAGCCGGCGCCCTGGAGGCCCCGGCAAAGGAAATCCGCAATCCGTTTTTCGTCTTCAACTACCAGGAGTCGCACAACATTAGCTTAGCGCAGCTAAACACGGCGACGCTATCGTTTGCGCGACAACCGCTTGCTTACGCGCGCGGCTCGGCGCCACACCCATTCGGAGCCAGGCCCAGAGGGCGCCCCGTCAGGGAGCGGATGCGTAATTACTTATGGCGTTCTGTTTAACCCGCCAGAGTGGGGCTGGCGGACGCCCTCGTCCGGATAGCGCCGGGATAAACCGGCATGGAGTAGCAAGAGCCGTACAGGGAAGGCGTAGCGAACCACCCTGGCCCCCAGCCATGCGAGGACAGTCGTGAGGCTGCACCTGAAGCGTTGGACAAGTGTACCTGTAGGCTGAGTATTGAGCTTCGAAATCGCGTGTTTCAGGACGCCCATGGCGTCGGACGACCAGAAGGCCACACGACTGCGCACGAACAACGCGAGTGCGCAGGCGGTCCTGCGGAGTCGCAGACCCCAGGCATGCGGAGAAACCGGGTGCCCTCTGGCCGCGGGAGAACCGGGAGACCCCGTTGCCGCCCGCGGGCAGTAGGCGGGCCGGGGGAAGAACGCGATGCGCGATAAGTCCTCATGCACGGCAGCGGGGAGTCGTACTGCGGTCCGGTACCAGCGGAGCAGCCGAACAAGAGCGGGTTACCGCCGGCGTAGGTTGTGGAGGGAATGCCGCAGACCAAGGAGAACACGCCAGAGCCTGACCCGTGCCGGACCTGCGTGCGCTGTTTATCGCGCGCTTTGTCTATTTGAAGTAACTGATCGGAGACCAGTGAGTGAAGAAGGCGATGCCCGCATTGAAGCCGGGCACCGCCCGTGAGGACTAATGGAGCACGATCTTCGCTGCGCCTTTTATTGTGGCCGTGCCGATCGTTGTGGCAACGTTAATCGTAGCCGCTCCTGCCACGGCGCCGGCGAAGCTCACGTTGCCGACCGAAATGACCTCGATTGAATTTTTCGCGACGCTGCCCGTGAAGGAATAGTGGAAGAGCGTCTTCACCGGACTGCCCTGGGTAACCGTGATGGTGAAGGTTGCAGTACCTGTCGCAGTAGTGGTCTGGAACGTGTAATAGATCTGGCCGCAACCGGAACAGCTTTTCGTCCAAACCTGCTCTGGCGTGCCGATGACGAGGCCGCCCGCCACGACGTTGGAGCAGGTGGACCCGCCGAAGCAGGGCCAGTCGCCGCTAACCGGCGGATTCGGACCCATGGCCGTGATCCCCTGGTACATGCCCGGAGAAGTAACGTCGGGTGATGCGTCGGTGACGTGACCGATGGCGATCACACTGCCGTAAGCGTCTCCAGCCAGATCTTCCTGCGCCAGCGCTTGCTGGCCGCAAATGCCGCACGCCAGAACTACAGCCAGGGCAGTAAACAATAGCGTACGAACTCTCGTCATTTAAGTGAATCCTCCAATTGAGGTGCGAACCACCGGTGCGTTTGACCAGTGTCAATAGTATGCTCTCATCCAAAGGTGGTTGTCAACGGAAAGCTAACAAGAAACGTACCGGAAACTAGTGTTACAGCCGTACCAGAAGGTCTAAGGCAAGTCCGGGCGCGATCGGCGGCCGGCGAGCGCCTGCCGGACCTTTTCCTTCAGGTTTTGATCGCGCTCGGACATCGCCAGCGCCGCCACGGCGCCGGCGGAGGTCTGGCCGTCGCCATTCCGCACCAGTTCCGGCAGGGGGTCTGTCGCAGTTTCAGAGAAACATGGAGCAATTTCCGATACCTTATGGCTTCGGCCCGGAAGCCCGTGCGAGTATCTACAGCCTGTCTTCTTGTCGCCGGAATTGCTGGCGCGGGTTCGCTCCTCCTGCTACGGGGATTCGGGCCGCAGCAATTGCCCAACCACCTGACGGCCATCACCGTCGATTACCCGAGTGAAGGCTCCATTTTTCCGCCGGAAATCACTCCTCCCACATTCCTATGGCGCGACCCCAGCGGAACCGCCACCAGCACATTGCATGGCTGCCGTTAGCGAGGCAGGGTTGTCGAAGGAAGGAAATTCACGCGGGACAGCTATGGGACCGACTCTATCATCGAGAGGCACGAGAGAAGGGGGATTCAGACTCCTGTTTGGCCTCGGAACGGCGATCTTCCTTTATGGTACGCTCTTCTCACTGACGAAGGGCCCTGACAGAATTCCGGACTTGATTATATTCGTGACAGCGGCGGCGCTTCTTACCGGCGCGCTACTGGTAGGCCAACTGCCAAAGCGAGCGAAGAAAACCGCGTCGGAGTGGCGGAGTGGACCCCTGGCGACCATGATCGTAGCGATCGAACTGATTTTGTGCGGGATCTACATCGACGGCGCCGTCGTTTTCGAGCTTCACGGACGTTGAGGTAGAGGGGGCAATGCGATGAGATTTTTCGTAGTCATCATGGCGCTGAGCGCCATCGCCTATGGTCAACGGCCGCCGGAGTCGATGACAACGCTTTCTGTTCGGGTTCAGAGCCCGGAAGTTCCCGAAGACAGTTTCGCTGCGCAGCCAAAGCTAATGTACTGCGCCGGCAGATCCTACTGTCGCACCGACGAACTCCCAGATCCAGAAAACGGCATCCATGGCCTGATGATCATTAACGAACCGGACGTATGGATGGTAAACCTGCTGACAAAGACAGCCCGGCACTTTGTTGATCCTGGCCCGACGTTCAACTGCCACCTGGCCATATTTGCCGGCGAGCAGACGATGTCTGGCGCCGATGTGAAAGACCCGTTGCTCGAACTGGAGTTCGGACGTGAGCTTGCATACTTCAAGGGAAAGGGGGCTGCATGGAAGGAAGGCCCAGTCCTTCAGGGCAAGGCCACTACCGCATACGAGGTAATAGTCGGCGATTCGCAGTTGTTTTTGTTCACGACCGGAGCGCCAGAGCGGCCCTGGGCGGTAGCGCGGCAGGACGGAAGCGGACGAGAGATTTTCTGGTACGGCATTTATGAGCAACTCCCGTTCGATCCCAAGGTCTTCGCGAGACCGGAAGGCGTGAAGATCGAAGAGGTCAAGTAGGTCGCCGCCCCGTTGCTGACCGGCGGCAGTCGCGGGTTTCCATGGCCCAGCGTCCCGGATCTGGTCTACCAGAACACGAGTACCGCCCAGGTGGATGTGCAATTTCTGATACCTTATGGCTTCAGCCCGGAAGCCCGTGCGAGTACCTAAAGCCTGTCTTCTTGTCGCCGGAATTGCTGGCGCGGGTTCATTCCTCCTGCTACGGGGATTCGGACCGCAGCAATTGCCCAACCGCCTTGCGGCCATCACCGTCGATTACCCCAGCGAAGGCTCCATCTTTCCGCCGGATATCACTGCGCCCACATTCCTCTGGCGCGACCCCAGCGAGACCGCCACAACATGGCACATCCAAATTGTCTTCGCCGCCGGCGGGCCGGACCTCCAATTGCAATCCCGCGGCGAGCTGATGCGCGTGGGCGAGATCGACGACAGTTACGGCGGCTTCGTGCCGCCCACGCTGACGCCCGAGCAGGCCGCTGCGCATACCTGGAAGCCGGACGCCGGGACGTGGGCGGCCATCCAGACGCGCTCCAGCCGGCATCCTGCGACAGTGGTCGTCACTGGCTTCCGCGACGAAAACGCAACCGAGGCCGTCTCGCGCGGGCAGGTCGCCATTCAAACTTCCACCGATCCGGTGGGCGCGCCGATCTTCTATCGCGACGTGCCTCTGTTGCCGGCCATCCCACAAGGGGAAAAGGGCGTCATCAAGCCTCTGCCGGATTCGCTGCTGCCCATGATCAAATGGCGCCTGCGCTACCTCGACGAGCTCCAGAGCAGCACCGTCATGCAGAAGTTGCCCACCTGCGCCAACTGCCATTCCGTCTCGCGCGATGGGAAAACGCTGGGGCTCGATGTGGACGGTCCCAACAACAACAAGGCGCTGTACGCTCTGCTGCCCCTCCAAAAGGTCAGCTCCATCAGCAAGGAGTACGTCGTCAAATGGAGCGACTTTACCGAGAATACGCCGCAGCGCTTCGGCTTCATGTCGCAGGTTTCCCCCAACGGAAAGTACGTGGTGACCTCCGTCGAGGTGCCCGGGTCGGGCAGCCGGCATCTGGGCGACAGGCTCTACCAAGGCTTCTATCCGGCTTATGGCTTCGTCCAGGTTTTCTTTCCGACGCGAGGCGTGCTGGCGTGGTACAGCCGGGAGAGCGGTAAGTTGCAGCCGCTGCCCGGCGCCGACGACCCCGAGTACGTGCAGGCGTGCGGCTTCTGGAGTCCGGATGGCAGCTACCTTGTGTTTTCCAGGGCGAAAGCGCGCGACCCCTATCCGCCGGGACAGCCACTCTCCCGCTACGCCAACGATCCGAACGAAACCCAGATCCAGTACGACCTCTACCGCATCCCGTTCAACAACGGCAAGGGCGGCAAACCGGAGAGGATCGCCGGCGCTTCGGAAAACGGGATGAGCAACAACTTCCCCAAGGTCTCGCCCGACGGCAAGTGGATCGTCTTCGTACAAAACCAGACCGGCCTGTTGATGCGCCCCGATAGCCATTTGTACATCGTCCCCGCGCAGGGCGGCGTGGCGCGGCGCCTGAACTCGAACCAGAAGCTCATGAACTCGTGGCACAGCTTCTCGCCGAATGGACGCTGGCTGGTCTTCTCGTCTAAGGGCCGCTCGTTTTACACGCAGCTCTATCTCACCCACATCGACGAGAACGGCAACGATAGCCCGGCGATCCTGCTTGACAACACCACGGCGGCCAATCGCGCGGCGAACATTCCGGAGTTCGTCAACATCCCACGCGGTGGACTGGAGCGCATCGACGCGCCCGCCACGGAGTTTTACCGGTTGTTCAACGTGGCCATCGACCTGATGAAGAAGAACCGGTTCGGCGAGGCCATCCCGGAGTGGCGCAAGGCCCTGGAGTTGGATCCCGACGATGGCAAGGCGCACTTCAACCTGGCCTATGCGCTGAGCGAGGGCGGCGACTTGGGCGCCGCGATTGCGGAATACACCAAGGCCAGCCTGCTCACGCCGAATGAAGCCGTCGTATTTGCGAACCTGGCGCTGGTGCAGGCCCAGACCGGACGGCTGGATGACGCCATTGTCAACTACCGGAAAGCCCTGGCGCTGAATCCCGCCAATTCCTCGGTGGAGGCCGATCTGGGAACGGTGTTGTCCGGGAAGGGGCTGGCCGCCGAGGCCCTCGAGCATCTGGAGAAGGCCGTCGCCATGAATCCCGAGTCGGCGGACGCGCACAACAAGCTCGCCGCCGTGCTGGCGAAGACCGGCCGGACCGCCGAAGCCACCGCACACCTGGAAAAGGCCGTGGCGCTGGCCCCGGATTCGGTGGAGTATCGCTTCAGCCTGGCCTACGCGCTGGGGCTGGCGGGGCGCTTCGCCGACGCCATTCCACAATTGCAGAAAGCCGTGGAGCTGAGCGGCGGCCAGGACTGGCAATGCTTCGACATGCTGGGCGCGGTCTACAGCAAGATGGGCCGCCCGGATGACGCAATCCAGGCCGGGCGCCGGGCGCTGGATCTGGCTGTCGCGGGCCACGACGAGGAACTGGTCCGGAACTTGCGCGCCAAGCTCGCACGCTACAACGAATCCAGGTAACGCGGCCGTTGCAG
>CABEAV010001063.1_pt1 | contig 10798 bp, 10 predicted proteins | sample 3422231 | NCBI WGS metagenome assembly CABEAV01 (sample SAMEA5534326, study PRJEB31848) | metagenome | biome: tundra; feature: field; material: soil | place: USA | collected 2013-05 | depth 0.15 m | reverse complement strand
ACACTGCGGGCCTTATCTGTAGCACCTCCGAAGGGGTCCATAGCTATTCTGTGCTCCCGAAGGTCCGCGGCCTTGACGGCGTCTGGCGCGAAATTCCCCGCGAGGTCCTCGGCGACTTTCCGAAACCCCCGGCCTCCGGCGATCAAACGGCTCACCCCGAAACCGAACGGCCAAGCGCGCCCCGGTGACTGAAACCGCGCGGCCCTACCGTAAACACCCGCAGCCTGCAAGCCATGATTGGCGCAACGATTGGCCGCCCTGGGGACCGCCGCAGTCACCGTGGTCTTCAGCTTTGCGTACGGGGTCTTGCTCAGTCCTCTGCCGTACTCAAACGCCAAGCGTCCGATGACAGTACTTCCGAGCGAATGAAGTGGGGCAGGCCTCCTGGCCTGCGCGGGTTCTCCAGAACCCGCTCTTCGGCGACAATAGGCGTATGTCCGACTCACCCACGCCGCGCCCCGAGCCGCGCTGGCCAGCGATGATGGCCATCTTGTCGGTAGGAGGGCTGTATTGGGCTCTGCCGGAGGCCCTGAGTCCCGGACCGGGATGGCTGGCGCTCGCGGTGGTGGCGCCGCTTTCCATCGTGGGCATGGTCTTGCATCGGCGTTCTAAGTTTGCGCTCAATCAAATAGTGGGATACACCATGTTGAGCATTATCACGGCCGCCATGATCAGCGCGCTGGTGCTGCTCATCGCCGCTCTGCCGGACCGCAAGGAAACGCCGCGCGACCTGCTGCGCTCCGCCGGCGCGCTGTGGATCTCGAACATCCTGGTGTTCGCCTCGTGGTACTGGCGATTGGATGCCGGCGGACCCAACCAACGCGAGCTGCGCGGGGAGCACACCGAAGGCGCGTTCCTGTTCCCGCAGATGACGCTGGGCGACCGGGAGTGGATGCCCGGCTTCGTGGATTACCTGTTCCTGGCGTTCAATACCAGCACGGCCTTTTCTCCTACGGATGTTCCGGTTCTATCGCGATGGGCGAAAGGGATGATGATGGTGCAGTCCACGATATCGCTGACCACGCTGGCGTTGTTGGCGGCGCGGGCGGTCAACATATTGTGAAATTTTGTGATATCGGGGCGTCTTCGCGGTTTAATAAAACACCAGGTTTCCGCCAAAATCCGGGATTCCGCCGTCCTTCACTATTGCCGTCCAATCGTCCAATTTCCCGAAATCCATCTTCCAAAAACTGCGGCACAGAGTGAAGAACTCCAACACGGTGTCACGCTCGCCCACGGTCAACAGATCCCTTGCAAGGCTCATGTTCGGGCCAAAGGTATTCAACGTGGGCGATCCTGGCGTTTGAGCGGATGCCAGCAGGGAACTATTCGCCAGGGCAACGTTTCTATCGCGGCGCAGGGCAACTCGCCCAATTACCATGTTGCCGTAGAAAATGGCATTCCCGCGGTTCCACTTTGGATGTTCGTGCGCGGCTGACAGCAACTCCCTCGCATAGTCTTCCGCTTTGTTCAACTCTGCCGCATCGAACGCGGCTTTTGCCAGATGGGACAAGGCCAAAAACCGCTCGATTCCGGTGGGCGGGGTAGCTTGCACCAACTCCGCCAACATCTCCTGGTCAGGCGGAGGGATCGGCGGTACCTGGGCCTTGATCGAAAACAGGCCCAGTGTGGTTGAAAGGAGTAAGGCCAATCCGAAATTGACGACGAAGTTGTGTTTCACGGGCGCCTCCACGGTTCACTATTTAGCTTAGACGGTTTCGAGACGCATGGCGTGCAATACATGGCCGCGTTATGTCTGGAGTGTGCGCATTCCCATTTTGCTCGAAAACGTCCTTCGCGACGCATGGTACGCCTTTCGGATGTCGCGCAAAAATCCGGGCTTCACAGCCATCGCGGTTCTTACCGTCGCTCTGGGCGTCGGCTCAAACACCGCGACCTCCAGCGTTGTCAAAGCCGTCCTGTTGAATCAATTGCCCTATCGCAATCCGGACAGAGTGGTCGCTCTTGCGCAGGGAGTGGGCGGATGGACCGCTAACGAGTCGCGCGCCGCTATACGGGAGATCGACCCAGCCGGGAGTAATGGAAAGGATCGGCCGCTTGCGGCAGGTAGACCGCCTGATTCGGTTCGCTGTCCAACCCGTACTGGCGCACGTCGCCGACGATCCCCACGATGGCCAACCAAGGGCCGGGTTCCTTCTGCGAACGCCGCCGGTTTTTCACGTGCAGCCGATGGACGGCTACGTGGCGGCCGGCATCTATGGCGTCATCTCCTGCACGGTCGGCCTGCGCACGCGCGAGATGGGGAATCCGAATGGCGTTGGGAGCGGAGCGTGGCGCCATCCTGAGGATGGTCCTTAAAGACGTCCTGAGGCTGCTCGCCTGGGGACTGGCTGCGGGTCTGGCGGCCAGCGTGGATGCCCAGTGTGGCTCTGCGATCTGAGTAGCCGTGGAAACCGAAGCGTGCGAAAACTCACTGATCGCCAAATCCCTTGACTCTGCACCTAGCCTGGTGGCTCTTCGCTTGCTAAGCTGTTACGCAAGGAGAACACGGTCATGCCTCAAGAAACCAGCAAGTGTGCTCACCCGGCTTGCAACTGCCCAGCCGGGCGAGACAGCAAGTATTGCAGTCAATATTGCGAAGATGCGAGCGGCACAACGGAGATTTCGTGCAACTGCGGCCATGACGGCTGCGCACTCACCGAGAGCCGGCCGGTCGTGTAGCCGCAGAGTTGAAGTCAATTTGCGCCTGATCCTGCTTAGCGCTCCAGTGGTCCTGGCAGGGGTGATCGCGACTGCTCCCCGGCCGGTGACGACCTCGCAATACGGGTCTGCCCGCACTGGAGCCAACGCAAACGAGTCCATACTCTCGCCACGCAATGTCAATGTGAGCCACTTTGGGAAGCTGGGCGCCTATCCCGTGGATGGCCCGATTTACGCGCAGCCCCTGTATCTGCCGGCGGTGAACCTGCCTGGCAAGGGTGCATACGATATCGTTCTGGTTGCCACGGAACATGACAGCGTCTACGCTTTCGATGCCCAAGCCAGTTCCGCGGCGGCTCCGTTGTGGCACGTGAACTTCACATCTGCGAGCGTCACTCCGGTTCCCGCCCACGATGTGGAATGTCCCCTCATCTCGCCGGAATTGGGTATCACGTCCACTCCGGTTATCGACCTTCGAACCGGCACCTTATACGTGCTGGCGCGCACGAAGGAGCATAAAGGCGCACTCGGCGACGAATATGCGCAAAAGCTGCATGCCCTGGCTATTACCAATGGGACGGAAAAGTTCGGCGGTCCCGTGGCGATCCGCGCGCGGACGCGTGGCCGCGGCGTTGGAAATTCCCATGGCGTCATCTTATTCGATCCGCGGCGCCAGAATCCGCGGGCCGCGCTGCTGCTTTCCCAAGGGCGCATCTATCTGACCTGGGCATCCTCCTGCGATGCAGGCCCCTACCATGGCTGGGTGATGGCTTACGACTCGCATACCCTGAAGCAGCTTGCCGTGCTCAACACCTCGCCGGATGCAAACGACAGCGGCATCTGGCTCAGCGATACCGGTCCGGCGTCCGACAGCGCGGGAAACATCTTCGTGGCGACCGGCAACGGCCGCTTCGATGCGGCGAATGGCGGACGCGACTACGGCGATAGCGTTCTCAAGCTCCATGCGGATTCCAAGGGGCTGGCCGTCGCGGATTACTTCACACCTTTCAACCAAGGCGTGTTGGATTCGAACGATGAGGATCTGGGATCCGGAGGGCCGGTGTTGCTGCCGGACCAGCCCGGTTCTCACCCACATCTGCTGCTGGCCGGCGGCAAGGGTGGAACGCTGTATGTTATCGATCGCGATCACATGGGCGGATATCACCCGGGTTCGGACGCGCACGCTATACAGACTGTGCAGTTCCCGAAGCTGGCCTTGTTCGGCGCGCCCGCGTTTTGGGGCGGTCATGTCTATGTCATCGCCGGAAACGACGTCCTCAGAGACTTTGCGCTCCGCAACGGTCAACTGGCGCTGGCGCACGCGGCGGGTCTTCCCAAGTATCCGGACGCGGGCGCCACTCCGGCTGTGTCGTCGAATGGAACCCACGACGGCATTGTGTGGGCCATTTCCACTTACAATTGGCAGCGCGCCGGCCCTCCGGCCGTGCTGCACGCCTACAATGCAGCGAACGTGCGGGAGGAGCTATACAACAGCGACCAGAACAGCGCCCGGGACCGTGCCGGCGAGGCTCTGCGATTCACCATTCCGCTGGTGGCCGGCGGGCGCGTCTACGTGGGCACGCGGAGCGAGCTGGATGTCTACGGCCTGCTGCCGTAGTGTCTGACAGCTTTGCGGGCGTGAAAAGTCCCGTGCAAGGCGAGCTTCGCTCGCCGGGGCCTGGCGTCGGGGGCCGGGGTTGTTTCACAGCGGATGACGCAGTATGTGTTGGAGAATTTCCTGTGTGGCTTTCTTTCCGGGAGGCTTGCACGCAAAGGACAGGCCGGGAGGCCTGTCTACTGGTCTAGGAAATCTTCTTCGCGAAACTCCCGCGCGCCCGGCTGCGACCCCGTAGTTCGCAACTGCACGCGGCGGATCTTGCCCGAAATGGTCTTCGGCAAATCTGCGAATTCCAGGCGGCGAATGCGTTTATACGGCGCGACGTTCTGGCGGACAAATTGAAAGATGCTGCGCGCCAAATCCGCTCCCGCGGCATAGCCCGGCGCCAACAGCACAAACGCTTTCGGGACGGCGTGCCGCACCGGGTCGGGACTGGCTACCACCGCCGCCTCCGCCACCGCCGGGTGCCGCACCAGCACGCTTTCGAGTTCGAAAGGGCTGATGCGGTAGTCCGACGATTTGAACACGTCATCCACGCGCCCGATATAGGTGATGTGACCGTCTTCATCGCGGGAGGCCAGGTCGCCTGTGTGGTAGTAACCGTCGTGCGCAGGATAAGTCCCGGCAGGCTGAATGCCTGCCTCACCGTAGCCGAGCATTAGTCCCAAAGGTGGCGGGGAAACGTCCAGGCAGATCTCTCCTTCGGGCGTGGGCCGGCCTTCGCTATCCAACAGTTCCACCCGATAGCCGGGCAGCGGACGCCCCATCGAGCCGGGCTTCACCGCCTGCCCTGGCGAGTTGCCGGCGACCGCGGTGGTCTCGGTTTGGCCGAAGCCATCGCGAATCGTGATGCCCCAGGCAGCCTGCACGCGCTCGATGACCTCGGGATTCAGAGGCTCGCCCGCCGAGACCACCTCCCGCAGGTTCACCGCGTAATCGCCGAGCTTCTCCTGCACCAGCATGCGCCAAACGGTGGGCGGCGCGCATAGCGTGGTGATCGGCATGCGGGCCAGCATGGTGAGCACGGCCTTCGCATTGAAGCGGGCATAGTTATAAGCGAACACGGTGGCCCCGGCGTTCCAGGGAGCGAACCAACAGCTCCATGCGTGCTTCGCCCAGCCCGGAGAGCTGATGTTCCAGTGCACGTCGCCGGGCTCGAGGCCGATCCAATACATGGTGGATAAGTGGCCCACCGGATAGCTCTGGTGCGAATGGTGCACCAGTTTCGGTTTGGCCGTGGTGCCCGAGGTGAAGTAAAGCAGCAACGGGTCGGTGGCGCGCGTAACGCCGTCGGGAGCGAACGTGCCGCTTTGCCGATAGGCGTCTTCGAGCGAGTGCCATCCCGCGGCCGGCCCACCGGCGCAGATGCGCGTATAAACGCCCGCGAGGGCCGCAAACTTGGCGGTGTGCGCGGCGCCCACAATCACATGCCGCACCGCGCCGCGATCCAGACGGTCTTCGAGATCTTCGGGAGCGAGCAAGGTGGCGGCGGGAATCACCACGGCGCCGAGCTTCGAGGCCGCCAATAGCGTCTCCCAGATCGCCACTTCGTTGCCCAGCATGAGCAGCATGCGGTCGCCGCGCCGCACGCCCAGTTCCCGCAGGAATTGGGCTACCCGATTCGAGCGCTGCGACATCTCCGCAAAGCTGAGCCTGAATTCCGCGCCTGATTCGTCCACCACCCACAGGGCGGGCTTGGTGTTGCCCGCGGCCATGACGTCGAAGTAGTCCAGCGCCCAGTTGAATTCGTCCAGCCTCGGCCATTGGAAGTGCCGGTAGGCGAACTCGTAGTCCGTGCGATGGCTCAGCAGGAAATCGCGAGCTTTCAAGAACTCCGCGGCGCCACTCATCACGATTCGTGCGTATGCTGTTAACTGTATACGAATGCGGGTAGCACTGCATGGCACAAGCAACCGAGACACTTCCAAACGCCTTCATCGGCAAACCCGGGATGCCCACAGATGACGATCTGGCGGCGGAGCTGGGCCGTTCGGCCAAAGCGCTCTGGGATCGACTGCTCGCCGGCTTGGCTGAGCGGCATAACATCGTAACGCGGGAATGGAACTCCTACTCGCCGAAAGCCGGATGGTCGCTGCGCCTGAAGCGGGACAAGCGGACCATTCTGTATCTTTCACCGTGCCGAGGCTGTTTCCGCGCGTCATTCGCGCTCGGCGGCAAGGCGGTCGAGGCAGCGCGGGCGAGCGGGCTTCCCCAGCGCGCGATTCAGATTATCGACAGCGCCAAGCGTTATGCCGAGGGAACGGGAGTCCGTATCGACGTGAACGGGCCCGCGGACATCGGCGTCGTGATGAAGCTGGCTGCCATCAAGCTGGCGAATTGAACTGCCCAATTTGTGATACAGTCGGGCCTTGCCATGACCCTGAACGGTTATCTGGTCAAAAGCACCATCGTGGCGGCGTTGGGGGGCCTGCTTTTCGGTTTCGATACCGCGGTGATCGCGGGCACCACCCACGCCCTGACGGAAACCTATCACCTCACTACCACCTCCTTAGGACTGACGGTGGACGCCGCCCTCTTGGGAACGATTCTGGGCGCCATGTTTGCCGGCATCCCCGGCGACCGCTGGGGCCGGCGCGACAGTCTGCGCGTCATGGCCATCTTGTACCTGATCTCGGCCCTCGGATGCGCTTTCGCCTGGGACTGGTATTCGCTGGTCTTCTTCCGGTTCATCGGCGGCCTGGGCATTGGCGGATCATCGGTGCTCGGTCCCATGTACATTGCCGAGATCGCCCCGGCGAAGTGGCGCGGCCGGCTGGTCGGCTTGTTCCAGTTCAACGTGGTCTTCGGGATCCTGCTGGCCTACTTTTCCAACTTCGTCATCGGCCTCGCGGGATTTGGAGCCGCCGAGTGGCGCTGGAAATTGGGAGTTTCCGGCATCCCCGCGGCGCTGTTCATGCTGATGCTCTTCGGCATTCCACGCAGCCCGCGCTGGCTGGTGAAAAAGCGGCGTGTGCCGGAAGCCCGGGAGGTGCTGCGCCTTACAGGCGAAGAGAACTTCGAAGCAGAACTGCAGGACATCGTCACGTCGATCGATGCGGAACACGGCCACGGCGACGAACCGCTGTTCACGCGCAAGTATCGCGTGCCGATCTTTCTGGCGGTAACCATCGCAATGTTCAACCAGCTCTCCGGGATCAACGCGATTCTGTATTACCTGAACGACATTTTCGCGCAGGCGGGATTCAGCAAGGTCTCGAGCGACCTGCAGGCAGTGGCCATCGGCGCGACCAACCTGCTCTTCACGATGATCGCCATGTCGGTGATCGATCGCATCGGGCGCAAGACTCTGCTGCTGGTGGGATCGGTGGGACTCACGATCTCACTAGCGGGCGTCGCAACCATTTTTGCCATGCACCGTCATCAGGAGTTGCTGGTCTGGCTGCTGGTGGGGTTCATCGCCTCTTTCGCCTTTTCGCAAGGCGCCGTGATTTGGGTTTATCTCAGCGAAGTGTTCCCCAACCGCGTGCGAGCCAAGGGACAAAGCCTCGGCAGCTTCACGCACTGGGTGATGGCTGCGGCTATATCCGGAACATTTCCCTCGCTAGCGGCCAAATCCGGGGCCGCGCCATTTGCGTTCTTCGCCGCGATGATGGTGCTGCAATTCTTCGTGGTGCTGTTCACTTATCCCGAAACCAAGGGAGTCACCCTGGAGCAAATGCAGAAGAAGATGGGGATCGCCTGATGAAAAAACTGTTGCTTGGCTTCGTGCTCGGTCTGGCCGTAGTGCTGTTGGGCGCGATTGCGTACTTTGGCCTGGGTCTGGCGCCCGTGGCGGCATCCGCGCCTCCCATGCCGTTTGAGAGCCTTATGGCGGGAATGGCGCTGCATGCGCGGATCGCGAAAGAGGCGCCGCTGCATGCGCCGATTCCAGCAGATGAACCAAACCTGCTGGCGGGCGCGCGGGTTTATCGCGAGCAATGCGCCGTTTGCCACGGTCTGAGCGGCCAGCCTGAAACAGCCATCGCCAAGGGCATGTTCCCGGATCCGCCGCAACTCTTCAAAGGCCACGGCGTGACCGACGACCCGCCCGGCGAGACCTACTGGAAAGCTGCGAATGGCATTCGGCTGACAGGCATGCCGGGTTTTAAGGGATCGCTGAGCGACACGCAACTTTGGCAGGTTAGCCTGATGCTGGCCAATGCGGATAAGTTGCCGGCTGCGGCGAAAGCGGCGGTGAGTCAGGCGCAGCAGTAAACCGTGGCGCACGCACTTTTGCGCAAGGCAGCATACCTTTCCTGTAACCGCCCTAGTCGGCCTGTCGCGGTTGTCGAAAGCAAGCGGGTCCAGGGGACCCGCGCAGACCAGGCGCAGACCAGGGGTCTGCCCCACGAATTCTTGCAGCGTTACCGAGATTGGGAAAAGTATGCGGCATTACGCACTTTGCGTGGCGCACTTTGAGAACGTGCGCCACATATATAATAAACATAGTGCGATTTTTTCCGGCCCTTCTGCTCCTCTCCGCCCTTGGGCTCGGCGACGTGCGCAACTGCACTTGCGACCTCGCCAGCGCCGAAAGCATGGCCAAGCGCGAATGCGGGCTATGCCGCGAAGCCGAGAAACAGCCGCAAGATACGCCGATTTTCTTCTTGAAAGACATTAATCCGAACAAGCCGCATCGCTGGCTGGCGCTGCCCAAAGCGCATGCTCACAGCCTCGCCGATCTTGCGCCCGCGCAACGTCTGGCGCTGTGGACCGCCGCCATCGCAAAGGCCCGGGAGACTTGGGGCGACCAGTGGGGGCTGGCCGCCAACGCCGATATCCGGCGCACGCAATGCCACTTCCACGTGCACATCGGCAAGCTGCAGGAGGGCGTCGAAACGCAAGACTTCGTCCTCATCGATGGCCCTGCCGATATTCCCGTTCCGCACGATGGCGGCGGCATCTGGATTCATCCTGTCGGCGGGAAGCTGCACGTCCACTTGGGCGAAGACGCCCCCGAAACGTTGCTCATGAGGTAACCATGCTGCTAGAAACGCTGCTCGAAATCGCGAAGCTGCCGACGGCGGAGAACTCCGTCATCCATTTGCATGCCACCGACAACGTGGCCATCGCGCGCGTGCCGCTGTCCGCCGGGACCGCATTGAAGGTGGATGGCCAGGCGCTCGTCGCGCACGAACCGATCCCCGCCGGCCACAAAATCGCGTTGACTGCCATTCCGCGCGGCGCGGTCGTGCGGCGCTATGGCCAAGTCATCGGCCGCGCCAAGGATGATATCCACGCCGGCCATCACGTGCATACGCACAACCTGGCCTTCGAGGAGCTGCACTTTGACTACGAATTCCCTACCGGCGAAACTCCGCTGCCCGCGCGCCGCGCCATTCCCACTTTTCTGGGCTATCCGCGCGAGGATGGCTCGGTAGGGACGCGCAACTATATCGCGGTGGTGGCGGCCAGCAACTGCGCCGCGCACACCGCCGAGCTGATCGCGCACAGCTTCGACGGCGAATCGTTGCCGGCCAACGTGGATGGCGTGGTGGCGTTCCCGCACGGCGAAGGATGCGGCCACACCATTGGCCCGGACACCGAGCAGCTTCGCCGCACGCTGGCCGGAGTGTTGGCGCACCCCAACGTTTCGGCCGCCATCATCCTGGGACTCGGCTGCGAGGTGAACCAGATCGAGCACTACCTCGGTCCCAACGCCGCCCGCACCAGCCGTTTGGTGGGGATGACCCTGCAATCGAGCGGCGGCACGCGCGGCGCGGTGACGGCGGCGCGCGCCGAGATCGCCCGCCTGATGGAGCATTGCGCCGCCGAACAGCGGGTGGAAATGCCGGCCTCCCGCATCGTGCTAGGGCTGAATTGCGGCGGTTCCGATTCGTTTTCCGGCATTACCGCGAATCCGGCGCTGGGCGTCTGCTCGGATATGCTGGCCGAAATCGGAGCCACTGCGGTGCTGGCGGAGACCACCGAAATCTTCGGCGCCGAACATCTGTTGGTGCGCCGCGCCCGTAACCGGCAAGTAGCTGAAAAACTATTAAGTTTCGTCCAAGGCTACAAGCAATACTTGACCCGCTTCGCGGGCAGCTTCAACGACAATCCGTCGCCTGGCAACAAAGAAGGCGGCCTGACCAACATCCTCGAAAAATCGCTGGGCGCGGTGGCCAAGGCGGGCACCTCGCCGCTGACCGATGCGGTGGACTACGCCGAGCCGGTCCGCACTCCCGGCTTCGTCTTCATGAACACTCCCGGCTACGATCCGGTCTCGCTCACTGGCCTCGCGGCGGGCGGCTGCAACCTGATCGCCTTCACCACCGGACGCGGCAGCGCGATCGGCTTCCCTTCCGTACCGGTGCTCAAGATCGCCAGCAACAGCCACACTTACCGGCGCATGCAAGACAATATGGACATCAACGCCGGCGCCATCGCCGACGGAGAGAAGAGCGTCCAGGAGATCGGCCGCGAGATCTTCGATACGCTGTTGCGGGTGGCTTCCGGCGAGAAGACCTGCGCGGAGCGCCTGGGCCACCACGAATTCGTCCCGTGGCGGATCGGTCCGGT
>CABEAV010001047.1_pt1 | contig 10885 bp, 10 predicted proteins | sample 3422231 | NCBI WGS metagenome assembly CABEAV01 (sample SAMEA5534326, study PRJEB31848) | metagenome | biome: tundra; feature: field; material: soil | place: USA | collected 2013-05 | depth 0.15 m | reverse complement strand
CAATCCCTTGGAAGTGATCGGCGCGCGGGCGAAAGCCCTTGCGGTCTGGCACGGCCTGCCGTATTACGACCCGGTGAATTGCGACGTGTGGAGCATGATGTTCATCGGCATGGGCTTGTTCAAACTCGGAGTCTTCAGCGCGGCCAGATCGTACCGCTTTTACGCCTGGATCGCAATCATCGGGTACCTGATCGGGATTCCGTTGAACTCGTACACAGCCTGGCTCGCAGTGAAGGGCAATTTCGACCGCGTCACTTTCGCGTTCACCCACGTGGCTTACGATATCGAGCGGCTACCGGTGGCCCTGGCGGACATGGCGCTGCTGATGATCTTGTGCAAGGCCGGCGCGCTCCGGTGGCTGACCAGCCGTCTGGCCGCCATCGGGCAGATGGCGCTGAGTAACTACATCTTGCAGTCGGTGGTTTGCACGCTCGTATTTAACGGCTGCGGGTTCGGCTTGTACGGGCGGCTGGAGCGGTATCAGTTGTACTACGTGGTCGCGGGATGCTGGGCCATGTCTCTGGCGGCAAGCCCCATTTGGCTGCAGCATTACCGGTTTGGGCCCCTCGAATGGTGCTGGCGGTCGCTGACATATTGGAAGAGGCAGCCCATGCGGATGGTCCGGCGCCCGTCCGGCGCGCCAGCGGAGGCGGTCGCCTAAGCTCGGCCCTATTACAATTGCGGCCATTCGGAAAGAGGTTGAGGCCGATATTGCCTGTTAAGACCGCCGACGCCGGGATTCCGCCGCGGCCACTACGCGGCCGCGTCATACTGGTAGTTTGTCCGCCCCTCATATCAAACCACCCCGGCACGCGTGGGCTCCGTGGATCGGCCCGGAGACGCTCATCTCGCAGGTCCGCAGCACAGCCCCATTCCTTGAACCGCGGCTGCCCGAACCCGGCCGCCTGATCGAACTCGGCCACTCGCCCGACGGCTTCCTACGCATTCTCGCCAATTGGGAGAACATCCTGCGCCCCGGCCTCAACATCGAGGAGCAGTTGCAGGACTACTTCGCCTTCTGCCTGGCCTGTCATCACGCTACCGTCGCCACGTTCGTGCCTACCGACGTAGATACCAAAATCCGCGGCATCGTATGGCGCGAATCCCGCGACCCCGATGTACTGCGGCCCATGCTGCGTTTGGCTCTCGCCTCGCGCGCCTGGACCGAAGATGGCATCTCCATCCGCGCCATCCGCGGCGTTAGCGGCCACAACGGCGAACAGTGGAGCGCCATTGCGGGCGGCTTGGGCTACCTGCTCGAACTCGGTGATACAGTTTCCGCCGAGGAAGCGCAAGCCGCCATCGAAGCCGAGATCGACCGGGAACAAGCGGTCTTTGATGAATGCGCCGCAGAGCGCGACGCCGAACTCGATCTGTTGCGCCTCTCGATGACCCTGGCGCACAACCGCGGCGACTTAACTCAAGGGATGGGTTTCTGGAAGCGCACCGCGCTCACCGCGCCCGTCATGGAACATCTCTCCCAGCGCGGCCGCTTCTCCCGCGCCGTTCGGATGTATGAATTCACCGGCCTCTCGGCCGAAGGTCACCGGCACTATCCCCTGCGCGCGGTGAAGGTGCTGCGCCGCTCGCCAGCTACGCTGCTGCCGCTGTGCCCGTTTCTGGACGAGTGGGGCGGCGTGGTGGCACAACTCGAAGAGAGCCACGAAGTGCTGGCAGGGCTGGTGAGCGGTTGTCACAAGGTAAAGGGCCAGCAAGGCTATTACCGCGCAATCTCCGGCATGCGCACCGCCTCCTCGGGCGCGTTCGACCGCGCGGCCGCGCGCATGCCCAACGCCGCGCAGCGTTTGCTCCGCGGTGCCGAACTGCGCAAGATTATCGACGTACCACGCATTTCCTTCGAATCCATGATGCGCAAGCGCACCCGCACGGCCTTGGCAATGTTCAGCGGAATCCGCTAACGTTGATGGGATTCGCCCTGTGCCTGTGAGCGTGACCTTGCGCCACCACTGGGTACCGGGTCTCCCATCCGCTACACTCGACTTATGCTCCTCTGCCCGGTTCGCGGTTGCCACTTGGCGCTCGTGCGTGCGGAGCGGCGCTTGTTCTGCCCGCGCGGACATTCATTCGATGTCGCGCGCAGCGGATACATCAACCTACTCCAGCCGCAGGAGCGGCGATCAAAGCAGCCGGGCGACACCGCGGCTGCAATCGCTGGCCGGAGGCGATTGCACGATAGCGGCGTAACCCAACCGCTGCTGCAGGCGGTCGCGGAGATTATGGCCGCATCGCCGGGCGACATCGTTCTCGATGCCGGCTGCGGTGAAGGTTTCTACCTCGGCACCATCGCGCGGCGGACGGGCTTCGTGGCGCATGGCGTCGACATCTCGATTCCGGCGGTTGATGCGGCGGCCCGGCGCTACCCCGGATGCGAGTGGATCGTGGCCAATGCGGATCGCTTCGTGCCATATGCCGACTGCTCGTTCTCTATCGTCATGTCGATCACGGCGCGGATGAATACGCGCGAATTCCAGCGTGTCCTGCGCGACGACGGGCGCCTCCTCGTCGTCCTTCCCGCCCGTGAGGATCTCGTCGAGTTGCGCGGCGTGGGCCGCGACCGCGTGGCCCGAGCCGTCGATACATTGGCACACGGCTTCACACTGGTCAATCAGCGTTGCGTCGCCACCGCGGCAGATCTGGACGCTGCCGGTGTTCAAGATGTCCTGCATTCGATTTACCGGCCAAAGCAACCGCAGCCGGCCAAGGCGATGCGAGTGACGTTCAGTCTGGATCTGTTGCTGTTTCGGCAGACGGCTCGGAAACACTAGCGAACCTGCTGGTCGGCGAGATTCTTGTCTTGCAGCGGTACATTAGGGGTGCTATGAAGCCCATCCGCGACGGCCCGCGCGGCGAAAGTCATGGAATGCGGCGCCTTCGCGCGGCGCGAATAGCTACCGACAATGAACGACAACGCCGCTTTGTCGGCGGCTCCTGAACGGGCGGTACAATCGGACTGTGCCCTACCCTGAACCACTCATCGCCGCAATGCGCCAGGATCTCACCCGATACGGTGTAGAAGAGGCGAGAACTCCTCAAGATGTGGACCGCCTGCTGGGACCGGACAGCGGCGCCGTGTTGATGATCGTGAATTCCGTTTGCGGCTGTGCCGCCGGGAGGGCCCGACCGGCAATCGGGCTCGCCCTGCAACATGCGGTGCGTCCTTCGAAGGTGGCTACCGTTTTTGCCGGCGGCGACGAAGCTGCGGTGGCTCACTTGCGCGCCCGGTTGTCCGATTACCCGCCTTCCTCTCCGTCGATGGCGCTGTTCCAGGATGGAAAGCCGGTCTACATGCTGCACCGCAGCGAGATCGAACGCCGCGAGCCCGCAGAAATCGCCGGCCTCCTCACGGAAGTGTTCGACCACTTCTGCATGGCGCGCAGGCCGGTTTAGCGACCCGCCAAGGACTGGCACCAAATGTTGACAGGCGGCGCTTTGGTACCTTGGTGCGCGTTTTCAAGGATCTGAGTGGCGCAGGACGAAAAGTATGTCCGAGATCGCATGATCGATTCGACCAGCCTCCTATGGCTTCAACGTCCTTTTGGCTTTGGCCACCGGGATTAGAGTCGGATAGAACTGCACGAACGTTTCGTCCACGGCGCCGTTCTTGGCATGGCACGCCTGGCAGCTTGAGTTGGCCGGAAACGGCTTGGCTGTCCGTTGAGAGTTGCCGAATTCGAAGAACGCCCATTTTGTTGGGAAACGCTCCGCGTCTTTGAGGTGGATCTCCAATCCGGCGAAGCCTTCCTGGTAATGGCCACCGTTGTTGATGGAGCCTTTGCTGGCGGAGTAGCGGACCTCCAAAGCAAACATGGTCTTGTCCGGCCAGGAGCCGGTTTGAAGAAATGCTTTGTAGGCCAGGGGCGTAACGAAGACATTGTCGAAGCGCTCGGCAGAGGGGGCGGCGGCGGAGTCGATAGGGCCATAGGTCATCCCCAGCCCCGAACTCAGATAGATCCATTCGCGATAATTGTCCGGCCGCATGAGCTGGCCGTCGCCGGTGAACCGCAGATCGTCGGGCGGAGCCTGGGCGGGCAGGGGCACGCACAACAGCGACAGGGCGATCAGCAGTCTCTTAAGCATTGCTAATATGTTATCGCGCCTCCGCGGCTCAATAGCTCCCGATATCGCCGCACAACGTGGCGGTGGGCCAGGCCTTCGTCGCTTGATTCGTGCGCCACCGCAGCCGTGATGTTCAAATGGCGAAACTGCCTTGACATGGCGCCCGCGGGCGCGTCGCCGTTGCGACTGACGACGCAGGTCCATCGTTTCAGGACGCCTCAGTTTCCGCCGTGTGGAATCGCGATACATTGGGCGAGAAATCGCGACCTTTAAAACAGCAACAGGAGCATCGATGAAACCCATGAATCGCCGTTCTCTCGTCTCCGGTGCGTTCGCAAGCGTTGGGCTGGCTGCTTTCGACCGCGCCGCTGCCGTTGCACAACAGCGCGCTGGAAACGACGCGCCCATTTCTCCGAAGGACAACCTCAAGGTCACCAAGCTGGAAACCTTTCTGGTGAAGCCACGGTGGTTGTTCCTCAAAGTGCACACGAATGCCGGTATCGTCGGCTTGGGCGAGCCGATCACCGAAGGCCGCGCTCTCACGTGCGCTGAGGCCGTGAAGGAGATCGAGCCGTACCTGATTGGAAAAGATCCGCGTCGCGTAGCGCACCACTGGCAAGCGATCTACCGGCATGCGTTCTATCGCGGTGGACCGATCCTGACCAGCGCTTTGAGCGGCATCGACCAGGCGCTCTGGGACATCAAGGGCAAGGCGCTGGGAGTGCCTATTTACGAGTTGCTCGGCGGACCCACGCGCGAGCGGGTTCGCGTTTACGCGCACGCCGGGTCGCCAGAGGCTTTGCGGGTTGATCTGGCGCGAGGCTTCACCGCCTTTAAGACAGGTCCGGCCAAGAAGCGGGCCGCGCGGTACATTGAGACTCCGGCGGCTGTCCAGTATGCCGCCGAGCAGTTCGCCGAGCTGCGGCGCGTGGCGGGTAACGAAGTCGATATCGCGATTGATTTTCACGGCGCCATCAGTCCGGCCACAGCCAAGCTGCTCATCAAAGCGCTCGAACCGTATCAACCCATGTTCGTCGAAGAACCCATCAACTGCCAGGAACATGACGTGATGGCCGAGATTGCCCGAGGAACTTTTCTCCCCATCGCCACCGGCGAACGAGTTTTCACGAAGTGGGGCTTCCGCGAGGTATTGGAGAAGCGCGCCGCGACCGTATTGCAGCCAGACATTTCTCACGCCGGCGGCATCACGGAAGTGCGGCTGATTGCTGGCATGGCGGAAGCCTACTACGCCACGATTGCGCCGCACAATCCGCTGGGTCCGATCAACCTCGCTGCCGGAGTGCAAATAGCAGCCTCCATCCCAAACTTCTTATGCCAGGAGCAAGTGTCCCTTGGCGAGGGCTATCTCAAGAAACCATTTACCGTGAAGAGTGGGTTTCTGGACCTGCCAACGGGTCCCGGACTCGGCATCGAACTGGACGAAAACGCGATGGCCGACAAGATTGGCCATGACTGGCGGAATCCTGAAGCCTACGACGCCGATGACGGCGCGGCAGTAGATTGGTAGTCGGTGCCATTTGAAGCATCCGGCGCGCCAAGAGAACGCTGCCTTCCGGCGGTTGGAGCCACTGGAAGCCAGCTACACAACTCCAGGCGACCCCGCTGGTGACCAACGTGGTCTTTGCCTCACCCGGACGGGCCGTCATCCTCGTGTGGCCGCGCCTGCAGATCGCTACTCTGTTGCGCTGTGCTGGATAGCCGATAAGACGAATTAAGGCCGCCGCGCGGCCAAGCCTTTTGTGTCTGCGGAGTCTACCAAAGCACAGTGATAGGATTGGTTCTGAGACGGACAAAGAACATCGTCAATACAATGAAACTCGTCGTACTGGCTGCCTTGGTCGCATTCCACGCAAACGCTGCTGATACCCTCGAAATCTTGGGCCGCACTTGGGCGGTCCCGGCGGCTACCGATTGGAAAGTCGAGGAGGGTACACTGCGCCTGGTCACTGGCCGCGGGCCTCTGCCCGGACCGCGTCGCCCGATCCAGTTCGCACTGACCGACGTCCCGAATTATGACCGCCTGACCGTTGAGGCAGATGTGATGCCGCTAGGCCGCTCATTGATAATCGTCTTGGCTTATCGTGATCCGGCCCACTTCGACTACGCGCACCTCTCCACGGATATGGCCGGGGAGCAGCCGGTACACAACGGCATCTTTCACGTGTATGGCGGCGAGCGCGTGCGCATCAGCGCCGAGCGCGGCCCGGCAGCATTCGCGCCGAGCGGCCGTTGGTATCACGTCACGCTGGCGCATGATTCCGCCGCCGGAACAATCGAAGTTGCAGTCGACGGGCAGCCGGTGCCGGCATTGCGCGCAGTGGACCTCAGCCTGGGACCCGGCAAGGTCGGTCTGGGCTCGTTTGATGAAACGGGCGCATTCAAGAATATAAAGATCACCGTTGCTAAGTGAGTGACGCAGCATAGGAGGTGGCCATGGCTGCCAGTCGGCGCGCCGCCCAACCGGCGGTCGATAATGCGACGTAACATTCTTGGACGTCAAGGGCAACACGCCGATCCTGGTGGCGCGCGCCACCCTCGGAGTGTGCCTGGATTATCACTGTGCGTTGCCAACCGGCGACCAGCGGAGATACGATGGGGCCTATGACGGCTCCGTCACTTTCTTCCCGGAGAACGTTTTGCGCAGAAGCGGCGGGCGGCTTGGCTCTGCTCACCTTGCCATCTATGACGCCTGCGCAGTCCCAAGCCGACGGCATTGGCGGCAGCCAACGCGAGGCCCCATCGAGGATTGCCAGCGCGTTCATGACAAATTGCGCTGTGCCAGGCCTGTCGGTCGCGATTGCAAGGCACGTTAAGATTATTTACGAGCAGGCATTTGGATACGCAGATCTTAAGAAAAAAGAGCCCGTCACTGGCTCCAGCGTGTTTCGCATCGCGAGCGTCACGAAGCCTATAACCTCAGCAGCCATCTTTTCGCTGATCGAACAACAGAGGTTGAGTTTAGACGCGAAGGTGTTTGGGCCGGATGCTGTCCTTGGCACGACCTACGGAAGGCCGCCCTATAATGCCGGCGTGGAAGGGATAACCATCGAGCATCTTCTGACCCATACCTGTGGCGGATGGGACAAGAACCACGACGATCCGATGTTCCAGAATCCCGAGATGGATCATAGAGCACTGATTTCCGCAACTCTCAAGAATCGGCCTCTGGATTTTGCACCGGGCACCCACTATGCCTATTCCAACTTTGGATTTTGCGTTCTGGGCCGCGTCATCGAAAAAGTGACCGGAACCGGGTATGCCGATTTCGTACGCGAGCGAATTCTGAAAGCGTGCGAAATCGATGGAATGCGCATCGCTGGAAATGGCGCTGGAAAGCGCGCTCCCAATGAGGTCCGCTACTACGATCAGGAGGGCGGTGATCCGTATGGGCTCAACGTGAGCCGCCTGGACTCGGCGGGCGGATGGTTGGCGGCTCCCACGGACATTGTCCGGTTCGCCATGCATGTGGACGGATTCTCGGCCGATTCCAACATCTTGAAGCCGGAAACCATCGCCGTGATGACGACCGGCACGACCGCGAATCCCCATTACGCAAAGGGCTGGGAGGTCAACCAACGCGGCACTTGGTGGCACATCGGTGACCTCCAGGGATGTTCCTCGGTGTTAGTTCGCGCCTCGACCGGATATTGCTGGGCCGCATTCATGAACACACGACGTATGAAGCCCGATATTCGGTTTAGTCTCGACCGCATGATGTGGGACATGGTCCGAAGCGTGAGCGGCTCAAGCTAGGCGGTGGACCTTGGGATGTCCGACAACGGCCGCAATTTGCCGTACTGTCAGCACGATCATGCCGGCGGGCCCCAGCCCTGGTGATTTCGGGCACGTGCCGACGTGGAATATGCCTAGCGATAAGGCCGGTTATTGGATAGGTGCATTCAGGAAGCTGACCAGGTTTCCTGTATCTGCTTCGGTAAGAGAGGGCCATTGGACGTTGAATTCTTGTGTGCGCCGATACATTTTGGGGCCGTCTTTCCACAGCGCGGTGGCGAGGGTAACCAGGGTGAAGGATTTGCCCGGCCCGCGGAGCGCCGGTGCGTGGGGCGTGCCTTCGGCGTGCGATCCGTGGCAGCCGCTGCAGCCCCGCTCGACAAATAAATGATGCCCCCACCTGCGCGGACCCGGACGGCTCAAAATAACCGATACCGTCGAGAAAAGCGACCAGATCCGCAAACTGGCGCCCGTCGAAATCAGGTCGTGGCACGTTCCGGGCTTCCGACGCGCGCCACATCTCGGGAGAGTGGTTCCACATCACGCCGGCGAACTGCACAATGCTGGCCGGGAGTTGCCGCTCTGGACCGAATGCAGGCCCGATCCGGCCTCCCTTTCCCTTCACCGAATGACAAGCAATGCAGGACTTGTCTTGAAAAACCTTCCAGCCGCGCTCCGGGCTGGCTGGCAGCAGCGCAGTTTCCCGCCGGGGCCGCCGGAAATTTCGCGAACGTAGGCCAGCAGATCGTTCATCTCGTGGCCTTCAACCCTCGGCCACGGCGCGCCCAGTTGCTGCATCCGCATCTCCATCTTCGGAGCATGATTCCACATGGTCTGCGCCCACACGATGGGGGTGTCGACGCCCTTCATAGCCGAGAGGTCCGGTGCGAGACCGCTGGCCGTTCCCTGCTGGCCGTGGCAGCGCACGCAACCTTTGGACGCGAACAGGCGCTCGCCACGGCGCTCATCACCGGGCTCGTCCACATATCGCGCCGTGTACAGGAACGCAAACAGATTGGCCATGTCCTCGTGATCCAGGTCGGGGTAGGCGATTTTCTTGGCGCGCATGCCTTCCCACATTCGCGGCGCGTGGTTCCACATGGCGCTCACGATCTGAGTAACGCTCGACTGCGGTGACCGGTTGAAGCCCAGGTCAGGCGCCGAGTTGCCCCCTTCCCCATTGACAGCGTGACAACGCGCGCAACCCTTCGTTTCGAAGAACAGTGTAGCGCCCTCGTGTGGATCTCCGACCAGGAAACTGCTCCACCGCGCGGGTGAATTCCTGTAACGGTCCCTCATGAGCGCGCCCAGCATCAGAGTGAACAGTGCCAACACGCCCCATGTCCGCAAGGGGCTGCCTAATTTCAATTTCAAAGGAGATCTCATTTTGATCCTCCAAGCATCCTGAGACATGCAGCCAAGTAGGGGATCCGGCGTTCACATTCACTGTGTAACCGCAAGGCACCATCAGGTTTGATTTTCCGCCAGGTTCCTTGACTTGGGATTCCGATTACACGCCTTAAGGCCATCCCCTCCTCACGAAGCGCCGCAGCAAACAGCGCAGTAACGCTCCACCCAGGCTTTCCATTTGGGAATGCCGGACAGACAGATAACGTATAAACCTTGTCGCCTCCCGATGCAAGCGTATCGGTATCCGCGCTCGCCGCGCATGGTCACGCCGGCTGCCTCGGCAACGAGCTCGCCGCGTGGCACCGACTATCTGGTTCTTTCGCTTGCTGTCCCTGCCGTTCCGAGGTAAGGTCTTCATGGCTACCGATATTGCCCATTAAGGGGTTCAGAATGAATGAGTTAACCGTAGTTGACAAAGCAACGGAATGGCCGTTGTCCGGCAGCGTGAGGAGGTCTTCCAGTTCTCTGGGATCGAACCCCGTGAGCGACAAGTCGAAGTCGGCCGCGGCGAGTTCCTGTAATTCCAAGGAAAGGAGTTCGTCATCCCAATCGGCCCAGGTAACCGACCTGTTCACCATCAGCCGGAACGCCTTGACCTGGGCGTCTGTCCACTCGTCGCACAGAATCACGGGAATTCCGGTTGTGTCGCCGCCGGGCCATGATCCCAACTTGCGCGCTGCCTTGATCCGGAGGTGGCCGTCCACCACCGTTCCGTCGCTGCGGGCGAGCACCGGGATCTTGAAACCGAACTCGCGGATGGATGCGCACATCCGGACCGTGCACGGGGTGGGTTACCGCTTCCTGCCCGTAGGATCCCGTGAAGTTCCGCAGCAGATTCGGCGCCGGTTGAACGCCGGCCTCACGGCCGTTGGGTCAAACTGTAATCATGATCGATCTCTGGACGCTCGGCGGCCTCTCTTGGCGGGAACTATTCAAACGAACCGTAAAGGAATCGTGGGAAGATGAGGTGTTCGGCCAAGCCGCTCGCCTCGCCTTCTACCACTTCCTGGCTCTGTTCCCGGCGCTGCTCCTGGCTGCAACAATACTCGCGCGATTCTCGGGAACAGGCTCCGATCTTCTCAAAACGCTGGAATCCTTACTCGGCAGCGTTCTTCCGGCGCGCGCGTTTGAAATGGTAACGGGCTTTTTCGCCGAGATCAGCAAAGGCGCCGCACGGCACACAGTCTGGTTCGCGATGTTTGGATCCCTGTGGGCCGCCCTAAACGGCACCTGGGCTGTGATGTCGGGACTCAACGCAGCCTACGAGGTTGAAGAGCAGCGATCGTGGTGGCAGGTCACGCTTACTGGCGCAGGCCTGACCATCGCGCTTGCGGTGCTCGGGTTTACCTCGCTTGTTCTTCTCTTCTACGGCCGGAAAATGGAGGCCGCGATCATGCAGCGCATCGGCGTTTCGAACGGTGTTTCTGCAGTGTGGCAGGTTGCGCAGTGGCCCATTCTCGCAGCGATGTTGCTGATCGCCTTCGCCCTGGTGTACCGCTTCGGTCCGAATCTTTCCGACAGAAAAATGCGCTGGAGCACGCCGGGCGCGGTTATCGCTGTGATCCTCTGGCTGTGTGCGTCCGGACTGTTCCGCGGTTATATGGCATATCAGGCATCGAAATACGACCAGGCGTACGGTTCCGCC
>CABEAV010001046.1_pt1 | contig 10889 bp, 9 predicted proteins | sample 3422231 | NCBI WGS metagenome assembly CABEAV01 (sample SAMEA5534326, study PRJEB31848) | metagenome | biome: tundra; feature: field; material: soil | place: USA | collected 2013-05 | depth 0.15 m | reverse complement strand
TCTTACGATGCCGCGCACACCGGGTGGAACGAGCTGCACCCCGTCAAGACCATTCAGAAGGTTGACCCTGCCACGGCAGCAGGCGGCGATTTGGCCAGTCTGTGGTGCGGCTTGCTCGGCGCCGTGCCGCCGCCCGACGCTACCCCGGCGACGATGACACAGGCCCAGTCGATGACCTGGCAGGCACAACGGGAGCCCGCTAACCAGTGGCAGATGCACCCCGTAGTCGACGGGTGCCAGGGCTCCATTCCGCCGGCGCCCGTCCCCCCAACTCAGGGAGCCTCAGGCCCCACATCGGATGCCTATTCCAAAGACCTGCGTGACTCAGCCAGGTAAGGCTTCCGGAGCGCGCCGGCGCGGCAGAGATGAGTCCCTGCGCCACGGTTCATCACAAATCAATCGCTATTACTTCGTGATCCACGATGGCCGCGATTGTCAGGATCGCCACTCCGTTCATCTCCGCCACTTTCGGACGCGCTCCGCTCACCAGTAACTGCACCTTCGTCGCGCGGCTCCCTCCCGGCAGCCGTACCTCCACTTTCTGTGGCGGCGTGGGAATGAACTCCCGCACCGGCCCCTTCATCATCATCGGATTCGTGAGATTGACCAGGTGCACGGTCATCGAGTCTTTCTGCTGCCACACGGTCACGTCCAACACGCCGGGACCGGTCACGGTCACCGGGCGCAGCTCGTTGGCCGCCCAATCCACCGCGTTGCGCAGCAGCTTGCCATGGTCCGCCGCCAGAACCTCCCAGAATGTGCGGTCGATGTCCCAGGGGAAATAGACCACCCGGCCGCGTCCCGCCTGGCGCACATGCAGCTCCGGGATATCGGTCTTTGGCACGCGCGGAAAGACCTCCTCCATTGGCAGATCCGGGTAAGAGGGAATTAAAGTCAGCGGCGCATGGCTATCGCCTAAGGCGCGCGTGTGCACACGCGACACGCCGTTGATGATGCGCTCGGTGCCCTCCAGTCCCTCCAGAATCGGATGGCGCTTACCCGTGCGCGGGTCGCTTTCAAGGCGCAGATAGGAGTTCTGCATGCGCTCGTCGATACCGCCATCGAACGACGCGCCGAACAGGTCGGCCAGGCCGAAGTCGCGCCGCCGCTCGCCGCGTTCGTCATACAGCGAGGTTTCGTAGGTGGCCACAAGGCCGCCTCCGCGGGCCACGAATTCGCGGATCTCGCCGCACTGGCGGTCGGAAAGCGCGGCGATATTGGGGAAGATCAGCACCTGGAGCCCGGCGGTGTGGTCCGCGTCGAGCAATTGGTCGTGCACCATTTCGAATGGGATGCGCGCCTCCACCAGCGCCTGGTAATAGCCCAGAGTATGGTCTTCCACTTTCTGCTGCGCGCGCTCGCCGCCGTAGTATTGGGCGGTTTGTTGCGAATACACCAGGCCCACGCGCGCCAGCGAGCGCTCCTGGCGCAGGTAGCGCTGATTGCGGTAATGCCAGCCGTAGAGTTCTTCCACCACCGGAAGCCAACGCCGGTCGTAGAGCGTGCCCGAGAATTTCGTGAACCAGGGACGCAGTCCATTGGCGATGCCGTCCAGTGCCCAGAGCCGGATTTCCGGGCCGTCCTGCACCGAATCCTTCCAGCGGTACGGCTCCTCCACCCCCACGCTGAAGATGCCGCCCACCGGCTTGTTCCCCATGGTGGAGCGGTACTCTTTGGCGCTCTTGCCATTGGCCCACGGGGCCATCAATCCACGGCGCGCCTGGCGGTCGGCGAACAGGATAGGCGCCAACGCGCCCACGGTCTTCATATCCAGATCGCTGAGCGCCCCGCCGCCGGCGTTGGGGATATAACAGGCGGCCGGGTTGATGCGGCGGATCTCGGTATCCCACAGGCGCCAAAGTTCGAACAGCCGCTGTTGGCGCCAGTCCATGTAGGCGCGCCGCGCCACGTTCCGCGGATCGTTCGTGCGCGGCAGATCCAGACCCGCGGCCGCGTGAAAATTCTCGCGGCAGTGCTCGCAGTAGCACATCCCCGACCCCGCCCATCGGTTGCTGAACACGCCATCCACGCGGTAGCGCGAGACGATTTCCTTGGTGACCTCGGTCATGAACTGGAAGTTGTAGGGGCCCAGCGCGCAGGTGACCCACAACTCCGGCATGGCCCAGTGGCGCCGCTTCTGGCCGGCGGCATCCACCGCGATCCAATCGGGGTGTGCGTCGAAGACGTCCTGGTGCGCCGCGTGCGGATCGGTGCGCGCCACCACCACCATGCCGAGCTTCCGGCAGCCCGCCGCCAGTTCCCCGAACGCGTCGCGGTTGCCCAGCCATGGGCTGCGATAGTGCAGCGGGACTGCGGTCGGATAGTAGGCCACGCATCCGCCCGCGCTCAAACAGGCGGCGTCGGAATGCGTGCGTTGGAAGTAATCCAGCCAGAAGGCGGGATCGTACTTGCCGGGGTCGTCTTCCACTAGGGTCAACTGGGCCCAGCGCATGGGGCGATTGAACCAGCCCTGGGGCTCGGCGGCGGCGGAGTTTCGTGTAAAGGTGGCGGCCGCCAGCGCCGTGGCGCCCAGGAAATCGCGGCGATTGAGCGTAACTTGCATTCTTCGATGTTGATGTTTCCTTAAACGAAATTCAAGCCACGGCCTCGATGGGAAAGCTGGCAATCCGCCGTCCGGATCCTCGTGCCGGAAGTATTCCGGCCGCCTGGTGGTTCGCCAAGCTGCCCGAGGAGCACCTGCTGGCCGCCACCCGGGTGCTTCGATCCCGAACGGTTACGCACACACCGCCAGCCGCCGTAGTGGCGCCGCGCCGAACCGAGTCCCGCAGTTCCCGCCAGACAGTTCCCATAAGGAAGAATAAGGAAGACTATACACCCGCCCATGCCTTGCAAGAGTCAGGAATTATTGAATTGCCGCCGCGGCCGTAAGAATCGTCAGGCTCTCCACAGCCCGGAAATCGCTGGCATTATGGGTGACGAGCGGGACGTTCAACTGCACTGCTGCGGCCGCAATCCAGGCATCGGCAAATGCGATTGGTCGGCCTTTCTTGTCACAGCCGCTCTTGATTCGCGCCCACACGCGAGCCGAATCAGTGTCCGGCAATAGAACTGTAAAGCGTGCGAGAAAACGTCGCATCGGATCGCGCCGGCTGGTGCCCCAATTCTTCGCCTCCATGCGGTACTCGATTTCGGCCAGCGTGATCAGCGAAACTGCCAATGGTCTGCCGGCGAGAATGGCTTGTAAGCCGGAGCAAGGGAGTGGTCCTTGAATAAGAAGGAAACAACATCGGTGTCCACAACTACGGGCGTGGAGAGCTCCATCAGAGGTCAACGCGCCGGGAGCCTTCTCTGCGAAGCGCCCGGATGAAGGCCACAAATTCTTCGGCCCCTTTCGGGTCATGTTCGGTGTCGGTCTTCAGGTCTTCCGCGCTGACCGGCGACTTAAGAACAACTCCCGCCGGGAGCCGCACCTCGTCGCCTCCGGTTTCCGTTCCTTCCATTCTATGTGGCATCTCGATCTCAGTTTAACTCAACAGGTGTCCCGGTGGGGAGGTCTCATCTCATATCATAGTGCCCATTAGTGGTGGCGCGTTTCGGGTCGAGCAGCCGAGGCTGGCGCCCAGTGCTTCGCTCCTCTTCTCGTCTTATCGTGAAAGGCCGATGGCTCTCAATCGACAGGACTGCATCGAGTTAACACGCCAAAATCGAGCAACTGCTGCGGGAGTTCGATCCCCGCTCGCTCGACTTGGCACTACGCTCTACGGAGCGCTACGACGATCCGCGGCGCTACGTGATCGAACTGCTGCGGACCATCAGGCAAAATCTACGCTGAACGTTCCGGGGGAATGCACGGGCCCATCCTCGACCGCGTGAATCACTTCGTTAGGCTTCCCGGTGGCGGGCCAATCCGAGGAATCTCAGTTGCGCTCACGCCGGCTGAGATGGAGCGCTACAGGACCGAGGAAGTGAATCTAGCGGAACTCCCCGACCGGAGCGACTTCCTGGCAGAGCTTGATCGCGTTCTCTCAGAAGTCATTCACGAGGTTAATCTGCCAGGAGACCGTGGATGACCCGAGATGAAATCTACCGCCAACTGGTGCGCGCCTTTCGTCGCTATTGCGGCGTACCATCCTCGGGCACGCAGAGCCTCGTGCCGGCAACCATTTCGGCGGGAAAGATGTATGAAGCGCACGTCCTGAGCCTTATTGTTGAGAAACTTGTAACCCGCGAAGGATACAGCTTAATTCTTGCAGGCGGCAACAAACTTCAACTGAAGAGCGCCCCAGGCCCAATTAATCGCACTTACCCGAGAATCGAGCTTCGCCGTTCAGGTGTTTGCGTCGCCGAGCTCTGGACTGACGTTGAGTTCCTCTCGCTGAGCCACGCATCCTGCCGAAGTGTAACCCTCACCAAAGGCGACTATCACGAGTTGGACCTTATCATCGTAGGACCGGGACAACAGGGGCGCCCGAGACACGATTCCGTATGGCTTGGCGTGGAATGCAAGAACACCGGCTACCAGAAGGGGCTGCTTAAAGAGATTCTTGGTATCCGCCGCGAAGTCAGCTTGCTGACTGACAACAGACCAACGAGGTTTTCCTCCTGGCCCAGATCGTCGGTTCCAGCCGATCCCGCCTCGGGCCTGCTTGTTTAGTCGACAGACGCTGATGTGATGGACTACGCCGCGCCGGGTAGGCTCTTCGGAATCGACTTCGTTCACGAGTCCATGTGAAACCACGACTCCCACGACCCCATGGTATGGACCCGGCGATACAAGAAATGTGTTTGGAGAGGCGATGTTCCATCTGCCGCATATTCTGTTCGCAGAGATCCACCAATATCTGGTCGAGTTCGCCGTTGTCGCTGCCACGGGAATTTCCGTCTACCAGTTCCTGAGCTCAAAACTGCACCAGCCAAAATCGCGAACGCGGAGTCGACGAACATCGCACGAAACCCGAAAATGACATCTGGCAAGAAAGGGCAGCCTGCGTTCGGACGGATATTGGTGGAACGTGAAGGGCACAGTCCCGTACTCCACGGCTGTACTGGCCGCCAGCGCCAGCATCTTCTCGTCCTCCACCGGCGTCTGCCAGCTACGGTCGGACGGGACGCCTTCGGATTCCGTGAAGTCCGCCAACAAAATGAGCGCTCGCTTCAGGCTGATCCCAATTGGACAGTGGAAAGTCCCTCCTCTTGACATTCTAAATGAAAAGCGTCATACTCCTCTTGGATGTCTACAAGAACCTCCAAACCCGATGTTTTGCAGGGCACGCTCGACCTGATGGTCCTCCGCACGCTCGAAAGCATGGGTCCGCAGCACGGCTTCGGACTGGCCAAGCGCATCCAGCAGATCTCCGCCGGCGCGCTTGATTTGAACCAAGGCACTCTCTATCCCGCGCTGCTGCGGCTGGAGCAGCGCGGATGGATCGGGTCCCGCTGGGGCGCTTCCGATAAGAATCGCCGGGCGAAGTTCTACGATCTGACCAGAGCCGGCCGAAAGCAGATAGGGCGCGAGACCGACGACTGGGAACGCACGGTCGCGCTGATGCAGCGGTTTCTGCGAGTGGCCGAATAGGAGCTTTCATGCGCACGCTATGGAAACGCCTGACAGCGCTCTTCTCGAAGCGGCAGTGGGACCGCGAATTGGGCGAAGAGGTGGAAGGCCACCTGGAAATGCGCGCTGCCGAGCTGCGCCAGCAGGGTCTCGACCCGGACGCCGCGCGCGAGGCGGCCCGCCGTGAATTTGGCGGCATCGAGCAGATGAAAGAGGCGTACCGCGACCGCCGCGGCGTTCCGTGGATCGAGATCCTGGCGAAGGACGTCAGCTACGGCCTCCGCGGCCTGCGCCGCAATCCCGCTTTCACGCTCGCCGCTGTGCTCTCGCTGGCGTTGGGCATCGGCGCCAATACCGCCATCTTCTCTTTCGTCGACACCCTCATGCTCCGCATGCTGCCGGTGGAAAAGCCGGAGCAACTGCTGAATCTCTACAGGACCGGCGGTTGGGGCAAGGGCTTTGCTTCGTATCCACTCTATCTGGAGTTCCGCAAACACACGGATCTGTTCACCGCCGTAATGGCGCGCGGCGGCACCGACAGAGTGCGTTTCGATCAGGGACACAACAATTCCGTCGAGTATGTGCTGCGCGAGTATGTCACCGGTAACTACTTCGATGTGCTGGGGGTCCGGCCGGCCATCGGGCGGCTCTTCAAAGATGAAGACAACCGCACACCGCAGGGTCACCCGTTCGTCATCCTGAGTTACGATTTCTGGCGCAACCGGCTGGCGCTCAATCCCGCCATCCTCGGGCGCGTGCTGATGGTGGATGAGCAACCCTTGACGGTCATCGGTGTGGCGGCGCCCGGGTTTCATGGCGTGGAAGTGGAGAGCCATGCGGATCTTTGGGTGCCCGCGATGATGTTCCGCGGCGAGATCATGCAGCCCGGCATGCATTGGATGTGGATCATGGCGCGCAGCCGGCCGGAGATATCCGGAAGCCGCGTCCAGGCCGCTGCCAACACCATGATGCAGCAATACCTGATGATCGTCTACGGCGGCCAGCGCGAAAGCGCGTTCGGCAAGTGGGCGCTGGAGCAGAAGATCGAAGTCCGCGAGGCCGGCGTGGGGATCTCGCTGCTGCGCGAAGCGTTCGGCAAGCCCTTAACGATCCTGATGGCGGCGGTCGGGCTGGTGCTGTTGATCGCGTGTGCCAACGTAGCCAACCTGCTGATTGCGCGCGGAGCCGCGCGCCGCCGCGAAATTGCGATGCGGTTCTCGTTGGGCGCCACGCGGTGGCGGCTGGTTCGGCAGTGGTTGATCGAGAGCCTGATGCTCGCCCTGCTGGGCAGCATTTTGGGCTTGGCGTTCGCCATTTGGGGCGAGCGCTACATGCTCTTGTTTCTGCCGCCCGGCGCTGGTGAGCGATTCGACGTCGCGCCGGATTCGACCGTGCTGGGGTTCACGCTGGGCATCTCCGTTCTCTCGGCCATCCTGTTCGGCCTGGCGCCGGCATTGCGCGCCACGTCTGTCGACCCCGCTGCCGCTCTGAAGGATGGCGGGTCGCAGCAGCCCGGCCGCGGCGCGCGCGCCAGCTTTCGCAAAGCTCTGGTGGTGCTGCAGGTGGCGCTTTCCGTGGTGCTGGTGGTGGCGGCGGGATTGTTCGCGAACAGCCTGGCGGGCCTGCGCTCCATCAATCCAGGATTCGTTGCGCAGAACGTGGTCACATTCTCGCTGGACTGTCCGCGCGCGTGGAAAAACGCGGACAAGGGAAAGAATCGCCAGAGTCTGCTGGCGCGACTGACTGAATTGCCCGGTATTGCTGCGATCAGTTATGGGGTACCGGGTCCCTACCGCGGCGGTTCCTGGAGCTCGGGAATCCGTGTTCCCGGATCGGCCCGCACGGCCAAAGAAGGCGTGGAGGTTGACGAGCAGGCTATCGGTCCCGCGTACTTTGAAACCATCGGCATGCGGGCGTTGCGGGGCAGGGAATTCAACCAGGGCGACATGCGCTCCACCCGCAAGATCGCCGTGGTCAATGAGGCGTTCGTCCGTGAATTCCTGCCGGGGACGCAAGACCCGGTTGGCCGCATCCTCAGCTTTGACGATTCCAAGCCCGAAGGCGGCGAGCCAACTTACATTGTTGGCCTGGTGCGCGACATTTTACACGACGGCCTGAAAACGCGCGCCAAGTCTACGGTGTACGTACCCTTTCACGAGGGCGAGGTGGCCTTCGATCCCACGCTGCTGGTACGCACGCAACTGCCGCCCGGTTCGTTGCTGCCCGTCATCCGGCGCGAGATCGGCCGGATCAGTCCCGAAGTGGCGCTGATCGAGCCGCGCACACTGCGCGAGCGGGTAGATGATTCCATCTTCGTCGACCGCATGATTGCGACGCTCAGTGGATTCTTCGGCGCCCTGGCCTTGTTACTGGCCGCCATCGGCATTTACGGCGTGATGGCCTACGCGGTCACGCGGCGCACCGCGGAAATCGGTCTGCGGATCGCGCTCGGTGCGGCGCCAGCCAGGATCGAGTGGATGGTGCTGCGCGACGGCCTGCTGCTGATCGGGCTCGGTGTAGCCATCGGGCTGCCGCTCTCGCTCGCCGCGGGGCGGATCAGCGCGTCGCTCCTCTACGGGGTCAAGCCAAACGACCCGCTGACTTTCGTATTGACGATCGCGGTTCTGCTGGCGATCGGTGTCCTGGCCGCGTTTCTCCCCGCGCGCCGCGCCGCCGCAGTCGAACCAATCGAGGCGCTACGCCACGAGTGAAGGTTGCGTGGAGCCGTGTGCCTCATTCGGAGCCGCGACCGTAAGGGAGCGGTTCTTGGGTGGAGGCAAGGGTCACCGTATTAAGCGAGGCTCAATAGCTAATGGTTACCGGCCCGCGCCGGCCATGGTTAAGATTAGTTCCTCGCAGAGGACCCACCTTGGGGTGTGGTCCTTGCTGGGGCATGCTGGAAACGTTTCCCCAGCCTGCACGTGAATCTCGGCTCCGCATATCGCACAACGATAGCGGCCACTCTCAGGACTGGTTTGACCGATTTCGCACATATCTTAAATTACTCCAAGTCAGGCTTCGGCGTACTGCCGTATGACGAGCACTTTACGTGCCAGTGGATGGTATCCAACAGGATCGCGGCGCGTGGGGTCATAAACAGATAAGAGGGTCTGTTTCGCTAAACTTTACTATAGCTCAATGCGCGACTCCGGGGTGACCGCTTATTTCCAGAACGCGCACTTTGGCATATCCGCATTGTATACCGTTCAGGCCGCCGTGAGGATGTTTTCGAGCGCCAGTTCCACCTTCGGATAGCGGAACGTATACCCCGCGCTTTCGGCTGCCTTGGGCAGCACCCGCTGACTGGCCAGCATCACTTCCGCCATCTCGCCGAACATGAACTTCAGCGTGAAGGCGGGCATAGGAACGACGGCTGGCCGGGAGAGGCTGTGGCCGAGAGCCTTAGTGAAATCGGCATTCGTGACGGGATTGGGCGATGTCCCGTTCACCGGCCCGCGCACGGGATTCTCAAGGGCGTGCTGGATGATGCCCACCAGGTCGTCCACGTGGACCCAGGACATCCACTGATCGCCGTGCCCCAGTTTTCCGCCCATGCCGGCCTTGAACGGCGGCAGCATTTTGGCCAGCGCGCCGCCATTGGCGCCTAGCACCACGCCGGTGCGCAGCTTCACCACACGAATGCCGAGCGATTCCGCCAGATCGGCTTCCTTCTCCCAAGCCACGCAGACCTCCGCCACGAAGCCGGTGCCGGGCGCGGAGGATTCGGTGAGAACTTCTTCACCGCGCGAGCCGTAGTAACCGATGGCCGATCCGCAGACCAGCACGGCGGGGCGCCGGCTTGCGGTGGAGAGCGCCTGCACCAGGTTGCGCGTACCCGTGGCGCGGCTCTCGCGAATCTTCAGCTTTACGTCATCGTTCCAGCGCTGCGCGATGGGCTCGCCCGCCAGATGGACTACTGCGTCCACGCCGTCCAGGCTCTCTTCCGACGGCTGGCCTTTCATGGCATCCCAAACATACAGTTGCACTCCGGGCGGCAGGTTCGTTCCGGCGTGCCGGCTCAGAACCCGCAGCTTATGGTCTCCGCTGGCGAGCGCCTTCATCAGCCGGCGCCCGATGAAACCGGAAGCGCCGGTAATCGCGATGGTCATAAGGTTAGGGTACCGTGAATCCGGCTGATTGGTGTGTAGCTAGTTTTCACTCATTTTGTGGCGCACGCCCTCGGCGTGCCGCGTCGCCACTCTCGTGAGGACGCCCGGCCGGCGCCCAACCGTATTATCATATCCCCCATATGGCAAAAGCTTCCCAACACATTCCCCCTGGCTACGGCACCCTCACGGTACACCTTACCGTGCCGGGCTGCGCCGATTACATCGAGTTCCTGAAACGCGCGTTCAACGCCGTCGAGATCGGCCGCTCGCCCGGACCGGGCGGCAAGCTCATGCACGCCAACGTGAAGATCGGCGATACCATCATGATGCTCAACGACACGTTCCCGGAAATGGGAGGGCCGCCCATCGCCGAGGGCAACTGGCCGCTGCGCCTCAACCTGTATGTCCCGGATGCCGACGCCACCTGGGCGCAAGCGCTGGCCAACGGTTGCCAGGTCGTGTTCCCGCTGCAGGATCAATTCTGGGGCGATCGCTACGGCCAACTCCGCGATCCCTCCGGCTTCGTGTGGGCCATCGCGACGCATATCGAAGACCTAACGCCCGAAGAGATCGAGCAGCGAGCGGCGGCCGTGTTCGGCGGCGGGCACGCGTGAGCGCCATGCGGAAGTTACTGCTGACCGCCGCGCTGGTATCCATCGCCTGCGCGCAGCCCTTCCCTCCCGAACTTTACAGCGGTCTCCGTTGGCGCATGATCGGGCCGTTCCGCGGTGGGCGAACAGTGGCTGCCAGCGGCGTGCCCGGCCAGCCCAACGTGTTCTACATCGCCGCGAACAACGGGGGCGTTTGGAAGAGCACCGACGCCGGACGCGTCTGGAAACCGATCTTCGACGATCAGGCCACCGGCTCCATCGGCGCCCTGGCGGTGGCGCTCTCCGATCCGCGCATCATATATGTCGGCAGCGGCGAAGGTCTCCAGCGTCCCGACCTCTCAGTGGGCGACGGTATCTACAAATCCACCGACGGCGGCCAAAGCTGGCAGCACCTTGGCTTAAGCGAGGGCTTGCACGACGCCCAGCAGATCTCCGCCATCATCGTCGATCCGCATGACTCGAAGCGCGTCTTCGCGGCGGTGCTCGGCCATCCCTACGGCCCCAATGCCGAGCGGGGCGTCTTCCGCTCGATCGATGGCGGCGCGACGTGGCAGAACGTGCTCTACAAGGACGAGAACACCGGCGCCGTGGACCTGGCCTTCGATCCATCCAACGCGCAAACCGTGTATGCCGTGCTGTGGGCCGCGCGGCAGG
>CABEAV010001040.1_pt1 | contig 10904 bp, 10 predicted proteins | sample 3422231 | NCBI WGS metagenome assembly CABEAV01 (sample SAMEA5534326, study PRJEB31848) | metagenome | biome: tundra; feature: field; material: soil | place: USA | collected 2013-05 | depth 0.15 m | reverse complement strand
ACGTCCGGCGCGGGTCCGGGCATAGAGCCGGGCGCCGTCCGGCGAATACCAGACGGTCTCGACCGATCCGGTAGCTGGCGAGGCTAACCCCACCTCCATCGCCGGGTTGCCCACCCGGCGCCACTCTACTGGAGCGGTCTGCGCTGCCAGAATGCCGGCCGCCCCCGCAGACAATATCGCTCCCAAAAGATAACGCCACCCCGAAACTGTTCCTTTGTGACACACAACCGAGTCCTATTTTAACCTATCCGGGGCCGCCCGTATACTCCAAAGGGTTGAATCGATGGAATTTGTGAAACACTTTTCATGCGGCCCGCGATTTGCTTTGCATCTTTGGTGCTAGACTAGGGTTTCAAAACGTACCATCCAGAAAAGATGGTGCCAATAGTACGAAGGTTGTTTCATGTTTTCGCGTAGATTGTTCAGGACGGCACACTGGCTGCTGTGGGCGGCGGCGTGCATCTACATTGTCCCAATCCACGCCGAAAGCGGCGCGGCTAAGGTGATCACCCTAAATGGGCAGGTTTCCGTACTGCGCGACGACTCTCCCTGGGTGCTGAATGTAGGCGACTCAGTGCAGCCGCGCCAGATCGTCATAACCGGACCAGACGGTTTCGCGGTCTTTCAGGTTTCCGACGGCAGTACTTTCGAAGTTTTCCCCAACGCGCGCGTCGTTTTCCGCGAGAATGCCGGCTCCTGGATGGACCTGCTGGATGTCCTGCTGGGGCGCGTGAAGGTCCATATTCAGAAGCTGGGTGGGCAGCCGAATTACAACCGCGTGCGCACGCCGACCGCGGTGATCTCGGTGCGCGGCACGGTCTTCGACGTGGCCGTGGAAGACGAGGACGATACCACGCTGATCAGCGTCGAGGAGGGGCAGGTTGGAGTGCAACACCTGCTCAAACCCGGTCCGGAACGCATCTTGAACGAGGGCGAATCGATTCGCGTCTTCCGGAACCAGCCGCTGGCAATGGCCGCGGTCGATAAGAATTCGGTATTCCGCGAGGTTCTGCAAAGGGCCGAGCAAGCCATGTATGAAATTGTTTACCGGACGCCGGGCGCGGGCCCGATCCCCGGTCCCCCAGTTTGCACGGTGCCGGCAGGTAATGTGAACTGCGACAACCAGCATCCAAAACCGCAGCCCGTGCCGCCACCTACCACGCCCCGGCACTAAGAACCGTGTCTACGTTGGCTCGCTCTATTCTTCTCCTTTTAGCCCTGACCGCCGTCGCGGTCTGCCAGGAACCGCCCGCGCTCGACGGACCGCACCGGCCGTTCCACGACGACTGAATCATCAATTCCTGCGCATGCGCCAGAGCGGGCCGCCCGACTATGAGGCTATCGTCTTCGTGGGCTACGACAACACCAGCGAGCGCTACGTGGCGCACTGGCTGGACGGTTATGGCGGCCGGTTCTCGGAGACGCTGGGCTACGGAACCCGCACCCGGCAACTCTATCCGTTTCGTTTTTGAATACCCGGACGGTCCTCTCCGCAATACCTTCACCTGGAAGCCCGAAACACAGACTCGGCAATTTGTTCTGGAGAGCAAGAACAAGCAAGGCCAGTGGGCGAATTTCGCGGAGGAAGATCTGGCGCGCGCGACGCTTACCGGGCCGGCTCGGCTTGCAGTTCCGCCAGCCGGTACTCGATGGCGCTCAAGCTGCCTTGCACGCGCACGATGTTGACGTTGGCGCTGCTATAGGGGACGATGCCCTGGTACAGTTCCAGCGCGCGGCGATAATCGTCGGCGGCCTTCTGGATCTGGTCCTTCTCTTGCGGCAGACCACGCACGTTGCGCGAGTCCCACCATAGGCGGTCGCCGCGGTCGCGGTAGCCGTCGGCCAGTTGCGCCTTTTGGCGATTGCCGAGCTTGTACCCGTGCCGCTCGGCCTCTTGCAATGCGGCATAAGCTTTGTCTATGTCCTTCAAGCCGTAAACATAGACCCCCGCCAGGCCCAACTCCGGATCGGGCGAGCCGGGCAGAGCCTGCTGCGCCTCTTCGAACTTCTGCACAGCTTCGTTCAGCACCGCCGCGTTGTGATGGCTGACGCCATTGATGCGATCGATCTGCCCTTCGCAAAGCCGCAGCTCGCCGCGCACGGTCTCGTCCGCCGGATCCATCTCCAGCGCCCTGGCGAGGTACAGCTTGGCGCGCTTCCAGTCATTCTCGTAGACCGGCTGGCTGTCGCTATTGCGATAGGTCCCGATCACCCGCTCCGCCGCGGCCACCAGCTTCTTCTTCACCGAACGGCGCGGCGTAAATAATGCCAGCGCCTGCGCGTTGCCCTTCGAGATATCCGCCCATCGGCTCCAAATGGCCTCCGGATCCGTCAGCACCTCGGCGTGGATATCCCGGTCGAGTTCCTGGCCATGCCGCCAGAGGACCACCCCCGACGTCACCGCATATACAATGTAGGCGAGCACCAGTCCGGCCAGCATCACCAGGACGCGCCTCGCCTGATACCCGAAGCGGCCGGCGGGTTTGATGGCGCGTGGATCTCGCGCCGGGGCCCTGGACGTGGCGGGCTTCGTCGTACGGCGGGTGCCTTCGTCCACAGCGGGCGCGGAACGGAATGTGCGGCGCGTGGCGTTGGCGTCTTCCTCCGTTTCCGCGCGCACCGGCGCCCCAGCCCGAAACGCCGCCAGGTCCGCGGCCAGATCGGCGGCCGACTGATAGCGCCGCTCCGGTTCGGGATCCATGCTCTTCAGCAGGATGCGGCGCAGTGGCTCCGGACAGGGGTCCGGCGCGGGTGGCGCTGGAATGTGCGAGCGAATCATGCGCTCCAGGCGCTCGGTCGACTCCGCCTGATAGGGCTGCGCTCCGGTCACCAGTTCGTACAACAGCACGCCCAGCGACCAGAGGTCCGACATGGAATTCACGTCGCCCGAATCCAGCCGCTCGGGCGAAGCATAGGGCACGCTGCCGAACTCGTTGCGCGTCAGCTTGCGCGAAAGCGACAGTGCCTTGGCGATGCCGAAATCCAGCACGCGCACGCGGTTTTCGTGATCGATGCGGATGTTCTTCGGCTTGATGTCGCCGTGCACGATGCCCCGGCACTCCTTGCCGTCGATGGTGACTTCGAGCGTGTGCGCGTGTTCCAGCGTCTGGCAGATGGCCAGCGCGATATCGACGGCATCGTCGGGGGCGGCCGGCCCGTGGCGCATCAGATCGGACAGATCTTGCCCCTCGACGTATTCCATGGCCACCACGAAGTAGCCATCCATGTCGCCCGCGTCGAAAATCCTCACCACGCGCGCGTCGATTTCCGCGAGTTTCGCCTGCAACTCGGAGCCGCGCCGTTCGGCTTCGATGGTTTCGCGCGAGTCGGCATCCGGCCCGTGCTCGATCACCTTTAGCGCCACCGTGCGCTGGTGTTCGGTATCCTGCGCCAGGTACACGTCCGCCATGCCGCCGCGTCCCAGCTTGCGCAGGATGTCGTATTTGCCGACCTTGCGCCTCTCGGGGATCACCATTAATGTGGCGCTCCTCCCCGATTGCGGGCGGGCGGCTTGGCTGGCAGGAAAAAGTTGAACTTTGTAATCGGGTCTTTATCCATGCCTTCCGGTATGCGCACCGGCTCGCTGCCGTTGTCTCCAAAGGTATTGCCTATAAGCACTGGATGCGCGGGCTTTTCTATGAGCACGCCGGGCCCCGGGGGCGTCCCCGGAGGCGTCCCCGCAGGCGTCCCCGGATAATGGGCGCGGCGGCCATTGCGCAGGATGGCATTGTACAAAAGCCATGGCGCGGAATCGCCGGATATCCGGATTCCGGTGTCGCGGCAATCCTGGATCGAGTTGGCGCGCAATACCGCCGTGGACTTTCCGCGGATCTCTACACCCGTGGCTGCGCCCAGGATTTCAGTGTCCTGTAATTCGAGGTCGGAATCCGAGATCTCGACGCCGACGGCCCATGGCGCTTTCTCATCCGCCCGGATGCGGAAGCCGAAGACGCGCGCGCCGCGGACGCCCTCCGCCACAATGGCGACGGCCGGCCGGGTTTCGATGGAGGCGGCCCGCAGGATCGGCACATCGGGCCTGCGGCCTCTCACCGTGACTCCGTCCTTGAGCCGGAGCTGTTCCGGATATTCGCCGGCTGAGACTTCCACGGTGTCGCCGGGGCGGGCCTTCGCCAGCGCTTCGTTGATACTGGCGAAGCCGCCGGCGCCTACCGTGAGCGTCTGCGCGGGCGGGACCGCAGGCTGCCGATCCGCCAGGCCAAAATAGCGCAGGGCGGCAAAGACGAGAGATGCGAACACGAGGCCATAGGCGAACATCGCCGTCTTGCCGGCGAACACATTTCTGGCAGGCGGTGCGATTCCCGGCGATGCCTCCCGCGCGGCGGCGAACTGCTTGCCCTCCACAATCAGAACGCTGACGTTGTCCTTGCCGCCCGCGCGATTAGCCGCCTCGATCAGCTCATGCACGGCGCCGCCCGGATGTCCGGCGTTGGCCAGCACCGTGCGCAGGATTTCGGCCGAGGTCACCTGGTCGCTCAATCCATCGCTGCACAACAACAGCGCGCTATCCGGCTCAAACGGGATGTTCAGCAGTTCGATGAAATTGGGATCGTCCGGCGAGTGCTCCTGCGATCCCACATCGCGGTAAACTTCATTGCGGCGCGGGTGCCGCATGGCATCCGCCTCGGAGATCTGGCGGCTGTCTTCACGCTCGCCCACCGGCGAATGATCGTGCGTGATCTTGCGGATCTCTCCTTGCCGAACCTTATATAAGCGCGAATCGCCGACATGGCCGATGATGGCCCGGCCGTTCTCGGCCACCGCTATCGTCAGCACGCAAGCCATTCCGTGCCACTCGGGATTCGTCGCGGCCGCGTGCAGGATCTCGTTGTTGGCCACCGTGATGGCTTCGCGGATGCGCTCTTCGGCCGTGCCGGTTTGGCGCTCCAGCCGCGCGCGCACGAGGTTGATGGCGATCTCCGCGGCCTTTTCGCCGGCGGCTTGCCCGCCAATGCCGTCGATCACCAGGAAGATGCCGCGGTCCGGGTCGAGGTGCACGCGGTCTTCATTGTTCTGCCGCACCATGCCCACATGGCTCTCGCCCGCGCATCGGAGTTTGGTATTGACCGGCATCTCAGCGGCCGCCGCGATCGGTTGCGGCCTGGGAATCCGCCTTGAAGTCAAGAAAGACGACGTCCGCCAGGCCGATGCGCGCCGTCGCGGGCAACTTCACTTCCACGTTCTTGTCGCGCTTCTCGCCATCCACGTATTCGACGCTGGTGGGAATCTGCTCGCCGTTGACGCTGGTTCCCAGGCGGCTCAAATCTTTGATGAAGAACTCGCCGGATTGGGCGTCGCGGCGCAGGCGCACGTGTTCGCGCGAAACATCCGGGAGCGTGGTCAGCTTCAGGTCGGTCCAGTAGTCCCGGCCGCCGCGCCCGATCACGATCTGATTCTTGGCCATGCGGTAAGTCTGGCGGCCGGCCTGGTCTTCATATTCGATGGTGGCGTACGCCTCCATTTCCTTAGTTTCAGCCAGGGTTTCGGGCAGTCGTTCTTCGTATTTCTGCGAAGCGGTCAACTCGCCGGCCATGCGGCGTGTGTTGATGCGCTTGGTCATACTGCCTGCGCCATATTCCGGCTTGGCGGGCAGCGCCAGCTCGGAGTAGATGACGATATCGCCCGGTTCCACGTCTTCGTCGGTGTTCTCGAAGAACTCGATGCGCCAGCCGCCATCGGGAGCCACCACTTTGGACGCGGGCTTGCGCGCCAGCTTCAGGCGCTCGCCCAGCGACGCGCGATTCAGCTCCGCCATCTCGGCATCCAGCGCCTGGCGGGTCTCCTCCTGCATGCGCGGAAAGATGCCGCGCAACCGCTCGAAATCTTCGGGATGCAGGTAGACGTGGTAGATGGCCGGTGGCAGCGTCGTGTAATGCAGGGGCTCCAGGCCCTCGCGCATGTTCCGGACGACTTCCAGAATGATATCCCGCGCGGTGGCGGGACGGCGGACTGCCGGGGTGCTCATGATCTTGGGGTCGAGAGCCGTGCGGCTCCTCACTAGATTTTAGCGCGATGAGGAATGTTTCTGCGGCGGGGCGTCAACCAGCTCGTGGAACAAATAATGATAGATCACGTCGGCGGCGATGCGGACCTCGCGATCGAAATCCCGTCGGGGCAGGCTCGCGCCGCGCGCGAGTAACGACCAGAAGTGCCGGTCCATCATGCGGGCGAAGGTGGGCAAATCGCGATCCGGGCGCGCGTTCGGATATTGCTGCAGCAGCCGGAAGACCCCCAGGATGCGCGCATGCGTCCAGGACTCGATGGCCGTCTGCATCTGGCCCAGCCCGGCATCGGTGAGGGCGGCCTCCTGCCAGGCGCGCACCACGCCGTAGTATTCCAGATCGGCGCGAAACACGGCCGCCAGGAAGCTGCGCAGGCCGCTGCGCATATCGGCGCCGCCCTTGGGACGCAGGTCGAGATCGCCCAAGCGCTCCAACAACTCGTTCATGAGGACTATGAGGAGCTGCCGCTTCGAGCGGAAGTAGGTATAGAAGGCTCCGGCGGCCGTGCCTGCCCGGGAAGTGATCGTTTGGATCGATGTCGCATGGTAACCCTGCTCGGCAAACAAATTTCGGCCCGCCTCCAACAGCTTCTTCCGCGTGGCGAGGCTGCGCGCCTGCCGGGGCGGGGCCGGCAGGTCTTCATCGTCCTCCAGAATTGGCGGGCCTGGACCCGGCATTACGGCTTACGCCACACGCCCACGACCCCTCCGCCGCAACAGATCAGTATCCAGCCGCCGAACGCGCCGGCAGCGCCCGGGTCGAGGTTTGGAAAGATGGTGGTGAAGAAGGCGCACGAGAAGGGGTCCAGAATGAGCGTCGGAAGGATCAAGAGCGTGGCGGCCTTGGGCCATAGGTCCCTTTCGAGGCCGAGCCGGCGGCAGATCCGGGGCACCAGGAACGCCATCAAAACGAAACTGACGACGTAGAGGCCTACGGTTTGAGTGGCGTGGCCGGGCTGGAGGAGGCGATGTCCCGACAGCCGAATAGCGGCGGTGCCGCCTGTCCAGATCAGGATACCGGTTAACAACGTACGGAGCCACATAATGTGAATATGAATTCATATTCACATTTCTGGCGGCGTCTGTCAAGCCCCAATGGTCATGATGTGGGGCGGACTCCCAGTCCGCGCGGAGCTCTCAGCTCCGCATTGGCAGGGCTGTTGGAAATGTTCAGGCGGGACTGGGAGTCCCGCGCAGGCTGAGAGCCTGCCCCACTCATCCGTGCGCCGCCGAGGTCCTCTGCGCCCAACTCTCCGCCGCCAGCCCCGTATCCACCCGATCCATCGTGATGCATCCCTCCACCGGACACACCAGCCAGCACAAATTGCACCCGACGCACTCCTGCTCATCCACCTTCGGAATGCGCGCGGCGGGCGTGCGGGCCGTGTCCACCGCCACCACCGCCGGTGTTTGCGCGAGCCGCGCGCGGCTCGCGGCCAGAAGCTGTTCCGGCGCGCCAGCGCCCTCAACATGGATGCACTGGTGCGCACCGTCCCAGCAGGCGATGTAACAAAGGCCGCATCCGATACAAAGCTCCGGATGAATGCGCGCCACGATCTTATAATTCAAATCCAGGTGCTTCCACTCAGTCACACGCGCCAGACTAAGTCCGCGAAAGTCGTCGAGCGTGTTAAATCCCTTCTCGTCCATCCAGTTACTCAAGCCCTCGACCATGTCTTCCACGATGCGGTAACCGTAATGCATCACTGCCGTACACACTTGCACGCTGTGACAACCGAGCAGCAGAAACTCGGCCGCCTCGCGCCAGCCGGAGATGCCGCCGATGCCGGAAACCGGCAGCCCGCACTCCGGGTCGCCGGCAAGCTGCTGCACCATGTGCAGCGCGATAGGCTTCACCGCCGGGCCGCAGTAACCGCCGTGGCTCGATTGCCCGCCCACATCCGGGCGCGGCGTGAACGTATCCAGATCCACGCCCGTGATGGAGTTCAGCGTGTTGATGGCCGATAGTCCGTCGGCCCCGCCCAACTTGGCGGCGCGCGCAATGGCGCGGATGTCCGCCACATTGGGCGTCAGCTTCACCAGCACGGGCGTGCGCGCCACTTCCTTCACCCACTCCGTGATCAGCTTGGCGTACTCGGGCACCTGGCCGACGGCGCTGCCCATGCCCCGCTCGCTCATGCCGTGCGGGCAGCCGAAATTCAGCTCCAGCCCGTCGGCGCCGGCATCCTCCGTGCGGCGCACGATGGCATGCCACGCCTCGCGGCGCGATTCCACCATCAACGAGGCGATCACCGCGTGCTTCGGATACCGTTTCTTTACCTCCGCGATTTCCCGCAGATTGGTCTCGACCGGGCGATCGGTGATCAGCTCGATGTTATTCAGGCCCATCATGCGCAGGCCGTTCCAATCCAGCGAGGAGTAGCGCGAAGACACGTTGACGATAGGTTCGCCGATGGTCTTCCAGACTGCGCCGCCCCAGCCAGCGTCGAAAGCGCGCGCCACTTGGTCGCCGCAATTGCTTGGCGGTCCCGACGCCAGCCAAAAAGGGTTGGGCGATCGGATACCGGCGAACCGGGTAGTCAGGTCAGCCATGCATGGCCTCCAGTCTCCGTGCGATTCCCGCCGCCGCCCGTTTGCCTTCCGCGACCGCGTCCACCACTTCGCGGCCGCCGTTCACGCAATCGCCTCCCGCAAAATATCGCGAATTGCTGGTCTGGCCGGTCGCCGGGTCCACTGCCACGCAGCCGCCCGCCAGTCGAATGTCCCGGAACTGAGACAGGAAATCGAGCAGCCGGGATTGCCCGATCGAAGGAATCACCATGTCGCACGCCAGTTGGAAATTGGAGCCGGGAACCTGCTGCGGCTGGCGGCGGCCTCTGCGGTCCGGGGGCCCCAGTTCCATGCGGACGCATTCGACGGACTCGACCGCGGCATTGCCGTGAGTGGGGCCGTGAATGGCCACCGGCTGCGTCAGCCAATGGAAGCGCACGCCTTCCCGCTTGGCCAGGTCGTATTCGAACTCAAAGGCGGGCATCTCCGTTTCACTGCGGCGATAGAGCACGTGCACCTCCTCCGCGCCCAGCCTCAGGGCCGCGGTAGCCGCGTCGATGGCGGTATTGCCGCCGCCGATCACCACCACGCGGCGGCCCACACGCGCGCCTCTGTGCGTCTTGTACTCCGCGATGAAACGCAACGCGTCGATCACTCCGGACAGTCCTTCGCCCGGTATATCGAGGGGTTGCGTGCGGCCCAGGCCCACCCCCAAGAAGACGATGTCGAACTGCTCTTCCAGCTCTTTGATGCGCAACTCGCCGCCGATCTGGGCGCTCAGGCGGAACTCCACGCCCAACGAGCGCACCAGATCGACCTCTTGCTGGCTGTCGGAGGGGCTCAGCTTGTACTCGGCCACGCCATAGGTATTCAGTCCGCCGGCCTGCGGGCGGCTATCGAAAACCGTTACCGCGAAGCCCCGCTGCCGCAGCGAAGCCGCGCACGCTAGCGACGCGGGGCCGGCGCCGATGCACGCCACGCGCCCAGGTTTGCCCGCAGCCGCCACGGGCAGGCGCCGGCCCGAGCCATAAAAATGGTCCATGGCGTGGCGCTGCAGCCGCCCGATCTCGATGGGCCTCTGATTGTACCGATGCATCACGCACGCGCCTTCGCACAACACGTCCACCGGGCACACCCGCGCGCAACTCAGCCCCAGGATATTCGCGCTCAGAATCGTCATGGCCGAGCCGCCCGGATTCCCGCTGGCGATCTTCTTGATGAAGCCGGGGACATCGATGTGCGTGGGGCAGGCGTTGGTGCACGGCGCGTCGAAACAGTAGAGGCAGCGGTTCGCCTCCACCAACGCCTCGCGGCGGCCGAGCGGCGGATGGATCTCGGCAAAGCTGGCGGCGAATTCTTGCTCGTTGGTCATAACTGTTATGCCGTGGCTCATGCAATAGTCAGTGCGCCGTACATGTCGGGCCGCCGGTCGCGGAAGAATTGCCAGGTCTTCCGTACTTCGGCGATCAGGTCCAGATCCAGATCGGCGGTCAAGACTTCATCGCGATCGCGCGACGCCTGGGCGACAATCTGGCCCCGCGGATTGCAGAAGTAGCTCGAGCCGTAGAATTCGCCGATATTCCAGGGAGCTTCCACGCCCACGCGGTTGATGGCGGCGATGTAATAGCCATTCGCCACCGCATGCGCGGGTTGTTCCAGCTTCCAGAGGTGCTCGCTCAATCCCGCGACGGTGGCGGAAGGATTGAAGACGATCTCCGCCCCATTGAGCCCCAACGCGCGCGCGCCCTCGGGGAAGTGGCGGTCGTAACAGATGTAGACGCCAATGCGCGCCACGCCCACGTCGAACACCGGATAGCCCAGGTTGCCCGGCCGGAAGTAGAATTTCTCCCAAAAGCCGGGCGCCACGTGCGGAATATGCGTCTTGCGATATTTGCCGAGATAGCCGCCGTCGGCCGAGATGACCGCGGCCGTGTTGTAGTACACGCCCTCCTGCTCGCGTTCGTACACCGGGACGATCAAGGCGACGTGGTGTTGGCGGGCGGCATCCTGCATGAGGCGCACCGTGGGGCCGTCCGGCACGGGCTCGGTGAAATCATACCAGCGCACCTGCTGCTCGGCGCAGAAATACGGGCCGTTGAACAGCTCCTGGAGGCACACGATGCGCGCGCCGGCCTCCGCGGCCTGCCGGATATAGCCCAGATGCTTGTCGATCATGACCCGCTTGATCTCCGGCAGCGGCAGATCCGGCGAGGCATCCGCGTGCGCCTGGATGAGAGAACAGCGGACGAGACGTGGCATGCGTGTGCTCCTGTCGATCGCATCATTATACCGTTGCCACGAGCGCGGGCGCGGAGCGGCTTAGGTTTTGGGGGAGCGCTTGGCGGCAGGGCCGGTTCCGAAGGGGAGCGAGGCC
>CABEAV010001036.1_pt1 | contig 10928 bp, 5 predicted proteins | sample 3422231 | NCBI WGS metagenome assembly CABEAV01 (sample SAMEA5534326, study PRJEB31848) | metagenome | biome: tundra; feature: field; material: soil | place: USA | collected 2013-05 | depth 0.15 m | reverse complement strand
CCCGCCCCGGATACCATGCCGCCTTCGACCCCCGGCAACCTGACGGGGTCGTCGTATCAGCCCACGCAAGCATATCTGACCTGGAATGCGTCCACGGATAATGTGGGTGTAGCCGGTTACTATGTGCGTCGCAATGGCGTGACCGTGGCGACGGCGGCCCAAACGTATTATGCGGACACGGGGCTGACCGGAGCGACGACGTATTCTTATGTTGTGGAAGCATTCGATCTGGCCGGCAACGTCTCCGCACCCTCGCTGACCGTCCACGTCACGACGTGGAGCACCACCCCCCCCAGTATCCCCACAAACGTCGCGGGGACGGCCGTCTCCTGCCAGGAGATCAGCCTGACCTGGTCTGCTTCGACGGATAAAATCGCCATTGCATACTATCACGTGTATCGGGGAGCCTCCCCCACAAATCTCGTCCAGGTCGGGGGCACGTACAGCACCCCTACTTCGTACCCGAATTATTCCCTCACCCCGTCAACGAAATACTACTTCGGGGTGAAGGCTGTGGACACGGACGGAAACGTTTCGCCGATGTCCGCCGTCGTGTCGGCAACCACGCTGGCGCTGCCATCGCCCCCGGCCAGCGTGACGGGGACCGCCATCTCGAAGGTCGAGATCAACGTCACTTGGACGGCTGCGAAGAGCGGCATGCCCCTGGCAGCTTACCGCGTCAACCGGGGAAGCTCGCCGTCCAACCTGACACAATTCAGCGCCCTCGGCCCAACGACCACTTCGTTCACGAATTACCCCGTAACGCCCGGCACCACGTATTACTACGGAATAAAGTCGGTCGATAGGGGAGGCAACATTTCGCCGATGTCGGCTGTGGTGAAGGTCACCACGCCGAACTAGACAGCAATGGAAGTGTTCGACCGCCCTAGTTCGTGGCGGTGGTACAAACTCGGCATCGGCCAGGCACGATAGGAATACCCCGGCCTGAGAGATTGAACACTTGGGCGCCCGTGCTTGTGCCCGAGGTGCAGGCGCCCATAGGCGCCCACAGTGACGCTCAGGGCTGTGGCGCCTGACCCAAGGAAAGGCGCAACGCGGGTGTTTCGGCTGTCGGAGACCGTCGGGTCGCCGTAACTTTTGATATTCGGCATCGTGCCGGTAGGAAGAACCGGAGAAACGGATCGTCGTTAATCCTGTTGATCGGCTCCCGCCCATTGGGCAAGAGCCGATACGCGATTCGCATCCGCGCCCAACCACTGGCTTGTAGCTTGGGCCTCCCACCGGACCGGTAAGCAACTCTGCGATGCCCCTATCCAGGCTGTCGTGGTGGCGAAGCTGGAGTTCCATTTGGGGAACTGTTCCCCGCGTGCGGTTCACCGTCACGAACTTGGAGACAGACGGCCGGGCGGTGGTATGGTTCGGTTCTACAACAAGCGGGGCGCCCGCCGGGCAGTGGAATTGGAATGGATCAAGGAAATAAACAAACCGTAAAGATTCGGCTGAGTTGGATGCCCTCTGATCCCGGTTCCAGTCTAACGGAGTGCCTGGTGTTGCCGGCCCGGATCGACAACTGGTCCCTGACGAGCTTGCAGCAGCGCTTGGTGAAGATGGAGGGAGATGTATGAAAAATCGCTTGGAATGAGGCGCTTCCGGATTTTCCGCGCCTGTCTGGCATAGTACTGGCTAGTACGCGGTCGTTGACATTCGATGCATCGGGATTCTATACTAGTGCGACTATCCAGCTTTGATAACTGTGAAACCGGCAACCGTCGGCGGAGATGCTGCTCTAGCTGTAATGCGGGTATGAGGGAAGCAGGAGGAAAAATGATATCACTAACAAAACGAACACTTATTGGTGCAACTATCGCAGCACTCGCTCTGATAGTGACGCCGACGGCGACCAGGGCGCAGTCGGCCGCGCCGGCACTTGCAAATTTCGAACCTTCGCAAACCAATCCGATCCGGCTCTCGGCGGATGGAAAACTTCTATTTGCGGTGAACACGGCAAATTCGTCGCTGTCTGTGTTCGATGTAACCCAGCCAGGCAATCCCCAGTTGCTGGCCGAGATTCCAGTCGGGCTAGGACCCGTCTCGGTCAACCCGCGGACCGACAATGAGGCTTGGGTGGTCAACCAGGTTTCCAACACCATCAGTGTGGTCTCTGCGGGTGTTGGCGGCTCGTGGGCAACAGGCTTTGTCACCGGCACCATCTATCTGAAAGTCCCGCTATCGGGCGGTATGAGTGCGGGGGAGCCGATGGATGTCGTATTTGCCGGCAACGCGGCCTACGCCAGTATTTCTCGCGCTCATCAGATCGCGGTGATCAATACCAAAACGCAGGCTCTGACGAGCACGATTCAGGTCTTCGGGGACAGCCCGCGGGCGATGGCGGTCAGTAAGGACGGTAGCACTGTCTATGCCGCCTTTGCTCTGGCTGGAAACGCTACCACGCTGATCCCGAATGTCAAGGCGCCAACCCCATGCGGAACGGCCGCGCAAGGTCGGCAACCGTGCATTCCCGCCATGAATCCGCTCCTGCCGCCGGCGCCCATAGCGGGACTCGTCGTGGCGGCCAGCGACCCGGCATGGTCTTCCTTTATCAAATATAAGATGCCCGCCAATGGCGTGGTGGCCATCAAAACGGGCGCATCTCCTTCCGTCTCTTATTACTCGAAAGTGGGAACCATCAACCTGGGTCTCGCCGTGAACCCGGTCACGGGCGATCTCTTCGTGGCGAACACCGACGCGCTCAACCTGATCCTGTTCGAAAACAATTTGTGCGGACACATAGTGAATAACCGCATTACGCGCATTACAGTCGCCAACGGCGCCGTCACCCCGTTCGATCTGAATCCGAAAGTCGTCTATGGCTGCGCTCCCAATCGGGACGATCTCAGCATCGCACTGGCGCAGCCCGCCGGCGTGGTCTTCGACCCCAGCGGCAGTTTCATGTACGTGGCCGCCTTCGGCACGGATCGCGTGGCCAAGGTGGACACCAACGGAAAGGTATTGAGCTTCGTGGAGGTCGCCCTGCCCAGCGGATCCGGCCCAAACGTGGATCCCGCCAACAAGCGTGGACCCAGGGGGCTGGCCCTCAATGCGACCGCTAACACCTTGTATTCCCTGAACCGCATCTCCAACACAATTTCGATTATCCCTACCTCTATGCAAGGGGCTATCGCCGAGATTCCGGTCGGGACCGACCCGACGCCGGCGGCGGTCAAAGCGGGACGCGGGTTTTTGTACGATGCCAAGCTCTCCGGAACCGGCACGGCCGCCTGCGCCGCCTGCCACATAGACGCCGAAATGGACCACTTGGCCTGGAACCTGGGAGATCCGACTGCCGACATGACCAGTTTCGTGCAGAACGGGCAAACCTTTGAGTATCACCCTATGAAGGGGCCCATGACCACGCAGACTCTGCGCGGCTTGCAGAACCTGGCGCCCTACCATTGGAGGGGAGATAAGCCGGAGTTCGCCGCCTTCAACGTGGCTTTCCAGGTCCTGATGGGAGGCACCCAGATCAGCGATGTGAACATGGCTGCTTTCACCACCTTCATTAATAGCGTCCTGTACCTGCCTAACCCCAACCAGAACCTGGATCGTAGCCTGCCTACTTCCCTGAACGGCGGCAATGCCGAGGCGGGGCTCAACGATTTTTTGACCGTTCCCGGCACGCTGCCTAATGGCAACACCTGCCAATTCTGCCACGAAACTAATCCCGGTCCGGGCACCAACCTGCTGATCCGGCCCGCCACCGCCACACAGGCTCAGCAGCCGTTGAAGATCCCGCAGTTGAGGGCTATTTACCAGAAAGGACTGTTTAGCAGGCAGGCAGCCTCGACCATCGATGGCTTTGGACTGGTCCATGATGGCGCCAAAAGTAGTATGGTAGCCTTCTTGCAGGATACGGCCTTCAGCGGCTACACGGCAACTGAGAAGAACGATATCGCCGCATACGCCATGTGCTTCGATACTGGAACGGCTCCGGCTGTGGGGTATACGCGCACGCTGACGGCAGCCAACGTCACGAGTTCGCCGGCCCAAAGAGACTGGACGACGCTGCAGTTGCAGGCTAGTGCCAGTCCAGCCAACATCGATCTGATCGGCAGGGGCACCCTCAGCGGTGTGCTGCACGGGTTGTTGTACCAACCTTCGAGCAATAACTATATCAGCGACACGGGTACGCTTTACACCCAGAGCCAACTGCAGGCCCTGGTGCGGACTGGCGATACGTTGAGCATTATGGGTGTATACCCGGGGACAGGCTCAGCGAAATAACTTTTCGGCCCATTCTGGCGCTGCCGAAAGCTCTGTGCGCGGGTCATCGTGAAGACCACGAACTAAAGGACTAAAGGAGTAATACCATGCAAAACCATTCTGCAATCCTCTGGCGGCAAGTAACTGGCGCGCTGGCTCTAGCAGGGCTTGTGTGGGCGGCAGCGGCTATTGCGGCGCCACCCGCGCAGGCGCAGACTTATAGCGTACTGTATAGCTTCAAAGGAGGAACGGCGGACGGGGAAAATCCCGAGGCCGGTCTACTCATGGACAAGGCAGGCAACCTCTACGGCACTACTGTCGAGGGTCCTCAGTGCAGCCCTGCCCCGTGTACTAATTTCTCGGGAATAGTTTTCAAGCTGGGCACGACCGGCACGGAGACTGTGCTGCACAAGTTCACGGGTTTCTTGCCGGCGAGTCCGGACGGCGCGAACCCCTACGGAGGCCTGATCTCGGACTCGGCAGGCCATTTCTACGGCATGTCTAGCGCTGGCGGCACATCGCACAGCGGAGTCGTGTTCAAGGTGGGATCGACCGGAGAGACACTGGTGCATACCTTCACGGGACCTCCGGGAGATGGCGCATTCCCCTACGGATCCCTGACCCGGGACTCGACAGGCAACCTCTACGGCACGACTAGCGCTGGCGGCGCATCGAACAGTGGAGTCGTCTTCAAGCTGGACACGACCGGCACAGAGACAGTCCTGTACAGCTTCAAGGGCGGTGCGGATGGAGCGTTCCCCTACGGAAGGCTCCTCCGGGACTCGGCAGGCAGCCTCTACGGCACTACTCCCGCGGGCGGCATTATGAGCGGCAACTGCTTTCCCTACGGCTGCGGAGTAGTGTTCAAGGTGGATACGACCGGCACGGAGACTGTACTGTACAGCTTCACCGGAGGTGCAACCGACGGGGCGTACCCCTATGCAGGTCTCATTACAGACTCGACCGGCAATCTCTACGGCACTACCTACAATGGCGGCGCCGGCGGATGTAGCAATGGCTGCGGAGTGGTGTTTAAGCTGGCTCCTGGCACCGGCGTGTTGACTTTACTGCACAGCTTTGCAGGATATCCAACGGACGGTGCGTTCCCCTATGCAGGTCTGGTCCGCGACTCGACTGGCAACCTCTATGGCACTGCCGTATATGGCGGAGCTTCGAACAACGGAGTGGTGTTCAAAGTGGACACGACTGACACGGAGACTGTGCTGTACAACTTCACGGGAAAGACGGACGGGGGAGTCCCTCGCGCACCTCTGACACTGGACTCCAAAGGCAACCTCTATGGCACGGCTTATAGCGACGGCGTCTTCGGCAAGGCATGTGGAGGGAGTACAGAGGACAGTTGCGGAGTAGTGTTCAAGCTCACACGGTGACGGAAGTATAGGGTAGTGGGGCAGCCAATCTTGGCTGCGGGGCACCTTTTAGGTGGCCTTCCGCCGGCTTTCAGCCGGCGTCTGGAGATTTGCCATTTCCCGTGGGGCAGATTGGCAATCGGCGCAAACTGACCCACGACCAAAGGTTCCACTCTGAGCGGGAAGGCGCATTCGCGCTTTGGCCCGGGGGCGCAAGCGAAGAGGTGATGTGCAAAATCGTCACCCGTGGCGTATAGCGGAGTGTGTGCCAGTCCAAAAACGGCCAACAGGCCTGCGAGATACAGAGATTTATGGCGCATGTTGAGTGCTTCGAGATCCCCGATCAATCGATCTTGTAGGGGCCGGCTGCCGCACCCAACGGGCTGAGCGTACCATCGAAAGACGGCTGAGCGCCAAACTAGGGCGATTCAGCCAACGATCCCGGCCTCCCGCCGCGAAGTCAAATCCGAACCGGCCCACTCCCGGCGTGCCCTGCGCAGCCCCCAACTCCAGACCTCGGACCGTGAATGGCGGTAACGCCGATAGCTCCGGTGCTTCTAGAACCCGTAATCTCCGCAAGGAGGTGACCAGGCAAAGACTGGCAACGCAGCCCGCCGAAGGTTCGCAAACGCACGTTGCAGCGAACGGCCCTGTCTCCCGTCGGCCTTGTGCTGTGTTGCGTTTGACTTCCTTGGCGAGTCAAATGCCTGAGAGCAGGGTTCAGATAAATGGAGGTTTGCAAAGAGAGCGCATGAAATCCCGATCGGATCTACATCCCTTCCTGAAGACAATTCCTTTCGTTTTAGCGCTGGTTGTGGGCGTACGGCCCCTCGCTTCCCAGCAGCAAACGACGCAGCAGTTCATCGCGTCGGTGAATTCCGCCCTCCAACCTTTGCTCAGCTTGGCGCCCGGGCCGACGCCCCTCATTATGGCCGCCAATCTGGAATTTGCACAGGGATCGTTCATTTCCGGCATAGACACATCCGTTCTGCTGGACTACGTGGACGGCTTGAAAGCCGTGGGGGTCCAGCGCATCGATATCAACCCGGGGTATCTTTCCCTGAACGACGGTGCGAGCGTGGTGGCCAAGTATGACGCGGTGGTGCAGCATATCCGGCGGCTTGGTCTTATGCTGACGATCAACGTGGTATACGTCAAGACGCAGCAGCCGAACATCACGACCTTTCAGCAGTTTCAAACCGCCGCAGTGACGGGAGCGCGACAAATAGCAGCCCGCTATCAACCCGACAATTTCGTGATCGTACATGAGCCCGACACTATGGCCGCTCGCATGGGCATCCCGAACACCGTGCAGGACTGGGACGGTTTCATTCGGGCGGTGGCCCCCCTCGTCAAGCAAAGTTCGCCGCACACGCGGCTGGGCGCGGGGTGTTTTTATGCCCCCGCCGGGCCCGGTACGCAATCTTTTATCGATCAGGAAAACGCGTATTTTGTGGACTTTGCCACCATACCCGACCTCGATTTCCTGACCATGGACATTTATAACGTCGGCACCTTTAACCAGTATCAGCAGTGGGCGCAGGTGGCCCATTCCGCGAAGGACCCCACCCACCCGAACGGCAAGGGCGTGTATATCGAGGAAACCTGGATACCGCATTATCTTGCGAACGGGTTGCCGTCGAACTGGCTGTCGGGGAGTCTCGATACGGAGTCTACCTTAGGGCCGGTTGACAGCGCTCTCGCAAGCTTGTTTCCCCCTTGGATTCAGGCCATGGCGCTGTTTGCCTCCGCCAACGGAATGGAAGCGGTGACGATTTTCACCACGCCGGCATTCTTTCAGTATGGGACTGCTGCGGGCACCGATGCACCCGAGGAAACCGCTTATATCTCGGCGGTGAATTCCGCCATCGCACAAGGCCAGCTCACCCCTACGGGCCAAGCCTACCTGACGTACAGTCAGCAGTTGGGGATAAAAGTAGCCACCAGTCTTTCCAGCGCCAGTTATGCCACGCTCCCCAGCGTTTTTAATCCCAATTGCGGTACTCCAACCGATCCGTGTAATGCGGATGCCACCGTCGCTCCCGATGAGCTGGTGAGCGCATTTGGGGCGGACCTGGCAGCGTCCAGCGCGCCCACGCCGTCGGCTGGTTTTCCCACCACTCTGGCCGGTACTACAGTTACGCTCGTGGACAGCTCGAACACCAGCTACCCGGTGCCCCTGGACTTTGTATCGCCCGGGCAGGTCAACTACGTGGTGCCCTCGGCGGCGCAACCTGGGGCGGCTGCCCTAACCATTACTAGCGCGGACGGTACAAAAACGACCGGCGTGGTCCTGGTTGCGGCGGTCGACCCTGGCCTGTATGCCGCCAATGCCACTGGCAAGGGCGCCCCGGCTGGCTTTGCGGTTTGCGCGGGTATCTGCGCAGGGTGGCCTGGACCGCCAAACCAATATGGGCAATTCGTGCAGGATCTTTCCAAGCCCATCAGCCTGAGGGTGGCCACCGATACGGTAGTGCTAGCGCTTTTCGGCACTGGCCTACGCCACGTGGCTTCGCCATCCGCCGTCACCGCGACGATCAACGGGCAAGGCCTGCCGGTGCAGTTCGCCGGAGCGCAGGGCCAGTTTACGGGGGAGGATCAGATCAACGTGCAGCTCCCGTACAACCTTTCGGCCAGCGGCATGGTCAACTTGGTCCTGACCACTACGGTGGATCAGGGTGCCTTGGCGCTATACGACACCGATATCACCCCGTCGTCGAACACCGTAACCATCGACATTGAATGAACCCGCGCGGCGCTGGCACGCGCGCAGTTCGGTCGATTCACAGCACCAGGCGCAGCGAAGTCGGTTCCTCGTATGGCGTTTTGATGGCTCCCGGTCCGATAGACCCGTTTCTTCTTGCCGCGGGCCCCACGCTCGATGACCGCAAAGCCGGGCGGGGCCAGGGCGCGCCAATCACCGACCCGAAAAAATTGCGCGATCGCGGCATATTTGCGGAAGGCCTCGGCGACCTGGCCCCCCTGCTGACCGGCCAGACTGGTTCCCTTTAACCCGGCGCTAACACCCGTGTGGCATAATTGTACTGATGTTGAACCGGGTGGGGAGTTCCCGCCAGCAGTTTTTCCCGCTCGCCACTGAACAAGGGAGTCCTGCGTCCGTGGCTGCGTGTCCCGGCGCCGGCTGAAGATGATCGTTTCTCAAACACCATTGCGCATTAGCTTCGCGGGAGGCGCGACCGATTTCGCGCGTTACTATCGAGAGCACGAAGGCCTGGTGGTCAGTGCGGCGATCGATAAATATATCTATGTAATCGTGTCGCCGCGTTTCGACGACCTGATTTACGTCAGCTATTCCAAGAAAGAGATCGTCAACAAGGTTAGCGACCTGCAGCATGAGCTGGTTCGCGAGGCGCTGGTGCGCACGGGCATTCAGGCGGCCGTCGAGATCACTATGCTGGCCGACGTGCCGTCCGAAGGGTCCGGCCTGGGGTCCTCCAGCAGCGTGGTGGTCGGCTTGTTGCATGCTTTGTACGGCTACAAGGGCGAGTTGGTGACCGCGGAACAACTGGCCCGGGAAGCCTGCGAGATCGAGATTGAGCTTTGCGGCAAGCCCATCGGCAAGCAGGACCAGTACATCGCGGCGTACGGGGGGATCTGCGAGTTTCGCTTCCGGAAGGACGATAGCGTCGGTGTGCGGCGGTTCCAAAGGCGGCCCGAGTTGTTCCATAACCTGAACAGCCAGATTATGCTTTTCTACACCGGGCGCACGCGCAAGTCGGCGGCCATCCTGGCGGTGCAGGACGGCCGTACGGAGATCAATGTGAAACAGCTCCATAGCTTGAAGGAGCTAGCCGGGCGAGCCGGGGAAGCCCTGGATCGCGGGCGGCTGTGGGAGCTGGGACGGGTTTTGCACGACGGTTGGATTCTGAAGCGCGAGCTTGCCGACGGCATCAGTAATCCCGAGATCGAAGACATGTATCAGAAGGCGCTGGCCGCCGGCGCGCTGGGTGGAAAGATCTGCGGCGCCGGGGGTGGAGGCTTTCTGTTGCTCTATTGCCACCCCGCCCACCAGCAGGCCGTACGGAAGGCTCTGGAGGATTATCGGGAGCTGCCCATATCCGTGGAACCGGATGGCAGCAAGATTATTTTTCAACAGAGAAGGGTGGGACACCAGTTGGTCGAGTGTCCAGCCGAGTTGGAAGTTGCTGGTGGCACAGGCCTTAGCCCGTGAAAGGCTAGCTAGTCTTGTCTTTAATTTTAATTCTGCATATATGCGAATTCTGATCACAGGCGGCGCCGGCTTCATCGGCTCCCATACAGCCGAGGCGCTGCTGGCGCGCGGATATGATGTTCGGCTCCTGGATAGTCTCGAGCCCCCCGTCCATGTAGGCGGCTGGCCGGCATACTTGCCCGCGGAATTTGAACGCATGCGCGGTGACGTGCGGGATCCGGATGCGGTGGCCAAAGCCTTGGCCGGCGTGGACGTGGTCTATCATCTGGCGGCTTATCAGGACTATCTGCCGGACTTCAGCCGTTTCATCAACGTCAACGCCGCCAGCACGGCCCTGATATACGAGATCATCGTGAGCCAAGGGCTGCCTGTCCGCAAAGTGATCGTAGCTTCGTCGCAGGCCGTGCTGGGCGAAGGCCTGTATCACTGCCCAAACCACGGGCAGGTTCTCCCGGACAGCCGTTCCCGGGAGCAACTCGAGGCTGGCCTTTGGGACCTGCCGTGTCCACACTGCCAGGCAGCCATGACACCGGTCCCGGCCACCGAGCTGGTGGGTAATCCGCAGAATCCCTACGGCATATCCAAACAGTGCCAGGAGCGGATCGCCATCCATCTCGGCCGGCGCTATGGGATTCCTACGGTGGCCCTGCGCTACTCTATTGTGCAAGGCCCGCGGCAGTCTTTTCGAAACGCCTACTCCGGCGCATGCCGCGTATTCAGCCTTTCCTGCCACCAGAAACAGCAGCCGATTGTTTACGAGGACGGGCGGCAGCTCCGGGATTTCGTAAACATTCACGATGTAGTCGCGGCCAATCTTCTGGTCCTGGATCGCCCGCAAGCCGATTATCAAATCTTCCATGTAGGCGGCGGGACCCACTATACAGTGCTGCAGTTCGCGCGCATCGTAGCGGACGCTTACGGGATGGAGTTTGCGCCTGTGCTGGATGGCCGCTTCCGGTTTGGAGATACGCGGCATGCCATCTCGGACATATCCAGCCTTAGCGCACTGGGCTGGCAGCCAAAGGTTCCCGCGGCGGAATCCGTGCGCCAGTACCGGGAATGGCTGCTGTCGGAGGTTCCCGCGACCGACATTGTGGGCGAGTCGCAGGAACGTATGAAGAAGCTGGGGGTGATCGGCTATGCCG
>CABEAV010001033.1_pt1 | contig 10937 bp, 10 predicted proteins | sample 3422231 | NCBI WGS metagenome assembly CABEAV01 (sample SAMEA5534326, study PRJEB31848) | metagenome | biome: tundra; feature: field; material: soil | place: USA | collected 2013-05 | depth 0.15 m | reverse complement strand
CCGCCAGCCCGTGCCGATGGCTTTCATGCCCGCCTCCTTGGCCGCGAATCGAGCGGCAAAACGTTCGTAACGGTTAGCCTTCCGCTCGACGTACGCGATCTCGGCAGGCGTGTAAATCCGCTCGATGAAGCGCCGGCCATGGCGCTCGATGGCCGCCCGAATCCGCGGAACTTCGGCCAGATCCACTCCCGTGCCCACAATCATCTCAACTCCCCATCCCATTGTGACAGGTATCCTAACGATGCGGCCGGCTCAGCTTTCGCAAGGCCCGCGGCAAGCCAGGATACCGATCATGTCATGAGACAGGCTACGCACTTCCAGCACTGCGCGCCTGCCGGTTGGGGCGCATACTCTAGCCGCCAAAGACCGCTCCCTAGCGGTCGCGGCTCGGTAAAATGCCGACCCTACTGAGCCGCGCACGTCAGTAAGCGGTGTAGCGTTACCTCACGGCTGCTAGGCCTTACCCGCGGCCACTCTCTTGCGATGTTCGGCCCAGCGTTTCCTCTGCGCAGCGGCTATGCGTTTGCGCGCCGCCACGCTAAGCACCCGTTTCTTGGGCGCAGCTTCGCTCTTAGCCGCCGCCCATCCGCCTGCCGCCTTGCCGGCGCCTAGCTGCGATTGGATCTCGCGTATCTTGCCTGCGATGCGTTCTTTTTCGATTTCATACCCTACGAGAGCCATCTGCAGGGTTGTGTGGTCCGGTTTTGGTAATGGTTTGCCTCTTGGCATTGGTTTCTCCCTCGCACACTATATCATAGGTTGCCAAGGATGCAATTACCTTAAAGCTATAATATTTGGTCAGCCCATATAAAGTTGCCGTAGGGGTAAGCCGAATTCGGTAGGTTTTAGTCATGCGAGTCGTGATCCAACGGGTCAAACAGGCGCGCGTCGATGTGGACGGGCAAGTAACCGGCGCTATCGGACCGGGCTTGCTAGTGCTGCTGGGAATCGCCAAGGCAGATTCCGAGGGGGCCGCAGAGTACCTTGTCGAGAAAGTACTACATCTCAGGATCTTTCCCGATAGCGGCGGCAAGATGAACCTGAACGTCGCGGAGGCCGGGGGGAGTCTGCTGGTGGTATCGCAGTTCACGTTATACGGCGATTGCCGGAAGGGCCGCCGGCCAAGCTTCGACTTAGCGGCGAGCCCCCAGCAGGCCGCCCGGCTGTACGAATACTTTGTGAATACGGCCCGCAAAAGCGCCGTTCCCGTGGAGACCGGCGTCTTTCAGGCGTCGATGCAGGTATACCTGGTGAACGACGGCCCGGTGACTATTATCTGCGACTCGCCGGCATGACCGCGTGAGTGGGGCGGGCAATCCTGCCCGCAGGCCGGCCTTCCGGCCGGCTGGACCCGCTGGAAAGCGGGTCCGCAGCCTGAAAGGCTGCCCCACATCTCTAACTCAGGACACTCGCATTTCCTATCGCGCCAGATACTTCTCGTAGAGGCGGTGGTGCTTGTTGTCCAGATCTACCGGCGCTCCCTTGATGAACATCCGCTTGATCTGGGTGCGCGTCTCCAGCGGGTCTCCGTCGGTAACAATCAGGTCGGCCCACTTGCCTTTTTCGATGGAGCCGAGCTCGTCGCCTACACCCCAGATTTGGGCCGCATAGAGCGTGACGGCCTTGAGAGCTTCGTCGTAAGGCAGGCCGAAACCCACCGCCGCCGCCGCTTCATAAGGCAGGTTGCGGGGATTATCTTCCGATCCCGGCCCGAAGCTCGCGAAAGCAAATTTGACGCCCGCCTTCGATAACTCGCCCGGGATGCTGAACGGCTTGTCGTACGGGTCGTCCTCTTCCTCCGGCAAACGCAATGTGGGCGGCAGCACGACGGGTATATTATGCGCCTTCAGCTCGGCGGCTACTTTCCAGGCTTCCGCACCCCGCTCCAGGATCATGTGCACCTTCTGTTTGTCCGCAAAGGCGATGGCTTCCTTGATAGCCTTTTCTTTCTCCGCGCGAATCAACATGGGGATCTTGCCGTCCAAAACTGGTAGCATGGCTTCCAGCTTCAGGTCGGTCTCGAAGTCCGGACCGGCGGCCGCTTTGGCTTGCCGGTAGCGCCGCGCCGACTCCATGAAGTCGTTCAACTCGCGTAACTGCTGCTCGTACCTTTTCTTCGCGTCCGCATACGCCGAGGCCCGGCCGGGCGCTGCCTCGGCACCGCCGCCAAAGCGGCCGCCAGGCATCCGGATGGTTGGAAATTCCAGGCGCATGGCGGCGGGCGCGCGCACAGCCATGTCCTCCATGGTCCAGCCGCTGAGGTGCATCAGGACGCTTTGGCCCGCGATAATACCGCCGCCGGGACTTGTAATTACGCTGGTGACGCCGTTGGCGCGGGTGACCGGAATATGCTCGCTGGCCGGGTTTACCGCGGTGGCGGCGCGCAACTGCGGCTTGAACAGGCCGATGTCGGAGATGTCATTCATCTCCCGCACAGCGCCGATCTCGGACAGGCCGATCTCGGTGGCCGAGTCGATCATACCAGGGTAGATGTGCAGACCCTTCAGCTCGATCACGTGCGTGCCCTTGGGCACGGCGACGCGCGCGCCGACCTCGGCGATCTTACCGTCGCGCACCAGCACCGAGCCATCGGCAATATCCGGACCGGACACCGGATGCACGGTGGCCCCGCGCAGCAGGATGGTATCGGGGCCTGCGGCGCGCAGAGAAACGAGAGTGAGGAAGATGGCCACGCAGGTTTTCATTGGACACCTCCGGGTTCTTCGCTCTTCTTGTCTTCGGTTGGTTCCGGTTTCTTGCGCTCCTTCTTCTCCTGCGCCTTCTGCTTGTCGATCAAGGCTTTCTTGCGCGCCTCCTTACCGGGACGCTCTTCCAGATCCTTTTCGCGGTCGAAATACAGCTCGCCGTCGATGAATACCTTCTCAACTTTGGCGTAATTGGAAAGCGGATGCTTGTCGAAAATCGCCAGATCGGCGTCTTTGCCCGGCTCGATGGAACCGACGCGGCTTTCGATGCCCAGTTGTTTGGCGGGATTGATGGTAACCAGTGAGAGAGCCTCCGTCTCGTTGAGACCGCCGTACTTCATGGCCTTGGCCGCTTCCGTGTTGAGGTGCCGCATCAACTCCGCGGAATCGGAATTCAGCGAAACCAGCACTCCTTTTCGCACCATGATCGCGGCGTTGTAGGGGATGGCATCGAAAGCTTCGGCTTTGTAAGCCCACCAATCGCTGAAGGTGGAGGCTCCCGCGCCATGCGCCGCGATCTCTTTGGCCACTTTATAGCCTTCCAGCACGTGCTGCAGCGTGCGGATTTTGAATCCGAAGTCGTCGGCCACGCGCAGCAGCATCAGGATTTCATCGGCGCGGTAACAATGCGCATGCACGTAGCGCTTGCCTTCCAGCACTTCCACCAAGGGCTCCAGTTTCAGGTCGCGGCGCGGCGGGATGGCCTGCTCGTGACGGCGAAGCTTGGCCTGGTAATCGCGCCATTCCTTCTGGTAAGCGCGCGCCTCGGTAAACGCCTCGCGAATGACATCCTCCACGCCCATGCGGGTGGCCGGATAGCGCAGGCCGGGAGTCGCTCCGAAGCCGCCACCGGCCGATCCCGAGCGCTTCACGTTTTCGCCCAAGGCAAACTTGATGCCAGGCATGGCGCCTTCGAAGATCAGCCCTTGGGCGTCTTTGCCCCAGCGCATCTTCATCACCTGGCACTTACCGCCGATGGGGTTGGCGCTGCCATGCAGGACATTGGCCGTAGTCACGCCGCCGGCCAGCGCGCGATAGATATCGATGTCGTCCGGGTTGATGACGTCCTCGATGCCCACCATGGACGACACGGCGACCGCGCCTTCGTTGATGCTGTCGGCCGCGATGTGCGAGTGGCAGTCGATGATGCCGGGCATCACGTATTGGCCGCCCGCGTCGATGACGCGCGCGCCATCCGGGACCAGCACCTTTTCGCCGGCTTCCACGATCTTACCGTCGCGAATCAGGATGGAGCCTTGGAAAGTTCCCTTGGTCACGGTGAGGACCGTGGCGTTGCGGATGACGGTGATCTGGCCGGCCGCCAGCGGCGTTGCTTGAAGCAGTGCCAGCAGGAAAAGAGCGAAGCGGTTCATTCGACACCTCCCGGCGCGGCGCGCCCTTCTCGGTCCGCCGGAGGCGTCTCCGGGACGGGCTCGTACTTCACGCCATCGATGAACACGAATTGGATCTTGGCTTTCTCGTCGAACAAGTCGCCTTTCACCACCAGTAGATTGGCGATCTTACCTGGCTCGATAGACCCCACCCGGTCGGCCATGCCATAGATTTCAGCGGCGCTGAGGGTCAGTGCGCGCACGGCGGCGGCTTCGGTCAGGCCCGCGTCAACCGCGCGTTTCAGCGCTTTCCGCACGTCTTTGGCAGCCGTACCGCCGGAGTAGAATGCGAAGCGCGCGCCCGCCTTTTCGAGAGCGGCCGGGGTGGAGGGCGCGCGATCGCGCAATTCCAGCGTGCGGAAGCTTTCCTCCTGGTCCGGGTCGGCGTCTTTGGGCTTCTCGGGCCACTTCAGGTTGACGAGTAGGGGAACGCCGGATTTCGCCACGCGGTCCGCAATCTTATACGCCTCGTGGCCGCCGTACAACACGGCCGGGCGCTTCAGCTCCGCCGCGAAGCGTATCATACGGTCGAGTTGCTTGGCGTTGTCGGCGGGCAGCAGCAGGCGCGGCGATTCGAGCAAGCCTTCCACGGCGCGATCGTAATTCGGGCGTTTTTGGCCGGCGGGATGGCTGGCGTAGGCCTGCATCTCGAGCTTGTAGTGATCCGCATCGAAGGATACCTGCCGAATATAGGCGATCACCCCCATCAGCGAGCCGGGGTATGTGCCGAAGCCGTGCGAACTCAGGGTGACGTACTGTCCGGCCGGCGAAGCGACCACCATGCGGCCTTGCTTTTCGCCGGAGAGGTTGAGAAACGCGCCTTCACCCGCAAAGATACCGCTCGACGGGAATGTGACCACGGAACTGAATCCGGCGCTGCGGGTCTCCTCGATGCGCCGGTCGGCCGGATTCAGAAGATCGGCCGCGCGCACCCAGGTGGTCGTGAACGGGCGGAACTCCGGACCTTGCTCGACCGGCATGGCAGGCTCCTGAGCGCCGAATCTCGGCGTGGCAGGCGCTTCCGTGCGGGGGGTGGCCGGCTGTGCGGGAGTCTCGGGCAAGCCTACGGTGCTCAGGGCATCGATCAGGCCCGGATAGACGGTGACGCCCTGGGCATCGATGATCCAGGCGTCTTTCGGTAAATCGACGTTTTCGCCGACGGCCTCGATGAGGCCATTGCGCAGCAGCACAGTGCCCTTTTCCAGCACGGGACCACTGACGGTGACGACGCGGGCGCCGCGAAGCGCGATGGGGCCGGGCGCTTGGGCGTAGGTTAAGGATGCCGCGGCCAGCAGCATCGTGATGAGGTATTTCATGACTCTTTGGATAAAGAGGCATGATAGTACATTTGCGGTGGTTGGTGGCTGGTGGTTAGTGGATAGGGGCTGAGCGTTACTGCGTCGCGGGGTATCGCACCACGCTGAAATTGCGCAACGTGACGGTATCGGTAGTGGTGGCGGCCATCTGGCCCTGGAAAGCCAGCAGGATGGTGTACGACAGCGAGTCGTATGCATTCTCGACGCCGGCGGCGAGGCCCAGCACCGTACCCCAACTTTGGACTGACAACTGGCAAGCGGAAGTGTTGGCGCCCGCTTCGGCCCACCCGGAAATGAACGCGTCGCTCACGGCCCCATTGCGCTGCAGCAGCACCGTATTCCCCCAATTGACGGCGAACGTGAAACCGGTAAGCGAGCCTTCATGCGAATAGTCGAAGCCGATCTTGACGCGATCGCCCGGCTGCAGTGTGCCGGCCGGAATCGTGCAGGTGCCCAGGCTGGAAAGCGTCGTCGAAGATGTCGCAGTGCCCATGCCCGAACACAGAATTTGAGGCGCGGGCGGACCCTGTGGCGTGCCTGTAGGGGTCACGCGGTAAGACGCCAGCAGCGTATCGCCGGGCTGCGGAGTGGAACCCGCCAAAAACTGAACGATATTGCCGGACAGATTGTAGTCCAGACCCGCCTTCTGCAGCACACCGTTCCGGTAGAGGTACAAGCTGGAGGTGGGCGCGGGAACCGCGCTAAGGGTGAAAGAGGCGTTCGAGCCATTCAGCGTACCAGCGGGCACTTCCGCATCCGTGAAGTTCGGCCCAGCCGCGCCGGAACCGGCGGTGCCGCAAGGTCCGGACGAACCGTCCACGTGTACGCAATCGGAAACGTTGCCCGAGACGGCATCCAGCGCGCCAGTCGAATCGATCATGGCCGCGTGCCCAGCGGCATATGCAGCTCCTTCCATGGGGCGCGCGGCGAGATCCGCCAACAACCCGATCACACCCGATTCCGGTACGGGAGCGCTTCCGGTGACCAGCGACGATGGAGCCGTACCCGGCGACGTGAGCACGGCTTGCACGCGCAGTGACGTGGTGCTCGGCGGAACTGCCCAGGTCTCGGTGAACTGGTCGTTGCCGGCGCTGGTGAAGGTGACCGTATAGTATCCCGCGGGCGTGGCGTTGGTAGTGGGCACAAGTTGCACCATCAGATTGCCGCCGATTATGTTCACCGTTACCGACTGGGTGAATATCTGGGATGTGTCTCCCGCCACGAAGGGCGTCCACTTAATGACGGCAATTCCGTTGTAAGGAGTGCCGTCGGCGTTATAGATAACGTCCTCGATGGTGGTCAGGATCGGGCCGGCCAGCAGCGGAACCGCCAAGCAGACGGCCAGCGCCGCCAATACAAGTTTCCGGGCAGACATTTTTACCTTCCTCAAAAAAAACCCCGGGCTCAGAAACGAGCCCGGGGGGAGAGTCAAACGGAATCCCACACGCAAACACCTAACGCCTATAGTTTAACCGCAAGGCCTCGCACCGAAGCCCTATCAAACACGCACCCTGCGCGCTAAGTTATACTCAACGCTGGCCTTGCGAAAATCGCGAGGTAATTTCTCGACGTGTGACTGGAGGAATATGAGCAACTCAAACCGGCGGGCATTCATTCGTGGAGGCGCCCTGGCGGCTGCCGCGGGCGGAGCCGCTAAAGCGCAATCCGGACCTCAGAAGAAGGTCTACTACAGGGGCGACAAGCCCAAGACTACGCCGCTGTTCAGCGGCGCGGTTTCCTACGGCAATCTGCTCTTCATCGCCGGAATAGGCGCGCATTTTCCGGGCGACATCAAGGCGCACACGGCCCACGTGCTGGATGAGATTCAGAAGGCGCTGGAGAACGCCGGATCTTCCATGGACAAGGTGCTGAAATGCAGCGTCTTCCTGAACGACCTGAAGGACTACAAGGGAATGAACGAAGTGTTTCAGGGCCGGTTCGGCGAGAATCCGCCGGTGCGCACTACCATCGCCGCGGCGGGCGGGATTCCGGGCGACTCGCTGGTGGAGATGGATGTGATCGCATACATCTGAAGCCCCCGAGGCCGAGGCCCGCCATCCTATGCTGCCATATCGCCTTGTCTACCACGAAGGCTACGACCTGAGGCTGGGAGACCATGTGTTCCCATCCCAGAAATTCCGTTATATCCACGATCGGCTAATGCGCGATCGATTCGCCACGGCGGAGGATTTCGTCCGGCCGGAACCCGCCACCGATGCGGACATGCTGGCGGTCCACGAACCTGGCTGGGTGAAGCGGCTGCAGACCGGAACGCTGAGCTACCAGGAAATCATGCAACTGGAAGTGCCGTACAGCCGGGAGTTGGTGGAGGCGTTCTGGCTGGCGGCCGGTGGCACCATGCTGGCCGCGCGCCTGGCGCTGGAGCAGGGGATCGGGTTCAACGTGGGCGGCGGATTCCATCACGCTTTTGCGGGACATGGAGAGGGTTTTTGCGCGATCAACGACATCGCGGTGGCCATCCGCAGCCTGCAGCGCGGCGGCGGCGATCGCTCCATCCAGCGCGCCATGGTGGTGGATTGCGATGTGCACCACGGAAACGGAACCGCGGGTATTTTCGCGGGCGACGCCTCCGTGTTCACACTGTCGATTCACCAGTTCAACAACTACCCCACGGAAAAGCCGCCTTCCAGCCTCGACATTCACTTGCCGGATGGCGTGGGCGACGAAGAATATCTGCACCGGCTCGGCAATGGATATCGCACGGCGATGACCGTGTTTCATCCGGAGCTGCTGATCTACGTAGCGGGAGCGGACCCTTATTGCGAGGATCAACTCGGCGGGCTGTCGCTGAGTTTTGAAGGCTTGCGCGAGCGCGACCGGCTGGTCATCTGGACCGCGCTACACACCCACATCCCGGTGGCGATCGTGCTGGCGGGCGGCTATGCGGTGAATGTGCAGGATACGGTGACCATTCATGCCAATACCGCGCGTGTGGCTAAGGAGGTTCTGGAGAAGACTGGATGGCAATGATATGGGGAACCCTCTCTCGCAGGCGGTCACTGATGCGGAACCCGGTAGTGGGCCGATTTGAAAAGCCCTCGCCGTTTGCCGGAGGAAGACCTGGATTCGAGCGGCTGTTGATGCCGTGCCGTGGGATTCCTTCCGGATGCCCGACCATCCACGACCTGCCGCCTGACCGCTCTTGGCGAGGCGCGAAGGCGATCTCATGGCCGTGGCAGTTGAAATCCATTGCGAAGAATGGCCGCCGGGTCATCCGCGCACGTTGCGTCTCAGAGTCAGAGAACCGTCGGTATTGCCTATCTGTTGGCACGCCCAATTGACGGGATAGCGAACGCCTTTCACCTCCAACTCCGCCTTCAACTTCAGTCCCTGCCACTGGGTTCCAGGCGTCAGCATCAGCATTGCCTGGCGGATGCCGGTGGGCTTCGGATAACCGGGATCCACGCATCCGCTCACGTTGACTTTGCCGTCATCGCTGAACACCGTCAGGCGCAGCACCCCCGGCACGCCTGCAACGCCCTTGTTGGCCAGACCCACTACCAGGCCCGGCGTCCCCTCGCGGCCAAAGCTCCAGGCGGCAGAGCATTTGCCTTTTAATTCCACAACGGATCGGAACCTTTTCATTCCTTTGGGTGGCTGAAGCGGTCTGCACGTCGTTTTCCGGGGTATTCGGCGCTAATTGGGCGAGATTCTGGGCGACAGATCGGAAGTCCGAAGCCCATGTCAAAATCCTACGAGTGGCTAGAGCGCCCGGTGCCGAAGTGGAAGGCTCTCCAGATGCCCCGCATAAGCACACAGCGCCTCTCAGTTAGCTCGAATACCCTCCGCTTGACCTCTGGACCCTCGGCGACGGCGGGCCGCTTCATAGCCCATTTCTCGTCGTGTAATAGCGCTACAATCAGGTTTCGGACTATCAAGTCCCAATGCTCTTTCCTCAAGGAGCGGCGGAAAATGCGGGAGATCGCCATGAAGAACCTGCTCTGCATCTTGCTGGTCCTGCCATTAGCCGCATTTGGGCAGACCGCCCTGACAACTGCTCAGATCGCAAAACGGGCTTCGCCTTCGGTCGTGGTCATTCAAGGCAAGACTGATTCCGGTGACGTCTTAGGCAGCGGCTTCATAGTCTCGAAGGACGGAAAGATCGTGACGAATCTGCATGTCATTCGGGAAATGAAAACCGCAAGCGTTGAACTGGCAAACGGTGACAGCTTCGACTCGGTTTCCGTGCTGGCGACAGACGAACCCAGAGACCTTGCAGTCGTAAAGATCGCTGGTTTCAATCTCTCCGTCCTGGATTTGGGTAATTCGGACGCCCTGAACGTAGGAGAGCCGGTGGTGATTGTAGGCAGTCCACGAGGTCTCGAAGGAACGGTAACGGCTGGCATCTTGAGTTCAGTGCGGGACAGCGGCGAAGGCTTCAAGGTGTTGCAGACGGACGCTGCCGTAAATCCGGGTAACAGCGGCGGGCCACTTGTCAACAGTAAAGGCCAAGTTATTGGGGTAGTGTCTTTCAAGTTGCGCTCCGCTGAAGGACTAAACTTCGCAGTTCCGATCAATTATGTGCGTGGATTGCTAAACAATCTCCATGAGCCTATAGGGTTGGACCAGTTGCGGCGCAGTCTTATTGGTACGGCGTCGGTCGATCAAGAGAACAGCAGCACGACGCCAAAAGAGCCACCTAATTGGACTACGGAACGTATGCTCACGGCCTGCAAAGATGTTATAGAAGCGAAAAGCGACTGGCAAGGCAACGAGGTTTTTCCACTCAACTTCGATACTGGCCAGTGTTGGGGAACGTTCACTCTGCTGTGGTCTTTCGGGAGTACGATTGGCGTCGGCACGGGCCAGGAGTTTGTGCCTGATCTCTGCCTACCAAAAGGAACTACTGTAGCTCAGGTCATTGCTATCTTCGGTGCTTATGCACACAAGCACCATGAATTATATGATCGGAATGCCTTTTTTGTAGCCCTGGACGCTATGTCGGAAGCGTTCCCCTGTAAAGTTCGCTTGTCACTGAAAGAGACGCTTTATTGGTTAAAAGAGAACATTCCTTTAGGTACCGTCAACTATATGGTGAACAGTAAAAGAGGAGTACCTGTTTCCTGGACTGAACATGCTACTGTGTTTGGCCTTGATTCCTGCACTGGTATGTTTGACGTTGTGTACACAACAACGTGGCAGGATCGTCCCAAAGATCGGAATGTAAGCACAGTTCGTTACACGGTGCCATTGGGAGCGCTGACCGAAGCCTTCGTCCAACATATGGAGAACCAAGACAGCGTAGACAGCGAATTCAGGATACTCCACAAGCCCTATGTCGGTGGACAACAATGGGGATACCGAGTCTATCTCAGAAGCAAGCCGAACCATATCATCGTTGCAGACTCCGACGAAAGTCTGTCACAACGACCACAAATCAGATTCATTTAAAATTCAACGACGAATCAATAGCAAACCGGGTTGTGGATGCATTCAAGCACGCTGCGGATCTTTGCCGGGGGAAAGAAGCGTTTTGAATTTTCGCTTTTATTGGGGTTCTCGTC
>CABEAV010001016.1_pt1 | contig 11106 bp, 5 predicted proteins | sample 3422231 | NCBI WGS metagenome assembly CABEAV01 (sample SAMEA5534326, study PRJEB31848) | metagenome | biome: tundra; feature: field; material: soil | place: USA | collected 2013-05 | depth 0.15 m | reverse complement strand
GCCCAGTGCCACTCGTTTTTCCAATATCGGGAATAGCTGCGGCAGTTGTGGGGCAGACCTCCAGGTCTGCGCGGGTCCTCCAGGACCCGCTCTTCGCGCAACGGAACCAGCCATATCCGCGCGCGAAGAGGCCGGCGTGGACGTCGGCCGCAGGAGTGGAGTCCTGCCCCACGAATAACGCAGCTTGCTCAAAATCGAAAAACGAGTGACATTAGGCTTCAGCCTGTCTCCGTCGCCAGCACGGCATCCCCCGCTTCAGAGATGCGGACGTATGTTGGCGGCTGAGAAGGAGCGGCGGATATAGGCCCGCGGGTCGTAGCGCAGGAAGAGAATCCCCGCCTCGTTGCCCGACGCCATGTTGGCGGATAGCGGATTCATGCCGAAATCGGCCGGAAGCGGCGAATCCCAGATAGACAGCAAATGGGTGGGCAGGCGGGCGATCTGCACTGGCGCGCCTCCCGGCTGGTTTTCCGCTCTGGTAAATGGCCTGTGGAACGGCGCGAGACAGTTGACCAACTGAAAGCTTTGCTGGAACGACTGGGAGCACCAGATGCGTAATCGCTTTGTGCGCGGTGTTGGGGTTGATCTTGAGCGCGGTGCTGAGCGCGCGCACGGAGGGGAAGGCATCCCCGGGCCGCATCTGGCCCGAGATGACGGCCTTGCGGGCGGCATACACCACCTGTTCATACAGCGCCACGCCGGGCTTGAAGGACAGGCGGAACGGGATCACATGTGTACTATAAAGATAGTACACTGAACGGTCGACGGAAACGAGCTTTGTCAGGGCGCGCGATAGATGTCGTGCCATCCACCCGAAGGGATCGCCACTCCCACGACCGCTCCAATAATCGCGCCCAATGGAGTAAGAACGGCTTTACCGCCGTTGGGAAAGAAATTCAAACCCTTTCCGCTGTCGTGACGATCGACAGCCGCGCCAATGGCCAGACCGCCGCCTGCGCCGATCGCCGACCCGATCAGCGCATTTCGTCCGCGATGGCCCTTGCGCTTCACCTGGACCGTTTTGATTTCAGCGCGCGACAGCGTCTCCTGCCTTGCGGCTGCGTTGATTGCAAGCGCATCGGGTATCGCCTTCTCCAGGCTTCCGCGGACTGTCCTCCCGCCGGATAGAGCCACCCGGATCTCCGTGCCGGGTGCCACTTGGCTGAGGCTGGCCCACCCTTCAGGGGACGCTGGTGGTTGGGCTGGCGCGTTCCCGGCGAGACCCGCCAACAGCAACACTACAATACTGAACTTCATCATCGGCTTGGTCATTGAATCCGGTCTTTCACCCGGCGGTCGACCGGTGACCAATCATACCACCAGGTGGTGAGAAGTTCGTCCAGGTTTGGAGGCGGAGCTAACACGCGGCAAGGCCACCACTCACTGATACCGCAGCGCGGCCACCGGGTCCACCCGCAAAGCCCGCCGCGGCCTTTTTTTCAACTCCGTTTGGAACGGCCCAAATTTGCCGTGCGAAAATCGCCGGATTCCACTTCCGGGTTTTCAGTTCCTGCGTGTGTCGTCGCGCCGCCCGCATTCCGCTGACGGCGCAAGTCCATCGCTCCGGCGGGTTGCGCAACACGCGGCGAGTGAAAACTCAGCTTTGGATACCTGCTGGCCCGGTACCCGCCTGTCTTCGCCGGCCGCAAATAATCGCAAAGCGGCATTCTCCGCCGAAAGGTTTTTTTCATCGTTATCCGGCGGCGAAAAACGTTATCCGGCGGCGAAAAACTCGATCGCGCGGGGAAGGTCGGCGTATTGATAAAGAATATAGTCCGGCTCGGTTTCGGGAGATCCACCAGGGTTGCCTTGCGGGCAGAACAAGATCGTCTTCATCCCAACCTGCCGCGCTCCACCGACGTCCCGGAAGCGGTCGTTTCCAACGAAAATCGCCTCTTCCGGGCGGACCTGCAATTCGGTCAGGGCCGCTTGAAACAGCCGGCGGTCGGGCTTGCGATAGCCGTAGTCCCCCGAGATGATGATCGACGCGAAGTAGTCGGCCAGGCCGGCGGCCCGAAGCTCGGGTAAACCGTAGGCGCTCTGCGCATCGGAAACCACCGCCAGGCGATGGTGCGTTCTCACCTGGGCCAGAATCTCCTGCGCTTGCGGAAATGCCACCAGCCGTTTGCGGGTAATCCCGCGCTGCAGTTCGGCCAGGAACAGTGGCATCTGCTGGAGTTTCTCCGCTCCGAGAGACCGGGTGTAATCGGTGGCGTGCCGGCGCAACACTTCGCGCCAGATAGCCACCGCGTCGAACTCGGGAAATATCTCGGCGCTCGCCGCGAACTGCTCTTTCATGATCTGGAAGTATAAATCGCGCACTTCGCCACGCCGTAACGCGATGCCCTGGTAGGCAAGAAAGTGCGCGATGGCGCGATAGGCCTCCTCGATCCACTCATCGGTTTCGATATCGATCAGGGTTCCATTGACATCGAACAGCAGAGCGCGAATTTCCATCACGATGTCCGCAAAATAATTTTGGACTCTTCCACCAGCCGCCGGCGGTGGGGAGCGCCGACCCAGGAGTTTCGGGCGATGCGCAGGAAAGTGAGAGCCATCTGGAAGGGCAAGCGGCCGGTGATGGAGCGGAATGCGCGGTCGCGGTCGGGGAAGTGGCAGGCGTATTCCCAGAGAAAGTGCCCGATGAATGGCTCGGCGGCGTGCTTGTTCCCGGTGGCCTGCAAGTAATAGTGCTGCAACTCTCCGGCAATCCGTCCGAGATCGAAAACGCGATCCGCGCGCTTCATCCGTTCCAAGTCAATCGCGATCACGCTGAGGCCTTGGCCGAACAGCAGATTGCTGGGGGTGGCGTCGCCATGCACGAGCACTTGGTTATCCTCCCACATGCGCGGCTTTTCCCGCCAGCGGTCGCGCAACCAGGTCAACTCGTCCGCGTCCTCCGCGCCGATCACCTGCTTACTTCGCAGCTTCCGGACGAGCCGGTCCAGGTAGGCGCAGTCTTGGTGAAAATCCACGCCCTGCCCGTTCGCGGTGCGGTTGTGCAGGGTCGCCAGGAAGTAAGCCAGGGCGGTTAACTTGTCGAAAAGTGGCTGGGATTGCCCTTGGTGGATCGCCTCATTGACGAAAGCGCTTAGCGGGACGCCCTTGGCATATTCCTCTACCAAAATACTGTTGAGACAGGCATTCGTGCCCAGCGGACGAACGACGTGATGCGGGTAGCCGGCCAGCCCGTAGCCGCGGAGCAACTGCAGATTATCGAACTCCTGGCGCATGCGCTGGATGGCGTCGGCCGTGTGGTGGCCGCCACTCACGAAGAACTTGCCGACTACTTGGGCGCAACTGTGGCGCTCCTCGTAGAGATAGACTTTGCTGTCCTTCATGCTGAAGACCCGGAAGTCGGCCGCACCGTTGCGGACTCCTATTTGCGGCAGGACGTCCTGCACCAGATAGAGATGCAGAGGATCGTGCGAGGAGAGATGTCCAAGGTACTGTTTTGGCACAGGCATGCTCTCCAACGAGGGGGAAATCCGCCCATGCGGGTCTAAACTTCAGCCTACAGGGCAGTCATCGAATTGTAACATAATCGAAATACCGGGCCGCCGGAACTTCCTCGTGAATGAATGGTCGGGAACTCGAATCGGGCGGTCACCACTACCCCAAAGATTTCCGCCGCGGGCTTACCCCCGAATGCTCAGTCACCTACAGCCCTTCCCTCGAATCTCACCCCCTGGTCGCCGCCCGCCGGCATGCTACCGTGAAATCGAAGGTATACGTCACCCCACACGGCGCGCCCCACCGCACCCGCGCCGCATCCGAGCTTGGTCTTTGAAATCCGAATATTCATCCGGCGCACCGGCCGGGCGGAACCTCGCCGCATGGTTCCAAGATTTGCGATTGCAATGAGTTGCGAAGATTACCGAACGAACCCAATTCTTGCGGTAACGTATTTCACAAGTCTCATAGAATCGGTAAGTTAGCTGTACAGCTACGTTACCGCACCTCTCACTCATACCGCAGCGCGACCACCGGGTCCACCCGCAAAGCCCGCCGCGCCGGCAGATAGCTCGCCAGAAACGCCACGCCGGTGAACACCGCCGTAACCGTACCGAACACCACCGGATCGGTCGGCTTCACGCCATACAGCAGGCTCGCCATCAACCGCGTCAGCCCGAAAGCCGCGGCCAGCCCCACCACGATCCCCGCGCCGGCCAGCGTCATGGCCTGCCGCACGATCATGTTCCGTAGCGCCGGAAAATCGGCTCCCAGCGCCAGCCGGATGCCGAATTCCAGCGTCCGCTGCTCCACCGAATAAGCCATCAGCCCGTAGAGGCCGATCGACGCGAGCAGGATGGCCACCCCCGCGAAAATACCCAGCACCAGCGTATTGAACTGGTCGCGCGCCGTGGACCCGATAACGATCTGGTCCATGCTGCGGATATGCGCCGCCGGCAAATCGGCGGCATCCTGAAACGCGCGCTGAATCGGCGCGGCGACCGAGAACGGCGCAACCTTGGTGCGCACCACCCAGCTCAGCGGCATGAAGCGGTTGTTCAGCGCCATGTACGCGTCACCCACTTGCGCGAGCGGCACGAACGTCTCCGGTTGGGGGTCGTTGTTCAGGCCGCCATCGCGCGCGTCCCCCGCGATGCCGACGATCTCCCGCGGCGGCTGCGCAAAATCGGGACCCATGCCGGAGCCGATGATCAGCCGGTGGCCAAGCGGGTTTCCGTCTTTCCAGTACTTCCTGGCCAGCGCCTGGTTGATCACCACCACCGGCGGCCCGGCGGCGGCGTCCCGCTCGGTGAAACCGCGGCCGCGCACGATGGGGATCTTGAAGACGTCGAAGAAGCGCGCGGTCACGTAATTCCAGCCGGCGCCGCCGTGGTCCGGTCCGTCAGTCAGCGGGCGCCCTTCGATCCTGAATCCCAGCCCCAGACCGCCCTCCAGCGGCAGGTAGGAAGTGGCGGCCGCGGCCTCCACGCCCGGAATGGCGTGGATGCGGTCGAGCGCCTGGCGGGTCATCAGGTCGATCGCTGCGGTGCGGTCGAAGTGGCTCCCGGTGAGTGCCGTATCCATCGTCAGAACGTTATGCGCATCGAAGCCCGGCGCAACACTATGCAGCGCCGAAAACGCCCGGATAAGCAGGCCCGCGCCGATCAGCAGAACTATCGCCAGCGCCATCTCGGCCATCACCAGCACCCCGCGCATCTTGTTCTGCCGCATGCCGGAGCCACCCCGCGCGCCCGTCTCCTTCAGCGTGATGTTCAGGTCCGCGCGCGAAGCCTGCATCGCCGGAACCAGCCCAAACAGGATGCCGGTAATCAGCGACAGCAGCAGCGTGAAGCCCATCACGGTCCAATCGAGCGACACTGCGGAGCCGTCCGGCCCAATGCGCGGAATGTTGCCCGGATTCACGGCCAGCAACGCGCGCACCCCCAGCGCGCCGATCGCGAGGCCCACCAAGCCGCCGGCCATCGAGAGCAGCACGCTTTCCGTCAGCAGTTGCCGCACGATGCGTCCGCGGCCCGCGCCAATGGCCGAGCGGATGGCGATCTCCCGCGCGCGTCCCGTGGCGCGCGCCAGCAGCAAGCTGGCCACGTTCGCGCAGGCGATCAACAGCACGCATCCGACCGCGCCCAGCAGCACGAAAAGCGCGGTGCGCACGTTGCTCACCAGAAGCTGTTGCATAGGCTCCGCCGTGAAGCTGTTGGTGGGTCCCATGGCCCCGGGATACCGGCGTTTGAACTCCTCGCCCGTCAGCTTCAGGGCGGCTTTCGCGGCGCTCAGCGAAACGCCCGGCTTCAGCCGCGCCGCGGCCTGGAAGAAGTGGCCCTGATTGGTGCTCTCCGGATCGGCCTGGAACGGGAGATACACGTCCGGCATCGGATCGAAGGTGAAGCCGCGCGCGAGCACGCCGATCACGGTGTAGGATTCGCCGCCGAGCGTGAGCGCCTTGCCCACAATGCCGGGGTCGGAGCCGAATCGCCGCCGCCAAAGCCCGTTCGAAAGCACAATTACGTTGCCGCCGCGCGGCCGGTCTTCGCCAGCGGTGAAAGTGCGCCCGACGACGGCCTGCGCGCCGAAAAGATGAAAGAATTCGTACGAAACGTGGATGCCCTTAAGCTGCTCGGGATGGTCGCCGCCGCCGAGATTCAGTCCCGGCCCGCCAGGGTCGTAGGCGCTGACGTCTTCGAGCACCTGGGTTTGCCGCCGCCAGGCGTTGTACTTGGGCACCGAGGCGCCCGGCCCGCTGCCCTGTGAAGATGATGTCTCCAGTACCACGATGCGCTCCGGCTCGGGAAAGGCCAGCGGCTTGAGCAGAACCGTATTGACCACCGAAAAAATCGCGGTATTGGCGCCAATCCCCAGCGCCAGCGCCGATATCGCTGTGGCCGTAAAGCCGGGACTCTGCCTCAGCATGCGGAACGCATGCTTCAGGTCCATCCAAAAGGTTTCCATAAGAACATTAGACGCCGATGACTCACATATGTTTGTGTAGGCAGGCTGTGTCTGTGCGGCAGACCCGTGGTCTGCGCGGGGCCCCCGGCCCCGCTGTCTCTCTTGTGATCTAATGCTCCTTATGCACTCACACCTCCGCCTCCTGGCCGCCCTCGCAATCGTCTCCGTGTCCGTGGCCGCCGCAGCCAAGCGCCCCATCGCCGAGACCGATCTGTACGCCTTCCGCTGGATCGCCTCGCCGCAGATCTCGCCGGACGGCGCCAAGATCGTCTACACGCTCGTCACCGTGAATGCCAAGCACGATAACTACGAAACGTCGCTATGGATCGTCCCCGCCAGCGGCGGCGCCGCGCGCCCGCTCACCGCCGCAACGCGCGACTCCAGTGCGCGCTGGTCGCCGGACGGCCGTACGCTGGCCTTCCTCCGCGCGCCCGAGCAAAAGGACAAAGACGGCAAGCCGCAACCGGCGCAAATCTATCTGCTCTCCATGGATGGCGGCGAAGCGCGCCCGCTCACCGACATCCCTAAAGGCGCGGGCGGCCTCGCGTGGGCGCCCGATGGCCAGTCCATCGCGTTCCTGTCCACCACGCTGGCCAAGGACTTCGACAAAAAGAAGGACGCTAAAGACGAAGAAGAAAGCGACGTCCGCGTAATCGTCAAAGCCGCGTACCGCATGAACGGCGAAGGATATTATGAGCCGGATCGGCCCAGTCACATCTGGACTGTGCCCGTACCCCCCGTGCCCAAAATCCCCGCCGGGCCCGAAAGAGCCAAGCAAGTCACCACCGGCGAGTTCAGCGAGTCGGACATCGTCTGGTCGCGCGACGGCTCGAAGATCTACTTCACGTCGAATCGTGTGCGCGAGCCTTATTACGAGCCGCCGCATGACGAGATCTATGCCGTCAAAGCGGCCGGTGGCGACATCGCCAAAGTTGCCGGGATCGACGGTTCCATCCACGCCATCTCGCTCAGTCCGGACGGCAGCCACATCGCCTTCGTTGGTTCGCTCAATCGCGGCGACGGCCTGCCGCAGCGCTCCTACAGCCAGCCGGATCTTTTCATCACGCCGGCGGAGCCTGGCGCGGTTCCCAGGAATCTGACCGCCGCGTACGACTTCGATATTGGTGGCGGCATAGGCGGCGATCAGGCTCCCCCGCGCGGCTCGGGTCCATCGAAGCCCTACTGGAGCGCGGACGGCCGCAGCATCTTCGTCGATTCCGCCGAAGAAGGCCGCGCCAACCTCAAGCGCATCGACGCCGAAACCGGCAAGGTCGAACCCCTAACCAGCGGCGACCACAACGTCTTCTCCTATAGCGTTACGCCCGACGGATCGAAGGCCGCCGTGCTCGTTTCCACGCCCACCAACATCGGCGACCTGTTCCTGCTCGATGGCCCCGGCCATCTCGATCGACTCACTCACATCAACGATGAGTTGTTCGCCAAGCTGAACCTCACCGAGCCCGAGACGATCTGGTACAAGAGCTTCGATGGTCGCCGCATCCAGGCCTGGGTGCAGCGGCCGCCTGATTTCGCGCCTGGCAAGAAGTATCCGCTGATCCTCGACATCCACGGCGGCCCGCATTCCGCATACGGCTACACCTTCGACCACGAATTCCAGTGGATGGCGGCCAAAGGCTACGTCGTGCTCTATCCCAATCCGCGCGGCAGCACCAGCTACGGCCAAGAGTTCGGCAACATCATCCAGTACCACTATCCGGGTGACGACTTCAAAGACCTCATGGCAGGCGTCGACGAACTCGTCGCGCGCGGTTGGGTGGACCCCGCCAAGCTGGGCGTCACTGGCGGCAGTGGCGGCGGCGTGCTGACCAACTGGACCATCGGCCACACCACCCGCTTCAAAGCCGCCGTTTCGCAGCGGTCCATCGCCGATTGGCGCGACTTCTGGTACACCGCGGATTTCACCCTGTTCACGCCCTTCTGGTTCCGCGGCGCTCCCTGGGAGCAGGAGGCGGATTTCAAGGAGCGCTCGCCCATCACATACGTCGACAAGATCGCCACGCCGCTGATGCTCATTGAAGGCGAGTCCGACTTCCGCACCCCACCCGGCGCGGGCGGCGAGCAGATGTTCCGCGCCCTGAAGTACCTGAAGAAGCCGGTGGTGATGGTGCGTTTTCCGGGCGAGACGCACGAACTGTCGCGCTCCGGCAAGCCGGTCCATCGCGTCGAGCGTTTGCAGCACATCGTCGCCTGGTTCGACAAATACCTGGAGGGCCAGGAAATTCATACCTACGACATAAATTAGCCGCTTGACCTAACGAACCGAATCTGGCATAGTCTAACTATGTCAGAGATGTGGCGTCGGTTGCGTTATCTCCTAAACCGTAGGCAGAACGAACAAGATCTGGCCGACGAGATGCGCCTGCATCGGGACTTGATCTCCCAATCCCCCACCCGCTCCCTCGGCAACGTAACCCAACTCGCCGAAGCCAGCCGTGCGGTCTGGGTGTGGCCGTTCCTCGAAACGCTGGCCCAAGACACCCGCTACGCCCTGCGAACGCTGCGCGCCAATCCCGGTTTCGCCGCCACGGCCGTTCTATCGCTGGCGCTAGGCATCGGCGCAAACACGGCCATTTTCAGCATCCTGAACGCGGTGATGCTGCGCTCGCTGCCGGTGGAAGATCCGCAGCGGCTGGTGCAGGTAGACTCTTCGCAAGGCCGTTTCACCAACCCGATCTGGGAGCAAGTGCGCGATCACCAGCAGGCTTTCTCGGGAGCCTTGGCCTTCAGCACCGACCGCTTCGACCTGGCCGCGGGCGGCGAGAGCCATTTCGCGGAAGGCCTGTGGGCCAGCGGCGATTTCTTCCGCGTCCTCGGCGTTCCGGCTATGCGCGGGCGTGTCTTCACTGCCGATGACGATCTGCATGGCGGCGGCCACGCGGGACCCGTCGCGGTGATCAGCCACGGCTTCTGGAAGCGGCATTTCGCGAGCGATCCCGATATCGTCGGTAAGACCATCAAGCTGAACCGGCGCCCGTTCACGATCATCGGGGTGACGCCGCCCTGGTTCACGGGCCTGGATGTGGATAAGTCCTACGACGTCGCCATCCCGATCGGATGCGAACCGCTCCTGCACACCGACTTCAGCACGTTGAACGCACGAAGCTGGTGGTGGCTGCGCATTCTGGGCAGGCTCCTCCCGGGCGACACTCGGCAACAGGCGGAAGCCAGGATGAAGGCGCTGGCGCCGGAAGTCAGTCGCGCCACGCTTCCCACGAATTGGGACGCGGACGGCCAGCGGCAATACCTGCGGCGATCGTTCAGCCTGCGCCCCGCCAACACGGGCTTCTCGGATACAGGCAGCCAGTACCGCACGGCGCTCTTCACCCTGATGGTGGTCGTCGGCCTGGTGCTCCTCGTCGCCTGCGCCAATATCGCCAACCTGCTGCTGGCCCGCGCCGCCGCCCGCCAGCGGGAGATCTCCATCCGCATGGCTATCGGCGCGGCGCGCCGCCGCGTCATGCGCCAACTCATGTCGGAAAGCCTGCTGCTCTCCATAATGGGCGCCGTGGGCGGCTTGCTCTTTGCCGTCTGGGGAAGCCGCCTGCTGGTCCGCTTCCTATCGAAGGCCGGCAGTGAACTCCAACTCGACACAGCGCCGGATCTGCGCGTGCTCGCCTTTACGATGGGCGTGGCCGTTCTCACGGGGCTCCTGTTCGGATTGGCGCCGGCGCTGCGCGCGACCAGCGTCTCGCCCAACAACGTCCTGAAGGAGCACGCGCGCGGCATGGTGGGAAGCCGCTTCAATCTCGGCAGGGCGCTGGTCACTGGCCAGGTCGCGCTTTCGCTGATGCTGCTGGTGGGCGCGGGCCTCTTCCTCGGCACGCTCCGCAATCTGTTGAGTATCGACCTGGGCTTCAGCCGCCACAATATTCTTCTGGTCCGGGCCGGCTTGATGCAGACCAACGTTCCAAAGGCGCAGCGCCCGCGTGTGTACCGCGAGATTGTAGGTCGCTTGCGCGCCATCCCCGGCGTGTCATCGGTCTCCAGTTCCGTGTTGACGCCCATCGGCAACGACGAGTGGGATCGCGTTGTGGATCCCGAGGGCTATTCACCAAGAGGAAAATACGACACGCAGGTGTACTTCAACCGTGTTTCGCCCGGGTACTTCGAGACGATGCGTACGCCGTTACTGGTGGGCCGCGATTTCTCCGAGCACGACGATACCGGCGCGCCCAAGGTCATGCTGATCGGCGAATCGGCGGCCCGCCGGTTCTTCGGCCAGGCGAATCCTATCGACAGGACCATCCGTGTGAACGCAGAGGATTCCCACGGCAAGAAGGATGTCTACCAAGTGATCGGCGTGGTCAAAGATGCCAAGTACCAGGCCGTCAACGAAGACTTGCTCCTGTCGGTCTACGTCGCCTGCGCGCAGGACACCGATCCCTGGCCGGAAGTCACCTTCGAGGTCCGTTCCGAGCGTCCGGTCGAGGCGTTCATTCCGGCGGTTCGCGTCGCCATCGGCGAAGTGAACCGGGGCATTTCCCTGGAGTTCCGCAACTTCGAAACACAGGTGAACGACTCGCTGCTGCAGCCCCGGATGGTGGCCCTGCTATCGGCCTTCTTCGGCGGGCTGGCGCTGCTGCTGGCGATGATAGGTCTGTACGGCGTGACCGCTTACGGGGTCGCGCGGCGGCAAGCCGAGATCGGCATCCGCATGGCGCTCGG
>CABEAV010001001.1_pt1 | contig 11256 bp, 9 predicted proteins | sample 3422231 | NCBI WGS metagenome assembly CABEAV01 (sample SAMEA5534326, study PRJEB31848) | metagenome | biome: tundra; feature: field; material: soil | place: USA | collected 2013-05 | depth 0.15 m | reverse complement strand
TTAATATGCGGACTTTTTGTTCCAAGCACGTCGCCGGCAAGACCGAGGATCGCCGCCGCTGGCGCAAATCTCATTCCAGGACCACTCAACCCCACTGCAAACGACGATGACTGTATCGTTAACTATAGTGGGAGTATACTAACCGCTCAACTTTGTGTCAAGGGAAAATGTGTGAAAATGATTGACTGCAGGGGAAAAACGATTGGCATGCAGCCGCTGGGGATCTCCGCGCCAGCGGTTGACGGAGATGTTGGGTTGGCAAAAAGCTTTCCCCGAAGCGAAGGCGCACAGGGGGCAACAGGCCCAGGTTGGCCAATCATCGTAAACTATTGAAAATTATTAAGTTAGTCCCAGAAATCCCGAAGGTTGGCTGGGCCGTAGATGGCGATTCGGGGCCCGCGCGCGACGGTTGCCGGTTTCCCCTTCAACTATTGAGGATATTGAGGAAGGTAACGAAACGCACGGATCGATCGCCTCAGCTATGCGATCCCCAAGTCGAGCGGCGGCCCGCCGAAGGCGGCTGCCTCTCGTTGCCGGCCTTCCTGTAACGTTTCAGGCACCGTTGACACCCTCGCGATGCTGTGCTTTATTCAGCTTTGGACAGCGTGTTCGCTCCCAAGAGGTAGGCCCTCAGGCCGCTCTGACGGTGGACGCTGGGGTTCCCTATCGAGTGAACCCCCACGTGACGGCCTCACTCGGCCAAGCCCCAAGCGCGGCGGACGCATCTCTGTTTTCCGCGCCAGGGTACATAATGGTAAAAATGGCAGTCACGATGAAGGACATCGCCCGGGAACTCGGGCTGTCCGTGGTAACGGTTTCCAAGGTCATTCGCAACCACAGTGACATCGGAGAAGAAACCCGGCAACGCGTACTCAAGCGTATCAAGGAGTTGAACTACCAGCCGAACATGGCGGCCCGCGCTCTAGTCACAGGCCGTACCTATTCGGCCGGGTTGATTGTCCCGGACCTGATGCATCCGTTTTTCGCGGAGGTGGCGAGCGGGCTCTCCGATGTGCTGCGCCGCAAGAATTACAGCCTGCTGATCTCCTCCTCACAGGGCGACCCGGACCTGGAACGGCAGGAGATCAAGCGGCTGCTGAGCCGCCGGCTGGATGCCCTGATGATTGCCTCCACCCAGTGGACCGTCGAGAGCTTCCGGCGTATTGAAGAGCAGAAGGTCCCGTACGTGCTCATCGACCGCGCTTTTCTGGGGATGCCGGCGAATTTTGTGGGCGTGGACGACATCGCGGTCGGCCGTCTGGCGACCGAGCACCTGATATCGGTCGGATGCCTGAAAATCGCGCACATTCGCGGCCCCGCCACGAGCACGGCTTTGGGGCGTATGGAAGGTTACCACCAGGCCCTCGCGCACCACGATCTGAGCCAGTTCCAGGGCTACGTTCTGGCCGGACGCTCGGCTGACGTGGATAGCTGGATCAGCGGCCACGAGGCGATGAAGAAGCTGCTGGCTCTGGCTCCTCGGCCCGATGGCGTGTTCTGTTATAACGACCCGATCGCGATCGGAGTGATCGATGCGATCCTCGAGGCTGGATTGCGCGTCCCCCAAGATATTGCCGTGATCGGCTGCGGCAATCTCCATTTTGACAAGTCCCTGCGCGTGCCCCTTTCGAGCGTGGACCAACAGAGCCGGGCCATCGGCGAGCGCGCCGGGAAACTCGTGCTGTCGCTGATCGAAGCAAAGGTCGCGCCGCAGCCAAAGAGCGTAATGCTCCAGCCGTCTATTGTGCCGCGCGAGTCCACACGAAGACTACAGTGAAAACGATTCCACCGGAATCCCCCAGCCTTTGGGATTACCTCATCGTTACCGCCGCCAATGACCGCCAGGCGGCGGCTTACGAGTCGCAGATTCGGCTTCGCCGCGAGATCGGACTGCTGGCGCAGGTGCGGGACTTCCTGGTGATCCCGGATCGGGATGGCCGTCGCATCGGTAGCGGCGGCAGCACGCTGCAGTGCCTGGGTGAGGTGTTGCGCCGCGAGTCGCAACCGGGCGACGACCTGAGCGATGGCCGGCGCGCGGAGGCAATCTTGAGCCGCCTGCGCATTCTGATCGTTCACGCCGGCGGCGACTCCCGCCGCTTGCCTGCGTACTCGCCTTGCGGGAAGATCTTCATTCCGCTTCCCGGCGGAACCGACCCGAAAATACATTCCACGCTGTTTGACCGGCTCGTCGCGGTATTCCTTGCTCTTCCCGCGGGCGCGCGCGGCGCCGGTCAGGTGGTGATCGCCGCGGGAGACGCTCTTATCCGTTTCGATCCGGCGGCGGTGCACCTCGGCGGGCCCGGGATTACCGCGATCGGGGCGCCGACGGCTCCGGACGAGGCGGCTCGTCACGGCGTGCTCTGCCCCAACGCCGACGGTTCCGTTCGCCTGTATTTGCAGAAGCCGGACGTGCGCGCGCAAACCGAAGCGGGCGCCATCGGTGCCGACGGCCGGGCGGTGCTCGACATCGGTATTATGAGTCTGGATGCCGGCGCGGCGGCCAAGCTCCTGGGGGCGTTCCGGACTCCGCCAGCGCGCGCCGCGATTCCGTCCCATGGCATCGATCTGTACCGCGAGGTCTGCTGCGCTCTGGGAACGGAGGCGACGCTCGCTCACTACCTGAGGACCGCACGGTCCAGCAGATCGTCGCTGGGCGAAGGGGTTCTGGCGAGCCTGTTCGCCGAACTGCGGCCAATCCCATTTAACCTCCGCATACTCGATGAGTGCAGCTTCCTACATTTCGGATCCACCAGCCAGTTGATCTCAAGTGGCCTGGAGCTGGTCACCCAGGACCTGGGCGCGCCGCCCCCTACCACGATATTGGACATCAACAATGACGTGCAGGCCAACGGCGCCATCGCCGGCCACGAAGTCTGGGTGGAGGGTTGCCGCCTGCGGGCCCCGCTCTGCCTGCGGCGCCGCACCGTGCTCGTAGGCGTTGACGTTCTCGATCCTCTCGAACTGCCCGCCGGAGCCTGCCTGGACGTTTCAGCGGGCGTGAATCGAGAGGGCGGCAAGGTGTGGTTCATCCGGTGCTGCGCCGTGGATGACACGTTCAAACGCTCCATGCCGGAAGGCGCGACTTTCTGCGGAGGGCGGCTGGCGGATTGGCTGCTGGCTGCCGGCGCGCCACTCTCGAGCATCTGGGATGACGAGACACCCGAAAGGGAACGCACGCTCTGGAACGCCAGATTATTTCCGGCCGAGGAAGAGTGCGGAGCTTTTCGGCGGTGGCTTTGGATGTTCGACATTGCCAGCGCCACGCCGGAGCAGAAGCTCAGTTTTCGTTCTGCGGATCGCTATAGCTCGACCGAGATCGCGGTGCGGGCCGATCACGCGGCCTTCCACGCTAGGCGCGCGGCCTTACGCGCGGCAGGGGCGAAGTAAGTGCACACTGAAAAACACCTGCCGTATCCTCCTGCTGGTCGCGGTAGGCGGAGGAAACGATGTTAGAGCGTCCGCCGGCCGAGCGGACGCCGTCCGGCAAGGCAGGCTGTCTGAACAGTGGGCACGATGGCCTTTGTGTTACAGATCGTGACAGGAAATAAGAAAACTCTCTTCATCGCGGATGACGGAAGGAACTTGGCGTTCACCTTCATTCTGATTAGCTCGCTGTTTCTACTGTGGGGTCTCAGCAACGGGATGATCGACGTGATGGACAAGCACTTCCAGGAGGAGTTGCGCCTGAGCAAGTCCCAGTCCGCCTGGGTGCAGTTCGCGCACTATCTCGGCTAACTTCCTGATGTCGCTGCCGGCCGGATGGCTGGCGACCCGGCGGGGGTACAAGGGCGGCATCATCGCCGGGCTCCTGATTGTTGCCGCCGGCGGGCTATGGTTCATCCCGGCTACGCATATCAACGCCATGGTTCACGAAGGGCGCGTCTCGCCCACCACCGCCTTCGTCGCGTTCCTGGCAGGCGGCGCAGGGCTGGCTGTCGGTGGCTTGCGTGTTTCTGAGTTACTTCTTCATGTCGATCATGGGCGGCGCAATCCTGCCCAAACTGATGGGGCACGTTGCCGACCGGTACGACATGTCCCGCGGGTTCATCGTGCCGGCATGCTGCTTCGTCATTGTGGCTTTCTATGGCTTCAACTGGCCCCGATTCAGCAGGGCGGAGTCGCGGCAGGCGGCGAAATCGCCCAGTCTGCACGGGTAGATCTCGCGTCAATTCAGATCGTCACGGCTTGGTAGCCGTGCATCGGAAGTCTGCGAGACCATAATAGAACGTGACAGTTAACGTTTTTCATTGACAATTCATCGTGAATTAGGTACCGTACCCTTTCGTGCATGCGTTTACCATGGCGCTTCTTCCGGCTGGCCGCATCGCCCGGTGCCAGGTACGGCCTGTCGGCCATGCGAAACCGCCGGCGTCCAACGTCATGGGCGCGCTGAACCCAACAGTCCAGCGATTGAATGTGACAAAGCGCAGAACGTGCCCCAGATTGCCAAGCGGGCCTTCCGCGGCAGGCCGGTCTCACGGACATTTCGAATTGTCTGGGTCGGCCCGCAGCGTGACGTGGGCGTCCCAGCCGTGGCAGAGCCGGATTCCGGAGTTCGCTATGACGGTGCCATCGTCCGAACCACCGAATAACGTGACTGACGGATCGTGCCTGAGGGGACGATGAAACCAACTCGGCGCGCCGTGCCTGGCCAGCCTGGACTGCCGTCGCTCGGCTGGTCACAGATGGTTTCTCCATGTCTTCTTGCTTTTCGGCTCGCGGCTCGAAGGCGCCCCTGCCGGGCGTTTCCAAACGGCTCTGGAAGGTGTAACAGCGCCATGAATCTGGTGGATGTTGCCGAGAGGGCCAAGGTTTCCACGGCGACCGTTTCCAGGGTTCTGAATGACATAGCTCCTGTCAGGGTATCCACTCGCGAACGGGTGATGAAAGCGGTTAGAGAACTGCACTACCACCCGAACATGAATGCCCGTAACTTGGTGTGCAGCAGCCGCACCCTGGGCATGATCGCATCCAACATGGGGAACCCGTTTTTCTCCGATATCTTTCGCAAGCTGGAGTCGGAAGGGCATCGGAGGGGATATGAAGTCCTGGTGGCCAATACCGATCACCGTTCCGACAAACTGGTGAACAGCATCCGGCTGATGCTGGGCCGCCGGGTCGCCGGGCTGGCCGTCTTTGTGTCGGAAATGCCGCCGTCCCTCATCGATGAACTGGCCGAAAGCAAGTTTCCCGTAGTCTTCGCCGATGTGGGTATCCCGCGCGCGAAGATCACCAATATCCGAGTGAACTACGCCGCAGGCGCGGAAAGGGTGGTCGAGTATCTGCGCAGCCTGGGGCATCATCGCATGGCTTTTATCGATCATCACGGGACCGTGGGTCCCTTCACTGAGAGGAAACGGGCTGTTCTGCATACGGTGGCGGGATACTCGCCGGCGGTAGAGATCCGGACCGCCGCCGGCGCCGATGGACCCGAAGGCGGGCGTGAAGCCACTCGGGAATTGCTGAGAGGCGGATTCCGTCCGACGGCAGTCATTTGCGTAAATGACTTTATGGCTATCGGAGCCTTGCGGGAACTGCGCGCCCAGGGTCTGCGTGTGCCTCAGGACGTGTGCGTCACCGGGTTTGACAATATCGAACTCTCCGAGTTTTGCTATCCCGCCCTCACTACGGTACACATTCCGCGCGACCGGTTCGGACAGTTAGTCTTTGACATTTTGGTGTCCGATCCGCGCAGGCTGCGGATCGCAGGCCGCGAAATCGTCATCGACCCGGAACTGGTGGTGCGAGATTCTACCGGACCGGCGCCCAAGGTATGAATCGACAGAGTTTCTCGCTATTGCATCATTGGCCTCGGCCCGAGAAGCGGTTTCATCCTCCGCAGCGGGTTGTGACGGTTTCGCGAAGGTGAAGAAATGTTCAAGACACTTTTGTCGCTTTCCTTACTCTGCGCGGCTTGCGCCCGCGCACAGAACTACCAACCCAACTGGGAATCGATAGACCGGCGTTCTACACCGGCCTGGTTCGCCGGCGCCAAGTTCGGAATCTTCATCCACTGGGGCGTGTATTCGGTGCCTTCTTACGCTCCGGTGCTGCCCGGTAAACTCGCATATGCCGAGTGGTACTGGCACGCCATCACCGAAGGACAGAAGCCCGGCGCGAATCCGGTTGACGCCGGGTCCTGGGATTTTCATAAGCGCATGTATGGCCCGGAGTACGATTACCGGGACTTCGCGCCGCGCTTCCGCGCCGAATTGTTCGATCCCGATCACTGGGCGGACGTATTCACGCGCTCCGGTGCGAAATATGTCGTCCTGACATCGAAGCACCACGAAGGTTTTGCGCTCTGGCCGAGCCAGGAGGCCTCCAGGACCTGGGGACGCCCCTGGAACGCCGTGGAGATCGGACCCCGACGCGACCTGCTCGGCGACCTGGCCACTGCCGTGCGCGCGAAGGGCCTCCGGATGGGCATTTATTATTCACTCTACGAGTGGTACAACCCGCTGTATCTTTCCGACAAGGCCCGCTATGTCGCCGAGCACATGATGCCGCAGTTCAAGGATGTGGTGACGCGCTATAAGCCATCCATCATCTTCAGCGACGGCGAATGGGAACTGCCTTCCAGCGAGTGGCGCAGCCCCGAGTTGCTGGCGTGGCTGTTCAACGAGTCGCCTGTGAAGGATGAGGTGGTCATCGACGACCGCTGGGGCAAGGACACCCGCCACAAGCACGGCGGCTACTGGACAACCGAATACACGCCGGGCATGAGCGGGATGGAGCACCCCTGGGAAGAGAGCCGCGGGATGGGCTTCTCGTATGGCTATAATCGCGCCGAACGCCTGGAACATTATCACAGCGGCCGCGAGCTGGTGATTCTCTTGGCGGATATCGTGAGCCGCGGCGGCAACCTGCTGCTGGACATCGGTCCCGCCGCCGACGGAAGCATTCCGGTGATCATGGAAGAGCGTCTGCTCCAGATCGGCTCCTGGCTGAAGGTGAACGGCGAGGCGATTTACGGCACGAAGCCGTGGAGGGCTACGCGCCAGTGGAGCGCCGGCGAGGTGCCGAAGATCGACTACAACGCGGAGTTCAACGCCGATTACGATGTGGCGAAACTCGCCGGCAAACCAGAGGGCGGCAAGGCTTCCATCGAGGCCTTCTTCACATCCAGGGGCGGCGATCTGTACGCGATCCTGCCGCGCTGGCCGGGGCGGCAGTTCACGGTGAAGGAGTACGAAGGCGCGAAACCGACGAGCGTGACACTACTCGGGGTTGCGACCCCGCTACGCTTCAAATCCGGCGTCGGCTCGGTAACGGTCGAACTGCCCGAATTGCCCGAGGAGTTGCTTGCGCAACCAGCCTGGGTTCTGAAGGTCAGCCACTGAGGCGGACCACCGCGCATGAGCCGCTCGGCTTCCCGGCGGCCTGCGGAATCGAGCTACTCGATATCATAGAGGCGAACTGGAGCCGGCTTGGACGCGCTGGAAAGCGCGTCCGCAGGCAGGATTGCCTGCCCCACAAGACGGCACTCTGCCACAGCCCAAGCGCCGGCTCCGTTTCAATGTTATACTCTTGGCGCGACCTTGCTAGCTCGCAATCAGGGTCGAGAGGACGGACTGCTTCCCTGCGCTCTCTCGAATTCACCCGGAAAGGGGTGTTCTCATGCTCGACTTAACTATCGTTCGCATCATATTCGTGCTTGTATTAACTGCGTCCGGCTACTTGCTGCACCCATTTCAAACTGCTCCCACGCCTTGGGCCGCATTAGCGGGTCTGGTCATCGGCGTTTGCATCATCTTCTTCGAGGTCCGGCTGGAACAAGTCAGCCTGAAGAGGCTGATCGGAGCGGCCTTTGGATCGGTGCTCGGCATCATCGGGGCGTTCTTCATGTCACTCGTGCTGCGCTGGGCGCGGCCGGAGGGTGGAGATGCCTCCCACATGGTTCCATTCATACAAGTCTGCCTGCTTCTTTGGATGACCTACGTCGGCCTGATCGTGGGCGCCAAGAAGGGCGACATGCTCAACCTGTCCGCCTTGGGCGGCATTTTCGGCGGCGAGAAAGTGTCCAAGAAGTCCTTCAAAATCCTGGACACCAGCGTCATCATCGACGGCCGCATCGCCGACATCGCCGAAACCGGCTTCCTGGACGGCGTGCTGGTGATCCCCCAATTCGTCCTGCGCGAGCTGCAACTGGTGGCCGATTCCGCCGATTCCATGAAGCGCAATCGCGGACGCCGCGGGCTCGACATCCTGCAACGCATCCAGAAGATGGCCCACCTCAACGTCCAGATCGTCGAGGACGATTTCCCGCATGTCCGCGAGGTGGACATGAAGCTGATCGAGCTGGCCAAGGTCTACGACTCGAAGATCGTCACCAACGACTTCAATCTGAACAAGGTCGCCCAACTGCATGGCGTGCAAGTGCTCAACATCAACGAACTGGCCAATGCGCTCAAGCCCATCGTGCTGCCGGGCGAGACCATGCGGGTCTTCATTCTGAAGGAAGGCAAAGAATATAACCAGGGCGTCGCCTATCTCGACGACGGCACCATGGTAGTGGTGGACAATGCCAGGAAGATGATCTCCAAGACCATCGATATTTCGGTAACCAGCGTCCTGCAAACGACGGCGGGCAAGATGATTTTCGGAAAATTCGACGAGCGCATGCACGCCGTGGCCGCGGCCGCGGCCGGCGCCGACAAGCACGACCGGACTCCGCGCAAGGCGGAGCCGCTCTCACCCGAGAAAACCACGGTAGAATCGTAGATTGCGGTAGTGGGTCAGTTTGCCCGTGGGTCAGTTTGTTTGTAGGGCAGGCAATCCTGCCAGCGGGGTGCCCTCTGGGCCCGCTTTCCAGCGCGTCCAAGCCGGCCGGAAAGCCGGCTTGCAGCCAAGATTGGCTGCCCCACAAACAAACTGACCCACTACCTAGATTGCCTCTATGAAAGTAGCCGTGATTCTGCCAGCCGCCGGGCTGGGCACCCGCATGGGGCGGACCTCCGCCGAGAAGGCGGGAACCAGCCGGAAGCAGTTCATGCTGCTCGACGGCGCCCCCATCCTGCTGCATTCCGTGCGCAAGTTTGCCGCGTCCGCGCGCGTCGATGAAATCGTCGTGGCCGTCCGGCGCGAGGATCTGGACTGGGTCGCGGAATTGCTCCAGCGCGAAGTCCGCGGCAAGAGGGTGCGGGTGGTGGAAGGCGGAAATTCCCGCCAGCAATCCGTGGAGAATGCTCTGGCCGTGCTCGATCCCGATACCACCCTGGTGGCCGTGCACGATGCCGTGCGGCCGTTCATCGATCCGGACACCATCGATAAAGTCATCGACGAAGCCGCTGAAACCGGCGCCGCCATCGTGGGCATCGTGCCGGTGGATACGGTGAAGCAGGTAGCCCGCGCCCAGACCAACAAGGCCAAGATCCGCGCCACTCTGCCGCGCGAGAAACTGGTGCTGGCGCAAACGCCGCAAGTCTTCCGTTACGACCTGCTGGTGCGCGCCTTCGCCGCCGCGCAGGCCGATGGCTTCATCGGCACCGACGAATCCAGCCTCGTTGAGCGGCTGGAGGTGGAAGTCAGCGTGGTGCTGGGCAGCGACCGCAACATCAAGATCACCAAGCCCAGCGATATGGACTTGGCGCGCCTGTTCCTGGAAGAGGAAACCGCGCCCCGCGAACTGTGAGCGAATACCGCACCGGCCTCGGCTGGGATGTCCACCGCTTGGCCCCCAATCGCCCGCTGATACTGGGCGGCGTTGCCATCCCCTCCGACCTCGGACTAGAAGGCCATTCCGATGCCGATGTGCTGGCCCACGCCATCACCGACGCCATCCTGGGCGCCGCCGCGCTGGGCGATATCGGCATGCACTTCCCCGATACCGATCCCCGCTGGCAAGGCGCCGGCAGCCTGATGTTCCTGGCCCACGCCCGCGATCTGGCGCGCGCCCGCGGCTACCGCATCGTGAACGTGGATTCCACCGTGATCCTGGAGCGCCCGAAGCTCAAGGACTACCGCGACGCCATTCGCCGCCAACTGGCCGCCACCTTGGAACTCGATGCGGATCGCGTGTCGGTGAAGTTCAAGACCGCCGAGAAAGTGGGACCCGTGGGCGAAGGCCGATCCGCCGAGGCCCAGGCCATTGTCACTGTTCGTTTGGATTGACCGGAGGCGAGCCGTTCGCCTGGCCGCCGCGATAGGCTTTGCGAAACTGGACCTTGGCCCGGTGTAGCAGGACGCGCAGATAACCCGCATCCACCTGGAACAGCCTGCAGACTTCGGCTTTGTCGATCTCGTCCAGGTATATCGCTTGCAGGATCCTGCGGTCCTTCTCCGGCAATGCCGCAAATATCCGCCCGATCTCTCGCTTCAAGTCGGCATTGACCAGTTCGGCATTCAGGTCCACCGTTGGATCGATGGGCTCGTCCATGTTTTCGTCCCAAGGCTCGTCGCGCCCGTCCAACCGGCAAAGCTCCCGCACCACGTTATTGCACACGCCGTTCACGAACGCCCCAAACCGCTCCGGACGATCCACCCCGGCGCCCTGGCGCAGAACCACCAGCACGCGCGTCAGGGTCTCCTGCCGGACGTCCTCGATCAACTCGGCAGAGCGCAGGCGCACCCGCAGCTTCATGAATAGCAGGGTGCCAAAATACGAGGCAAAGTGCTCCCCTGCGCCTGAATCCCCATTCGTCAGTCGCCGAACATAGTCCTCGTTGAACGTTTCGAATATCAAAACCAGTTGTGCGCCTTGTAGTCCTTTATGTTATATTAACGACATCCCCGATGCGAAGGGGACCAAGAAGTCACAAATACAGGGTCAAATATGTTCGACGCGACCCGGGCGGAGTCTTCGGATTCCGCCCGGCAAGCTCTCCGTATCTTCATCTCGTCCACCGCTATCGATCTGAAAGGCTTCCGTGAGCATGTTCGCGACGCCTTGCTCGGCCTAAACAACCAGCCCATCGCTATGGAAACGTTCTCCGCACTCGGCGGTGAGCCGGCCTCCGAATGCAAGAGGCTGGCAGCCGGAGCTGATGCCGTGATTTGCATCGTGGCGCATCGCTACGGCTACGTCCCGCCGGTGGAACTGGATGGCGATGGGGAGCGATCCATGACTTGGCTCGAGGTGGATGCCGCGAAAAATGCGGGCAAGCCGGTGTTTGCCTTCCTGATTGATCCCGACGCACCCTGGACCTGCCTCAGGGAGGAAGGCAGACTGGTCAGCGAGCCGGAGAAAGCGGCTGAGATCGTCAAGGCGGTTCAGAAGCTACAGGAATTCAAAGCTCATCTCAAGCGCGTGTGTAC
>CABEAV010000997.1_pt1 | contig 11281 bp, 9 predicted proteins | sample 3422231 | NCBI WGS metagenome assembly CABEAV01 (sample SAMEA5534326, study PRJEB31848) | metagenome | biome: tundra; feature: field; material: soil | place: USA | collected 2013-05 | depth 0.15 m | reverse complement strand
AATCCAGGCCGAGGGCGGCTTGTTATGGTTTACCGACTCCGGCTTACCCGCCGGTGCGCCATGATCGGATTTGGCCAAGCGCTGGATGTCCACCCAGTACGGAAGCAGCCACGCTTCGAACTCATACTGAGCGGCATGCGCAAAGAATCGTCGTTCATCTCGCCCTACCCACTCACGCATCTTCCACTTGGCATCAGCGGCGTCAACGAACTCAATGCTACCAGTGTACACATCAGTCAACGCTATGACGGCGTCGGCGCCGGCATGCAGATGCTTCTCGACAATCCGCCGCAACGCGTCGCCCTTTTCAACCCGCCCATTGCTACGATGTGCAACGAGCCTGGGCATCCTACCAGACAATCGAGTTCCAAGGAACTGGCGAAGCGCTGGCAGAAAGACTACTTCTGTCTTCCCCTCGATCAGGATGGCGATCTTCACGCGCGGCCACCCATCAGACCTCTGCTCCACACCTCATCCAGGGAGTATTCTGCGAGCCACACGTCAAGATCCAGCTTGTCCGCCAGCGTGAGTTTGGCCATGCCGTCCTCCGTGGCGTCCATTACGACTACCTCCTCGGGCTTGAGGAAACGCACCAGCCGGTCGGAATGGGTAGCGATGACCAATTGGGTACGCCGGGATGCTTCTCTGAGAAGGTCCGCCAGCAGGTTGAGCAGTTCCGGATGCAGGCTGACTTCGGGCTCGTCAATCAGGGTCAGCGAGGTGAGTCCGGGACTCTGCAGAAGCGTTGCGAGCCACAGGAAGCGCAGGGTGCCTTCCGAGAGCTGATGAGTGTACAGCGGCAAGGAGAAGTTCTTTTCTCTCCACGTCATCGCCAGCGTGCCGGCTGCTACAGGTGGAAAGTCAAGCTCGAAGCCGTGGAATGCAGCGCGCAATGCATCCTCTATGGCCTCGAACCGATCCCTCTCGGCTTCCCGCATGTTAAACAAGCATGACACTAGATCCTCACCGTTTTGGCCGGGTAGCATGGCAGGACGCATGGGCTGGGGCAGGCGCACCGGCGAGCGAGGGTCCACATTCAGCACGTGGTAGCACGTGGATGAGGCAAGCTTTCGACGGAAGTCCTCGGGCTCTTGAAACATCTTGGGCACCTGGTAAAGCGACGTTTCGAGCGGGTTGTGCTCCCAATTCGGACGAACGAGACGGCCTTGGCTGACTTCGTAATACTGAACGTTCGTCCCGTGAGAATCGATGTGGTTGAACGGCCAGCGCCCGGCCTGGCGTCGAATCTGGCTCAAAGTCTCTTCCTCGATTACGTAGAAGGGACCCTGGGGTCTGATGCGCATCGAATACCGCAGCGGCTCGTAGTTCTGAACCTCCATGGAGATCCCCAGCTCTAGTTCGTCTGCGTGATCGTACGTCATCAAGGCGGCTAATCCGCCGAGTTCGCTAATGGCCGAATTCAGCGAACCCTGTGCCGAACTGGCAAGCAGCGAAAGGACGTCAAGCATCGATGTCTTGCCGATCCCGTTGGCGCCGATCATTACTGAAAGCGGGCGCAGTTCGAGTTCCACGTTGGCCAAGCGGCGGAAGCCCTTGATGGAGATATCCTGGAATCTGCTCACGCCTCGATAGTACAACGGCACGGACGGGCGGCGTCAGGCCACCGCTATAATTAAAGTTCAATGCCCGCTGAGTTAATCTGCTTCGAGGAGCGGTGCCGCGCGCGCTTCCCGATCACCGACGTGATCTACAACTGCCCGCACTGCGGCGGGCTGCTGGAAGTGTGGTATCCGCCGCCGGCGGCGACGCCTGCCGAACTGAAGCGGATCTGGCGCGAGCGGCGCACCTCGAATGGGCCGCTGGATCAGAGCGGCGTCTGGCGCTATCGCGAGATCATCCCGTTCCTGGAATCGCTCGATGCGGTGGTCACGTTGCGGGAGGGTCATACGCCGCTGCTGCCCGCGCCGCCAGCCGCCGCGTATGGCGGCCTGGACGCGCTCACGTTCAAGCATCAGGGCTTCAATCCCACCGGTTCCTTCAAAGACAACGGTATGACCTGCGGCGTCGCGCAGGCGCTGCGGCTGGGAATGCCGCGGGTGGCGTGTGTTTCCACGGGCAACACCTCCGCCTCCATGGCCGCCTACGCCAGCGCCGCAGGCCTGGATCCGATCGTCTTCATTCCGCACGGCAATATCTCGTACGGCAAGCTGGCACAGGCGCTCGAATATGGCGCGAAGACTTTGCAGGTGGAGGCGAACTTCGACCAGATTCTGGCCCTGGTGCGCACGCTTGCCGAACGTCTCGGTATCTACCTGCTGAACTCCATCAATCCGTTTCGCATCGAAGGTCAGAAGACGATCATCGTCGAGATGCTCGACCAGCGCGATTGGAACCCACCCGATTGGATCGTGCTTCCCGGCGGCAATCTGGGCAACACCGCCGCGTTCGGCAAAGCGCTGCGGGAACTGCACGCGCTGGGCTTCATCGCCCGGATGCCGCGGCTGGCGGTGATTCAAGCCGAAGGCGCGGCGCCGTTTTACGAGCTGATGCGCGCGCCCGCGGGCGGCTTTCACGCGGTGAGCCACCCGCAGACGCTGGCGACGGCGATCAAGATTGGCGATCCGGTTTCGTGGCCCAAGGCGCTGCGGGAAGTGGCTTGCTCCGGCGGCGTAGTGGAGAAGGTGAGCGAACAGGAAATCGCGGACGCCAAGGCGGTGATCGGCAGGTGCGGCATTGGCTGCGAGCCGGCTTCGGCGGCAACGCTGGCCGGCATTCGCAAGCTGACGGCGTCCGGCGCCATGGCGGCCAGCGCCGACGTGGTGGCGGTTCTCACCGGCAACCTGTTGAAGGATCCCGATTACATCTACCGTTATCACACCGGAAAACTGGAGGCTCCCGATGGAGCCTCGATTCATTCCCGCTTTGGCAATCAGCCCACGGTGGTGCCTAACGACGCGGACAGGATCGCCGCATTCTTGCAGGGGTGAGGACGCATTCGAGACACGCCATACCCCCCAAATGGGGGCATAGTCATCCATCCTTCCATCGGGGGTATTGTCTCACCGCCGTACTTCTGATAGAGGTGGACATTATGGGCGCCGATCTGGCTATCAACAACACTTCCCCCCGCGACGTTAAGTCCATTCACAAGAAACTAGCGGAACTCTATTCCCGGCGGTCGGCCGTGGAGAGCCTTATCCGGTGTCTGGAAAGTTATGCCGCTTGCCAAGCTAAGGATGAGCGCCGTGATCGCCTAAAAAGCGCCTGACCTGGCCGGCCAGCGCATCATAGGTCAGGGCGCCCGGGTGATACAGGCGCACGATCCCCGCGCGGTCCAAAAGCACAAGGGTAGGCGTGGTGCTGCAACCGTATCTTTGGAAGTTCTCCGTGCTGAGGGGGGCGGACATGCTTCCGAGCGCTGCGTAAAATTGCCGCCGCACCTGGTCGATATACCGGGTTTCCGTTTCGGGGGTGGCATCGCCGGCGGCTGTGTAACCGTAGAGTTGAGTGGGTCCCGCCAGAACCAGGCCTTTCGGGCCGTAGGTCTCCATCAACCGCGCCAGGATAGGCACTTCCGCTTTGCAGTCGCCGCACCAGTGCGCCCAGAAGAAGAGCAGCACGGGATGGCCCTTCAGCGCGGCCAGCGATAACGGCCGCGCTCCCAACCAGTGACTGACGTCCAGGGCCGGCGCGGGTTTGCCTTCCAGGGTCAGCAGATTGATGTTCTTTTGAATGCGGGGGGCAATGGGCGAGCCACCCCAAGTGGCCATCTCGGTTTTAAGGTAGGCGATGGCCTCCGAGCGCTGGCCTCGCGCTGCCAGCACCTGCGCATGAACTTCGATGGCGGCGCCCAGCGCGGTGACCAGCGGGGCGTCTCCTTTCCCCACTCGCTTGAGCAGATCCAGCGAAAGCTGCCGCGTCTCGTTGGCATACGCGTCCGCGCGATCGTATTGCTTATCGTCCAACGTGCCGCGCGCCAGCCAGGAAAGCGCTTCGAGCATGTCCGGCGTCACGCCCACAGTCGAACGGTAGCTCTGAATCTCGCGCTCGGCCAGCGCGAAGTTTCGGGCATCGGATGCGGCGCGCACGTCGGCCACTATGTCAGCGCCGGCCGCCAGGGCGATATTGCCCAGCACCACTACCAGCGTTATTGCTAGCCAGGCCGCGCGCGCCCCGTTCATGAAGCCTGCGCCGCCGGCTGCTCACGCAACAGGTTTAAGAAAGCCTGTGCGGCCAGGTTGAACCTCTTGCGCTTGCGGTGCACGATGCCCAGCGGGCGCAACAACCCCGGAGCATGCAGGGGCACCGAGATCAGACGGCCCTGATCGATTTCGGTTTGCATGGTGCGCTCCGGAAGGATGCTGATTCCGGAACCCAACGCTACCGCTTCCTTGATGGTCTGTATGTTGTCGAATTGCATCACCTGGTTGACTTCCACCCCCTGATCGCGGAAGAAGCGGTCCAATTCGCGCCGGATCAGCAAGTCCTCATCGAAGGCGATGAAGTCCTGGCCATTGAGATCCGAGGGCTGCAGGATGGTCTTGGCGGCCAGCGGATGCGAGGGCGGCACGGCCACGGCCATTTGTTCCTTGCGCCATGGAACCACCGCCAGTTCGCGCTTGGCGACGGGATAGCTTACCAGGCCCAGGTCCGCGTGATCGCCCAGGACGGCTTCGTAGATTTTGTCCGGACGCAGGTAATCGACGTGCAACTGCGCATGTGGATGGCGCCGCTCGAACTCCTGGCGCAGGCGCGACATCTCGGACAAGCCGATGGAGTAGATGGAGGCCACCCGAACGGCGCCTTCGGCTTGACCTTTGAACCGCTCCAGCGCCACGAGGAACTGGTCCTCGCGCCGCAGGACGTCGCGGCAGAAATCCGCGTAGAGTTTGCCGGCTTCGGTGAGCGCCAGTGGCCGGGTGCTGCGGTCCACCAGCGGCAGGCCCAGGCGGCGTTCCACCTCCTGGACGTGCTGGGTGGCTGCGGACTGGCTGATGCCGCAATGTGCAGCGGCCCTGCTGATACTCTTGGCCTGGGAGATTTCTTTGAAGAGCTTGGCTTCGAAAAGGTGCAAACGAGGTCATTGTAACATAAGTGGCGCTTATGGTGGCTGGCTGCGCTGCAGCGATTGACAATGGACATCCGTGGGCGCTAACCTCCGGTTAATGCAGCGTGTGTGCCTGGCGCTTCTGTGTCTTTCGCTTCGGCTGGCCGCGCAAACGGGCGCCACGGTGCCGCAGCTTGAGTCTACCGCTCGCGAACGCCTTGCCGCGCGGGACGCCAATGGGGCGCTTGCGGCGTACGAAAAGCTGGCGGTATTGTTTCCCAAATCCGCTGCTTATCAGGATGAAATCGGGTTCTTGCTGGCGGCCACAAACCGTTCCGCGGAGGCCATCGCTCATTTTCAGCGCGCCACGGAGCTGGACCCTAAGATGGCGCAAGCCTGGTATCACCTGGGAGTGGCGCTGTGGTTGACGCAACAACCCGATCCCGCTGTGCGCGCCTTGCAAAAGGCAGTAGCACTGGCCCCCGATCACGGCGATTATCATTACCGCCTGGGCGCGGCGTATGAGCAAACCGCGCATTACCGGGAGGCTGTAACTGAGCTGGCACGGGCAAGCAAGCAACTACCCGCTAACGCCGAGGTCTGGGCCACGTTAGGAGACGCCTGCCAACAACTAAGCCGCTACAAAGAGGCGCGGGATGCTTACCGGCAGGCTTTGCGATTCGATCCGAACAATGACCTGGCGCGTAACGGTTATGGCAACGCGCTGGTGAGAGCGGGCGATCCTGCCGCGGGCTTGAAGGAATTTCGCAGGATCTTAGAGCACGACCCGGGCAATTTCCACGTGCAGGTCAACCTTGGTTATGCTTACATCGCGGCCGGAGACTTCCAAGCCGCCATCAAGCATCTTTCCGCGCTGATCCGGGACCACCCGGATGACGCCGGCGCGCATTACGATTTGGGAATCGCGTACAAGCAGACCGACGATCTGACGCATGCCAGAACGGAACTCGAGCTGGCAGTGACTCTGGATCCGGCGCTGGCCGAGGCGCATTACAGCCTGGGTCTCACTTACATAGACGCCGGACTTCCGGACAAGGCCATCGAGCAATTGCGCGCTGCAGTGGCCCAGCGTCCTGAGTATAACGATGCCTGGTACATCCTGGGCACGACCTTGAAGCAGCAGGGCGATGCGGATGGGGCGATCGAGGCCTTGCGCCGATCGGTGGCGCTGGATGGCCTGAACGCCGCTGCCTGGAACAATCTGGGACTCCTGCTGCGGCGGAAGGGCGACGCAGCGGGGTCGGCGGAGGCTTTCGCGAAGGCCGCGGAAATCCGAAAAGCCGAAGAGCGGGAAAAGGAGAAGAAGCTCAAGCAGGGGAGTTAGCGGACAGGCCAGGAGGCCTGTCCTACTTAGAACAGGATTCCGGCGACCTGCTCCGCTACTTTGCGAGCCTTATCGCGAAGGGCGGTTTGCTGCGATGAACGATCGTTGGTGATAATCCGGACTAGGAAGGCCCGGTCGCGCACCCTGCCCACCACCTGCTCGGCGCCTTCATCGCTGCAAGCCAGCGCCTCGTTGCCAATGGCTTTCAGCGGCACGGCAGCGGAATGGCAGCGCGCCGCGTAAGACGCAAAATCCTTGGCTGGGGAGCGCATCGTTTCCACTTCGATGCGCAGTTCGAGGAGCAGAGATCCGTCGTGGCGGACAAAATCGCAGGTCGCATCATCCCCGGTTTTTGCCCGCGTCACTGTCATGGCGACGGGTCCGCCCAGCACGCCGCCGGCTGTGGCCGCGTTGAGCCATGGACAGATTTCCGCGGCTTCGCCGGCGAAGGATGGCAGTGCAAGCAGCAGCATCAATAACAAGCTAAAGCCTGTTCCACGCATTATCAGGCTCCCTGCTTGCCGGCCGGCTTCAATACTTCGCTCTTCAGGATTTTGCCGCCTTCCTGAATGACGTACAGCCGGTTGACGTCCAAGTCTTTAAGCTGATCGACCTGCCCGCTTAGCCACCGGATCTCGACCATGTCCACCTTGGTGGCCTGGTCCAGTCCGAAGTGCATGCGCATATCGTTCTGCGAAAAATAGCTGCCGCCGCTGCGCAACTCATCCATTTGCGCCAGCGGCTTCGGCGCGTCCGGCTTGGTCTTGGCGGTCACCGTGACCCGGCTGCCGATGCCGGTGCGATTGGACTTCACGCCGGACAGCTTGATCTTGATCCAGTTTCGGTTCAGCGTGGAGTCACAGCGCAGAAGCTGCGGAATCGCGTTGACGCAGTTCACCGCCACGTCGATATCGCCATCGTTGTCGTAGTCGCCGAAAGCGCACCCGCGCGCCGGCGCGTTCTCCAGAATGCCCGGTCCGCCTTTGTCAGTGACCTCTTCGAAACGCCCGTTCTGTAAGTTGCGATACAGATACTTGTGTTCGGCATACTTCAAATCGGCGTTGGACTTATCCACTTCCGGATACACGTGGCCGTTTGACATCAGAATGTCGAGCCATCCGTCGTTATCCATGTCGAAGAAGCCGACGCCCCAGCCCAGCAGCCGCGTGTTGACTCCCAGGCCGCTCGGATAAGTGCGGTCCTCGAAGTTCGCGTCCCCCAGGTTTGTATATAGGGAATCGGTGTCTCCCGCGAAATTCGTCTTGACCACGTCGAGGTTGCCGTCGCGATTGTAGTCGCCGATCGAGACACCCATGCCGGCCTGTGGCTTTCCTTCGGGAGACAGCGCGGCGCCGGATTCGATGGCGATGTCTTTAAACGTGCCGTCTTTTTGGTTCTGGTAAAGGGTCGCAGTGCTCGAATCGTTGGCGACATATATGTCGGGCCAGCCGTCGTTGTCCAGATCCGACGCGGCCACGCTCAGGCCATACATGCCTTGGGTCTTCCAGATGCCCGCTTTCTCACTGACGTCGGTGAATGTGCCGTTGCCGTTATTGCGATACAGGATATTTTTGCCGCCGGGAAGCCCTGGCGGTCCGCAGGCGACCAGTAATCCCTTATAAGTGCAAGGACCCGCCTCCGGCGGAGGAGCGGTTTTCAAGTCGAAATCGACATAGTTGGCTACGAAGAGGTCAAGATGCCCGTCGCGATCGTAATCCACGAACGTGCAGCCGGTGTTCCAGCGTATCTTTGGACCAGGCTGGTTGAGGCCCGCTTCCTTGGTTACGTCCGTGAAAGTGCCATTCCCATTATTCCGGTAAAGCGCGTTTTGTCCGTAGTAAGTCACGAAGAGGTCGTCATAGCCGTCGTTATTGTAATCGCCAACGCAGCACGCTTGTCCCCATCCCGTGCGGTGTTCGAGGCCGGACCCTTTGGTAACTTCCGTGAAAGTGCCATCGCGATTGTTCTTGAATAGATGGCACCGCGGCTCCTTACCCGGCGGAAAACCCTCCAAACGCCAGCCGTTCACGAGGAAAACATCCAGCCAGCCATCGTTGTCGTAGTCATAGAAAGCCAGGCCGCAGCCGGTAGTTTCCAGAAGATATTTGTTCTTAGCCTCGCCGCCATAGATGGTTTTCACGGCCAGGCCCGATTCTTTGACAACATCTACGAAGCTGAGGCCGAGCGGGGTGCCCTCAATCGGCGACTTTGGTCCCGCTGGAGCCGGCATGGCTTTCGCGTCGTAGCTGCGTTCGATCGGCCCCGGCAGTTTTTGACCCATCGCCATCAGGTCGGCAAAAGGAAGTACCAGCGCGGACCGGCTTAGCGACCGGATAAAGCGGCGTCGCGATGCGCGCATTAGAATTGGCCTCCGGTAGAAACAGCCGCCGCGGGCGGGATATCCGTGTGCATATGCCACGGTACGCTCTCCGTCGAAATCTCAGGATGTTTCCGCAGGAATTCCAACGAGTAAGTCGGGGAGCCGGGGTCCACTTGTTTGGTTGCAAACAACGCTGCCTGCGCGGCGGCTTTGTCTTTCATTCCCATGCGGCGATATAGAACCGCCAGGTTGTAATGCGCGGCCAGGTCGTCCGGATCGATCTTCTGCAGGGCTTCGAACTGCTCCACAGCCTCTTCGTAACTATGTCTCTGATAGTAAGCAATACCCAGCTCGCGCCGGGGGTCGCGGGCCTGCGGATACTGGATCACGACTCTCTGCAGGTCAGCCACTTCCTCGTCATAATGTCCCTCGCGCCTTTCCACCAGCGCGAGATAGTAAAGCGCGCGCGCGTTGTTCGGGCTGAGCGCCAGCGCCTGTTCCAGGTCGCTCCGGGCCGCGGAATACTTTTCCCACTCGATATATGTTAGGGCGATATTGATATGGCCGTCGGCATAATCCGGCCGTAGCTTTACAACTTGCTCGAAGGCGTGCATGGAATCGGCGTATTGGAGTTGATCCAAATAGGCGATGCCGAGATTGTTCCAGCGCATCCAGTCCGGGTTATCCCGCGGGTCCGGAGGCGTGGCCGGATTGTCGCCGATATTCAGGGTGCGGCTGCGGGAGGCGAGTTCCACCACCGGATACGCGGGATGGTCCTTTCCCAGAACGTTATTCAAATAACTTTGACGCAGGTGGCGATAGTTCACGCGCGCCGTAACCGTCAGCGGGCCCTTTACGCCGGCGGGAATTTGAAATTCATAGCGCACCAGAGCGGAACGTCCGGACTGGATGCTGTTGTCGTAGGCGACCGAGTGGATGGTCCAGACCTTATGATTGTCTACAAAGCTGCCATCCGTGTTTACGGGCCTGTTGGTGAAGCTATGAGCCCGCTCATCGAGCGAGCCGTCGGGCTTCAAGAAGCCACTGTGATAGATTTCTTTGCCGGCGGCATCCTGGACCACAAACTCCACCCACGGCTCGTATAGGTCGCGTACTTCGGGAACCAGGGAATGGCCAATGTTCTTGTTCTGTATCACCACCATCATCTGCACGATTTCATTCGGAGCAAGCTGGAAAGGCGCCGAACCGAGAGGCGCTGTCATGGCCCCCTCGTCGGCCTTCTCGATCCCGAACAAATCCACGTTGAGGTAATTCCCCGACTTCAGAAACTCTATAGTCTTCTGTAATTGGTCGTCAAAGCCGTAGTAAAAGGGAACGGCCGTGTTGCCAGCCGGCCAGCGATGCGAGGCCAGTGTGCCATGCTTAGCGCCATAGTCTTCGAGCTGCACTTTCGCCCGCGGCATGTGACAGTCCTGGCAGGTCGTGAACCCCGTGGAGTAGAAGGTCAGCGGATTGCGCTGCGAAAACTTCGAGTTCTGCCACTCGTCGTATACCGTGAAGGCGCGGATGAACTTGTAATCGTTCAGCGAATCCGGCAGATTGGCTTTGTGGCACGCCGCGCAAAACTCGGGCGTCCGGTAGAAATCCTTCATGACCGCTCTGGAGTGCCGGTCCGGGTGGCTCTTTATCTCTTCGTCCGGCACCATGCCGGGAATCCGGTTGCCGTCTTCATCGACCATGGCGGAGGGGACTCCGAAGACAAAGCCGCCATTCCCGTTGGTCGATTGCAGTTGTTGAATCGAGTGACAAGTGGTGCAGGTGAGACCGTCTTCGTCGAAGCTGCGGTCCACCTGTGAGTCCTGCGTCAGCGCTCCCGAGAGGACCCCGATGGGGTTATGGCAGCTATCGCAGTGCCGCGTGAACTCGATGCCCTTGGTTCGCAACAGAATGTTGACGCTGGTTCGATAGAAGGGCGTTCGAAACGCGTTCGAGTGCAGCGCCTGGCGCCATTGACTGTACGCCTCCTGATGACAGCGTCCGCAATAGGAAGCTGGCAGGAAGGCCTGCGGTTGAATGAAATCGTGGCCTTCCACGGCGGCGTTGCCAGGGGTCGAGATTTTGTCGGTACCGAAGCGGAAATTGTATGTCCCGCGTATCTTGGCGGCGTAGTTCTTGCGGTCGGTGGCCTGATCCTGCTGTGCCCAGGATGTGACCAGCGCAACAGTGCACACGCCCGCGAAAACGGCTATCGCCACGAGCCCGCATCTTGTCCCGAACATGGGGTGCCCCCTTGGTGCAATGGATCTTGGCATTAGTATAGCAGGTTAGCTTTCAGCGGTCGGCGGGTAGCTTTCAGCGGTCAGCTTTCAGCTTGGTCAGCATTTGTTGCGACCGTAGCATCTTTCGGGGGCTGGAGGTCATTGATTTTGGAGGCTTTGTGCTTTCTACCGAACAAAGCCAAAAGGGAAGAAGAGGCGAAATGGCTTGCTTTGGCGGGATGGCGATGGGGTGGCTCTTTGGTGCGTTCCGGCGCTCCGGTGACCCCCATTCCTGAGACAGGGGATCGGCTGGTGGATGTGAATTGGACAAACGCAGCCAATTTCGCGTAATACTGTTATGTCGCAATGGGTTATGGCTCATTTTGAGA
>CABEAV010000986.1_pt1 | contig 11333 bp, 9 predicted proteins | sample 3422231 | NCBI WGS metagenome assembly CABEAV01 (sample SAMEA5534326, study PRJEB31848) | metagenome | biome: tundra; feature: field; material: soil | place: USA | collected 2013-05 | depth 0.15 m | reverse complement strand
GTGCCATCGATGCCAAATTTCAGGGTGTGGCTCCCATGCACTTTCGTCAGCGTATCCCGGTAAACGTACGTCAATTGATTGAAGACGCTGGGACCCGGAGCGCCGTAGTATTGGACGCCCACGCTGCCCATGGAATCGATGTTATCGGTCGGCAGGCCCCACGGCTCCTGGGAGTTCGAGGTAACTTCATTCCATTTCCAGCCGCTGGCGCCGAATTTGGCTTCATTCAGCAACGTGGGGGAAAACGTGTGAGTCCAAATCCCGGTCCAAGCCTGTGCGGTCGAGTTATGGTTCCATTGGTTCGCGGCGCGTGCGGGACCATTATAGGAGTAGCTTGCGATCGGAACCCAGTAAATGCTGAAAGCGACCAGGTCCTTGCTGGTTGCCTGGTAGTCCATCCGGCCGTTGTATTGCGTATTGGTTTGAATGTTCGGGCTGACGGTCTCGAGGTACTGGACGTCGGCCACTCCGTCAAAACCGCCGCCGATACCGTACGGCGTGCCGGGCTTCCCATACGTCGGATCACTGGTACCTAGCCCGGTCGTCAATGGAGAGCCTAAATCCAGGCCGTTCGACGTGTCATGGCACTGCGACGAGGCCAGGCCCACCTGGGCGCAGTTGAGTTGAATCACTTTGGTGTACGAAGGCCCTTCTCCGGGGTACGAGAGCAGCTTCCTGGCGATGCTCCCGGAAGGTCCCGCACTTTGCAGGAACTGAGAGGTCTCATACCAGCCGGTGGCCACGTTCACCGAATTGTTGCGCAGCGTCTCGTAGGAGAAGAAGGCGAACAGCTTGTTCTTCTTGATCGGTCCGCCCACGCTCCCGCCGAATTGGTTGAACCGGTTTTCGTCCTTCTGCACGGGGCTCGGAGTCCCCGGACCGTTCCAAGCTTGGTAGGCGTCCAGCCCCGGGCGGTGCCACTTGAAGAACGCGCTGCCATGATAGTCGTTGGTCCCGCTTTTCGAGACGACCTCCACCTGGGCGCCGCTGGTCCGGCCGTTCTCGGCGGAGTAGTTGTTGGCGACAACCCGGACTTCGTTGACGGACTCCTCGCTGGGCGTAATCACAGCCGCCCCGCCCCACGACGCGCTATTCACCGGCACGCCGTCGATCTCAAAGTTATTCGAATTCTGGCGGGTGCCATTGGCCACGAACATTGCGCCGTTTTCTACTTTGAAAATGCTGTCGGTAGCGCCAGCCGCGCCTGTGTTGGTGCCGGGCAGACTCGCCGCGCCGCCGCCGTTGGTGAGAGCGTTATCGCCGAAGACCCCTGGCGCGAGACTCAATAACTTGTAAGGGTCCCGGCCAAAGGACGGCAGCTCCTGGACCTCCTTGGCGGTCAGGGTGCCCCCGATCATGGCCGTCTCCGTATCGATCAGCGGCGCTACGGGCGCCTCGACCGTGACGGATTGCGTAGTCTGGCCGACTTCCAGTCCCACGTTCACCGCCTGCATCGCCTCCGCGCCGATCACAACCTCGGAGAATACCTTTTTCGAGAAACCGGCCTTCTCCACCGAGAGACTGTATTTGCCGGGAGCAAGACCTGTGATGGAATAGACACCTTCACCGGTGGTTGTTACGGTATGGACAAAGCCGGTCTCCTGGCTGGTCAATTTGACCGTAGCCTCGGGTACCACTCCTCCGTTGGGATCGGTGACCGTGCCCTGGAGACCGGCATTGTACTGGGCAGCGGCCGGAGGAGCGAAAAACTGGAGAATAAGCACAACAGCGAGAACTATTGGTATATGTCGAACGAATGTCGTCATGGACACAACTCCCTTTCCCTGCGGCGGAACGTACCCGCAGGCCAGCTAACCTGGTAAATCGTTTTACCTGATTGGCAGAATAAGCGACATGCAGGCCTTTTGTCAAGTAGTTTTTCTGTAAAATCCCGTACTAAATCGTTTTTCCTTGCGTCGCGAGCCGATTTGTGCGACACTCCCACTGTGCCGGACCACAGGAGCCCAGGGACCGGCCGGAAGGAGGCTTCCGCCGGCCGCGCGATCAGTCTCAAGGAACTCGCGAAACACCTGAAACTGTCTCCGACCACCCTTTCGCTGGTATTGAACGATTCGCCGGGCGCCGCTTCCATCCCGCAGGAGACCAAAAACCGCATCTTCGCCGCAGCCAAGTCTTTCAATTACCGCGCCAACTTCCTGGCGCGCTCTCTCCGCTCGCAACGCACGTATACCGTAGGCGTGCTGGTGCCGGAGTTGAGCGAGGGATACGCCGCGCTGGTCCTCAGCGGCATCGAGAGCTTCTTGCTCGAACGGGGCTACGTGTGTCTGGTGGCCAGTCACCGGCACAAGGCCAAGCTCCTCGGACATCTGCCCCGCTTTCTCTACGAGCGTTGTGTGGAAGGACTCATCGGCGTGGATACCCCCTACGATCAGCACCTGCCGTTGCCGGTCGTTTGCATCTCGGGACATCTCCGGACGCCAGGGGTGACCCGCATTGTGTTGAATCACACCATGGCGGCCGAACTGGCTCTGCGCCACCTGAAGGAACTGGGGCACCGCGACATCGCCTTCATCCGGGGGCAGGACTTCAGCTCCGATACCAAGGTGCGATGGGATTCCATCCGCGCGGTGGCGCGGCGCATGGACCTCTGCGTGACGCGCGCCCTGGTCGCGCAACTCGGCGGCGACAGCCCGTCGCCTGAGACGGGCTATATTGCCGCCCGGCAACTGCTGGCTTCGGGAAAGCCTTTTACGGCCCTGTTCGCCTTCAACGATGTCTCCGCCATAGGCGCTATACGGGCGCTGCAAGAGGCCGGCAGACGGGTTCCCGAGAACGTTGCCGTGGTAGGCTTCGACAATATTCCCAGCGGCGCCTTCCACATCCCGGCCCTTACCACCATTTGCCAGCCTTTGCCGCGCATGGGCGCCCTGGCCGCGGAAGTGTTGCTCAAACGTATCGCGGAACCGGATGCTCCTTGCCCGGAAGAATTCGAAGTTGAACCGGAATTGATTGTCCGCGAATCGACCTGCGCCGCTCCGGTGCAGGCGATGCGGCGGCGGACGCCGGCTTGAAGCCGTTCGCCCGGGGCGTGTTGCATGCCGGATTCGCCCTGACCGGGATCCTGACCACCTTGCTGGGCCCGATCCTTCCCGCGCTGTCCACGCGCTGGCGGCTCGACGACGCGCAGGCCGGATTCCTGTTCACCGCGCAGTTTCTGGGCTCGTTGAGCGGCGCCTTGATTTCCGGACGAATGGCGTTGCGGTTCGGCGTGCGCGCCACCATCACCGCCGGATTTGCCATTGCCGCAGCCGGCGTGACTGCGGCCTCCACCGGCCCTTACATCAGCGGCCTCTGCGGCGTGGCCACCTGGGGACTCGGGCTGGGGCTGATCATTCCGTCCGTGAATCTGCTGGTGGCCGAATTGAACCCCGGCCGGCGCGCCGCCGCTTTGAACGTACTGAACTTCGCCTGGGGAATCGGGGCCGTGGCCGCGCCGCCGGCGATCGCCGCCGCGCTGCGAAGCGCCGATTTGCGGCCGCTCCTCCTCGGTCTGGCGGCCTTGTTGGCCGCTGCCGCGCTGGCTGTCTGGGCAACTCGCGTGGATGTCGCCGCAGGAGAAACCGCTCCCGATGCCGCCGGGGTGTGGCGTAGTTCCTGGATCTGGCTGACGGGCGCGTTCCTGTTCTTGTATGTGGGCGTCGAAAACGGTCTGGCAGGATGGATGCCGTCCTACGCCGTGCGCGTGTTGCGCCTGCCATACGGCGCGATGGCCGCCGCGCAAGGCGGATTCTGGGGAGCGATCCTGGGTGTGCGCCTGCTCGCCCCCGCGCTGTTGCGCCGCATGCCGGCCCCGCTCTTGATCGTTTGCGGGCTGGCGCTGGCCTCGCTCGGCATGCTCCTGCTGCTGGCCTCCGCGGATGCCTGGAGCCTGGTGGCCGGCGCGTTGCTCGCCGGAACCGGCTTGGCCGCCGTGTTCCCGACCGCGGTGGCCCTCTTCACCGAGCGCGCCGGAGCGCAAGGCGCCCGTGTGACAGGCGCGGTCTTCGCTATGGCTGCCTTGGGCGGCGCGACGGTCCCCTGGGCTGTCGGGGCCCTCTCGACGCGATTCGACAGCCTGCGCCTGGCATTAGCCGCGCCGCTTGCCGGCAGCCTGCTGATGATGGTGCTGCAACTGCGCGCGACGCGCGACGCGCGTAAGCGACGCTCAGTGCCGTGAAGCTGTCCCTTGCGCTACTAGAAGGTGGTGACCTCCCTGAAGCCTACCCTCGGCCCATCTCAGCCGCTGCACATATGACGGATGCGACATGTTACGACCAAGTGGCCGGGCAATTTGAGAGAATTGGCAGTGGAGACCCGAATGAATTCAGCGTCGATCTTTGATCTAAGCCCCTCCGAGAAGCTCCAACTTGTCGAAGATCTGTGGGACGACCTTGCGGCCGCACCGGAGGCCGTGCCCGTCTACGATTGGCAAGAGCAGGAACTGGCACGCAGGAAGGCGAACCTACTGAGAAACCCGGCTTCGGGGCTGCCCTGGGAAGAGGTGAAGCGGAACGTGCGTGCCCGCTATGCCCGTTGAGTTAGTGATCGCTCCGGAAGCCGAGTCGGACATTGCAGAAGCCTACATCTGGTACGAAGGCCGCAGAGCCGGACTGGGTGAGGAGTTCCTGAGTTCGGTCGATGCGTGTATGGAAAGCATCCGGCGTCAACCCGGGATGTACCCTGTCGTTCACGAGGGCTACCGTCGCTCCCTGATACGTCGGTTTCCATACGCCGTGTTCTACGAGCAGTCGGAGGCGGCGGTCACGATCTACGCCGTATTTCATACCTCTCGCGACCCGGACAAATGGCGCCAGCGCCTTCCCTGATGCGTTGCGTCGGAAGGTACGGCCAGCGAGCGGCCTCGCGGTCCACGCGGCTGTAGTGCCGCGCATGCGATCGACATGGTACAAGGAACCAATGGGCGTTTTTCGGCAAAGTGGGCCGCAAGTCCGTGACGTGTCTCAGAATGGGTAGGTTTCTGAACTATCGGCGGAAGGCCTACCAGACGCGGGGTTGACGTGCTTCAAAATTGCGATTCATAAGCTGCGGCATCGTATCACCGATGAAGAACTGGCTTGCTCCAGAACCGCGAACAAGCTTCCGCATTTGCGGAATTGAGAACCGAAGAAAGGGTCAGCCGACAAGCCCTTCGCTACCCTTCGCTGTTAGCGCACCACGCCTCGCGTTCATTGAGGAGTGTCTCACGTTAGGATAGAAGGGATGGGCGGACTTGACGAGTTCAGCAAGCTCTCGATTGACGATCAAAAACGGTACCGAGCCACGTCGAGCCAAATGACGAAGTTTGCCCGAGACCATGCAATCCCGATTGCATTTGCTCCTCCAATCGGCAGGTTTGCCGTTCCGGTGGGCGAAGGTAAGGTCGGTATGGTTACCGTTCCGCTGAGCCTGGGCAGCATTGCTGGTGCAACCGGCTGTATTCTGCGACTGCAAACTGGCTTGTATGTTGTTACGGCAGAGCATGTCTTGAAATGCTATGAAGAGCGGGTTTATCAGGGTGAGAAACTAGATTGGATAGTTGGCCGCCTCCGGTTTGATCCCCTTCAACGCGAACGCGCACTTTGGCGGGGGAGCTGTAAACATCAGCCCAAAGATATTGTATTTATCGAAGTGTTGGAGCGAGAAGCAGAGGAGGCGTGTGCCGGCCGCACCAATCTTGTATCGGCATCAACGGGCTGGCCAGCGGCGGCCCCGGAAGTAGGCCAAACGGTGCTGCTAGCTGGGTATCCAAACGAATTGAGAGAAACTGACAATGGGGTGGTTAAACCAGGCTCTGTCTCCGTTCGGTTGGAGGTAACCACACAAACAGGTGATGGCACGTTCAAATGCCGACTCGAGTACTCGGAACTCCTCAGCTTCGACGAACAGCCAGTGCCGATGAAAGAACTGCGCGCTAATGTGGGTGGCATGAGCGGCGGCCCCGTATTCGCTGTCGAGGCCATCTGCTACCCGTTCGTTGGAGTGATCACTCAGCGCGGTGGAGGGTTTGGGGATTTTGACAACATTGTTATTGAGGCAGTGGAGGGGGTGTCGTCGAGTTTCCCTATTTGAAAATGGAATCGTCGGGACCGGCTACGGGCACCCGCCCCACGCTCCGACTGTCACTGTATTGTGCGAGTCTCAATAGTCTCCTGTCCCGGAGAAGAATAACCACTCCAGGTCCGGCGATGGCGGGACGTGGGCGTCCCGCGCAGGCGTGGACGCGTGCCCACGCGGGCACTCCCTACCCACCGCGCGTGATCCCCAGCTTCTGCATGCGCGATTGCAGCGTGGTCCGCTTCAGCCCCAACCGCGCCGCCGCGCCCGCCGGTCCGCCGACCACCCACTTCGACTCCCGCAAGGCGCGCAAGATATGCTCCCGCTCGGCCTCCTCCAGCGTGGTCAGCGCCCCCGTTATAGCTGGCGCCGCCGTTTCGCCGCCGTTGCGCAGTTCCGCCAGCGGCACATGCAGCACCGAACCGCGCGTCAGAATCACGGCCCGCTCCATGAGGTTTTCCAGCTCCCGCACATTGCCCGGCCAGTTCCAGTTGGTCAGCGCTTCCATGGCTTCGCTTGGAATCGTCTCGATCGGCCGGTTCATGCGCCGCGCGTACTTCTGCGTAAAATACCGGACCAACAGCGGAATATCTTCGCGGCGCTCGCGCAAAGGCGGCAGCGGGATGGGAAACACGTTGAGCCGGTAGAACAGGTCCTCGCGGAATTCGCGATTGGCGATCATCTGGCTCAAATCGCGATTGGTGGCGGTCACCAGGCGAATATCCACCTTCACCGTGCGCGTGCTGCCCAGCCGCTCAAACTCGCGCTCCTGCAGAACGCGCAGCAGCTTGGGCTGCAGCTCCAGCGGGATGTCGCCGATTTCGTCCAGAAAAAGCGTGCCCTTGTCGGCCAGCTCGAAGCGTCCGATCTTCTGGCTGATGGCGCCCGTGAATGCGCCCTTCTCATGGCCGAATAATTCGCTCTCGATCAAGCCCGTCGGGATGGCGGCGCAGTTCACCTTCACCAACGTGCGTTCGCGCCGCGCGCTCAGATTGTGGATGGCGCGCGCGATCAGCTCCTTGCCAGTGCCGCTTTCACCTTGTATAAGCACGGTCGAATCGGTGGGCGCCACGGTTTCCACATCGCGCAGCGCGCGCTTCAACGATTGGCTCTCGCCCACGATTTCCTCGAAATCGTATTCCGTGCGGATCTCGTCCTCCAGATACAGCTTCTCCTCCGCCAGCTTGTCTTTGAGCTCCTCGATCTGGCGGAAGGCGAGCGCGTTTTCGACGGCGATGGCCAGCTCATTGCCGATCTGTGTGAGCAACTCGACGTCGTGCGGTGCGAAGGCCGCGTCGCGCATGCTGGCCACATTGAGCGTGCCCAGCGCCCGGTCTCCGCGCACCAGCGGGACGCAGACCGCCGATTGCAGACCTTCGTCCAATAACCGGCGCACGATATCGGAAGGGAAGCGCTCGACGTCGATACGATTCAACAGCAGCGGCTGCCGCGTGCGCATGGCATCGGCGGCGGGCGAATCTTCGAGCGAGGCCAGTTGCACCTCGTGGATCTGGCTTTTGCCGCCGGGAAAATCGAGAGCTTCCAGACGAAGCTGTCCCTTGGCGGGATCGTACAGCACCAGGCTGGCGTACTCGTGACGGATCAGGCGGCGCAGCGATTCCGAGACCGCCTGGAACAGCTCGCGCAGATCCAGGTTGGCGACCATGGCATTGGTGACGTCGAGCACCACTTGCAGCCGGTCGCGCTGGCGGGCCAGTTCCCCCTGATAGCATTGCGCGGCCTCGTAGTTGAGAACATTCTCCACCGCGACAGCCACCTGCCGGGCGACTTGCACCAGAAATTCAAGGTCCGCGCGGTCGAAGGCGGAAGGCTCCGCGCCGCCCAGCCCCATGGCCCCCAAGCGCCGCTGCGCGGTGGTCAGCGGCAGCACGCAGCAGGAGCGCACGCCATGCTCCCGCAGCAATTGCATGATCTTCGGGTAGCGCGTCTCCTGGTCGATATCGTGGATGACCAGCGGCTGCTGCGTCTGCCAAACCAGTCCGGAGGGCGTTTCGTCCACCGGCGTTTCCAGGAAAGAGGGATCCGTTGGCCGCGTGGACGTGAGCACCCGCAGGCGCATGGTATTGCGTTCGGGAACATGCAATACCAGGTTGAGATAATCGAACAGGACCACCCCACGCAAACGCTGCGCCAGATCTTCGAACAGCGCGGGCAGGTCCCGGTTCAGCGAAATCGATTCGGCAACGTCCAGCAGGCTGCGGTACTGAGCTACGGCGGCATCAGTATCGGGCGTGAGGTCCAACTTTAATAATAAGGTACGCGGGAGCGGGATGGCTTTTCGGGCTCGATCGGGGGCAGTTCCTTGCTGCGGCGGGTGCGAAATTCGTATTGTTCGATGTGCATGGCCGCGCTCGTCTCCTCGGCCCGCACCACGCGGCCAACCGCCACGAATTTGAGCGGACACCCCCCCTCCAATTGGGCCGGCCAGTTCACCGACAACTCCACGCGCTTGCCGGAACGTAAGCGCTGCCCGGTTTCGAAAAGCACGCCTCCGCTGCTGATATCTAATGTTTTCCCAGAGCCGCTCTCGGGGGCCGCGGCCCTGTGGTCCAGAATCTTGTAGAGCACTTCCTGTTCAATCGCAAATCGCCTCGCCCCCCGCCGCTCCACTCCGGGGTCGAGTCTTAGATCTTTGTCTGCCATGAGCTTATGATGCGGCTTCGCTCACCGCGTGACAATAGTATCGGAGCATCAAATTCGAGCGGCGCACTTAGTACGAAAGTCTGCTGTAAAGTTCTACAAGTTGTGGGGCAGACCTCCAGGTCTGCGGCCGACGCCCACGTCGGCCTGTCACGCGAGCCGGTCCTGGAGGACCCGCGCACGGTCGAAAACCCACCGTAAGTTATTGAAAGCGCGTCCGGGCGGCCTGAGAGGCCGCCGCAGGCCGAGGGACTGCCCCACGTGCGCGACAATAGTTCAAGTGATGACGGCAATCGAGGTTCCCGAGGATCTTTCCGGCCTCGACGAGCGAATTGCGCAAGTTCCCAATAGTCCCGCCGTCTTCCTGCTTTGGCCGCGCGAAGGCGATCCCTACCTGGCCAAGACCGCGCTGCTGCGGCGGCGTTTGCTGCGCCTGCTCAAGGAGCGCGAGAAGCCGTCGCGCCTGCTCAACCTCCGTCACACCGTGCGGCGCATCGAGTACCATCTCACCGGCTCGGCCTTCGAATCCGCCATCCTGATGTACGAACTGGCGCGCCGCCATTTTCCCAAGACTTACCTCGATCTGCTGAAGCTGCGCATGCCCACTTACGTCAAGCTCGTGCTCACCAACGAGTTTCCGCGCAGCCAGCTCACCACCCATCTCGGCCGCGCGCCCGCGCTCTATTGCGGTCCGTTCCGCAGCCGCGCTTCGGCCGAGAAGTTCGAATCGCAATTCCTGGACCTGTTTCAGATACGCCGCTGCCAGGAGGATCTGACGCCCTCTCCCGAGCACCCCGGCTGCATCTACGGCGAGATGGGCATGTGCCTGCGCCCGTGCCAGCAGGTCGTGGGGCGCGACGAGTATCTGCACGAAGTCGGCCGCGTGGCGGAGTTCCTCAAGACCGGCGGGCACTCGCTGCTCGATACCATCGAGCGCGCGCGCGACCGCTACAGCGAAGAGATGATGTTCGAAGAAGCCGCCCGGCAGCACAAGCGCTTCGAAAAGGTGCAGGAAGTCCTGAAGCTGCGCGATGAGCTGGCGCGCGATATCGGCAGACTGCACGGCGTCGCGATCGCGCCCTCCGCCGCGCCCAATGCCGTGGAGCTTTGGATCGTGCGGGAGGGGCACTGGCAAGCGCCGCGGCGTCTGAGCTTCGAGGTCCAGGAGGGCAAGCCGGTTTCGCTCGATGGCAAGCTGCGGGATATCTTCGGCGCGCTGCCCATGCGCCAACTCGCCATGCGCGAGCGCCAGGAGTATCTGGCCTTGCTGGCGCGCTGGTATTATTCGAGTTGGCGGGACGGCGAATGGCTACCCATCGAGGCCTTCGAGAGCCTGCCGTACCGGAAGCTGGTACACGCTATTTCGCGCGTGGCACGGCGCGATCTGCCGTAGGACCGTCGTAAAATCCCATAACACCTTTCCGTCGTGGTGTCATTTGACATATCATATAGGCATGAAATCCTTAATCGCATCCGTAAGTCTCATTCTTGGCTTGCTGCCGATCGGCCTCGGCATCGGCGCGGCCCAGGCGCAGCAGGCGCCCACAACCGTGAAGAAGGTGCCGGTACACCCTACCACGTCCGTTGCGGGCAAGGATCTGTACCGGGAGTATTGCGCCGTCTGCCACGGGACGACCGGTAAAGGCGATGGACCTGCCGCCAGCGCGCTGAAAGTGCCCCCTTCGGATTTGACGCAGATTTCCAAGAAAAACGGCGGCAAGTTCCCTGAACTCCAGGTGCAGCACATCATTAATGGTGAAGCCGACGTGCCGGTGGCGCATGGGTCGAAGGATATGCCGGTGTGGGGCAACCTCTTCCGGCACATGGGGCCGAACCCGGATATCGCCAACGTCCGCGTCTATAATCTGATGAAGTACATCGAAGAGATCCAGGCGAAATAGCGGCGGAGCAGGCAGCCGCCGGACCTCAGTTCCGCGCGGGGCTTCGCGGTGGCGCCGCATCCGTATCCACGCGAAACAACTGGAAATCGGAATACCGGTGGCGATTCCGGAACACTGCGCCATCCCAGTTCACCGTGACTGTTACTTCCTCAGGCAACCAGAAGGCCTGGGGCACATCCTTGAACCGCACTTCCGTGAACCTCGACTCCGTCGTTTCTTCCTTAAGGTCGAGGTCGGCGCGTGGCTCCAGTTCCGTTCGCATGCGAACGATGTGGTAGGTGTCGGAATCGATCCAAGCCACTCCCTGGAGTGTGATTTCGAGCGACCGGAATTGGGTCCTGAGCGATTCCTTCACGCGCGCCTTACCGGGAATCTGCGCGAAAAACACCACGTCCGTGGGATGCCCGTCCATGTTCTGTCTCCCGAGATAACGAAACTGGGACTCGGATAGGTACAACGGGTGGAACTGGATAATCATCGACACGAAGCCCGTGGTCACGAACCCATGCTGCAAGGCCTTCGGCTCGGCGCGCTTCCCGGCCGCATTGGTCCGGTATTCGTCCAGAGCCACACCATCCTTGCCAGGCCGCGGAAGAGCCAGATAGTTGAACTCCTCGGTCCGGTGCTCGGTCGAAAGCAGCCGCTCCAGGTCGATCCGCTCGCGCGCCGTGGTGTCGGGCAACACGTCAAAGAAGGACTTCACGTTCTCTCCGGTTT